>Ga0326597_10010893_pt1 | contig 12089 bp, 10 predicted proteins | sample RVTome_12_FD_203789 | JGI IMG/M metagenome (GOLD analysis project Ga0326597, IMG submission 203789) | Soil microbial communities from uranium-contaminated site in the Upper Colorado River Basin, Wyoming, United States - RVT100D185 | ecosystem: Environmental > Terrestrial > Soil > Contaminated >... | reverse complement strand
TCCACCACCTGATGAACCCGCTGCAGGGGCCGCGACTCAACATTGTCGCGTCTGAAGGCGTGCCGTCGTGGCTCGGCGGGTCACGCGGGAGGCTGTTTCCCGAACTGGTGCGCGCACTCGGCGACTATCTGCGCGCGCGCCCGAGTGCGACGCTGGACACCGTACTCGCAAGCAATGCGCACCCGATGCACAATGCCGGCGCGGCGCTGCTGGCCGCGATGATTCACGATCGCGGCGGGATCGGCGCGATCGCACAGTTCCTCGACTGCGGGCCGTCACTCGACGAGTTCAAGGCCGGTGTGGCGCGAATACTTGGCGCCTCGTGGCCCGAAGTCGCCGCCGAGTGGCGGCGCCGAGCCGTTACTCCTTAGCGCCGACCGTCACGTCGCCGGTGCACGCGTTGGTCTTGCCGCGCACCTCGACCTTCCAGGTTCCCGGCACGGCGAGCGTTGTGTTGAGCAGCAACGCCGCCGTGAATGGCTCGCGCGCTTTCGAGGCGGTAATCACCTGAATCCGTGCGGAATCCGCGAAGCTCACTCTCAGGCTGTCGCCGATGGGTTCGGAGTACTTGATGGTTACCTGGGCCTGGTCCTTGCGCGGTGGAATTGGGTGCTCCGTCCACGCGGCGCACTCGTTGATGTTTGTTGGTATGTCCTCGGTCGCTGTTGCGACCGTCGTGCTCCAGACGGTCAGCGCCAGCGCGGAAACGCCGAAAGCGGCGCGTGTCCTTGATGTGTCGGGCATTGGTTCCTCCCTGCGTAGTGCCACGCGGACGCGCAAACTCAACGTGCCGCTGAGAGTCATAGCACCGCACGGCGCCGGTAGTTCCGAAGTTCCGTCCGTGCGAGCGCTCCTGCGAATGAGATTGCGAGCGCATCCGCAGCGGGCCTGAGGTGGCGCACCGGCCGTGCGAGCCGTAACATCGGTCACCACTCCACGGAGGCAGGCACTGATGATTCGACGCAATCTTGTTCTCGCACTCGCCGGTTTCGCGCTAACCGCGTGCACACCGGCCCCGCCAATGAGCGACCCGGCCGCCGATCTGGCTGCGATCACTGCGGTGCGGGAGGGCTATGCCGCCGCATTCAAGGCGGGTGACGCCGCCAAGGTCGCCAGCTACCTCACCGCCGATGCGTACGACATGGAGAACGCGATGGAGACGATGGTCGGCTCGCAGGCGTTCGAGACCGGCCTGCGCGGCATGATGGAGCAGTTTGCCGCCGACATTGCCATCACGTCGGAGAAAACGGACGTGTCAGGCGACCTCGCGTACGACCGCGGCAAGTACCGCACGGCGCTCACACCGAAGGCGGGCGGCAATCCGATGGTCGAGGAAGGCCGGTATCTGGTTGTGCTCAAGCGGCAGGCCGACAGCTCGTGGAAGCTTGTAGAGCTGATGGGGAACCTGGCAACGCCGCCGGCGCCTGCGGGGCGGTAAGGGAACAAGGGGAAGGGAAGGGAGAGGGAGAGAGGGAGCGAGAGAGGGAGCGAGAGAGGGAGCGAGAGAGGGAGAGAGAGAGGGAGAGAGGGAGGGAGAGAGGGAGCGAGAGAGGGAGAGAACGGCAAAGAGGCAGGGGAAGAACGCTCTCTGTCTCTTTCCCCTTTTCCTCCCCCCTTCCCCTACCCCTTTTCCTACCTCTCCTCCAGCCTCCAAAAAACAATCCCGCTGGCTTGCTGCCCGACATCCGCCGTGCCGACCTTGGTGAGTGCACGCAGATCAATAACGTCGACTTTGCCCGGCTGCGCACCGACGCCTTCGCTGCTCACGAACGCGTAATGAGAGTCTGAACTCAACGCGACGCCGTGCGCGACGGTTGTCGACGTCGGGATCTGCGCCAGACTCTTTCCGGTGGCGAGGTCAAACACCTCGACCTTCGCTCCCTGCTTGAGTGTCGCAACAAGCAGCCGGCCGTCGGGGGTCGCCGCGAGATTGTACACGCCGCGCCCCGTCGCGAACCGTCGCGTTACATTCCACGCTATGCGATCGATCTCGAGGATCTCATCGGCTTTGTTGCACGCCACGAAGATCTTCGCGCCGTCGTGCGATGGCTGCGCCCAGGTGGGCGAACACGAATTGGGTTCCATCGCGTGCCGGTGTCCCGCGTATCCCACTTCAGCGGGATCGACGGGTGGAGTTCCGCCTGCAAGGGCGGCGCGGTCTGCATCGGTGAGTTCGACGGGCCCTTCCTTGCCCTTCGCGACCGAAAACCGCCTGACGACGGCGAACTTGTGCGTGTCGATCTCGACGAGCTGATCATCCATCATGCACGCCGAGTACTGGAACGATCCCTTCGGTTCCACTCGGCTCCCGTGCGGCATCACGCACGTGACGATGCGCGCGACTTCGGTGTTGGTGGCCGTGCGCACGACCGACACGGTGGACGGCACCATATCGCCGTGCAGGTTGAAGTTCACCGAGAACGCGAAGAGCCCATCGGGCGTGACGTCGAGCGACGCCGGGAAATTGCCGAGGTGAATGCTCGGCCCCACGACCGTGTCGGGTCCAAGCTCGAACTTCCAGAACTTTCCATCGGGAAAGCCGTGCCCGGTGGTCATGTATAGCCACTTTCCGTCGGGCGAGATGACGAGCCCGTGTGGCCCTTCCATCTCGGCGGCGAGTTCGCCGATGGGGATCGTCTTTTCGACGGTCGTGCCCTGCGGCCCGAAGCGGATGCGGTGAATGAGGTCGGCCGATTCGGCGCCGACGTAGGCCCAGTAGGTGCTCGCCGGTCGCGGCGGCGCTCCCCGCTGCGCGATCGTCGCAGCGGGTGTGATCGCCAACACGCCGGCGAACGCCGCCTGCACGATCAGCATTCGACGCGTCTTGCGCGCGGGCCCTGAACACGGCATTCTCATCTGGTTCTCCACCGAAGCGAGCGAACTGCGATGAACGTAACACTCCGGATTGTGGTCGTCACCCGCGCGGCGGCCGCGATGGCATTTGCCGCGATTCCCGTCGTTGTGCAGAGCCAGGCAGCGGCGACACCAGTCGCACGGCTTGTCGCCGAGCCAGCACAAGTGTCGGTGCGAGTCGGCGATTCCGTAATGATACGGATCACGGCGTACGACGCGAGTGGCCGGATCATCGAAGAGCCTGCGATGCGCGTGACCGGCGCTCGCGGCGCGGTCGCATTCAACGGCGGCGTGGTTCGGGCATTTCGCGCGGGCCAGTTCACGCTGACGGCGAGCGCGGCGGGGTCCAGCGGTCAGGTGGAGATCGCGATCCCGGTTGCCGCGCGGTGGCCGGCGCTCACGCGCATCGAGATTGCGGCTGAACCGGGCCGGCTCTACACCGGCGCAACGCTGCAGCACACGGTGCGCGGTTTTCACGACAATGGCAGCGAACGGCGTGGCGTCGAGGCGACCTGGCGGTCGTCGGACGCGTCGGTCGCCTCGGTTGACCGGTTCGGCGCGGTCACGGCGCATCGCGCGGGCGCGGTGTCGATTACCGCCGAGGCGGATGGCGCTCGTTCCGAACGCCAGTACACGGTTGCGGCCAACCCGGTGGCGCGCGTTGACATCGAGATCCCGGAGACCGAGATCCGAACCGGCGATGTGGTAAAGCTGCGCGCGACGGCGCGCCGCGCTGACGGCACGGCGGTGGCCGACGCGGCGCTGACGTGGAGCTACACCTACACGCCCGACGACACGATTCAGGCACCGGGCGGCCCGGGCATCATCGACAACGGCCTCTTCGCGGCCAACTACGGCGGGCGCTACACGCTGCTCGCGCACTCGGGGAACGTCACGGCGCGCACGACACTGCAGGTGCGCCCGCGCGACGTCCGCCAGCGCATCACGGTGCAGGGGCGCGGGACCGTCTCGAACGTGCACACGTCGGACCTGTGGCCGTGGACGGGCAAGGACGGCCGCGACTACTGCATCGTCGGCACGTGGGGCGGCGACGGGTACGCGTACATCTTCGACATCACCGACATCAACAACATCGTCAAGACAGATTCGGTAAAGGTTGACGCGCGCACGATCAACGACGTGACAATTTCGCCCGATGGCCGCTATGGCGTGATTGCTCGCGAGGGCGCGTCGAACCGCGTGAACGGTGTGGTGCTGATCGATCTCGCGAACCCGGCGCACCCGAAGATCGCGTCGACGTTCACGCAGGAACTGACGGGCGGCGTGCACAACATGTTCGCCACGAACGACCACGTGTTCGCGATTTCGGGCGGGCAGAAATACGTCATCATCGACGCGAAGGACATCTACAATCCGAAGTACGTCAGCGAGTACCGGCACCCCAGCGCACGCATCCACGACCTGTGGGTACACGACGGCATCGCGTATTCGGCGCAGGGCGGCGTGGGCACCGTGGTCGTGGACGTCGGCAACGGCAAGTACGGCGGCACGATCCAGAATCCCAGACTGATCAACGTCGTGCCGGTGAACAGCGGCCACGAGATTTATCCGTACTTCCAGAAGGCAACCGGCAAAGTGTATCTCTTCATTGGCGACGAAGAGATGAGCCGCGCCGGCCGGGTGTGGGAAGGTACGAATTACCGGAACGCGATGACGACCCCAGGCGGCGTGGCGCAGACGTCCGGCGGCTATACGCACATTTTCGACTTCACCGATCCGATGAATCCGCGCAAAGTCGGGCGGTATCATCTTGAGGACTACGGCTCGCACGACATCATCGTGCAGGACGACGTTCTCTATCAGGCGTACTACGACGGCGGCGTGCGCGTCGTCGATGTTTCCGGCGAACTGCTCGGCAACCTGTACGATCAGGGCCGCGAGATTGCGGTGTTCAAGCCGTACGATCCGCAGGGTTTCACGGCCAACGCGCCGTTCGTGATGAACGCGATGCCGTGGAAGGGACATGTGCTGTTTACCGATTTCAATTCGGGGTTGTGGGCGGTGAAGGTAGAGCCGAGGCCGAGGGCTGTAGTCCAATAGAGACGCAATGTGAATAGATCTCGGGCGCGGGCACCGACTCCGGCATCATTGCCGCTCGCAAGCTGGGCGGCGGCGTCGTCGAGCGGCGAGGATCGCTATCGCCTGCTCGCGGGCGCGACGCACGACGTGTTGTGGGACTGGGACCTGATGACGGGACACGTCGAGCGAAACGACGCGCTGTCGACAACGTTTGGCTACGCGCCGGGCGACATTGCGCCCACGCGCGAGTGGTGGAACGAGCGCATGCATCCGGACGACCGGTGCGTCGCCGAGGAGCTGATTGCCGCGGCGCTCGAGCGTCGGGGCGCGTTCACTCTCGAGTACCGGTTCCGGCGCGCCGATGGCACGTACGCCAACATCCTGGACCGCGCGTGGATCATGCGCGATGCGCGCGGGCAGGCGGTGCGCGCCGTAGGGTCGTGCGTGGACGTCAGCGATCGCAAGGCGCTGGAGTTTGACCTTCGTCGCAAAACCGAGCGTCTCGCCGGGATGATGGAGATGCAGCGCGAGCTCGCTACTACAACGTCAGGTATTGCCGGGGCGCTTGGACGGGTGGCAGCACGGGCGGCGCAGATTGCGCACGCCGACGGCGCCGCGATTGGGCGGGTGGACGAGGACTCCCTGGTGTACGGCGAGGGGTTTGGCGTTGGGTTCGCGCAGGATGGCGACCGGCTCCCGATCGCGGACTCATTCGCGGACGAAGTGCTGCGCACGCGCGAGCCGCTGGTGGTATGGGACGTCCTGCACGACGCACGCATCCGTCCGGATTCGGTCCGCGCGAGCGGCGTGCGCTCGCTGGTGGCGCTGCCGCTCGTCGCGGAGAGTCGTGTGCTCGGATTGCTCTCGGTGCACGGGTCAACGCCCCGGGTCTTCGACAGCGAGGAGGTGCAGGCGCTGAGCGTCGTCGCGGGGTTCATCGCGGTCGCGTTTGCCGACGCGGAGCGGTTTGAGGAAAACCATTACCTCCTTGCCGAGCGGACGGCCGCGCTCGCGGCGGCGCGGGAAAGCGAAGAGCGCTATCGCACCGTCACAGACGAGGCCCCGCTCCGCATCGCCGTCATCGACGCCGAGCAGCGATATCAGTTCGTCAACCAGACGATCAGCGTCGCCCACCGCCGTCCGGCGAGCGAGATTCTGGGACGCCGGCTGGATGAGATCATCATCCCGGTAAATTACGCTCGCCTGAAGCCGTATGTCCTTGCGGCGCTGGCGGGCCGCGAGCAGAGCTTCGACGCGGCGTGGGACATTCCGGGAGAATCGTCCCGCATCCTGGCGACGCGGTATGTGCCCCGACGCGACGAGTCGGGCGCGGTCACCGGTTTCTACGTCATCTCGTCAGACGAGACCGATCATCGCCGGCTGCAGGAGCAGGTGCAGCGCACGCAGCGGATGGAGGCAGTTGGCCAGCTCGCCGGCGGCATTGCGCACGACTTCAACAATCTGCTGACGGTGATCGGCGGGTTTGCGCAGGTACTCGGGGCGGACCCGCGTCTCGCCGACGATCAGCGCGAGGACGTCGAAGAGATCGTCAAAGCGACGCGCCGCGCCGGCGATCTGACGCGGCGGCTCCTCGCGTTCAGCCGCAAGCAGACGTTGCAGCCGTCGCTTGTCGACCTGAACACGGTGATCATCGACAACGAACGGATGCTCCGGCGGCTGGTACGCGAAGACATCGAGTACATCACTGACCTCGAGCCCGGCCTGGGCCAGGTCTTCGCCGATCTGCGCCAGCTGGAACACGTGCTGGTCAATCTCATCGTCAACGCGCGCGATGCGATGCCTCAGGAAGGACGCATCACGATCGAAACGCGGGAGCTGGATGTGGCCGCTGGAACGTCCGGCGACATGCCGGCTGGCCAGTGGGTGCGGCTCAGGGTGGTCGACACAGGCGCTGGCATGACGCCGGAGGTCCTCGAGCACGTGTTCGAGCCTTTCTTCACGACCAAGCCGGCCGGCGAAGGAACCGGGCTTGGGCTGGCGATGGTGTACGGCATCGTTGAACAGTCGGGCGGCGTGATTCGCGCGGAGAGCACGCCGGGAACCGGAACGGTCTTCACCATCCTGCTGCCGCGTGCCGCGCCGTCGGCGCCACCGCGGCACACGCCGGCCACCGTGCAGGCCGTCTCGGCCACGGGTGAACTGATCCTGCTTGTCGAGGACGAGGAGCCCGTGCGAATGCTGGCGGTGCGACTGCTGAAACGCGCGGGTTACGAAGTGCTGACGGCGCGCAATGGACGCGAGGCGGCGGAGATCATCGATCGCGAGCCGCGCAACATCCACCTCGTGGTGAGCGACATCGTGATGCCCGAAATGGGCGGCATTGAACTTGGCCACTACGTTCGCTTCCGGCGTCCGGCGACGCGCCTGCTGTTCATCTCGGGCTATGCGGCCGCCGAAATCGCGCGGCGCGGCGGGCTCCCCGCCGATGCGGGCTTTCTGCAAAAGCCGTTCAGTTCCAACGCACTCGCCAACGCGGTTCGCGACGCACTGACCGTGGACGTGTGAGCATTCGGCTGAGCATTGCGTATCATTTTGGAGCCGCTTCACACCGTCACTGCGAATCCATGCGCCGCACCCTCAGCACCACGTACCTTGTCGCCGCCACCCTCGCGGGCGCAGTCCTGGCCGCTCCGCGGACGGGCGTCGCGCAAGCAGCGACCATCGATTGGAGGGTGCTCGGCGGCCTGGACTACATCGAGGGCACGACCAGCGACAGTCTCAAGAAGCTCGACGGCAAGATGGTGCGAATCCCGGGCTTTGTCGTGCCGCTCGACGATTTCACCGAAGAAGGCGCCGAGTTCCTGCTCGTGCCGTACTACGGGGCGTGCGTGCACACGCCACCACCACCGCCAAACCAGATTGTGTTCGTGACGATGGAAGGCAGGAAGAACGTCAAGCTCACGCTGTTCGACGCGGTGTGGATGGAAGGGCGGCTCAAGGTCAGCACGGTGGAGAGCCCGTACGGCGCGGTGGGCTTCCAGCTCGAAGGGCTCGCGGTCAAGCCGTACGCCGCGAAGTGAGGTCGGCTGACGCCGGCGTCAGCGCGCCGGCCGTTTGGTTCAATCCCCGCGTTCAATGCGCATCGCACGTCACTTCTCGACGGGCTCGCCCCGCGAGTCTAGCTTGTGCCCAAGCTCCTCCCACCTCCGACCTCCGACCTCCGACCCCTCTTTTCATGAAACGCTCCCTCGTACTTCTCGCCGCGATGCTCGTCATTGCGCACCCGATCATTGCCCAGGGCCGCGGTGGTGGCGGCCGCGGTGGCCGTGGCGGCGGTGCGACTGTCGCGCCTGCGAACAACTCCTGGCCACTCACGGCTGACTCGGCGTCGTACATCCGCCGCACGCCGCCGACCGATCCCGGCATTCAGCGAATCTTCGCCGAGGGCTTCCAGCGTTCGCAGGTAATGAAGCTCGCCCAGCAACTGCTCGATTCCGTCGGGCCGCGGCTTACGGGATCCCTCGGAATGGAAAGTGCGCAGCGGTATCTGGTGCACACGTACACATCGTGGGGCATTCCCGCGCGCATCGAGAATTACGGCACGTGGGCCGGCTGGAGCGGCGGCACCGCGCACGCGGATTTGCTGTTCCCGCGGCTCCGCTCGCTCGAAGTCCATCCGATGGGCTGGACCGAAGGCACGGGCGGGCAATGGCTCGAAGGCGATGTGGTAATCATCCCCGAGTCGGTCACGTCGCCGGAAGCGTTCAACGCGTGGATTCCCTCGGCGCGGGGCAAGTTCGTGATGGTGAGCGCGCCGCGCCTGAGCTGCCGGATGCCGCGGCAGTGGCAGGAGTTCGGCAGCGAAGAGTCGCGCGCGGCGAATCAGCGGGATCAGGCCGCGCTGCAGCAGGGGTACAGCTCGCGGATGGTGTACGCGAACGGTCCGAACGGATTGTCGACCCGTCTGCAGGAAGCAGGCGGACTCGGAATACTCTCGTTCGGGTGGTCCAACTACCCGGGCATCAACAAGGTGTTCGGATCGCCGCGCGTGGTGGTGCCGAACGTGGACGTCGGCTGCGAGGATTACGGGCTGCTGTTCCGCCTGGCGCAGAACAACCAGTCGCCGCGCATTCGTCTGCTCGTTCAGGCCGAGCGGCTTGGCGAGCGGCCGGTGGGCAACGTGATTGCCCGGATCAACGGTACGCAGCTCCCGAACGAGTATGTATTGCTCTCTGCGCACTTTGACTCGTTCACGGGTGGGTCGGGCGCGACGGACAACGGAACGGGATCGCTGGTGATGTTCGAAGCGATGCGCATCCTCAAGGCCGCTTATCCGAATCCGAAGCGCACGATCATCGCGGGTCACTGGAACGGCGAAGAGCAGGGCCTCAATGGCTCACGCGCGTTTGTCGAGGATCATCCCGAGATTGTGGCCGGGCTGCAGGCGGGGTTCAATCAGGACAACGGGACGGGGCGCGTGTCGTCGCTCTCGCCGGGCCCGTTCAGTAACGCACGTCCGGCGCTCGAGCGGTACCTGTCGGCGATGCCGAGTGAAGTGACGCAGTGGATACGCCTGGGCAACGCGTCGTCCAGCCCGGCCACCGGCGGCTCGGATCACGCGAGCTTCCAGTGTCTCAAGGCGCCGGCGTTCGGACTCGGCGCGCTGTCGTGGGACTACTCGAGCACCACGTGGCACACGATGCGCGACACGTACGATAAAGTCGTGCCCGAAGACCTTCGCAACAACGCGACGCTTGTCGCGATGCTCGTGTACCTGGCGTCGGAAGACCCGCAGAAGATGCCGCGCGACCTCGCGCCAATGGCCAATGACCCTGCGACTGATCAACCGCGCCCATGGCCGACCTGTGCAAGGTCAATAAGGACGTCGATGCAATCAAATAGATAGCTGACAGCTTACAGGTTGCAGCTTGCAGGGAACTACGATTTGACAAGCTGCAAGCTGTAAGCCGCAAGCTCACACGTAGTTAAGTGGTTTGCGCGCGTGAACGCGCGCAAAAAAATCGCGCAATCCGTGCTCGTCAGCCTCCAATGAGTCTGTCGTAACAACTGGCTTGCCGATGCGCACTTGCCGAGAGACGTAGTCGAGGCCTACGGGGACAATCGGCACTGCAGCCTGTCGCGCGATGTGCCAGTAACCCGAGCGCCATTTCTCTACGCGCTTGCGTGTGCCTTCGGGCGCGAGTGCAAAGACCATCCGGTCGCGCGCGGCGAACTCGTCGACGATGTGCTGCACCACGGCGCTGCCGCTGTTGCGGCGAACAGGGATGCCGCCGAGCGTGCGTAGCACTCCGCCAACCGGCCAACGAAAAAGCGTATGCTTGCCAACCCACGTCGCTTGCAGCCCGAGCGCGAACTTTGCCTGCAAGCCGACGGGAAAGTCCCAGTTCGAGGTGTGCGGCGCGACGATGATGACGAACTTCTTCAGATCGGGGAAGCTGCCGGCGAATCGCCAGCCGGTGAGCCGCATGGAGGCGCGTCCGATGCTCCTGGTGAGTGCGGACCGTGTCGCGGGTACACTAGGCGGAAGAACAGCGTCCATAGCCGCTAGCGCAGTCCGGCGAGTTTGTGCGTCTGCAGTGACAGCCTCCACTGCGGATGCGCAAGGCAGTACGCGATCGCGGCGCGCGTGTTCTCTTCGCGCGAGGGGCCGTCCATTGGCTGCAGCGAGAAGTTGCGGAAGTCCAGGCCAGCAAACTGTTCAGGCATCGCGCCGGGCTGCGGATAAACGAGCTTGAGTTCGTCGCCCGTCGTGAGGACGAGCGGTGCGCCGGCCTTTGGACTCACGCAAATCCAGTCGACTCCAGCGGGCGCTGGTTGCGTGCCATTGGTCTCGACGGCGACTTCGAAGCCGGCCGCGTGCAGTGCATCGATCGCGGGCTCATCAAGTTGCAGCAGTGGTTCGCCGCCGGTGCACACAACGAAACGATGCTTCTGTGATGTGGCCGGCCACGCGCGCTCGATGGCGCGCACGAGAGCCGCCGCATCGGGAAAGCGGCCGCCGTCCTCGTTCACGCCGACGAAATCAGTGTCGCAGAACTTGCATACTGCGCGCGGGCGATCCCGGTCGTGACCGGTCCACAGGTTGCAGCCGGTGAAGCGAGCGAACACCGCTGGGCGCCCAGTATGCACGCCCTCGCCCTGGAGTGTGTAATAAATCTCTTTGAGGGTGTAGGTGCGCGGGCGATGTCGGGGGTCGGGGGTCGGGGGTCGGAGGGGGGGTGGGGGGGTCATGGGGCAGACTTTGCGTAGCGCGCTGGGTCGGCGAGTCCGGCGTCGGCGAAACCTCGCAGTCGCAGGACGCACGCATCGCACGCGCCGCACGCGGCGCCGTCGAGCGTGGGGTCGTAGCACGACGACGTTGCTGCATAGTCGACGCCGAGGCTTACACCGAGTTCGATGATCTGGCGCTTGCTCATTTCGATCAGCGGCGCGTGGATGCGGAATCGTGCGGTGCCCTCGACTCCGGCTTTCGTGGCCAGGTTGGCGAGTGATTCGAACGCTCGCACGAATTCGGGCCGGCAATCCGGATACCCGCTGTAGTCGACCGCGTTTACGCCGAGCATGATGTCGGCAGCGCCGACGGTCTCGGCTTTCACGAGTGCGAGGGCCAGCAGCACGGTATTGCGCGCCGGTACGTACGTGACCGGAATACCGGTGGCTGCGTGTCCGTCGCCGTGTTTGGGCACCGCGGTATCAGACGTCAGTGCAGATCCACCGAAGACTCGCAGGTCGACGTCGAGCTCCGTGTGTCCGGTCACGTGCCAGAGGACAGCGCTGCGCCGGGCGACGTCGAGTTCGTGCGCGTGGCGCTGGCCGTAGTTGACGGTGAGCGCGTGAACACGCCAGCCCGTTTTTGTCGCGAGTGCGAGGACTGTCGTGGAATCGAGACCGCCGCTGAACAGTACTATGCAGGGGCGACCGAGGCCGGCGGGGAGAACGGCGGGATTGAAGATTGACGATTGATGATTGATGATTGATGATTGCGATCTGGATTTATGAAGAGTGCGATCTGGATTCATTAACGGCGGACGGGAGGCGCGTCTCGCATGGTGGCGAGCTCCTGGCGTGCTTCGAGAACCTGCGCGGCGGCGGCGCGGTCGGCATTGGCCCAGCGGCGGATGAACTCTTCGTAGGCCGCGGTGGCGCGCTCGCGTTCGCCAAGCTGGCGCCACAGGCGGGCGCGTTCGAGCCAGGTGCGCACCCACAGCGTGTAG
>Ga0326597_10010892_pt1 | contig 12089 bp, 8 predicted proteins | sample RVTome_12_FD_203789 | JGI IMG/M metagenome (GOLD analysis project Ga0326597, IMG submission 203789) | Soil microbial communities from uranium-contaminated site in the Upper Colorado River Basin, Wyoming, United States - RVT100D185 | ecosystem: Environmental > Terrestrial > Soil > Contaminated >... | reverse complement strand
GCACCGCCCTCGACCGGGACGAGCCCGTGGAGTCGATCCTGGCCGCGGATCGGCCGGGGATCGAGCGCTTCGCCGCGCGGCGGCGGGACTCGCTGCTCTACTAGAGACGTCCGGCGCGCGGCGCTATTCGACGCCCACGGGGTCACCGCCGTGAGGGCCCGAGGGCCCCGCCACCAGGAGGCTCGCCCCCCACCCCAGGACGAACGTGACGGCCGAGCCCACCAGCGTGTACCAGGGCCAGGCCAGCGGGGTCGCGAACGCGACGACGCTCATCACCGAGAGGCCGAGCAGGAAGCCGACGAGGGCGGCGTGCTGTCCCACGCGTCTGGCGAAGATCCCCAGGAAGAACACGCCGAGCGTGATGCCGGTGGTGAACCCGGCGACCTTGAGGACGTTCTCGACCACGGTGTCGCCGAGGAAGCGGCCGCCGAGCGCGACCGCGACCTGCACCAGACCGAAGAACACCGTAAGACTCCGCGTCACCCCGACGAGGCGCCCCGGCGTGGCCGCCGGCCCGGCGAGGGGCCGGTAGAAGTCGTTGGCCAGGGCCGTGGCCGAGGAGTTGAGCGAGCTCGACAACGTGGACATCGCGGCGGCGAACACGGCGCCGAGCACGAGCCCCACGAGGCCCGACGGAAGCTCCTCGACGATGAAGCGCGCGAAGACGCGGTCGGGGCGGTCGAACGGCAACACGGGGGGGAAGGCCTGGTAGAACGCGTAGAGCCCGACCCCGATGAGGAGGAAGAACGCGAACTGCAGCAGGACCACGAACCCGCTCACGGTGAGGGCGCGCGCGGCGTCCGTCTGGCTGCGGGCGCACAGATAGCGCTGGACCATCAGCTGGTCGGCGCCGTGGGAGCCCAGCGTGAGGAAGGCCCCGCCGACGAGTCCCGCCCACAGGACGTAGGGTTCGGTGAAGGAGAAGGTGAGATCGATGGCGTGCAGGTGGCCGGCGGCCGAGCCCACCGCCAGCATCTCACCGAGGCCCCCGGGGAGTCGCGAGACGAGCAGCACGAGCGCTGCCGCCGCCCCGCCGACGTAGATCACGAACTGGATCACGTCGGTCCAGACGACCGCCTTCATCCCGCCGAAGAAGGTGTAGGCGACGGTGGCGAGGCCGACGATCCCGATCGCCCACGGGAGGGCGAGCCCGGACATCTCCTGCACCACGATCGCGGTGAGGAAGAGGCGGAGGCCGTCGGCGAGGCTGCGGGTCACCACGAAGAGGAGCGAGGCCGCCTGCGCCATCGTCCCGCCGAAGCGGCGGTGTAGCACGTCGTAGGCGGTGAAGAACTCCCCCGAGAAGTAGTGGGGGAGGAGGACGGCGACCACGAGGAGGCGACCGACGAGGAAGCCGACGCCGAGCTGGATCCACGTGAAGTCCCGGCTCCACGCGAAGCCGGGAATGCTCAGGAAGGTGACGGTGCTCGTCTCGGTGGCGACGATCGAGAGCAGGATCGCCCACCAGGGCAGGTCCCGTCCCCCGAGCATGTAGTCGCTCGCCCCCTTCTGGCCGCGTCCCACCCACAGGCCGAAGGCGACCACCCCCGAGAGGTAGACGACGAGGACGAGGGTGTCGAGGAGAGAGATGGCCACCGGAGGCGGCTCAGTGGCGCGAGGTGAGCTTGTGCTGGATCACCTGCATGGCCCCGTTCAGGCGGGCGATCTTGCGGTTGCGGGCCTGCTGGGCGAGGGCGTCGTCCTGGGGAGGGACCTCGGCTCGTGCGCTGCGCAGGAGCTTGTCAACCTCCGCCTTCAACAGATTGAGGTCGCCGGGGAGGAATCCCTTGAGGGTGTTCCCCGAGAGCAGGATGTATCCCTCGCAGATCTGGCTCGCCATCGCGGGGGCGCTCCCCCCCATCCAGTTCGGCATTCGGCCTCCCTACTTCATGCTCACGGCGCGGACCTGCTTGAAGTCCGTGTGGCCCTGCAGGACCTTCTGGATCCCGTCCTGGAGAAGGGTGGTCATGCCCTCCTCGATCGCGCGCTGGCGCAGCTGCTCCACCGGAACGCGCTTCTGGATGAGCCTCTTGACCTCGTCCGTGGCCACCAGCAGCTCGTGGATGCCCATCCGGCCCTTGTAGCCGGAGTCGTTGCAGCGCTTGCAGCCCTTTGGACGGTGCAGGCGCAGCTGGTCCGAGTACGCGAGCCCGAGCTTCGGCCAGTACTCGAGGCCGTACTCCTGCATCAGCTCGCCGAACTCCTCCGGCGACGGCAGGTAGGCCTCCTTGCACGTGCACAGCGTCCGCACCAGGCGCTGGGCGAGGATGCCGAGGAGCGCGTCGGCGAAGTTGAAGGGGTCGATGTCCATGTCGAGGAGGCGGACGATCGTCTCCGGGGCCGAGTTCGTGTGCAGCGTGGAGAAGACGAGGTGGCCGGTGAGCGACGCCTCGACGCCGATCGCCGCCGTCTCGTGGTCGCGCATCTCCCCGACCATGATGACGTCGGGATCGGCGCGCAGGAAGGAGCGCATCGCGGAGGCGAAGGTGAAGTCGATCTTGGGGTGGACCTGCACCTGGCGCAGCCCGGGCTGGGTGATCTCCACGGGGTCTTCCGCCGTCCAGATCTTGGTGTCGATCGTGTTGATGAAGCCCAGCGCCGAGTGCAGCGTGGTGGTCTTCCCCGAGCCGGTGGGGCCGACGACAAGGGCGATCCCGTAGGGCTTCTGCAGGAGCGTCTTGAACTCCACGAGGTTCCGCTCGGAGAAGCCCATGCGCTCGAGAGGGAGGGGCTTCGAGGCGGCGAGGATGCGCATCACCACGTCTTCGTTGGACCCCGACGTCGGGATGGTGGCCACCCGGAGCTCGATCGTCCCCATCGGACCCCGGAAGCGGATCTTGCCGTCCTGGGGTTTGCGCCGCTCGGAGATGTCGAGCTTGGCCATGATCTTGAAGCGCTGGACGAGGGCGTTGCGGTGGGGGGCGGGGATCTCGAGGTACTTCTCGCACTCGCCGTCGATGCGCAGCCGCACGATCGTGGGAGAGGACTTTCCGTAGGGCTCGACGTGGATGTCGGAGGCGCCGCGGTTGTAGGCGTCGATGATGATCTTGTTGCACACCCGGACGATGCCGCTGTCGGTCTCGTCGATCTCGGGGGCCGCCTGCTCCGTGCCCTCGAGCTCGTCCTCCTCCCCGGTGCCGAGGTCGAGGATGATGCGCCCGAGATCGGCCTCGTCCTGGACGGGGCCGGACTCGCCATAGCTCGCGCGCACCCAGGCCAGGATGTCGTCGCGCAACCCGACGAGGAACTCGCAGCGGGGCGCCAGGTTCATCGCCTTGATCGCGTCGAGGCGCGTGAGGTCGTAGGGGTCCTCGACCGCCACGCGGACGGTTCCCCCCTCCCGGGCGATCGGGGCGCAGACGGTCTTCTTGAGGAAGTCCACGGAGATGCGGCCCTTGAGATCGTCGGGCATCAGCGAGGTCGGAGGCTCCCAGGGGGGGCAGTTGTAGAACTGGGCGAGCGCCTGGAGTAGCTCCTCCTTGGGGATCCGATACTCCTCTTGCAGCACCCGGGCCACGTCCATCTGGTTGACCCGCGCCGAGGAGATCGCCTTCTCGACGTCCTTCTCCGACACGAGTCCCTTGTCGACGAGGCCACCGAACTTCGAGGGCCGGTTGGAGCGGGCGGCACGGTGCTGGTTGTAGAAGGCGATCCCGAGGATCTTGGCGAGCTCCTCCGCCGCGTCCTCGTCGCGGGCGGAGAAGGGCCCCCCCCCGCGCTTGTTGACCAGCTGGAGGACCCCGAGGAGGTACTTGTCGAAGACGATGGGGGTCGAGAGCACCTGCGCGGTCCGAAAGCCCGACGCCTTGTCCCAGCGTGCATCGAAGCGCATGCTGGGGTGGAGGCGGGCGAGCTCGGCCGAGTCGTAGGCGTTCGCGACGTTCGCAGACTTCCTCGACAGGGCGGTGAAGCCGGCGATCGAGGCGAAGCTCTTGGGGACGCGGATCTCCCGGATCTCGAGCCCCGCCTTGAACAGCGAGAACAGCTCCTGGTTCTTTGTGTCGAGGGCGAAGATCGTGACCCGCTCCGCCTCGACGAGGTCCTGCATCTTGTCCTTGATGTCGACGAGGATGTCCTGGATGCTCGGGGCGGAGTTGATGAGGTTGGCGATCTCGACCAGCCGCTTGCGATAGGTGAGCTCACGTTGCGCCTGTTCGGCCACCGCCATGGGGATCGCCCCTCCTCGCGGCCGTTGCCGGCGACCGCGCGGTCGAGGATAAGCGGCCCCGGTCCCGAGGGCAAGGCGCGGCCCCGGCGGCCCGGCGGCGTCTCGGTGCACGCCTTCTCGTCTATTCTTATGGGCTGAGGTGACGATGCGGGGAAGGAAGATGACGGCGGCGGCGAAACCCGCCGCGTGGCTGGCGGTGCTGGGAGTCGCCTTCGCCGCGGTGGCCACCGGCGACGAGGTGTATCGCGAAGCGGTGCAAAAGTGGCGCCAGGACCGCGAGGAGCGCCTCCGGGCGGAGAGCGGGTGGCTGACGTTAGCCGGCCTCTTCTGGCTCGAGGACGGGACGAGCACGATCGGGACCGACCCCGCCAGCGATGTCGTTCTCCCGGAGGGGGCCGGCGCCTCGCGCGCCGGGGTCATCGTGTTCGAGGGTGGACAGGCGACCCTACGGCTGGACCCCGGCGTCGGCGCCCGCGCCTCTGGGCAGACCCTCGACGGCCCGAGGGTCATGCGGTCCGACGAGTCGGAGCGCCCCGACGTCGTCGAGCTCGGCCCCGTCAGCTTCTACGTCATCAAGAGAGGGGACCGCTACGCCGTCCGGGTCAAGGACAAGAACAGCCGCGCCCGGCGGGAGTTCGCGGGGCTGCGCTGGTACGAGGTCAACGAGGGGTACCGGGTCGAGGCGAGGTGGGTCTCCTACCCGCAGCCTCGCCCCCTCCAGGTGCCCAACGTCCTCGGCGAGATCGCGACGATGCCGAGCCCCGGCTACGCCGAGTTCGAGCTGGGCGGACGGACGGTGCGGCTCGACGGCGTGCTCGAGGATCCGACGAGCCTCGAGCTGTTCTTCATTCTGCGCGACGAGACGAGCGGGAAGCAGACCTACGGCGCCGGCCGCTTCCTGTACTCCGACCTGCCGAAGCAGGGCCTGGTCGTGCTCGACTTCAACAAGGCCTACAACCCGCCGTGCGCCTTCACCGCGTACGCGACCTGCCCCCTGCCGCCGAAGCAGAACTGGCTGCCGGTGCCGGTCGAGGCGGGCGAGATGGCCTACACCGGCCCCGGGGGCCACTAGGCCGTTCTAGGCAGACCGAAGGTTTGAGGCGGCGCAGGTCATACGTGGCTTGGCGCGTGCTGTAGGGTGCCCCGAGCAGCTCGTGGGCACGCACCACGAGCTGCCGATTCGTGAAGCCCTCGATCAGGTTGCAGAATCCCACCAGTGCCGCCAGCACCGCTACCACACGTGGGTCGCCGAAACGCAGCCCGGAAGCATAGAGACCGTCTTGGGCCTTCGACGGTCGGGTCACTGTCTGAAAGGTGACCACGTCGGGAGCCGGCATCGCGTCTTGCGCCTCGGCGTCGCAGAGTCGCCGGTTGGCGGAATCGCCAACAGCCCGTAGAGCATCCCAGTTCTTGGCGCGTACGCTTCGCCCGATACCGAAGTCGTGGGTATTGCAGATGACCAGCTCGGTACGCAGGCCGCGGCCCTCCTTGAAGTACTGCTTCAATGGGGCGACCGATGTCCAGATGATCGCGAATGACGCCTTCGAACCACGCCCGACCCGCCTGCGGCCGGTCGAAGATCACGGTATCGGAGACCTCGAACTGGCGGAACGCGAGGTCGTACACGTACCCCGCCTTGAGATCGCTGGCCGTGAATGGCGATGGTAGGCGCCCGTACCAACGCCAGAAGAAGTCCCGTACGGCACCCGTGCCGAGCTGATCGCAGCGCTTCTGCAGGTAGACCGGATCCGCGCAAGAGGGAAATCCGTTGTCGAGCGCCTCGTAGGCAACGCCCGCTTTCTCCATCTGCCGCTTGGCCCATTCGTGTCCGTTCAACCAGAGCCAGATGGGAAAGGGAGCGTAGGCGTTGGTCTTCCAGAAGGTCGGACCCCATTCCGGGTCCCAGATATAGAAGTAGAAGTGGTTCACGTGGGTCATCTGCCGGCCCCACTCCATGTGGGGATGAGCGGCTTTCTCCTGCCCCTTCGCTTTCCAGGAACGCCAAGCGGATGCCTTCTCCTGAGCCACCCCGATCAGCACCACCCGACCATCTCCTCCTTCTCGAGACGCCTCTTGCAGCAACGGACGCACTCTCTCCTCCTTGCTCTCGCCCTTCTCGAAATGGATCAGGGGGATGCTGTGCTCCTTCGCAAATCGCGCGATGTCCCCGACGTACTGCTCGCCGATCTTTCCGAACGCGGCCGACGAGGGGATTCGGAATCCTCGCTGCCAGCGGAGAAACCTGCACACTGTCCCACCGACTGCAGCTTGGGGACGTAGGCCTGCAGGAAGATCCGATCGATCGAGCGGACCTTGAGCGTCACGTGATCCCTCAATAGACTGGCGTAGTCGGCCACGGTAACCTCCGAGTCCAGGAAACCCAGAGGTTACCGCCCGACCCTGAGGGGGCGCACGCCCCCTCAGTTCGTTCTAGGCGGTATGAGGACGCTCGCTATCGTCTAGGCGGCGGCGAGGGGGGCGGGAGAGGGGACCCGCCGCCCGAGCGCCGAGGCCACGCGCCGCGCCTTGTCGACGAGGTCCGGGAACTCGGCGAGGACGACGGCCTGCGGCCCGTCCGAGCGCGCCTCCGCCGGGCTCGGATGCGTCTCGATCAGGAGCCCGTCGGCGCCGGCGGCGACGCCGGCCAGGGTGAGGCACTCGACCCACTCGCGCCGGCCCGCCGCGTGCGACGGGTCGACGATCACGGGCAGGCCGAGCCGGCTCTTCGCGATGGGGACGGCCGCCACGTCGAGGGTGAACCGGGTCGCGGTCTCGAACGTGCGGATGCCCCGCTCGCACAGGACGACGTCCACGTTGCCCCCGTCGAGGATGTACTCGGCGGCGTGGAGCCACTCTTCGATCGTGCAGCCGAAGCCGCGCTTGAGCATCACCGGCATTCCCGACCGGCCGAGGGCCTTCAAGAGCGGCGGGTTCTGCATGTTCCGGCTGCCGATCTGGGCGAGGTCGACGTAGCGCCGGGCCTCCTCGATCTGGTCTTCGACGAGGATCTCGCTCACCGTGAGGAGGGAGAAGGCGTCGGCCGCCTCCCGCAGGAGCTTCCAGCCGTCCCCGCCGAGCCCCTGAAAGGCGGTGGGCGCCGTCCGGACCTTGAAGGCGCCCCCGCGCAGGAAGCGGCCGCCGCTCGCGGCCACGACCTCGGCGGCGCGGAAGATCTGCTCTCTCGACTCCACCGCGCACGGCCCCGCCATCACCACCAGATCCGTTCCGCCGATCGCGCAGTCGCGAACGTGCACCCGTCGTGTGCTGTCGCTCATGAGGTCACTCGGTGAGACGTGAGAGGCGAACTGCTCGCCTCGACGGCGATCGTAAGCGCGCGCGACAGACGGTGTCAACGAAAGGATCCTACGCGTCCGCATGGAAATTCGTACGCGCCGAAGTGCGCTTCGACCGCATGGATATTGGCGGAAATGCATGTTGCCTGATTCATGCGTTTCATTGACCGCCGCCCACCCCGACGGCAATCTGGACCGCGAATCCACCGAAGAGCCGGTGCCCGGGGGAAGACGTCGGGGCGTCCGGCACAAGGAGCGCGGATCCCATGCTGAACGTGAACGAAGACGGAGAGCTGGCGGTGGTGACGTGGACGGGCGAGGGCGGGGCACGCCCGACGACGCAGCGGGCGGAGCAGGCGTACGCGGCCCTGGGCCCGGCCCTCGCCCAGCGGGGGATGGTCCCGCTCCAGGAGCGAGTCTTCGCCGACCTCGCGGCGATGCCGTGCGTGTCGAAGGGACGCGCCCGCGGCCTCGGCGCGGCGACAGAGGGGAGCTGGTCGGTGCCGCCCACGTGCGTCGAGGGCGCGCCCCTCGGCGGCCACGGACTCGCCGGGATCCACGTGCTCGCGGCGCGAGCCGAGTGGACCAGCCCCATCGCCGACAGCGCGAGGGTCTTCGGGCGAGTGGTCGACAGCCCGTCCGCGCGGTTCGTCGGCCTCGCCGACGTCGGCCGCGGGGCGGCGGGGCGGCTCGTCCCCGGACCCGTCGAGGAAGCGGGGGCGGCGATCGACGCCGCGGTGGCGCTTCTCGAGGGCGAGGGATTCTCGTTCCGCGACGTGGTCCGGACCTGGTTCTACCTGCGTGACATCCTCGAGTGGTACGGGCCCTTCAACGCGGTGCGCAACGCCGCCTTCGTGCGCCTGGGCCTCCTCGGTCGGAACGGAGGCCCGGCGATTCCCGCGAGCACCGGGATCGAAGGGCGCAACGCTCGTGGCGCCTGGTGCACGCTGGATCTGCTTGCCGTGCGCCCTCGGGCCGGTGCGTGCTTCGAGATGGAGCGGCTGCACAGCCGGCGACAGAACGAGGCGACCGAGTACGGCTCGGCGTTCGCCCGGGGCATGTCGCTCACCCTGGGCGACCAGCGCTATGTCTTCGTGTCCGGCACCGCCGCCATCGACGACCACGGAGCGACCGTTCACGTGGGCGACTTCGAGGCCCAGGTCGAGCACACGCTCGACGCGGTCACCGCGGTGCTCGAGAGCGCGGGAGCGGGGCTTGCCCACGTCCGGCAGGCGACATCCTTCCTGAAGAACCCGTGCGACGCCCGCGCGTACGACCGGATCGCGGGACGCACGGGGCTGTCCGACGTCCCCGCCGTCACGACCGTGGCCGACGTGTGCCGCGAGGACCTGCTGTTCGAGATCGACGCGACCGCCGTCGTCCCCCTCGGGCGCGGGCGGTCGAAGGGATGACCCGACCGCTCGCGCGCGCGCTCCCTCTCGCCCTGCTCGTCGCGCTCGTCGCGCCGGAGTCGGGGTGGCCGGGGCGGGACGCGGGGCCAACTCTCGTGCTGACCCAGCTTCCGCTGACCGCCGCGTCACCCGCCGCGCTCTCGGGGGGGACCTGGCCCGCCCCCGGGGGGGAGGGGGGACGAATCGTGATGGTGCCTACGGGAGGACGGCCGAGGCTGCTCACGGAGGGCTTCGCGAGCGCCGCCGACCCCGAGGTCTCCTTCGACGGGACGCTCATCTACTTCGCGGGCCGCCGGACGGCGAAGGACCCGTGGTGCGTGTGGGTGATGGGCGCCGACGGCAGCCAGCCGCGCCAGATCACCTGCGGGCGGGGCGAGGCCCGCCACCCCGTGGACCTGCCCCCGATGCACACCCTCAATCCCACCGCCACCGACACCTGGGACCAGATCGGCTTCGTCGGCTCCCTGCCCGGAGAGACGAACGAGACGGGAGACGGGCCGCACACCGCGCTGTTCGCCTGCGAGAAGGACGGTTCGCGCCTGCGCCGGATCACCTTCAACCTCTCGAGCGACGCCGACCCGATCGTGCTCCCCGACGGCCGTGTCGTCTTCGCGTCCTGGCAGCGCCGCTCGCTCGACCGCGGCCCGCGCGGCCGGGTCGCCCTGTTCGGCCTCAACACCGACGGCGTGGACCTCGTGGCCTTCGCCGCCGACGAGGGGCGACGCATCAAGCACATGCCGGCGGGAGCGGGGGACCGCCTCGTCGTCTTCGTGGAGGGAGACGAGATCGAGGGCGACGGTTCGGGGTCGCTCGGCGTGGTGAGCCTGCGCCGCAACCTCCACTCGTACCGGGCGCTGAGCGAGCCGGGTGACGGCCTCTACCACTCGCCCTCGACCCACCCCGACGGGGGAGTGCTCGCCTCGTGGCGGCCCTCTCGCGACGAGGGCACCTTCGCCGTCACGCGCGTCGACGCCGTGAGCGGCCGACGGACGCCCGTCTTCGACGACCCGGGGTGGCACGACGTCCAGGCCCGGGTTCTCGCGCCGCGGCCGGTGCCGGACCACCGCTCGAGCTCGGTTCGCGACGACGACCCCGAGGGGACGCTCTACGGCCTCGACGTGAGCCTCAGCGACCTCGGCCGGCGCCTCTTCCCTCTCGGGACCGCGCGCCGCCTGCGGGTGCTGGAGGGGCGCGCCCTCGGCTCCGCCCCCGGCGCGCCGAGGCCCCCGCTCGCCCCCCGGCGGCTGCTCGGCGAGGTAGACCTCGACGAGGACGGATCGTTCCAGGTGCAGGTGCCCGCGAACACTCCCCTCGAGCTCCAGCTGCTCGACGAGGACGGCCTCGCCCTTCGCACCTGCGGCTGGATCTGGGTGCGCAACCACGAGCAGCGTGGCTGCATCGGCTGCCACGAGGACCCCGAGCGCACGCCCCCGAACCGGCACGTGAAGGCGCTCGACCACCCGGCAGCCCTGCTCAACCTGCCGCCGGAGAGCCGACGGACGGTGGAGTTCGACCGCGACGTTCGTCCCCTCGTCGAGAGCCGTTGCCTCTCCTGCCACGGCGAGGGCGGTGCGCCGCCGCGGCTCGACGCCGCCGCCGAGGGACCACGCGCCGCCTACCGTCGCCTCCTCGCGTCGCACGTGGTTCCCGGGCGGGCGCGGACGAGCCCCCTCGTCTGGCACCTCCTCGGCCACGGGACCTCGCGACCGTGGGACCCGCCGGCGGCCGGGACGGACGTGAAGCCCATGCCCGCGCTGCACGCTCCGCTCTCACCCGCCGAGCGGCGCACCTTCATCGAGTGGATCGACTTCGGGGCGGCGTGGGGGGACGAGACGGCCCCCGAGGCCACGACGGTCGCGACGGGTGGAGGACGGCGATGAGAGGCACGATCGTGATGGCGGCCCTGGCCCTGTCCGGAGGGGTGACGGTGGCGGGCGAGCGGCCGGTCTTCACCGACGTCGCGGCGCCGGCCGGCATCACGTTCGAGCGCAGCTTCGGCGACCACGAGCTCAGCAACATCGTCGAGGGGACGGGCTCGGGCCTGTGCGTCTTCGACGCCGACGGAGACGGGCGTCTCGACATCTACTTCCCGAACGGTCGGTGGGAGAAGACGGTCAACGACAACCGGGGGCGCGACCTCATCGGCAAGCTCAAGAACGGGCTCTATCACAACGACGGGAACTGGACCTTCACCGACGTGACCGAGAAAGCGGGGGTCGGAGGGAAGCGCTTCGCCTTCGGGTGCTCGGCCGCCGATTACGACGACGACGGCGACGTCGACCTCTACGTCCTCTGCTACGGTCCCAACGAGCTCTACCGGAACAACGGGGACGGCACCTTCACCGACGTCTCCGAGGCGTCGGGCCTGGCCGATCCGAGGTGGAGCCTCAACGCTCCTTGGCTCGACTACGACAACGACGGCGACCTCGACGTGTTCGTCAGCAACTACCTCGAATACGACGAGGGGAAGTTTCGCTCCTACTACGCCGCGGCGGGCTACCCCGGCCCCCTCAGCTACAACGGCGTTTCGAGCGCGCTCTACCGGAACGAGGGAAACGGCACCTTCACCGACGTGACGAAGGAGGCGGGGGTCCACAACCCGGAAGGGCGCGCCATGAGCTCGACTGCGGCCGACCTGAACAACGACGGCTGGATCGACATCTACGTCGCCAACGACTCGATGGAGAACTACTACTACGAGAATCGGGGCGACTCCACTTTCGAGGAGAAGAGCCTCTTCCTCGGCCTGGCCCTCGGGCAGCACGGGCAGGGCGTCTCCTCGATGGGTCCGGCGGTCGCCGAGCTCACCGGCGACGCCAACCTCGACATCCTGATCCCCGACATGGACTACGGGAGCTTTCTCTCGAACCGCGGCGACTTCTACGAGGACCTCGTCGACCGCTCGGGCCTCGCGATCATCTGCGGACAGTACACGGGCTGGGGGGCGGTGGCCTTCGACTACGACAACGACGGCCGCCGCGACGTGTTCATCGCCAACGGCAACGCCCACCACGAGTACGCCGAGGACGCGGTGCTCGTCCGCAACGACGGCACCGGCGTCTTCACCGACGTGGCCCGGGGCTCGGGCGAGTACTTCGACCGGAAATGGGTCGGGCGGGGAGCGACCTGGGCCGACTTCGACGACGACGGCAACGTCGACCTCGTGGTGGTCGACACGTCGGGCCCGCCCCACCTGCTGCGCAACGGAGGAGGAAC
>Ga0326597_10010891_pt1 | contig 12089 bp, 10 predicted proteins | sample RVTome_12_FD_203789 | JGI IMG/M metagenome (GOLD analysis project Ga0326597, IMG submission 203789) | Soil microbial communities from uranium-contaminated site in the Upper Colorado River Basin, Wyoming, United States - RVT100D185 | ecosystem: Environmental > Terrestrial > Soil > Contaminated >... | reverse complement strand
GAGTTCAGGAGGATCAAAACGATACCCGGCCCCCCGATAGGCGACCCCGCCCTGCAACGCCACCGATATCAGCTCAAATCTTTTCCGGTGATCGAGGACCGGTTCGTCGCTCAGATCGATGACTACCTCGGGGTCATAGGTCCGGATGAATTCGGCCAGAACCTGGGACGGGTCACCCACCCCGACCGGCACAACGAGATCCGGTGGGCTGTCGGTCTTTTCGGTGCCACCGAGGAACACCGCCCCGACCACCAGATAGCCGTCGGCGGACAGCGCCTTGAGAGCCCGTTCGACCACCGGCGGGTAATGCTGACCGTCGATGAGTACCAGGCAGCGGTGCATTCCCCGAGGTTACTGCGGCCAGTCCGAAGCGCCGGCCATCTGGTCAAGATCCTCGACGGAAATCAGAACCTCGCGAGCTTTGGAACCGTGGGATGGTCCGACCACTCCCCGACTCTCAAGGGTGTCCATCAGGCGTCCGGCCCTGGCAAATCCGACCCGCAGCTTGCGCTGGAGCATCGACGTCGACCCGAGTCCCGACCGGACGACAAGATCCATTGCCTGGCGGACCAGGTCGGCATCCTCGTCGTCTTCCTCGGCTGCCTCGACCCGCGCCTTCTCAACCGAAGCCTCAATGACCTTGTCCTCGTACTTGGTTTCCTTCTGCTTCTTGACCCAGTCAACGACAGCTCGTACTTCTTCTTCCGACACCCAGGCGCCCTGGACCCTGGCCGGTTTGGGGTCCTTGGCAGTGACGAGGAGCAGATCTCCCATACCAACCAGTTTTTCGGCTCCGATCGTGTCGATGATCACGCGGCTGTCCGTCTGAGAGGCGACCGAGAAGGCCATCCGTGAAGGGATGTTGGCCTTGATGACCCCGGTGATGACGTTGACGGACGGACGCTGGGTGGCAATCACGAGGTGGATCCCGACAGCCCTGGCCATCTGGGCAATCCGAACAATTGAGTTTTCGACGTCGCGCCCGGCCACCATCATGAGATCGTTGAGTTCGTCGATGAGAATGACGAGGTACGGGAACCTGTCAAAGCCGTCCTCGTCGATGCCACCCGCATCCCACTTCTCGTGGTACCCACCGATATCGCGCACTCCCGAGTCGGCCAGGAGGTCGTACCGACGGTCCATCTCGTCAACCGCCCATTTGAGAACCTCGTTGGCCTTCTTTGGATTCGTGATGACCCGGGTCAGCAGGTGCGGGACGCCGTTGTATTGGCCCAGCTCCACCCGTTTCGGGTCCACCATGATCATGCGGACTTCGTCGGGATGCGCTCGCATGAGGATCGACGTGATGAGCGAATTCATGCAGGACGACTTTCCGGCTCCAGTGGCTCCTGCGATGAGAACGTGAGGCAGCTCCGCCAGGTTCACGAGAGCGGCCCGGCTGTTGATATCCATGCCGATCCCGACCACCATCGGGTGGGTTTCGTCGTGAGCCTCCTGGGTCCGCAGAATGTCTCCGAGCGTGACCATGCGACGCTTACGATTCGGCACCTCAACACCAATGGCCGACTTGCCGGGAATCGGAGCAAGCAACCGGACGTCGGGCGTTGCCATCGCGTAAGCAATGTCGGTCGCCAGGTTGGTTACCCGCGAAACCTTGACGCCGGCGGCCAGTTCGATTTCGTACCGGGTCACAGTCGGACCGGGGACGATCTTGGTCAACTTGGCATCGACACCATGCTGGCGGAGCGTTTCTTCGAGGTCGGCGGCAGTTTCTTCGAGAGCGCGCCGATTATGAGTCTCTGCCTTGCTTTCTCGCAACAGTTCGATCGGAGGCAGTTGGTAGGTCTTGTCCGCCATCCGGGCCGCAGCAGAAGTCTCCTCTTTCTTGGCCTTCTTCACCGGCTCGGGCCGCGACTTTTCCGGCGCCGACGTTGGCTTCTTCAGCTTGGGCCGGTGGGCCGATGGCGCTTTGCTCGCCACATGACGGGGTCGTTGGGCGGGTGCCTTCGCTGGTAGATCAACCGTCAGGGCACCGGCCCACGTCTTGAGGCGCTTGCCGACGGCACTGAAGCCGACGAACAGTTCACGAACGCTCGTTCTGGAGGCGAGAAGAATGCCCATTGACGTCAGTGCAGACAACACGACAAGAGCACCCCAGAACCCGATGACCCGGCTCATCGGAAAGGAAATGAGCGACCCGATCGCCCCGCCACGCGCTCGAATGAGATCGGCGTTGCCGAATAGTTCCACAGCACCGGTTAGAAGGTGGAACAGTGACAACGCCCCGAGGTAGGACACCGTGGTGCCGATACCGATCTTCGGGTAGTCGGTACGGGGGTTGCCGACAATGAGAATGACCCCAACCGTGGTGAGAAGCGCCGGTATGAGATACGCCCAAAGACCGAACAAGTACCTCAGTCCGTCAGTGATCCAGGAACCAAATGGGCCGGCATCCCCGAAGAAGGCCAGGCCAATGAGGATGGCCGCCACGACCAGGGCTACGCCCCAGACATCGTCGGTTTGCGACCCAAGCCGACGCCGAAGCGACTCGAACAGGGAAGCCAGCGTGGTCCTGTTCTTGACCGGAGTTTTTCGTTTGTTGGTGGTGCGAGACACCCGTTTCCGACCGTTGGCCCCTGGACGGGTGGGTGTCTTCTTGGCCATTGGTTTTACGATACACGGTTATGGCCCCTGCACCAACCATCTCCGCGCGATCATTCGCGCGGAGCGCGCGATTCAGCAAAACACCCAACGGGCCTACACCTCGAGGACAACCGGGATAACCACCGGCTTACGGTTCGTTTCGGCCCTGATTACCTGCTGGGCAGCCAGACGGACCGCCTTTTGATACTGACCGAGCTCCGACTGAGGGCTCAACTCTGAAACCGCCGCCCGAACTGCCTCGGCCGCTTTGGCAAGGATCGGGCGGGGGTCATCGGCAAACCCATGAGAATCGATATCGGGTCCAAGAATGACACTGCTGTCTGATCGTTGCACCCCGACCGTGACCACGACCACTCCATCATCAGAAAGATGCCCCCGGGCCCGCAACACCGAGTTGTTCACGTCGCCCGTACCGTCAAAGTAGACATAGCTGGCATCTACTGCCCGACGAGACACGATGGTTTTCTCGCCGACGATCTCGATCATGTCCCCATCCTCAAGAATGTTGACATCAGGCACCTTCATCTGTTCGGCCAGTTCGGCATGAGCTCGCAGGTGGCGGTACTCGCCGTGAACGGGGACAAAACTCTTGGGGCGAACGACATTGAGGAATGTGGTCAATTCGTCCCGGGCGGCATGCCCGGAAACGTGCACCTTGGCGTTACGACCGTGATACACCCGCGCACCCGTCCGGTTCAGCTTGCTGATCACTTTTGAAACGGCCGCTTCGTTCCCGGGAATCGGTGTAGCCGAAATGAGAACGGTGTCTTCTGGTTCAAGAGTGACCCACTTGTGACGCCCGGCCGCCATGAGCGACAGCGCCGCAAATGGCTCGCCCTGACTACCGGTCGTGATGAGCAGCTGCTGGTGCGGCGGAAGTTTCATGAGATCCTGGATGTCCATGATGCACTCGGCGGGAATGTCGAGCACTCCCAACTCCGTTCCCACCGCCGAGACCCGGTGCATCGATCGACCGGCAAACGCCACTTTGCGACCAGCCGCAATCCCGGCGTTGGCAATTTGTTGCACTCGATGGACATGCGAGGCGAAGCAGGCCGCCACCACCCGACCTTCGGCGTGACTGACGATTTCGCCGATCTCTGACGCCAGTGACGTCTCCGAGGGGACAAAACCAGGGACTTCGGCATTGGTGGAGTCGGCCATCAACAAACGGACTCCCTCGCGTCCGAAATGGGCAAACTGCTGGAGATCCGTCGGGCGGCTATCAACCGGGGTGGGGTCAAGCTTGAAGTCACCCGAATGAATGACGAATCCTTCCGGCGTGTCAAACACAATCCCGGCCCCTTGAGGAATCGAATGCGAGACCGGTACAAACATGAAGCCAAACGGGCCGTGCTCAACCCAACGGTTGTCTTCGCAGCCGACGAAGTCGGCCTCAACGCCGATTTCGTCAACCCGGCCCCTCGCCAATGCCACCGATAGCTCGGTGCCATACACCGGTACACCGGGAAACTCCTGAAGGAAGTAGGCGAGTGCCCCCACATGGTCCTCGTGTCCGTGGGTGACAATGACGCATTCGACGTCCGGCTTTCGCTCGATAAGCCATTCCCAGTTCGGAAAGACGAGGTCAACACCGAGCATGTCCGCCTCGGGGAACATGAGCCCGCAGTCGACGAGGGCGATCTTTCCATCGTGTTCGATGGCGGCACAGTTGCGGCCAATCTCGCCCAACCCACCGAGGAATGTGATCTTGACACTCACAGAGATTGCGCCTTGCCCACCGCAGCGACCAGCGTGGCGGTCGTCTCGGCAAGCGCCGGGAGTAGCGGAAGACGGGGCGGACCCATCGACTCCCACAGGGCCGACATGGCGCCCTTGAGAGGCACCGGGTTGGGCTCCAAGAAACAACCTTCGAACGTCGGCATCAGCGCATCGTGAAGGCGGGTTGCCTCATCCAGATCGCCTGAACCAGCCGCCGTCACCATTGCCTTGATTTGTTTGCCGACCAGGTGGCTTGCCACCGAGACGACTCCACACCCTCCCACCGACATTATGGGCAGTGTCATCGAATCATCTCCTGAGTAAATCGCAAAGTCTTCCGGAACCCGTTGTCTGGTTCGCGAGGAAAATCCCACGTCCCCGACGGCATCCTTGGTGCCGACAATTCGAGGATGTTGGGCTAGTTCGACGAGGGTTGGAATCTCGATGAGCCTCGCCGTTCGGCCCGGAATGTTATAGAGAATCACCGGCAGATCAGTGGCATCGGCGATGGCGGTGAAGTGGGCGACGAGCATCCGCTGGCTCGGCTTGGAATAATATGGCGTAACCGCCAATAGACCGTCGACGCCTAGATCAGCTGCCGCCTTTGATGCCTCGACGGAGGCGCGGGTGTCATAGGTCCCCGTCCCCGCTATCACCGGAGCCTTGCCCGCGACGGCCTCGACCGCCGCGGCATACAACGCCAGTTTTTCCGATGATGTGAGGGTGGGCGATTCTCCGGTCGTACCGGTGACCAACAGAGCATCGGAGCCATGCGAGATGAGAAATCGGCATAGCCGATGAAACTGATCGTAATGCACTGAACCGTCAGAATCGAATGGAGTAATCATCGCAGTGACGACCGCTCCAAACGGGGCTTGTATCGAGGTTCCGGTACCGGTTGGCATTGGTATGAGGTTACACGCATTGGCCCGAACTTCATGCGGGTTCTAACCCGGAAACCGCCACTAGGATTTCCCCATGCCAAATCCTTATGTAAAAGATGTCTCTGAAGCGCAATTCATGACCGAGGTGGTCGATCGCTCGACCCAGGTGCCGGTCCTTGTCGACTTTTGGGCCGAATGGTGCGGACCATGCAAAACCTTGAGCCCGTTGCTCGAAGCTGCGGCAGCCGACTATGGCGGCGCGTTCGAGTTGGCCAAGGTTGACGTCGACGCAAACCAGGCGCTGTCCCAATCGATGAAAGTTCAAGGTATTCCCACCGTGGTGGCTTTCGTTGGCGGCCAACCGGTCGGGCAGTTCTCCGGAGCCATTTCCGAGGCCGAACTTCGATCATTCATCGAACAATACGTCGGACCGTCGACTGATCCTGATGTCGAAGCAGCCCTCGACCTCCTCGATACCGGCGATGTTGCCGGTGCCGAGGCCTCACTCCGCAACATCCTGAAGCTTCGAACCAGCGAAGACGCCGCCAAAACCCTGGCGATGCTGTACATCGACACCAACCGTACGGACGAAGCACTCGAAGTGCTCTCGACACTGCCGGCCGACGAGGAGACCAAACGACTCAGCGCCCTGGCCGTGATGTCATCTGCCGGTGTCAACCTGGAAGAGTTCAGAGTCGCGTTTTCGGAGGATCCGACAGTCGAAAATCTGGTCGCCTACGCAAAAGCTCTGGCCGGGGCGGGCGAACCCGAACTTGCATTCGACGAATTACTCGACGCGATCGCCGAGCGTGATGACGACAGCGACACTGCCCGGCTGGCGATGCTCGAAATCTTCGACATGCTCGGTAACGACCATCCGGTCGTCGGTACGTACCGCAAACGACTCGCCAACGCCCTCTACTGAGGCCTCTACTGAGGCCTCTACTGAGGCCTCTACTGAGGCCTCTACTGAGGGTTTCCCAAAGCGCACCCGGTTTGGCTATTGTGCCGGACTCGGATTCGACCGACCAGTTAACCCAATGAAAAGGTTCCCACCATGCCATCTCAGTACGACACCGCTCCGGCACTCACGATTGACCTCGACAAATCATATTCAGCCAAACTGACCACCAACCACGGTGACCTCACCATCGAACTTGACGTTGTCAACGCCCCGCTGGCCGTCAACAACTTCGTATTCCTCGCCAGGGATGGTTTCTACGATGGGGTGATTTTCCATCGCGTCATCGAGTCGTTCATGATCCAGGGTGGCGACCCAACCGGCACCGGCCGGGGCGGACCAGGGTACAAGTTCCGTGACGAACTCGACGGGGGCGGTATGTACGGCCGGGGTACGGTGGCCATGGCCAATGCCGGACCCAACACGAACGGAAGCCAGTTCTTCATCGTCCACAAAGATGCCGGCCTGCCCAACGACTACACGATCTTTGGGAAGGTGCTCGAAGGGCTCGACACGGTCGACTCGATCGCAACCACCTCCACCGGCCCCGGCGACCGCCCTCACCAGGATTGTGTGATCACCGCGGTGGAGATCCTCGAAAACTAATGCGATCCAAATTCACCGTCCTGACCGCGTTGGTCTTGACCATCTCCGTGTCAGGCTGTGGCCCGTCGAGTTCGGTTGAAGGCTTTGCCCCCGACGGCGCCTCGAAAGCCGACTCTGTGGCGGCCGACGGAGTTTCGAAGAGTTCATCGGTGCCAGCCGGTTCGGCAGACTCCACGGTCACGTCGATAGCTACTTCTCCCCCATCAACCAGCATGGTGGCAGGACCGTTGTCCTACGACGGCCCGCCGGCGCTCGCCATCGATCCCTCCGGACAGTACACGGCGACCATCACGACCAATCTGGGCGACATCGTCGTCGGGTTTTTCGCGAACTCGGCACCCCAGACGGTCAACAACTTCCTGTTTCTGGCACAACAGGGTTTCTACGACGGGGTGATTTTCCACCGTGTCATACCAGGCTTCATGATCCAAGGCGGGGACCCCACCGGGACCGGCCGGGGGGGACCGGGATACTCGTTCGCCGATGAGCTGACCGCTCCCCGATCGTACGACCGGGGAATCACGGCGATGGCCAACTCGGGGCCAAACACCAACGGCAGCCAATTCTTCATCATGCATGAAGAATACGGTCTCCCCTATTCGTACACCATTTTTGGTGAGGTTACCGCCGGCATCGAGGTCGTAGACGCCATCGCCGCCATCGCCACCGGACCGCGCGATCGGCCGACAACGGATTTGGTCATCGAATCGATATCGGTCGCCGGCCCGTGACAATCCGTGTTCTTGCCGGCTCGAACGCGTAGCCTGTGCCCATGGCTGAGTATTACTACACACAGGGAAAAGACCGACAGGGACCGATCGACCTCGCCGAGTTGCAGGGCCTCGTCACGTCCGGCCAGGTGAACGCGACCGAGTACTACTGGACGACGGGAATGGCGGACTGGGCGACCATCGCCAGCTCCAACCTGTTTTCGGTGCCGACCGATGCCGGCATACCGCCTTCCGAGGTCGTCGGGGAAACCGTTGCAGAATCGACTTTTCTCACTCCGTCAACCCTGACCGAAACTTCCGACCCCGAGAGTCCGATCGCGACGGTTCAGCCAACTGCTTCCACGCCGACTGCCCCCTGGTCGCCAGACCCGGTGACACCTTTGACAACCCCCACAGTCTCATCTTCGATGACCGGCTCCGATCACGGCACCGTGCAACGAGTAGCGGCCAAAATGCCCAAACCACTCTGGCTGGTGATCAACGCCATCGTCACGGGGCTTATGGGCCTCTTGCTGGTCCTCGGGATTGTCACTATCCCCTTTGCCGTCGTGGCGATTTGGACGGCTGTCATGCTCTTCAAGGCCAACACATCGCTTGAGAACGCCCGACGAACCGGGTCGCTCGAGTCTCTCGAAAGGGCTGCCGGCAATCTGAACACCTACTTCGCGATCATCACGATCATGATGGCGCTTAGCATTCTCCTCAGCGCCATCGCCTTCATCGCCATTGGCGCTTCGCTGTCGGACTTCTCGAATTTCTGAGCCCCTACCTCCAGAACCAGGCAAAGCTACTGACGAGCCAGGGGGCTGTGGTTCGGTGCTGGTCGTCCTCTTTTCGTTTGTGGGATTCGCCGTGGCGACGGCCTGGATCGGGATCGGCACGACCAATCTCGCCTTGTACTTCGCCGGCCTTCCGACCTCAGGGCTATTCACCCTATTCGGGTCCGAACTCGTGTTGGCCTGGCCACTGGACGCGCTGGTGTGGATATCGGCTGCCTGGATGGTCGGAACCCGGGTACCCCCGGCCCGCTACCTCCGGGCCGTTCTCATCGTCTTGACCGCGGCCCTCGTCTACGGGCTCACACTCAGCCAGTTTGTGGAACCGACCGGGTCGATTCTCTGAGTTCAGAGGAGCGCGTCGAGGCCCAGCGTGACCGGATCGGTAAGACTGCCAACACGCCGAACCGCCAACTCGATACCCGGGCCGAAGGCTGAGCGGTCAGTCGTATCATGGCGAATCGTCAATGTTTGCCCGGCTCCCCCAAAGATAACCTCCTGGTTGGCCACAATGCCGGGAAGCCGTACGGAATGGATTCGTACGCCATCCACATCGACGCCGAGGACACCACTGGCTGCCTGGGACACTCCCGCCCGCCGCTGATCGGGCTGAGCGGCGCCAATCCGAGCGGCCGTATTGAGAGCAGTACCAGAAGGCGCATCCGTCTTGCGATCATGATGCAATTCAATGATCTCCGCAACGGGAAAGTAGGGAGCTGCCAACTCGGCGAACCGCATCATGAGGATGGCCCCGATCGCGAAGTTCGGAACGATGAGACACCGGGACGTGGCGTCGATCCACATCGCAGCTACTTTTTCAAGCCGTTCCCCATCAAACCCGGAGGTGCCCACCACCGCGTGGACGCCCATGTCGTGCCACAGGGCCAGATTGCCCATCACCGAATCCGGGGTCGAAAACTCGACGACAACATCGGCGTCGGCGACGCGGGCCGGATCCTCGATCAGAGCTTGATCGAATAGTTTCTCGCCCCGGTGGCCGGGAGCATACAGCGGGCCTAGCAGAAGATCGGGGGCGGCTTCGATGACCGAGCAGGCCAGCTGCCCCATCCGCCCGTGGGCGCCAGACACAGCCACCCGCATCATGTCAGATACTTCCTAAGATCGGATTCCTCGAACGGACCAACTGCCCCGATAACCCGGGGACCACCGAGAAAGGTCCGGGCAACGTCGACTACGTCCTGACGGGTCACCGCTTCGACCCGGGCAATATGCTCGGAGATCGAGATGTGTTCCTGGCCGGTTAGTTCCCGCTTGCCGAGCCTCACCATCCGGGAATTGGCATCTTCGAACCCGAGAGCCATCGATCCTCGCATGTTCGACTTGGCCCGGTCGAGTTCTTCGTCCGTGATTCCGTGTGCCATCATCTTGTCAAGTTCGGTGCTGAGAAGGTCCATGACTGTCTCGGTCTGGTCGGGAGTCGTACCGACATAGACGCCCCAGGCACCCGCATCCGCAAATGGAAGGGCAAAGCTATACACCGAATAAGCCAGGCCGCGTTCCTCGCGAATGGTCTGGAACAGCCGTGACGACATTCCACCTCCGAGAATGTGGTGCAGGACGTCAAACGCAAACCGGCGTTCGTCTCCGCGCTCCAACCCCTTTCCGCCCACGACCAGATTGGCCTGTTCGGTATCCTTGACCTCGAGTTTCACGTCCGAAACCCATTCGTGCTCGGCGAACTCGTGTGGAACCGCGGCCCCGCTCCATTCGCCAAAGTGTCGAATGACGAGTTCAACGGCCTGATCGTGGTCCACCGCACCGGCGATGGCAAACACCGTCGAGCCAGCTCCGTACCGGCGTTTCCAATAACCGAGGATGTCATCGCGAGTCATGCCGAGAATCGACTCGCGACTCCCGAGGATCGGCATGTCCAAAACGTGCCCGGCGAAAGCCGCCTCGGTAAAGCGCTCAAAAACCCCATCCTGAGGGTCGTCGTCTGACATGTTGATCTCTTCGATCACGACATGCCGCTCAGAGTCGATCTCATCGGCCCGGAACGCCGGCTGTCGAAGCATCTCCCCCAATAGTTCCATGCCGTCATCGAGGTCATCATCAAGGAGCCGTGCCCAAAAACACGTGTACTCCTTGGACGTAAACGCATTTGACTCGGCGCCCATCCGATCAAAGGCACGGGAAAGTTCCATCGCCGACACCCGTTCGGATCCTTTGAACAGAAGGTGTTCGAGAAAGTGGGAAGCGCCGGCTTCGTTAGGCAATTCGTCCCGCGTGCCCGTGTCAACCCAGGCCCCCGCCGCAACAGATCGAATGCCGGGCATGGTCTCGGTGATGACGCGCAAACCGTTCGGGAGCGTCGTAAGGTCGTAATACATGCTTCGCCATGATAGAGGCCCTGTCCACCTCGGCGTTCACCCCCGATCGGGACCCCTGCCTCCCACCTGGCCGACCCGATCAATCGAGTGTGCTTACGATTCGTGTTAGCCGGGTTTGATACACCTTCGAGGCGGGCCCGTGGCCGGAACGCGGTTGATCGTGAACGCGACCGATTCAATTTGACGCGCATGAGACAATGGGCGACTAATGCGCGACCGATCCATGCTTACCGAGATACTTCCTCCGGAGGAGCGGGCCATCGAAAAGGTGGTCGAACGCTACCAACGGGTGGCGCCGGCGGTGACCCGGTTCGCCAGGACGCTATGCGGCAACCAGGAGCTTAGGGTCCGGCTGGGGTCGGAGGCCAAAAGCTCACCCAACGAGATCGTCGTAAATCCGGGCATTTTCCAGGCGGCCTACTCACGACGGGCCCCGGTCACGCCCGACGAGGTCGCGCTGGCATCGGCCCTGCATGAAGTCGTCCACCTGGTGTCCACGAACCTCGACGAACGACGTCCGCTGCCCCGCCAATGGTTCGAGGACAACGATGAGATCCCCGACGGCGAGTTCGACTTGCTCGACGCGCTCGGGAAAGCCGGGGGCGGCGCCGCTGAGGCACTTTTCTTCGCCCTCGAGGACGCCCGCCAGGAACGCCAGGGCCTCGACGTCTATCCGGGTGCCCGATCGGTCCTCACCGACATGTACGTAGCGGCCCTTGGCCAGGCCCTCTCCGAATCCAAACCGCTCGCCCAGTTCGGGATCGCCTGCTTCATGCTCCTCGGTGGCCATGTCGCCCGCGACTACCTTGAGAAAAGGACGGATAGTCGGGTGGCCGTCGCCCTTGCTGACGCATCCCCCTTCATCGAAGCCGCCGCAGAAAGTACCGATCCATGGGAAATCGGAACCCTCGCCTTGCAGCTCCTCAATGTCGCCAAACTCCACAAAATCGTGACACCTTCTTCTGCAACGGAGACTGCCGGGCAGCAGAAGGCCCGCCAGGAGGAGGACGAGTCCTCGATCGCCGAAGGGGTCGACGAGGTCCGATTGCTCACGCCGATCCTCCAGGACAGCGAAACCTACGAAAAGACCCGAAAGGCCTCGGATGCCCGGGCTGGTGAATCCATGCGACGGGCCCCGTCGGAGGTCGCCAGTCAGGAATCAACCGACCAGATCCTCAAGGTTTCTCAAGCCCCGACCGTGTACCTGCCATCGGGTCAAGCCGGCAAGCTCATCGTTGCACCATTTCCCGAACGGTTCCGGCAGTGGAGCCCACAGGGGCGCGAGAGCCTCAAGGAGGCGACCCGGCGATGGAACATGGTCCAGGGCCGAATTTCTGGAGAGCTGTTTCCGCTTTTCGCGGCAAATCAGAGGCGCGGCCTGCAATCGGGCTTCGATGCGGGAGATCTGTCGCCGCATGCCCCGCTCCTGCTTG
>Ga0326597_10010889_pt1 | contig 12091 bp, 11 predicted proteins | sample RVTome_12_FD_203789 | JGI IMG/M metagenome (GOLD analysis project Ga0326597, IMG submission 203789) | Soil microbial communities from uranium-contaminated site in the Upper Colorado River Basin, Wyoming, United States - RVT100D185 | ecosystem: Environmental > Terrestrial > Soil > Contaminated >... | reverse complement strand
AACCCCACCATCCCGCCGAACCCGCCGAGGGTGCGCCGCGCCACTTTGTAGTCGGGGTGGGAGGCCAACCCCGGGTAGTGCACCGCGGTGATCTTGGGGTGCTCCGCGGCCCAGCCGGCAAAGGCCAGCCCGTTGGCATTGTGCCGTTCCACGCGGACCGCGAGGGTCTTCAGGCCCCGCTCGATCAGCCAGGCCGCATGCGGGTCCAACGCCTGCCCCCAGACCTGCATCAACCGGCGCACCTCCTCCACCGGTCCCTCCGCCCCGGCCACCGCCCCGGCAATGACGTCCGAATGACCGTTGAGGTACTTGGTGGCGCTGTGAATCACCAGGTCGGCGCCCTGCTCCAGCGGCCGAAAATTGACGGGGGTCGCGAACGTCGAGTCCACGATCAACGCGATGCCTTCGCTCCGGCACAGCTTCCCCAACGGCCCGACGTCGAGCACCCGCATCAGGGGGTTGGTCGGGGTCTCCACGAAGATCGCCCTGGTGGTTTCCCGAAGGTGGCTCTTCCAGCGGCCCACGCTCGGGTCCACGAAGGTCACCTCAATGCCGAACCGGCCGAACTCCTCGGTGAAGAGCCGGTGAGTGCCGCCATAAATCCAGGAACTGGAGAGCAGGTGATCTCCCGGCCGCAACACCGCGAGGTGGGCCAGCGCCGTGGCTCCCATGCCGCTGGCCACGAAGATGGCGCGTTCCGCCCCTTCCAGCGCGGCCAGCCGCGCGCCGATGGCCACCTGATTGGGATTGTTGCCGTAGCGGGTGTACAGCACCTCGTCGGTCGAGCCCACGGGATGGACGAAGGTGCTGCTCTGATAGATGGCTGAGGAGACCGGGCTGCGCTCGGCCCGCCGCTGAAGTGGGCCGTGGATGCCGAGCGACGACGGTCCGAGACTCTTCCGCCGCATCAGGTCACGGGTGGGCCGTAGGTGCCGGCGTGGGCGATCACCAGGCCACGCTCCAGCAGGTCCTCCAGGGCCTCCCGGGCCGCGTCCGGGGAGAGATCCAGCCGTCGGGCCAGGTCCTCGGGTGCGGCGGTACCGGTCTGCGTCAAGGCGCCGAACACCCGCCGGGCGGCGTCCGGCAGGGCGCCCACAATGTCGAACGCCCCTCCCGTGTCCCGGACCACCACGGCCAGGCGATGACGCTCCAGCACGAACTGGAGCGCCTCGCGATGCGCCGGGGTGACGTTGAGCAGCACGAACGGCCGGACCGCGCCCTGCTCGCGGAGCAGGCGGCCCACGATCTCATCCGCGCACGACAGGTCGAGGCATCGGACGGTACCGAAATCGATGGCGGCGGCCTGGCCGTCACCGGTCCGGGCCAGGTCCCGCTCGATCTCCTGGCGCACCGCCTGTCCGGTGCGGCGGGTCACCAGATCGCCGTACTCGTCCGAGACGGTACGCTCCAGGATGTCCTTCAGGTCAATCCGCAGCATGGCCCGCCGTTTCGCCGTCTTGGGCTGGAATGATCATGAGCATCTGGCTCCCCGGGAACGCCGCCAGCCCGTGCGCCAACGGGACGTCATCGTCCCAAGGGGGGACCAGCGTGAAGCGCGCCGTGCCGCTCCGGACGCTGAGCTTGCCGGACCACCGGCCGAGGTAGCGCCGGATGCCGGCGAGGCCCTGGCCCCGGCCGGGATCCCGGAACCGGCTCACGCCCTGCACCAGCACGGCTTCGAGCGCGGTGCCATCGCTCCAGCGGTCGCCATACCGCTTGGCCTGGGTCGCTTCCAGCGATCGACGGAATCCGATCCCGGCGTCGGCGACGGCGATCACGACCACGCGCCGCTTCAGCGTGCGACGCCAGTGGTACGTTTGCACCGCCACCCACCCGAGCGTGCCGGCATGTTCCACAATATTCTGGCACGCCTCCGAAAGCGCCATAGCGAATCCCATGGTCGCCTGCGCCTCCAGCCCCAGCTCGCGTGACAGGATGGCGGCGGCGCGCTCCTGGATGCGGTCCACCACGCCGTGGACGTCGTCCGCGCCGCGGACCGCGGTGACCTCGAGCAGCACGTCCGACTCCCCGCTGGCCGCGATGCGCGGCACCTTGCCGTGCAGCTCGAAGTACTCCGCCGCATGCCGGAAGAACCCCGCTCGCGCCCAATAGTGCGCCACGTCGCGGTCGGCCGGGAGCGTGAGCAACGGCCGCTCGCGCTGCCCCTCGGACTGGGCCTGGCCCGCCGCCAGTAATCCGACCAGCCCGTAGGGAGAGGCCCATTGGGTGGCGTGCGCGTCGAACAGGAGGCGCTCGGCACCGCCGCCGGCGACGCCCTCGGCGAATTGATCAAAGCTCCGATCGTCGAAGGAGCTGGGGACCTCGACCACTCTGGTCATCGCGGGGCGATGGCTCCGCGCAGGTGGTAGTGCAGGTGGGTGGCCCCCCGAGCGCTCACGTTCCGCGCCGCCAGGCGGTTCGCGTCCGCCAGCGCGGCCTCGAGGTCACCGCCCTCCAGCAGCCGTGCCACCAGGGTGGCGCCGAAGACGTCGCCGCAGCCGGTGGCATCCCCGCCGGCATCCACCTCCGGAGCCGGGGCTCGCGCGGTGCGGATGGGGCCGGCGGCGCGGGGCTCGGGTGCCGGGGCAAAGGTGAACCCGGGCGCGGCGAAGTACGCGGCCCCGCGCGCGCCCAGCGTCACCACCAGCAGCCTCACGCCGGCGTCGAAGGCGCTGGCGGCGACGGCCATCGGGTCCGCTCCCAGGCGGGTCATCTCGTCCTCGTTCAGCTGCACGGCGTCGAAGCAGGAGAACCAGGCCGGCGCGTCCGGCAGGTCCTTCGGCCGGCGGAGACCATCGGTGGCCAGGTCCAGGAGCAGGCTATGGAAGTCGGCGTAGATGGGGCCGGCAAACCCTCGCCGGAGGGCGAGGGCGGTCTGGAGATCGAGCTCGAAGCCGGAGATGAAATTCACGTAGAGCGCGTCGAGATCCCGCACCATGGGGCCCAGCTCCGGCCATCGCCATCCCGGAGTCCCCCCGTACAGGCATTCGGTGCGGCGCTGGAGCGACGAGTAATGGAGCACCACCCGGTTGTTGGGCTCGGACACCTCCACGAAGCGGGCGCCCGGCGGCACTCGGGAGAGTGAGCGCAAAAACGCGGTGGCCTCACCTGCCATGTCCCGTCCGACCTTGATGAGCGGCACCACCACCCAGTCCTCCTGGAGGGCGGCTTCGAACGCCGCCAGCGCGTAGGCGATCCCGCCCCACTCTTCCACCGGCTCCGGTGCCACGCCCCGCCCGTAAATCCGGTCCCACACCATGGTGCCGACGACGCCCAACCGCCTCACACCTTGCCCCAGCGCTGCGTCTTGAACGTGGCGGCTGCGCCAAAGACGCCCGCCGTGCCGGGCAGCGAGCCCGGCACGATGCGGCAGGCGGCCACGGCCGGTTTGAAGGCCCGGCGGCGGACCTCTTCCCGGAGTGGCGCGAACAGCTGCTCGCCCGCCAGCGTGACCCCGCCGCAGATCACCACGACTTCGGGGTTGAGGATGTTCACCACGCTGGCGATGGTGGCGCCGAGGAACCGGGCCGTATCCCGCACCACCTCCTGGGCGAAATCGTCGCCATCGCGCGAGGCCTGGTAGACCACCTGCGCATCGATGGCCTTGAGGTCCCCGTTCACGTATTGGGCCAGCCGGGACGTCGCGCCCGCCTCGAGCCCTTCCACTGCCCGGGCAGCGATGGCCGGGCCGGAGGCGTAGGCCTCGATGCAGCCGTAGTTGCCGCATTTGCAGCGGCGCCCGTTCAAGTCCACGGACGTATGACCGATCTCCCCGGCCACGTCCGAGGCGCCGTGGAACAGCTGCCCGTCCAGCACGATCCCGCCGCCCACGCCGGTGCCGATCGTGAGTCCCACCACGAATCGAGCGCCCTTCGCGGCCCCCTGCCACCATTCGCCCAGCACGGCGCAGTTGGCGTCGTTGTCCAGCGTGGTGGGCAGCTGCACCGCGTCGGCGATCCGGTCCCGCAGCGGCATGTTGTGCCAGCTCAAATTGGGCGCGAAGATCACGATGCCGCGCTTGGTGTCGAGCGGCCCCGGCGCCCCGATCCCCACGCCCACCACTTCCGCGCCGGCTGCTTCGCGCCGGGTGCCTGCCACACACGCCTGGATCATCCGGACGATCACGCCCACCACCGCCTCGGCTCCCTGCTGCACCGGCGTGCGCTCGCTGGCGAGCGCGTACACCGTGCCGCCGTCCTCGGGCACGCCACCCACGACGATGTTGGTCCCGCCCAGGTCCACGCCGATGATGACGCGCATGACGCCTCCGGTCACTCGACCTGCAGCACGGCCAGGAACGCCTCCTGCGGGATCTCCACGGTACCGACCTGCTTCATCCGCTTCTTTCCCGCCTTCTGCTTCTCCAGGAGCTTGCGCTTCCGGGTGACGTCGCCGCCGTAGCACTTGGCGGTCACGTTCTTGCGGAGCGGGCGGATGCTCTCGCGGGCGATGACCTTGGAGCCGATGGCCGCCTGAATCACTACCTCGAACAGCTGCCGGGGAATCAACTCACGCAGCTTGCCGGCCAGTTTCTTCCCCCAATCGTGGGCCTTCATCCGGTGCAGGATCACGCTGAAGGCGTCCACCGGATCGCCGTTGATCAGCATGTCCAGCCGCACCACGTCGCTCTGGCGGTAACCCAGGAACTCGTAGTCGAGCGAGGCGTATCCGCGGCTGATGGTTTTGAGGCGGTCGTAGAAATCCAGGATGATCTCGGCCAGGGGGAATTCCCAGTTGAACTGCACCCGCGTGGGATCGAGATAGTGCATCCCCAGGTACACGCCCCGCCGCTCCTGGCCCAGCTGCATGATGGCGCCGATGTAATCCGCCGGCGTGGTGATGCGCGCCTTGACGAACGGCTCCTCGATCCGGTCCACGGTGGAACCGTGCGGCATCTTGGTGGGGTTCTCCACCATCTCCATGGAGCCGTCGGTCCGATACGCGTGATACTCCACGTTAGGGACCGTGCTGATCAGGTCCAGGTCGAACTCCCGCTCCAGGCGCTCGCGCACGATCTCCATGTGGAGCAGCCCCAGGAACCCGCAGCGGAAGCCGAAGCCAAGGGCCACCGAGGTCTCCGGCTCGTAGTGCAGCGACGCGTCGTTCATCTGGAGCTTGGCCAGCGCATCGCGCAGCTCTTCGTACTGGTTGGGCTCCGTGGGGTAGAGCCCCGCGAAGACCATGGAGTGCACGTCGCGGTACCCGGGGAGCAGCTGGCCGGCGGGCCGGGCCGGATCGAGGATGGTGTCTCCCACCCGGGTCTCGCGCACGCCGCGGATATTGGCCACCACGTAGCCCACCTCCCCGGCCTCCAGAAACTCGGTGGGCTGGGGGCTCAGCCGCAGGTAGCCGACCTCGGCCACCTCGTAGTGGTCCTGCGGGTGCGAGCCGAAGGCGATCTCCATGCCCGGCCGGATGGCGCCGTCCACCACCCGGATGCTGGGAATGGCTCCGCGATAGCGGTCATAATAGGAATCGAAGATCAGGGCCCGGAGCGGTGCGGTGGGATCGCCCCCGGGCGCCCGCACCCGCCGGATGACGGCCTCGAGCAGCTCGGTGACGCCCACCCCCTCCTTGGCCGACACCCGGAGGATCTCCTCGGCCGGTGTGCCCAACAGCTCGGCCAGCTCGCCGGCCCGCCGGTCCGGCTCCGCGGCCGGCAGGTCGATCTTGTTGAGCACCGGCACGATCTCCAACCCGGCGTCCAGCGCCAGCATGAGGTTGCTGATGGTTTGCGCCTCGATGCCCTGGCTCGCGTCCACCACCAGGATCGCGCCCTCGCACGCCGCCAGCGAGCGCGAGACCTCGTAGGTGAAGTCCACGTGGCCCGGCGTATCAATGAGGTTGAGCTCGTACAGCTCGCCGTCCGGCGCCTGGTAGTTCATGCGGACCGCGTTGAGCTTGATGGTGATGCCGCGCTCGCGCTCCAGGTCCAAGGTGTCCAGGACCTGCTCCCGCATCTGCCGCTTCTGGAGCGTGCCCGTGGCCTCGATCAGGCGGTCCGCCAGGGTGGACTTGCCGTGGTCGATGTGGGCCACGATGCAGAAGTTGCGGATCCGGTCCTGGCGCATGGGCGGGAATATAAGGTGAGACGTGAGAAGTGAGACGTGAGAAGGGCGACGTGACCGCGGCCTCCGCGCCCTTCTCGCATCTCACTTCTCACGTGCCGCTGGCCTCGGCCGGCGCTGCGGGATATCGTTAGCGACACGCCTTCTGCCGGAGTCCCCCATGGTATCCCGTCGCGAATTCCTCGAGGTCTCCGCGGTCGCCACCGCCGGCGCCTTCTATCGCGGAGAGTTACCCGACGCCCCGGGCGCTGAGCAGCAGGGTCCGCTGCCTCCATCCATCGCGGCCCTCAGCTCCATGCGCGACCGGGCCACGCCCATCACGCTGGACGAGCGGCAGGCCCGGCTCGAGAAGGCCCGGCGGCTGATGCGGGAGCAGCGGCTGAACGGGGTGCTGCTGACCGGGGGCACGTCCCTCGTGTACTACACCGGGATCCGATGGGGCTTGAGCGAGCGGCTCCTGGCGCTGGTGGTGCCGGTGGAGGGCAGGGCCTTTCTGGTGTGCCCCGCGTTCGAGGAAGACCGCGCGCGCGAACAGGTGCAGGAGAGCCCATTGGCGGGCGACATGGACTTCCTCACCTGGCAGGAGGACGAAAGCCCCTACGCGCTGGTGGCCGACGGTATGCGGGCGCGGGGTGGCGCCAGCGGGCGGCTCGGGATCGAAGAAACCGTGCGTTACCTCTTCAGCGACGGCGTGGCCCAGGCGGCGCCCGCGCTGGCGCTGGTGAGTGGGACCCCGGTCACCGCCGGCTGCCGGGGCGTCAAAGACGCGCACGAGATCGCGCTGATGCGATTGGCGTCCGAGGTCACACTCAAGGCGTATGAGGCGGCGTATCGGGCGCTCCGGGAGGACATGACGCAGGATCAGTTCGCCGACCTGGTTTCGCTGGCGCACCGGCGGCTGGGCTTTTCCGGCGGCGCGGGCGTCCAGGTGGGACCGTATTCGGCGCTGCCCCACGGCTCGGCGACGCCCCAGGTGATTCGCGAGGGGACCATTCTGTTGATTGACGGCGGGTGCGCGGTGGAAGGCTATCGCTCCGACATCAGCCGCACGTTCGTGTTGGGCAAGGCCACGGAGAAGATGAAACAGGTGTTCGCGATCGAGCAGCGAGCCCAACAGGCCGCCCTGGCCGCCGCGCGCCCGGGCGTGGAATGCCAGGCCGTGGACGCCGCGGCGCGGAAGGTCATCTCCGACGCCGGCTACGGGCCCGACTACAAGTTCTTCACCCATCGCGTCGGTCACGGAATCGGGATGGACGGCCACGAGTGGCCGTACCTGGTGCGGGGCAACACGCTGAAGCTCGAGCCCGGCATGACCTTCAGCGACGAGCCCGGGATCTACCTCCCCGGCGAGTTCGGCGTCCGGCTGGAGGACGACATGGTCATCACCGAAGACGGGGCGGAGCTGCTCACGCCCACCAGCCCGTCGCTGGAAGATCCGTTCGGCGCGCCGGCCGGCACCAAGTGAAACTGTGTGACGGGGAGTGAGGGGTGCTATGAGAACCACGACTCGCCACCTCGCCGCCGCGCTGTTCTCGGCGGCTCTCGTCGCGGCCCCCTGCCGCGCCCAGACCGAAGACCCGCGGCAACCCAACTGGGCCAAGTACCACAGCACGGCCGAGGCGTACGCCTTGCTGGACGGCTGGGCGAGGGCGTATCCCAACCTCACCAACCTCTATTCCATTGGACAAACGCTCAAAGGTACGCCGCTCCGGGTGCTGGAGATCACCAACAAGCAAACCGGCCCTGCCGCGGAGAAGCCGGGCTATTACTACGACGGCAACATCCACGCGGGCGAGCTGACCGGCGCTGAGGTGGCGCTGCATTTCGCCTGGTACCTGCTGAGCGACTACGGCCGGGACCCGCGCGTCACCCGTCTGCTGGACACGCGGGTGCTGTACGTGCGTCCCAAGTTCAACCCGGACGGCGCCGACCTCGCGCTGGCCGGCGGAGCGTCGCTTCGCTCGACGCCCCGCCCCTACGACGAAGACTATGACGGCCTGCTGGACGAAGACCCCGCGAACGACCTGAACCGCGACGGCGCGATCACCCAGATGCGGGTGCCCGATCCCAACGGTCTCTGGAAGGTGAGCGGGGACGACCCGCGCCGCATGGTGCGCCGCCAGCCGGGCGATTCGGTCGGGCCGTTCTACGCGCTCTACTCCGAGGGCATGGACGACGACGGCGACGGCCGGTTCAACGAAGACGGCGTGGGCGGCATTGACATGAACCGGAATTTTCCGCGCAACTGGGGGCTGGAGTTCGAACAGGGAGGCGCCGGCCCGTATCCCTTGTCCGAGCCGGAGACCCAGGCGACCATCGAGTTTCTCACCCGGCACCGGAACGTGGCGGGGATCGTGCACGGCCATACCTCGGGCGGATTCCTCTATCGCCTCCCCTCGAGCGAGCCGTGGGACGACTACGGCCTGGAGGACCAGCAGCTGATCCTGGAGCTGGCGGAGAAGTACACGGAAGTGACGCGGCAGCGCGTGATCCCCAGCTTTACCAACCCCAAGGAGCATCGCCACGGCACGCTGATCTCGTGGGGGTATTGGGACTACGGAGTGGTGGGTTGGGTGCCGGAGTATTGGGGCGGGTTTGGCCGGGATTACGACAACAGCGGCTCGGTGAGCGAGGCGGAGCGGCACCGCTTCAACGACGAAGAGCTGGGCGGCGCCGGGTTCGCGGCCTGGACGGCGTTCGATCATCCGCAGCTGGGCAAGGTGGAGATCGGCGGGTGGCGCACCCGGTTCACCACCCAGAATCCACCGGTCAAGTTCCTCAAGGGGGAGCTGGAGTTGTACGTCCCGTGGCTGCTGTGGCTGGCCGAGGTGGGTCCCCGGTTGGTGCTGGAGGAAGCCGCCGCCACGCCGGTGGGAAACACGGGTCTCTACCGGGTGCAGGCGGTGGTGCGGAACGTGGGGTATCTGCCGACCAACATCACCCAGCGCGCTGTCGAGGCGCGGCTGATCGAGCCGGTCTATGCTACCATCGAACTACGGGACGCGGAGCTGGTGTCAGGGGTCCGGCGGCAGTCGCTGGGGCATCTCCCCGGGCTGCGCGACGTGGGTGGGCAGGGACTCGGCGAGACTCGCCGCACCGTCGAGTACCTGGTTCGGCGAGCCGGCCAGCGGCCGACGATGGTGCTCACCCTGACCTCGGAGAAGGGCGGCACGGTGCGGCGGGAGTTGGCTTTGCCGTCGCGGTAGCGTCAGGGCCGCAGTCTTGCTCGAAGGGCCCTTCCTCCCGGGCGACACCCAGTGGCAATCGATAACGGCCGGCGGGGTCCGCGGCGCGCTCCTATGTCAATACCACTGTATTGACAACACCAGGGCCGCGGTTAGGTTCCCCATATGGCTTCCAAGACCGAACAACTCCAGATCCGCGTGACGCCGGAGCAGAAGCGCGCCGTGAAGCGCCTGGCGCGCGAGGCGGGGGCGGATGTGTCATCCTGGGTCCTGGCCCAGGTCCTGCCGTCCGAGGCCGGGCGGTTCCAGGAGTTGGCCGCCCGCGCCGCGGACCGAGCCCGGCGCCGGTACGCCCTGGCCGAGCTGGCGGACTGGCTTGGCGCACTCCCGGCCGCCGCGTTTGCCCGCGCGGTCTCCCGCCCGGCGGGCAGGTCGCTGGACGGGGAGACCCGGAACTACCTGGCCGGCGCCATCGACCTGGCGGCCGCGGGCCGGGGGCTGGCGCCCCCGGCGTGGACCGGAGATGTGCCGGTGCCGCGGGCGCCGCTGTTTGGGTCGAGTCTGACATCGGTTCGGCTGCACCTGCTCACCCGCGCCCCGGTGGCGCTGCGCCGTCGCAACCTGTTCGTGGATTCGTCCGTGGACGATCGCGTGTGATCCGGTGCTGACTCCCAAGCGCATCCGGGAGTTGTTTGGCCTGCTTAACGAGCGGCTCGGCGCCGAGGGTGTGGTGGGCGAGGTCTATCTGGTGGGTGGTGCGGTGATGTGCCTGGCGTTCTCGGCGCGGCCGTCCACGGCCGACGTGGACGCCGTGTTTACTCCCAAGGAGGTGGTCCGGCGGCTGGCGCGCGCGGTGGCCGCGGATGCCGGGGTGGAGGAGGGATGGCTCAACGACGCGGTGAAGGCCTACCTCAGCGAGCGCGGGGAGTTCTCGCCCTGGCTGGAGCTCGAGCACCTCAAGGTGTTCATTCCCATTCCGGAATACTTGCTGGCGATGAAGTGCCTCGCCTTCCGCTTGGGCCCCGAGTTCCACGATGAGGACGACGTGCGCTACTTGCTCCGGCACCTGAACCTGGAGCGGGCCGAGGACGCGCTGGCCATCGTGGAACGCTACTATCCGGCGGAGCGTATTCCGGCCAAGACGCGATTCGCGCTGCAGGAGCTGCTGCCAACCGGCTGAAGCCAAGCGCCGGGAGGGGCTTGACGGTGAAACACGGGTCATTGATGCTGGTGCGCATGGGGCGGCAATCGTGAAGCGTCGGCGACGCCGGTCAAAATCCACATTCTCCTGCGGTCACCCCAGGACCGCCGAGAACACCCGCATTGCCCGGGGCCGGGGGTACCGCTGGGGCAAGTGCCGCATCTGTGATAACGCGTACATGCGCGCCTACATGAGACGGCGCGCCCGCAGGCGCCTGCGGCGGCGCCTGGCCGCGTTGTCCAAAGCCGCGTCGAAGGCGGTGTAGGTCTGATCCAGCCGGGCGGAGGCTTGCCCCGACGTCCAGGAGATCTTGCCCCGGGCGGACCACGCCTGGGTCGTCCGGCATCAGGCTTGTGGCCCCACGCGGCAAGCTTGATGCTGGGCGTATGCGACCTGGGGACGTTGGGTGGAAGCTTCATCCAGCTTAAATCGGCCTCCATTTCAGCTTAAATCGTGGTCCAAGTCGGCCGTTCCAGGCCGCGGATGGGCCGGATGAGCCCTCACCTGAGCCGCTTCAGGCTTGATCCGCGGCTTCCCAAGGCTCACCGGCCCCGGACGAAGCTTCGCCCGCGACGATTGAGGCCTCATCCGGGCCAGTGGAGGCCTCATTTAAGCTGAATGAAGTCTGGTTTACGCTGAACGTGGCCCGGTTTTTGGTGGGTTCCCCGTACGCCGCCGGGGCCTAAGTGCGTTTGTTACACGGGGTTAGATTGCCGCGAGCACGACGGCCCACGCGGCGAACAGCCAGCGAGGCTGCGTCACCTTGGCCGACTCTTCGGCGAGCAGCGCGATCAGCATGTTGGTGTCGAGGAGGATCCTACCAGGCGGCGGCATCCACGCGCTCGCAGTCGGCCTGGATCGCCGCAGCCATCTCGGCCAGGTCCTCGCGCGGAATGCTCCCCTTGAGCGCCACCAGGGCATCGCCGTGGCGGGCGCGTTCCAGGGTCTCGACGTAGGCCAGGGCCTGGCGTTGCTGGGCCGCCGGGAGCCGGCTCACGCGGGCGGCGATCTCTTCGGGGACGGTGTGCGTCATGGCAGGACCTCCTGGCTCTCGTCCAATCTAGCAGCGGGCCGGCGCGATTTCCCTTAAGGGCCCGCGGCCCCAGTTAACGTAACGCCGTTATGTTAACCCGCAGGGCGTCGCAGCGGGGGCGGCGAGGGCCCGGGCGGATAATGGGCGCATTATACGCCCCGAGCGCCAGCGAGGCACGGACCCGGTCCGCGCGCCAGCGCGGCGCCGCCCCCGCCGCCGCTGGGGCCCAAGGGCCCCTTCTCCCTCGCCCTCTACACTAACCTCATATCAGGTGGTCGGTGTCTCACTCACATTGGCAGAGAGGGGGACCGGCACCGGATAGCCATGCGGCTCAAAAGAAGGAGCCCGGCAGCAGCATCGCCGGGCTCGCACGTCCGTGAGGTGTGAGCGGTAATAAGCTAGCCGGTCGGTTGCTGCAGCCTCTCCGGGAATTCCACGTACTGAATCAGCAGCCTACCGCTACGGCGAACAAAACTCATCCTCACCACTTCGCTGACACCCTGATGAGAGACTCGAAACTCTACCAGATCCGCATCGTCTTGTTCCCACCCTCTCGAAAACTCGAGGGCTGTGGCGGCGGAAGCAACGAAGCTAGGTACAACAT
>Ga0326597_10010887_pt1 | contig 12095 bp, 9 predicted proteins | sample RVTome_12_FD_203789 | JGI IMG/M metagenome (GOLD analysis project Ga0326597, IMG submission 203789) | Soil microbial communities from uranium-contaminated site in the Upper Colorado River Basin, Wyoming, United States - RVT100D185 | ecosystem: Environmental > Terrestrial > Soil > Contaminated >... | reverse complement strand
TTGTTGTGATCTGTAACTTCCGACAAACATGATCAAAACAACGAAAGAGGTTTTTTGAAACACCCCCTAAATTGCATCTCGTGCTAGCAGAGATGAGGGAACGGAATTGCGGTTTTTGGCACTAGCGCCGTACCGCTCGCGCGAGCGGCTCCGGTTTTGAAACGAAGCACTGAGGATCGAGATGCGAACTGGATCGAATTGGGTTTGCTCGCTCCGGTGGTTGCTGTGCAGCCTCCTGCTGCCGACACTCGCACTCGCGGCGACGCCGTCCAATCAAAAGGTTCTGCGCCATCCGGTCGGACTTGTCTTGTCCCACGATGGCCAGACGTTATACGCGGCGAACCGATTGACTGGCACGATTTCGTCCGTTGATGTTGTGCAGCAAACCGTTGTCGGCGAGGTCGACTTGGCAACACAGTTTTCGGATTTGCAGGCCGTGCCGGAGACTCCGTACTTGCTTGCGACCGACGAGGCAAAGCACGAGCTGCTGCTCTTGAAAGTCGATGGTCCGCGCATCAACGTTCAACAGCGATTGCCCGTCAGTCCGTACCCCGTGACCGTTGTCATCAGCGAAGATGGCAAGCGATGTGTCGTCGCGTCGCTCTGGTCACGGCGGCTGACGTTCGTGGATCTGCCAAGCGGCGGCGATGTCGAAGCACGTGTAACCAACTCACTCGACATGCCATTCGCACCTCGTACACAGTTACTGGTCAAAGGCGACACGCGGCTGATCGTCGCGGACTCCTTTGGCGGCAGACTTGCGATCGTGGATATGCGGAACCACAACCTTGTGCATGTTCGCGAATTCCCCGGACACAACATTCGGGGCATGGGAGTCAGCCCCAATGGCGAGATGCTGATCGTCGCGCACCAGATGCTGAACGAGTTAGCGCACACGGTTCGTAACGATGTTCACTGGGGCCTGCTGATGTCGAACGATCTCCGCTGGCTGAAGCTCGATGCCGTGTTAAAACCCGGTACCGACTTATACGAGGGCGCCCACATGCATCCGCTTGGCGAAGCCGGCAGCGCCACGGGTGACCCGGCAGGATTGACCCTAACGGCGACAGGCGCGGTCGTCGTTTCACTCGGAGGCGTCGGCGAGATCGCGATCGGTAAGGAGGACGATTTCAGCTTGTACCGAATTCACGTCGGACGTCGGCCGACGGCGCTTGTCGCCGATCGCGACGCCAGACACATCTATGTCGCTAATACTTTCGACGATGAGATTTCCATCATCGACGTGGATGAACGCGAAGTAGTCGATTCGATATCGCTGGGCGAGCAACCCGAGTTGTCTTTGGTTGAACGAGGCGAGCGGCTTTTTTTCGACGCCAACCTATCGCATGACAGCTGGATGAGCTGTCACAGTTGCCATACGGATGGGCATACGAACGGTCTGCTGAACGACAACTTCAGCGACGCTTCGTTCGGTGCGCCGAAGCGAGTTTTATCGCTGCTAGGCCGCGTGAACACCGCGCCGTTTGCTTGGGCCGGGACCGCCGAAACACTGAAAGCGCAGATCCACAAGTCGCTCACGCACACCATGCAAGCCGACGATCCGCCAACGGAAGAGCAACTGACGGCGCTCACCGCCTACGTCGAAACCCTCGTGCCGCCGCCGTCGATCGATTCCGCACGCGGCATTCAAGATCGCCAAGCCGTCGATCGCGGCCGCAAACTGTTTGGCAACTTGCAATGCACCGACTGCCACCAGCCGCCGGTCTTCACAACTCCCGACACCTACGATGTCGGCATTGACGACAAGCTTGGCAAGAACAAGTTCAATCCACCCACGCTGCTCGGCGTCGGCCAACGCGGCCCCTACTTCCACGACAACCGAGCCGCCTCGTTGGAAGAAGTCTTTTTGAAACACAAGCACCAGTTGGAACGTGATCTGTCCGCCGCCGAGCTGAAAGACCTGCTGTCGTTCCTGCGCTCGCTGTAGCGTGTTAGCCTTGCCGCTGTCTCACATGCGCACATGCTCGGTGCGATCTTGTGATCAGGCGTCTGCGCCGCCGGTGACAAGTCTTTTGACGATATTAGCTCCTTCGATTTCGCCTAGTCGGCCGCCGCTGCGATTTGCCCTTCTGTGCCTCGATCTTCTGCGCTGCCACGATTACTCCGACCCGCGCCTTGGCGAGGGACTGACCACTGTGGCTGTTTGCTCCGGCGTAGTGATGCCTGGCGGCAGTTCGAGAATGCGGATGTTGCGGAAGTGGATTTCCGAGCCTTCCGATTCCAGGCACAGATAGCCCTTGCGCATGGAAGAGTTTCGGATAGAATTCACGAACTTGCCATTAATCGACAGCTTTACAGTGCCATCTACACAAACGACGTCATAGGCGTTCCATTCCCCCGCGCCCTTGCATCGCAGTTCATGCGACTTGCTGCGCGGGCCTCGGGGGTTGTCCGGCGTGGCGGTCAAGCCGCCAGCTCCAAACAACTCGCCGGAAATGTAGCCGATGTCTTGGGGCTCGCCGTTCGCCTTGCGATGCAGATTCACCCACTCCAACTCCAGCATCTGCACTTCCATGCCCGTGGGAAGGCGCCTGCCATCGGGCACGACACCCTCGCTCCACACAAACACACCTGAGTTGCCGCCGGGCTTCATGTGTCGCCACTCGATGTGCAGGATGAAATTCTCGTACTGCATTTCCGATCGCATGACTCCAATTGGCTCGCCGCTGCATACCAATAGGCCATCCTTGACCTGCCAAGTGTCCGGCGCTGTATTGACGTCCACCCATCCCGTCAGATCGCGGCCGTTAAACAGATCGACGAAATGTGGGACGGTGGCAGACGCGTCAATCTCTGCTTCGATCGATTCATCGCATGGTGAAGTCTCAGCGAGTCGGATTTCTACCCCTTGTGCTGATTTGTCATTCGGCTCATCAGCAAAACTCGGAGCCACGCAGATGAGGCAGATCACAACGGCTAACGCGGGTCGCAAGAGCATGGCAAGTCTCCTCTGTCCAAAGTGTGACTAGAGCCGCTTGATCCGCTCGACCGTCTCCATTTGCCGTTTGGCGGCTTCCAGACCTCCTGCTGCTTCGATGAATGCGATTGCGGAGTCCAGGCTTCCCGGTGCTGTAGCGGCCTTCGAAGCAGCTTGCTTGCTTCCCTTCGGCCGACCGGGCTTCTTCTTCGCAGTCTTCTTAAGCGCGGTACGCATGTTGGTCTTGACCGTGCTGACGTACTTCGCAGTTACGCCGTGACCGGCGCTTGCAGCAACTTCTTTCGGTGAAGCGTCAGGGTTCTGGGCTAGGGCTTGCTTGATCAGCGCAGTCTTGTTGACGTTGGAAGCACCACTCTCACTTGTTGCCTTGTTCTTGGCCATGTTCATCTTCCTTCATTGCCCCTGGGACATAGGTGTTGGTCAAAAGAATCTATGGGCATTCACCTACATATCATATAGCACATAGAATCAAACTGAAAAGGCCATGCAGCTCATTGTTTATCAATATACTACACTGCGGCTCCCCTACAAGGCAAGCAATGATACATTGAGAACTTTCGCAGTCAAGAACCAGGTGTTGCGACAGCAACTCGCCATGGTGAGTCAGCCGAGTAAGTTTCCGAAGCGACGCCCTCACGACCTTGTTTTCTGGACCTCGCGCGTCCGGCTCGCTATCCTTGTTGCTGCCTCGCACTGTTTTCACGCACGAATTCAGCGCTCTTGAGGCGTTTGAATAAGGACAACTTGCATGTATCCAATGGCAACCGGTAGAGCAGCGAGACTCGTCGGCGAACTGATGTTGGTTTCATGGTTCCTGGTGGTGACAGAGAGCAATTCGCTGGCCGATCCGCCACAGGCCGGCATCGCGACGCGGATTCCGTGGACCACATCGCGCATTTCTGGATCACCCGATCCGCCGCTCCCCTTCGTCACGGAGCAAGTCTTCCCCGCCCTCAAATTCAATCAGTGCCTGGACATGACCAGTGCGCCGGGGAGCAATCGTCTGTTCGTGGTCGAACAGTCGGGCAAAGTATTCTCGTTTCCAAACCAGCCTGATGTGCAGGCGGCTGATTTGGTCGTGGACTTCGCCAAGGAGATTCCCGGACTAAAGGCCGTGTATGCACTCGCCTTCCACCCGGACTTCGAACGCAACCGGTACTGTTACGTCTGCTATATCAAAGCGGCGGATCTTCCCGATGGAAGCCATGTGGCTCGGTTTCAAATGGCGGACACGGACCCGCCGACCATTGACGTGGCGAGCGAAACAACTTTAGTCACCTGGTTATCGGGCGGCCACAACGGGTGCAGCCTGAAATTTGGCCCCGATGGCTGCCTTTATATCTCGACAGGTGACGGCGGGCCAGCCAACCCGCCAGACCCGTTACGGGCCGGGCAAGACCTCAGCAATCTGCTGTCATCGATTCTGCGTATTGACGTCGACCACGCGGACGGGGACAAGAGCTATCGAATTCCTGATGACAATCCGTTCGTCAAGATGGACGGTGCTCGCGGTGAGGTCTGGGCTTACGGCTTGCGCAATCCCTGGCGAATGAGTTTTGATCGGCAAACGGGCGATCTGTGGGTTGGCGACGTCGGCTGGGAGTTGTGGGAGATGCTGTATCGCATCGAGCGAGGCGGCAATTACGGCTGGGCGGTGATGGAAGGCTGGCACGCGACGCATCCGGAATGGCCGCGCGGGCCGACACCGATTCTGCCGCCGACGATCGACCATCCGCACTCGGAGTCCTCGTCGATCACCGACGGATTGACGTACTATGGCTCGCGGCTCAAGGAACTCCGCGGAACTCACATCTACGGCGACTACGACACAGGCAAGTTCTGGGGTTTTCGTTATGAGAACGGACAAGTGGTCGGCCATCGGGAACTCGCCGATACAACGCACCGCGTCGTCGCGTTCGGCGAGGACCACGACGGCGAGCTTTATGTGCTGGATCATACGGCCGGGACAATCCATCGTCTCGTGCCGAACCCGATGCAAGATCAGTCGAGCACGTTTCCACGAAAGCTCAGCGAGACCGGACTGTTCGCAACGGTCGCTGACCAGACGCCGGTACCGGGAGTCATCGCCTACTCGATAAACGCTCAGCCGTGGGCGGACCATGCGGTCGCCGAGCGGTTCGTTGCCGTGCCGGACGAGCTGTCCATCAAAGCCGAGGGCGCGACGTGGTCGTTTCCGAACGACTCGGTGCTTGTCAAGACGCTGTCGCTCGACATGGAGCAGGGCAATCCCGCCACGCGTCGTCACATCGAGACGCAGATCCTGCATTTCGATGGCATCGAGTGGATGCCTTACACCTATCAATGGAACGACGAGCAATCGGACGCGATGCTGGTCGACGCCTCCGGCGCGGAACGGACCTTCGACGTCATCGATCCCGCTTCCGTCGGCGGCACGCGAAGACAGGCTTGGCGATTCTCAGGCCGCGCCGAATGTCAGCGCTGCCATAACAAATGGTCCGGCCCGCCGTTGGCCTTCAACACGCCGCAATTGAACAGAGCGCACCACTACGACGGCGCTGCCGCCTCGCAGTTCGACACGCTGGCCCACATTCATTTGATCGGGAAGCCGATAGCTGCCGAGAATCGGCCCCAACTTGCCGATCCTCGCAATTCATCCGCCGATCTCGACGGCCGAGCCCGCGCGTACTTGCAGGTCAACTGTGCCCACTGCCACCGCCAACATGCAGGCGGGGCGGTCCTCTCGAAGATGCACTACGACGTTCCCTTGGCCGAGTCGAACATGATCGACATCCGCCCGACGCAGGGAACCTTTGGCATTCACACCGCTCAAGTCATTGCACCTGGCGATCCAACCCGCTCGGTTCTCTGGTATCGGATGGCCAAGCTCGGTGGAGGTCGCATGCCGCACATCGGGTCGACGGAGGTCGACGTGGCCGGCGTCGAGTTGATTGATGACTGGATACGACAGATCCCTTCTGATGACGCGACCGCCGGAAACGAAGTGGCAGCGAAGACGCTTAGGGAGGCGGGCGCTCTCGACCACTTGTTCGCAACCAATGCGACTCAGCAGGCGCAATCCGTCGAGCATTGGTTATCAACGACCAGCGGCGCGCTAATGCTTTTGAGTGCGATCGATCACGATACGCTGCCCGACCCGATAGTTGCTCTGGCCGTCCAGCAGGCCACGCAACACGCCGAAGTCAGCATCCGCGACTTGTTTGAGCGATTTCTTCCGCCGGACCAGCGCGTGAAACGATTGGGCAGCGTTGTCCAGCCGAAGCAAATCTTGTCGCTGCCGGGCGACGCAGCGCGAGGCAAGCAGGTGTTCCACGGCACGGCCGGCATATCGTGCAAGAACTGTCACCGCATCGGCCAAGATGGCAAGGAGGTCGGCCCGGATCTGACGGCGATTGCCAAAAAGTACCCCCGCGCTGAACTGCTCGAAAGCATCCTCGAACCGTCCAAGCGGATCGATGCCAAGTATCTGACGTATCTCGTCGAAACGAAACAAGGCCGCGTGCTGACCGGATTGCTGGTCAGCAAGGACGAGAGCGAAGTTGTTCTCCGAGACGCAACGAACCTGCTGATTCAAGTTCCGGCTGACGACGTGGAACAACTCGTGACACAACCGAAGTCGCTCATGCCCGAACTGCTACTCCGCGACATGACCGCACAGCAAGTTGCCGATCTGTTGGCGTATCTCAGCTCGTTAAAGTAATTCAGTCGTTTAACCGCAAGCCGGAGGCGGGCGCTAGTCGTCGCACGGAGCGCACGCCTCCGGCTTGCGGTTAAACGAAGCACCGACCATGGAGTGAACCGATGAGCAAGACTCTTGCCCTCACTCGCCGAGATACGCTCGTCGGGGCGGCGGTAACTGCCATCTCGAGTCGTTTGACTCGCGCGGCGGTGGCGCAACACTCCGAGCCCACAAAACCCAAGCCGGTCGCGGCTGTGTTGACGGCCTATGAAAAGGGGCTTCATGCCGATGTGCTGATCGGGAAGATCCTGGAAGGCTGGAAGCAAGACGGCGGCCCCGGACCGTTTCTGACGCTGGCGTCGATGTACGTCGAGCAGTTCACGGACAAAGACTTGGCCCGCGCGATGGCGAAGAAGTACAACGTGCCGCTGTTCGATACGATCGAGCAGGCGGTCACTGTCGGTGGCGACCACATTCCAGTCGACGGGGTGATCAGCATCGGCGAACACGGCAGCTATCCTTCCAACGACAAGGGGCAGCACCTCTATCCCCGACGACGCTTCTTTGAGGAGATCACAGACGCGTTTCGGAAGCACGATCGTGTGGTGCCGGTCTTCAGCGACAAACATCTCGGGCCGGTCTGGTCGGACGCGAAATGGATGTACGATCGGGCGCGGGAGATGAAGGTCCCGTTCATGGCGGGCTCGTCGATGACGGTCGGCTATCGCGTGCCCGAGATCTCTGTTCCGCTGGGCTGCGAGATCGAGGCGGCGGTGGGGATTGGTTACTCGGGTTTGGACATCTATGGCAGCCACGCGCTGGAGTTTTTCCAATGCCACGTGGAACGGCGGCGCGGCGCGGAGACCGGTGTGAAGTGGGTGCAATGTCTGGAGGGCGAAGCGGCGTGGAAGGCTCTCGACGACGGCGTGGTTCGGCAAGACTTGTTCGACGCCGCACTCGCCGCCGTTCCCCATGAGCCGGGCGATGTCCGTCAGTGCGACCAGCCGTCGTTGTTCCTGTTTCAATACCACGATGGACTGCTCGGCGCTGTCTTCATGCTGCCGACGTTTTCCGGCGGGACGTCGGCGGCGTTGAAACTCAAAGGACAAACCGGTGTATTGGCTACTCGTTTTGACGAAAGAACCGAGCCTCGGCATCCGCACTTTGCCTGGCTGCTCAAGGGCATCGAATGCATGATTCACACGGGCCGCCCGAGCTACCCCGTCGAACGGACGTTGCTGACCAGCGGCATCCTCGACCGAGCACTCACCTCGCGAGTTCAAAACCAGATGAAGCTGACGACTCCCGTGCTGGCGATTCGGTATCAACCGGCCGACTATCCCCACGCACCCAAGCCCGCCTTGGATCACGACTGCTCCTTGACGAACGGCTTAGCCGATTCATTGTGCTAGTCTTCGAAACGCACGACTAGGACCCACCACGGTTGTGTGCCGGTCTCATAAGTCGCCAGACGTGATAAGTCACCGGACTTCGTATCGATCCGATAAGTCGCCAACTTGCCCGCCGATTGACCGGCGGCGATCAAGAAATGACCGCTCGGGTCGATGTTGAACGAGCGTGGTGTTTGCTCGGTCGGCGTCTGGCCCAACGCCGTCACGGTTCCCAGTTCCGGATCAATCTGAAATTTGGCAATGCTGTCGTGGCCGCGATTGGCAACGTAGACGAATTGGCCCGCGGGATGAACTTCGATATCGGCCGTCGAGTTGCTTTGGTCGAAACCCTGTGGAAGCGTGGATACGGTCTGAATGCCCGACAGTCGACCGCGCGTTCGATCAAAGCGATAGACGGTGACGCTGCTCCCTTGTTCGTCACTGACGTAGGCAAAGTCGCGACTCGGATGAAACCAGATGTGTCGCGGTCCTGTATTCGCGGGGCGCTGCACTTTGGCGAACTCATCGGCGGTGAGACGGCCAGTTTTGGCGTCGAACAGGAACTGAAAGATCGCGTTCGGGCCCGTGTGAGGCACAAAGGCAAACCGGTTCGATCGATCGGTAATGATGGCATGGGCTTTCTCGTCGGTTGCGACTTCTTGCTTGGCTTGGCTGCTGATGAAACCCTGTTCATCGATCGTGTGGACGGCAACTTTTCCCGCTTGGTAGTATGCCGACAGCAGAAACTGGCCCGTCGCGTCGGTCGACACGTATGCCGGGTCGGCTCCGGCTGCTACTTCATTGACACGCGACAACGATCCCGAGTTGGCGTCCAAACGGAAGCTCGCGAGGTTTCCGACCGATCGAATCGACGCGAACAAGAACTTCTGATTCGGAGCGACTGCCAAAGCACCGGGGCCGCCGCTAACCTTCGTGCTCCCGCGTAGCTCCATTTCGCCGCTCGTTTCGTTCAACTCGTAGATCGCAATCCGATTCTCACCGGCGATCGAGACATAGACGAATGACTTTGCCTCGGCACGAAGACGCAGAAAATCGCGAAGGCGGCTCCAAGGATTCGTTGCATGGGTGGCTCCAGGTTCGAGAAGTTTAGGAAGGGTCACCAAGCGGCGTTAGTGCGTCAGGCTTTCTAGCCTGACTGTCAGCCTAGAAAGGCTGACGTACGTAATGTCTCTGCATTGCACGATTTGAACGGAATCGTCATTGCACTATAATTGCACTATAATAGTACCCGGATGATCGAGTGTAAGGGCACCGGTCGCCCAACAATCGCCGCAACGAAACTGTTGATGGGCAAGCTTGAAACCTGAGAGGACTCACGATCATGAAGAAGAAACTTGCAACCTTGTTGACGATGTCGGTGTGTCTGGTCGGTTACTTTGTGATGACCGCCTGGGCCGACGATCGCGAGATTGATGCATTACGCGAGAAGGCGGCGGGGATGCTTCGCGATGCGAAAGAGCATGCCGCGCGAGGACACGCTGACGAAGCTCTTGAACTAGAAAGATTTGCGCAAGCATTACGCGCCGAAGCGGAAGAGATGGCAGAGCATCGAGAGCGACGAGAGCGACGAGAGCACGAAGAGCGTGAACGGCATGAGCAGCGAGACGAGCGGAACGTCGATGGCCACGAGCAGATCGAACACATCCGTCAAGCAGCGGTACACTTGCAATTTGCCGGCATGCAAGAGCAGGCAGAGGACTTAATGCGTCAAGCCGAGCAACGCCAACACGAGTTGGAGCGAGATCGCGAAGGTCATCATGACGAAGGCTTGCAACGACGTGTCGAAGAGCTGACGAAGCACGTCCACGAACTACACGAACGCTTGGAGCGAATGGAACGAGCCGTACGCGAGTTGTCCGACCGTGGCAATCCTCGCCCGCCGAGCGACGCTCCTTGAATGCACGTGATCCGCGACCTCGATGACCAAGATCGTTCACTGTTTATCGCTTACTGTTGTGTGTCTTTGTGCCTTATGCGGCCAACTCGCCTGCGCATCCGAACGCCCGAATGTCTTGCTGATTCTGGTGGATGATCTGAAGCCATCCTTCGGTGCCTATGGTGACACGTGGGTGCATTCGACTAACCTCGATCGCCTGGCGGCCAGGGGCACGCGTTTCGACATGGCGTACTGTAATCAAGCGGTTTGTGCTCCCGCGCGGAACAATCTTTTGACGGGCGCTCGCTCGACGTCGTTGGGTGTTTACAGCCTCGGTTACAATTCTCGCAGAGCGGTTCCCAACGCTGTGACGATGCCGCAGTACTTCAAGCAGCACGGTTACCACGCAGCCGGCATCGGCAAAGTCTTTCACATCGGGCACGGCAATGTCGGCGACGACGCTTCGTGGAGCGTGCCGTTTCAGCCGGACAAAGTGATCGATTACGTGTTGCCGGAAAGCACGGACGGACAGTTGACGAAAGAAGAAGCGCTGTTCAGCAACAAGCCCGCGCAAGGCCTGCCGCGCGGCGCTGCCTGGGAAGCGGCGGATGTCGACGACAGTGCTTATGCCGATGGACGGATGGCCGCGGAAGGGATCGAAAGGCTGCAAGCGTATAAAGCCTCGGCCCAGCCATTTTTTCTGGCGCTTGGATTCACGAAGCCACATCTTCCATTTTGCGCACCGAAAAAGTACTGGGATCTCTACGACCCGCGGGAGATGAAATTGGCCGAGGTCACCGTGCCGCCGGCCGGCGCGCCGGAGTACGCGGGAAAGACAATCGGAGAGCTGAATCAATGCAAGCCTGTTCCGAACGAGCCGCCATTGACCGAGGAGCTGACACGGACTTTGATCCACGGATACTACGCCGCGCTCAGCTATATGAATGCTCAAGTCGGGCGCGTGTTAGACGAAGTCGATCGGCTTGGTTTAAACGAGAACACGATTATCGTGCTGTGGGGTGACCACGGTTATCATCTGGGCGACCACGGCATGTGGACGAAGCACACCAATTACGAGCAAGCGAATCGGATTCCGATGATCATTTCAGCACCGGGAGTGACAAAGCCCGAAAGCCGTTCGGGAGCATTGGTCGAAACCGTCGACATTTATCCGACGCTTTGTGAACTCGCCGGGCTGCCAGCCCCAACCGGTCCGCAACCGATCGACGGAAGAAGCCTGGTGCCAGTCCTAAAAAATCCTGCGACGAGCATTCGCGATCACGTCTATCACTGTTTTCCGAAGGGAAATCGTCTCGGTCGTGCGATTCGGACGGAGCGCTATCGGCTCGTCGAGTGGAAGCCCTGGGAAGTTAGTTCGACGGCGGCCGAGTACGAGTTGTACGACTATCAACGCGACCCGTTAGAAACGAAGAATCTCGCCGAGGCGAATCCAGACATCGCGGCGCAGCTGAAGAAGCTACTGGCGACACATCCAGAGGCACAGCCAGTGCATCGAGACGGTCGATAAGTCGAGCCTGCGGCGAGTCCGATTCGAGACGCTTCATCAAAGACCGCTTTGCGCTCGAACGCGAGTCGTTCGCAATTGCCTGCGGCCGCGCTACCGGCGATCGAAGAAGGCCCCGCCCATTTCGTACAGCGTACCGGACTTCCTGCACCGGACGATGTCGAGCAGCAATTGGACGTGTCCAATCTCAGGCAACTCGATCAGGACGGCCATTTTTCCTTCCAGGGGACGCGAGTGAATAATCGCGATTCCGCATGCGGAAAGGTTCCGCGAGATCACCATAAAGTCTTCGCCGACGGGGAACAGATCGCTGTCCAACTCCATCGCCGGGATGCTCATCATCACGGGCCGACGGGGATGACGCCGTAGCTCTCGTTGGATATCCGGCGTTCGTAGTGTCGTCGCCATCTTGCAATGTTCCGGGAAGTAGCGCAACGGCCTGATACAAGATCGAAGCTGGTTCGGCGACGAAAGCGACAGACTAGCAAGGTATGTTGCCCCGCAATTGCGACACTCCCACTCGCGCACGGCTCCGATTCCTCCTACCACGAGCGTTGGCAGAGGCCGGTCGCATGTCACGCATCGCATGATCTGTAGCTCTCGTTCGGTAACCGTCGGCATCTCCCACCCCTAGTTTCGTTTTG
>Ga0326597_10010886_pt1 | contig 12095 bp, 7 predicted proteins | sample RVTome_12_FD_203789 | JGI IMG/M metagenome (GOLD analysis project Ga0326597, IMG submission 203789) | Soil microbial communities from uranium-contaminated site in the Upper Colorado River Basin, Wyoming, United States - RVT100D185 | ecosystem: Environmental > Terrestrial > Soil > Contaminated >... | reverse complement strand
CGGCGTGCTTGCCGACTCGGGTTTGTGTTGTCTGCATTGTCACGGTCCGAACTCGGCTCCGGATCCAATGGGAGCAGGTTGTCATGAAGGCAGTCTCCCGCCCGGCAAAGTCCAGCTTCGGCAGAACGCCTGTAGCTTGGGATGAAAAAGGACGAGCAGCTTCAACGGCGTCGGTTCTTGGCTGCTTGATTCACTGATTTCTCCTGCCCCGAGCTTGGCTGCTGCATCCTTGCGACCGGGAGTCCGGCGGAGTCGCTCTCGGTGCAGACGAAATTCTGATTTTACCCAAAACCGCCCCCGGAAGGAAAGAGTTTCCTGTTGCCCGGAATAGTTCAAGACCCGCCGGCAGGTCTTGACTCCCACCCATCAAATGAGAGAAAGTAGGTCGAGACATTTAGCCAGTTCAAATCATTGAATTAATTTTTGAGAATAGAGGGGGAGCATTCATGAATATCTCAGTGTGGAAAAGTTGGGCGCTGCTAGCCACTGCCATTTTGTTTTTTTCCGTTTCATTCCTTGTCGCTCAAACACCTACGGGAGCCGTCTCCGGTCTGGTGAAAGATGAATCCGGCGCTGTGGTCCCGGGGGCAAGCGTTGTGATCACTAATACGGGCACAGGCATCCGGCGCACTGTAACGACGGATTCCGGCGGGCGGTACCACGTTCCGGGTTTGGACGCGGGCATGTACCAGGTGGAAGCGCGGTCCGCGGGCTTTCAAACGTCGGTGCGCAGCGGCATTCAGCTGACCGTTGGCCGTGTGATTGAGATCGAGATGCTGCTCCGTCTGGGCCAGGTGGAGCAGGTTACAGAGGTGACCGCCGAGGCTCCGCTGGTCGAGACGGTGACGAACTCGCTCTCCGGACTCGTAGACGAGCAGACCATTCAGGAGCTGCCCCTGAACGGGCGGAGTTTTTCTCAGCTCGTGGCGCTGCAGCCCGGCGTGCATTCTTTCCGCAGCAAGGACGACTTCGCATCGGCGGGAGACGTCTTCAGCGTGGGAGGAAGCAGGCAGGTCACCAATCTGTATATGCTGGACGGCATCGAAATGCTTGGCAGCGATTTCCAGGACGGCAGGCCAGGCGGGGTCTTGAGCAAGCTGATGGGCGTCGACGCGATCCAGGAGTTCAACGTTCAGACCGCAAACTACAGTGCTGCCTATGGCAAGCGGAGCGGCGGCATGATCGACGTCATGACCCGTCCCGGCACGAATCAATTCCACGGCTCAACATCCTATTTTCATCGCAACGATAACTTGGATGCCCGGAATTTCTTTGATCCGGAAGAGCCCGGCGAGTTCCGCCGAAATCAATTTGCAGGCTCCCTGGGAGGGCCGCTTCGCCGGGACCGGACGTTTTTCTTCGGGAGCTACGAAGGTCTTCGGGAGGCGCTGGGAGAAAGCAACATCGCAACCGTCCCCGACAACAATACTCGGAACGGCTTCGTGCCCGATCCCGAAACGGGAGAGCTGCTGAACCTAGGGGTCTCGCCGGCGGTAAGACCCTTTATGGATGCGTTCTATCCGCAGCCGAACGGCCGGAACTTTGGAGACGGGACCGCGGAATATTTTGCCGCCCCTTCGGCTGTGAGCCGCCAGGACTTCTGGCTGATTCGAATGGATCACCATTTCTCCGAACGGGACTCGATCTTCGGCCGCTATAACTTCAGTGACGCGAAGCGGGGAGATCCGCAACCCGACACAACCTTCATCGAAAACACTTCCACTCGCGATCAGACCGCCACGCTCGAGTACAAGAGATCGTACGTGACAACCCTGAACATCGCTCGCGTAGGGTACACGCGGGCTCGTTCGTTCTCCGCTGTCGAGCCGATTGATCCCGCGGCCTTCGACAGCTTGCGATTCATCCCGGGCGCCGAGAACATCGGGTCGGTGGTTTTCCAGGAAGGCGGCGGCTCCTCCTCCGCCGGCATCCTCACTCCGGCGGGAAGCGACCGGCCCTTGCGCCGCTACATTATCAATCAGTTTGAAGTATCCGATCAGGTGTTCCACTACCGTGGAGCACACTCGCTGCAGTTCGGCGGGAAGTTCCAGTGGATTCACAACAACGATAATATCCGTGGCTCCAATGACTTCGGGGTGTTTGAGTTCGACAGCCTGGCGAGCTTCCTGCAGGCGCAGCCGATTGTTTTCTCTGGAGTGATTCCCGGTGGGTCTGCATACAAATCCTACCGGCGAAACTACTTTGCCGCTTTTGTCCAGGATGACTTCAAACTCCGCCCGAATCTCACGTTGAATATGGGACTGCGGTATGAATTGCTGACTGTTCCCACGGAAAAGCACGGCCGCATTGCCAATTTCCGCCGCCACTTCCAGAATGGCTTTGGGATTCCCGACACGAACCCCTCTGTTGGCGAGCCCTTCTGGGAGAACGACCACAATCTGTTTGCCCCCCGCGTGGGGTTTGCCTATGATCCCGGGGCCAATAGGAGGACGGTCTTCCGAGGCGGGTTCGGTGTTTTCTTTGATCATCCGCTTACGGAATATCGGTTCTTCGCTCGCAACAATCCTCCCTTCTATAACGGTGTTTCCGTGGATAACCCCCAATTCCCATTGGGCTTGTCGGGTGGAGGATTGGAAGAAGCGCAGTTTGTTCCCGAAGGCGTCGACTTTGAGCAGGATACCCCGACCAAACTGCAGTGGAATTTCAGCATCCAGCGCCAGGTCTCCAACCGCTCCGTTTTCCAGGTTGCTTACCTGGGATCGAATGCATACCATCTGACCATGATGGGCGACTGGAACTCCGCGATCCCCACCACCATCTTCCCCGATGGGAGAAAGTTCTTTGCGGCTGGACTTCCCCGGAGAAATCCTGCCGTCGGCAGAGGCCGAGGGCTCGAATTTGGTGCAAACGCTTCGTATCACAGCTTTCAGTTCGATTACTCTCACCGTTTGAGTGATGGTCTTCGGGCCAAAACGACCTATACCTGGTCCAGGAATATTGGCGAATCCGAAGGCGGCGTTACGGCCGGACATCATGCGGGAGCGCCTCCGAACTCCCAGGACCCGGATGACCGCCGGGCCGAGCGCGGGTTGTCCTCCGTTCATGCAAGCCATATCTTCTCTACGAATTTCACCTATGACCTGCCCGGGGCCAGTCTTGGCGGTGCAGCCGGGACAGTGCTCGGTGGTTGGCAGATGAGCAGCATCATCTCCGCGAATACAGGGGAGCCTTTTACCGGCCAGATCGGATCGAACAACTCCCGGAACCGCATTGGCAGGAATGCCGACAGGCCCAACCTGCGGCCGGGCGCAAGCAACAATCCTGTGCTGGGCGGACCCGACCAGTACTACGACCCCAGTGCCTTCGAACTTCCGGAACTTGGCTTTTATGGAAACCTCGGCCGAAACACGTTAATCGGACCGGGGTTCTTCAATCTGGACATGAGCCTCGTAAAGAACACCCGGATTGGTGAACGCATAGGAGTAGAATTCCGTGCGGAGTTCTTCAACCTCCTAAACCGAGCCAACTTCGGCACACCCGATGTCGGAGTCTTCAGCGGAAGTGCCGGGAGAATCACTTATACGATCAACACTTCCCGTCAAATCCAGTTCGGAACGAAAATCTCGTTCTGATCATCTGCCCGGTTCTTGCGGAATCGCAGCCATGCACTTTATGGCTGCGATTCCACGCTTTTTTGGTTATCATAGGCATGCGGGTCGGTCCTGGGGCGGCCTTTTCGCCAAACCGACTGGCAGGCATGGGAGGCAACGGAATGAATCGGAAGCACATAGCTCTATTAACCGCAGTGATGGCTTTGGTCTTGGGTTCCACTGCTGTATTTGCGCACCACAATATTGCGGCACTCTACGACCGGAACAGCGTCGTGACGCTGACGGGAAAAATCACGGAGTTTCTGCTCATCAACCCGCATACGCGCATTGATTTCGAAGTGACGGACGAAAATGGCGCCGTGGTGAAGTGGACGGCCTGGTCCGGACCTCCGGCGGGAATGTTTCGCAGGGGCTGGAGGAAAGACAGTCTGAAGCCGGGCGACAAGATCGTCATTAGCGGCGCCACCGCCAGGGACGGCAGCAAGCAGATGACGGTGCAGAGGCTCGAGCCGCCGGACCGCTCGGTACCCGTGCTGACCCTGGGGGCGGAGTAGAGTCCTCATGCGTAATTGTTTGACGGTTTTACTTCTGGCAGTCGTAGCAACCCTTGTAGCCTCGCCCAGAACATGCGCACAGAACGCAGTTCCCCGCACCCCGGAGGGCAAACCCGATTTATCCGGATTGTGGGTCAGAACCTCGGACACCCCGGGGCAGACAGGAAACTCCGACAAGTTTTCCGATGCGGAGCCCTCCATGACTCCCTGGGCTCAGGCACGGTATCGAGCCGCCCGGGAAGGCGTCCCGAATCCGGAAGATCAGGGACGGGAGGATTTGGACCCGCTGCTGTGGCCCTACTGCATGCCGCCCGGCTTGCCTCGCATCTACCTTCGCACGGGGACCAGCACGTTCGAGATCGGCCAGACGCCCGAGCGGGTGTACCAGGTCTTCGAAGTGCATAGCACAGGGCGCGTAATTTACACGGATGGACGGGAGCTTCTGGATGGCGCGCCGGACATGTTCATGGGGAATTCCATCGGCAGGTGGGACGGCGATACGCTTTTCGTCGAGACGACGGGTCTGAACGGCCTGCTGACTTGGCTGGGTAGCATGGGTCATCCGATGACGAGCGGCATGAGGATGGAGGAGCGCATCATGCGCATGGACCATGACACCCTGGTGATCGACTTTCTGTTCGATGACCCCCAGGCATATACAAAGCCCTGGACGGGGCGAAAGGTCTATAAGTTGATGCCCGACTGGGGGTTGTTGGAATATACGCATTGTGAAGAGCGCGGCCGGCGGGAGTACCTGCAGGATGTGCTCCAGGGCGACAGGGGCCCATAGTCGGCCCCCCGGCTGAAGACCCGCACAAGTTGAACCGAACCAATCCTAGGAGGAGCAATGGAAACAGGTAAGTCAAGCGCAATCATAATCTTATGTATTGTGGTGCTGATGGGAGCCTGGGTGGTTGGAGGGAACGCCCTCCAGCAGGCCGGAGGCACGGTAAGCGTGGACAACGATGACATCGGCGGCGTGGTCACCAGCTCGAAGGGACCCGAAGCGGGCGTCTGGGTGATCGCGGAGACCCGGGACCTGCCCACCAAATTTGTCCGGATCGTCGCGACAGACGACCAGGGCCGTTACCTGGTCCCCGATCTTCCCCGAGCCAGCTATGACCTGTGGGTGCGCGGCTACGGACTCGTGGATTCCCCCAAGGTCCAGTCGGCTCCGGGCAGGAATCAGAATCTGACGGCGGTTCTCGCCCCCAACGAGAAGGCCGCGGCGGAATATTACCCGTCGAATTACTGGTCCTCGCTGATGGAGATGCCGGACCAGAGCGAATTCCCCGGCACGGGCCCCAACGGCAACGGCATCCCGGAGGACGTGAAGACCCAGGCCCAGTGGATGCACCAGACCAAGACCGGTGGCTGCCAGGTCTGCCATCAAATCGGCAGCAAGGCCACGCGCACGATCCCCGAGGCCCTCGGCCACTTTGATTCCAGCAAAGACGCCTGGACCCGCCGCATCCAGTCCGGACAGAACGGCTTCAACATGGTCCGCCAGGCCGGACGGTTCGGCAGCGACCGCATGATGGCGATGTACGGCGACTGGACGGATCGGATCAAGGCGGGCGAGCTGCCGCCGGTTCCGCCTCGTCCCGAGGGGGTGGAGCGCAACGTGGTCGTCAGCCTGTGGGACTGGGCCGGCCCGACGGATTATTTCCACGACGTTTCCGCAACCGACAAATGGAATCCGACGGTCAACGCCAACGGCGTGGTGTATGGTGTTCATGAAAACGCCAACGACAAGCTGACCATCCTGGACCCCAACCGCAGCACGGTGACCGAGGTGGATCTTCCCGTCCTTGATCCCGGCAACCCGCCTCCCTATTCGTCCGACATGAAAGTTCTGCAGCCTTCTCCCTACAACGGGACCAAGGCCGTATTCACCGGCCGCACCACGGCGCACAGCCTGATGATGGGCCCCGACGAGCGGGTTTGGATCACCTCGGCCACCCGGGGCAAGGAAAATCCGGCCTACTGCAAGGAAGGATCGAGCCACCCCTCGGCCAAGTTCTTCCCGCTCGACGAGAGCAGCCGGCAGCTTTCGATGTACGACCCGAATACCAAGAAGGCCACGGCGCTCGACACCTGCTTCGGCACGCATCACGTCCAGTTCGCGCAGGACGCCGACAACACGCTGTGGTTCTCGGGCAGCGAGAACGTCGTCGGCTGGTTCGACACCAAGGTGTACGACCAGACCCACGACGTGCAGAAAGCCCAAGGCTGGACTCCGTTCGTCCTCGACACCAACGGCAACGGCAAGCAGGATGCCTACGTTGAGCCCAAGCAGCCGGCCGATCCCTCGAAGGACACGCGCATCAACACCAGTTTTTACGGAGTTGTCGTGAATCCGGTTGACGGGTCCATCTGGGGTTCCGAGAACGGCTTCCCGGGCAAGTTCATCCGAGTGGTTCCGGGTCCGAACCCGCCGATGACCTCCCTGACGGAAATTTACGAGCCGCCCTGGGACAACCCGAACGTTCCGGTTCGCGGATACTCCCCGCGCGGAATTGACGTCGATACCAACGGGGTGCTCTGGACAAACCTGCAAAGCTCGCACCTGGCCAGTTTCGACCGCCGCAAGTGCAAGGGCCCGCTGAACGGTCCGACCGCCACCGGAAAGCATTGTCCGGAAGGCTGGACCATCTATCCCATGCCGGGTCCCACCTACAAAGGCGTCTCGGAGTTCGGCATCTCCGATCCCACCTACTACAACTGGGTGGACCAGGCCGGTGTGCTGGGTCTCGGCAAGAACGTGCCGGTGGTTCTCGGCAACGGCTCGGATTCGTTGCAGGCCCTGGTACCGAACACGGACAAGATCGCGGTCTTCCGGGTGCCCTATCCGATGAATTTTTACGCCAAGGGGCTCGACGGCCGTTTGGACAATCCGAGCGCCGGCTGGAAGGGCGGCGGCATCTGGACGGTCTACTCGAATCGCGCTCCCTGGCACATCGAAGGGCCGACGGGCGTGACCAGCAAGGCCGTCAAGTTCCAGGTCCGTCCTGATCCGCTGGCTAAGTAGGAGAACGGTAATAGCTTTGAAATGAATTGCCCTTGGGCGCTTTGCCGGAAGTCACTCAAAGCGTCCATGGGTCAGTTTTCTGGAATAACTATCTTGCATGTCATCCCGAGCACAGCGAGGGACCTGCACTTTCTTCGTTCACAAGGGGCTCCAGCTATCTCACTTCCGCCCAGGCCACGCCCTCGGGGTCGGCCCCGGTTGCGATCTGCCCCGCGAATTCCAGTGTTTCCAAGTCCACCACTGCAACCCCGTTATCCAATTGCGCGGAAGCGTAGGCCCGCTTGCCGTCAGGCGTCACCAGGACGTCCGTGACGCGGTTTCCCAGTCCCGGAATTCGCCGGATCACCTTCCGCGACGCCGCATCCAGCACCACCAGCTCGCCGCGGTCGCGGTCCGTGAGCACCACGCGCTCGCCGTCCGGCGTAAACTTCAGCCGGCTGGAGCTCGCCGTTTGTACCCGAAACATGTCCCCAACCCGTTTGGCGGCCACGTCGATGACCGAGACGATGTCGTCGCCCTCGTTCGAGACCCAGACTTCCGATCCGTCCGGCGAGATGTCGATCCCCTGCGGCTGATCGCCCACATGCAGGACGGTCAGCTTCCAGTCGGGAGGATTGCTGCTGCGCTCCATGACAGTGACGGTTTCCGAAGCGTTGTTCGACGAGAAGATCAGGTTCTGATCCCTGCTGAGGACGATGGTCTCGGCGCGGTCCTGGCCGATTCCGAGCAGCCACTCGATCCGATTCGCCGCCGGGTCGTAGCATCCGATCAGCTTGTAGCCGTCCGCCGTGAAGTAGACCTTGCCGCCTGCAAACATGACTCCGTGGGGGCGGCTATTCGGCCCGATGTCGATACGCCGCAGTTCCCGATGTGTCTGGAGATCGATCACGGAAAGGGAGCCGGCCGCGCCGTAGCCGGAGTCCGATCCGTAGTTGGCGACAAACGCCAGCCTGCCGTCGTCCGAGGCCGCCACGCTATGCGGACGCACGCCGGTGGGCGCGCGGCCCAGCACCCGCCGCGTCTCGGGATCAACGATCGCCAGCGTGTTCTCGCCCTTGTTCGCAACCAGCAGCAATGACCGCGACGCTGACCGCGAGTCTTGCGCCGGCGCCTGACAGGCAGCGAGCGCGAAGGCCCCGAAGACCGCCAGCCGTAACACGCCGCTTCTTTTTGAGTGCATCGTCGAACGCATCATCGAAGTCCTCCGGCCCCCCTCCAGGAAAAGGGGAATCTTGATCCATAGTATAGGAAAACAGGCGCAATTGGCCTGATCCGGTGTACACTTTCTTCCATTGGAGGTCATCATGCAGATTCCGCTTCGAGACATCGCAATCCGCAATCGGCGCGTTGCTTTTCTTTTGGGTCTTGGTGTTCTTGCGCTCGCTGGGATTCTTGCACTCGCGGAGGGGCAGGCGCAGGCCCAGGTCCCGTCGCCTGCCATCGTGGTTCTCAGCGAGGACTCGAACTCCCTGGCGATCATCGATGTCAAAACGAAGACGATTGTCGGCCGCGTGTCGACGGGCCTCGGCCCTCACGAGGTTGCGGCGTCGGACGACGGCAAGCTCGCATTCGTCACCAACTACGGCCTCACCGATCCGGTCACTCCGGGCGATTCGATTTCGGTGATCGACCTGGCCGCCCGGAAGGAATTGCGCCGCGTCAAGATCGGCACAGCGGCCCGACCCCATGGCATCACCTACGCCGGCGGCAAGGTCTACTTCACCGCCGAAGGCTTCAAGATGATCGGGAGCTATGACCCGGCCAGCGGCCAGATTGACTGGATGCTCGGAAACGGGCAGGACCGCACGCACATGCTGGTTCTGAACCGCGACCGGAACCGGATATTCGCCGCGAACGTCGGCTCCGACAGCATTGCGGCCATGGAGCGCATTCCGGAAACTCCGGACTGGAACGTCACCGTGATTCCGGTCGGGAAAGCGCCGATGGCGATCGACCTGTCCCCCGACGGCAAGGAGGTCTGGACGGCGCACACGGCGGACGGCGGCGTTTCGGTCGTGGATGCCGCGACCAAAAAGGTTCTGCAGACTCTCCAACTGGGAACCAAGCGGACGAACCGTCTGAAGTTCACGCCGGACGGCCGACACGTGCTGCTCTCGGACCGGGATGGGGGCGAGTTGCTGGTGCTCGACGCCGCGACGCGGAAGCTCGTCAAGCGGATTCCGGTCGGCAATCGGCCCTCCGGGATTTTGATTGTCCCGGACGGCTCGCTTGCCTACGTCGCCGTGCAGGCCGACAACAACCTTGCGATTGTGGATCTCAAGACGCTCGAAGTTACCGGGCGGGTTCCCACTGACTCCAATCCCGACGGCATGGCCTGGGTCCCAGCAAGATAGCCTGCGGCAAGATAGCCCGCGGCACGATAGCCCGCGGCACGATGCTCATTGTTCCTCATGGCGCATATGGCTCTCCGGTGGGCCATCGCTTGCCCGTCTCAAACAGGTGCTCGCAGAGGACGTCTTCCAATATTTCGTCGTAGGGCGGCCGCTGCAACTGGAACCGCTCTTTCCCGCCCCATGGTTTCAGATACGTCTCGGGGTCGTCAAAGGACACCTCGTACTCCAGGGTTTCGTGATTGATGCGCTGCCACCGTTCCACAAGGTGCAGAGCGGTGCTATGCGGATGGCCTAACCCGTCGATCCACGATCGGTCGTTGACGCGGACCGTGTCGACCACCAGCTTGTCTCCGTCGTAGCTGCCAATCGAGTGGCCCATCCACGTCACAGGAAAGCCCTGCGGGTGTCCGCGCCCGTCTACGTAGATTCTCCGAAGCCAGTGGCCTAGCTCGAAGAGGAGCAAAACCGTGTCCGGGAACTGGCGAATCTCGAAAGGAAACGGCCGGCCGATATTGCGCGTGGGACCCGGGGGAAGACAGTTGTAATTGGGATCGTACTGGTCGAGCCCCTTATCGTTGGGGTCTGTAAGTCCTTGCCGGTTGCGCTGGTAAATCGCCGCCGCCCGTGGCTGCATCGCTGGCTCTTCGGTCCCGAACGCGCGGCCTCGCGCTCCGGGAAACGGGTGCCAGACTCCGGAAATAGCAACCGGCGCCGGCTTGTCCGGCCCTGCCGGTCTGTCCGGCCCTGATTGTCCGGAGCTCTGCGCAGACACGGATGCCGGGAGCGCGGCCCACAATACGCACATTAGAACGGAAACAAGGAAACGGAAATGGAAGATGAAAGCCAGACCGCTGTTCAAGCCAGGGTCACACCGCGTGCCTGCGGGAGTCATCATGGTCGTGTTCGCTCTGGCAAAAAAGGTGATGCCGGAAGAATGGCTTCCCAGCCCCCCATCATCGATCACCATCGGGGACCACCATCGGGCGGGCCGCCATCTTCCGGCACAGATTGAGCGCCTACTTCGCGAGCGGATCGGGCCGAACCTGGAAGTGAATGACCTTGCTCAGCGTTCCTTTGCCGCCTTCGGCGTGGAACGGAGTGCGCGTGCCGTAGGTCGTCCAGAGACCTTTCCCCTTCCATCCGGTGTTCGGATTATCGATCCGGCCGTCCATCCCTTTCGCGAAGAAGCCCAACGGGTAGGGAACCCTCATGTTCACCCACTTCCCGTTCTGCAGGGCCATGAGCGAGCCGTTCTGGTTGCCGGTGGCGATCGGGGTGTTGGGGCCCAGTCCGAGCGTATCGAACTGGTCGACCCAGCTGTAATAGCTGGACTCGGTGCTGCCCAATTCGGGCACCCCTTTCATCTTCGGTCCGGGCATCTCATGGAGCGTCCAGCCTTCCGGACAATGCTGCCCGGTAGCGGTCGGCCCGTTGAGCGGACCTGTGCATTTCCGCCGGTCGAAGCTGGCGAAGTGGCCGCTGGCGAGCGGCGCCCAGACGACGCCGTTGCGGTCCACGTCCATGCCGCGCGGCGAGAAGCCCTGCACGGCCGCCTTGTCGTTGCCCCAAGGCAGCTCGTAGACTTCCGTCAAAGCCGTGTACGGAGGATTCGAGCCGGGAGCGAGACGGATCAGCCCTCCCGGAAAGCCGGTGTCGGAGCCCCAGATGGAGCCGTCCGCCGGGCTCGGCATCACGCCGTAGAAGCCGCCCGGATGCCGCTTGTCCTTCGTAGGATCGTTCGGCGCATCCCATTCCACCCAGGCGTCCTGCTTGCCGTTGCCGTTGGTGTCCACGATAAACGGCGTCCAGCCCTGGGACTTCACTTCGTCTCCGGTCTCGTCGTAGATCTTGGTGTTGATCCAGCCGGCCACCTGCCCGCCGCCGCTCGTCCACAGCGTGTGGTTGGCGTCCTCGGCAAAAAACAGGTGGTGTGTGCTGAAGCACGTGCTGATCAGCTTGAACTGCTTGGTCTGCGGATCGTACATGGCGACGTGGCGGCCCGCGGCGGGAACCGGGAACAGCTTCGCCGACGGGTGGTCCGACCCCTGCTTGCAGAACGCCGGGTTGTTATTCGGCCGAATCTTCGACGTCAGCCACACCCGCCCCCTGTGGTCCATCATCGGATTGTGCGCGTTGACCTTGCCGTCCCAGATCAGCTCATCCCCCCAGTAAATGGATGGCTGCTCCATCTCCCGCGGCGCCGCGAAGGGCGTCTCCACGTCCCGCAGCGGAATCGCCACCTCCGTTGCCACGTGCTTCACCGGATCCAGAATGCTCAGGTTGTTCGAGCTCAGCTCGTGCACCCCATAATACATGCCGTTCGAATTGACGGTTGGATTCCGCTTGTCACTCGCCACTCCATCGTGGAAGTACTCCTTCGGTCCCGCCCAGTCCCACTGCGTGACCACGACGTTCCGCTCCGCGCCCTGCGGCCGCGCCGGAGCGGGCGGCAGTTCCCCGGCCGCAATCCGGTCGGTCCAGTCGCCGAACATATCCAGCACGCGGGTCCCGAGCCCGTTCACCCGGCCCAGCATGGCTTCCCCGGCCTGCCCGGACCCGAGCCGCCTTTCCCATGCCTCCGCGG
>Ga0326597_10010885_pt1 | contig 12095 bp, 10 predicted proteins | sample RVTome_12_FD_203789 | JGI IMG/M metagenome (GOLD analysis project Ga0326597, IMG submission 203789) | Soil microbial communities from uranium-contaminated site in the Upper Colorado River Basin, Wyoming, United States - RVT100D185 | ecosystem: Environmental > Terrestrial > Soil > Contaminated >... | reverse complement strand
GGGGGGGGTCCCCCCCCCCCCCCCCATCCCTGAGACCGGAGACCGACATGCTGACTGGAAAGCACCTGATCGCGGGGCAATGGGTGGCGGGCGAGGCCAGCTTTCGCTCGGAACCCGCGCATGGCCCGGCGCGCGAATTCGCCGCCGGCAGCGTGGCGCTGGTCGATCAGGCCTGTGCCGCCGCCGAAACCGCATTCGCGCTTTACGCCGCCACGCCGCGCGCCGCACGCGCGGCGTTCCTCGAAACCATCGCCGATCAGATCGAGGTGCGCGGCGAAGCGATCACCGAGATCGGTTGCCAGGAAACCGGCCTGCCCGCAGCGCGCCTGAACGGCGAGCGCGGCCGCACCTGCGGCCAGTTGCGGCTGTTTGCCGACCATATCCGCAAGGACGGCTATCTCGACCGCAGGCATGATGCTGCGCTGCCCGACCGCCAGCCGCTGCCGCGCCCCGATATTCGGCTGCTGCAGCGCCCCATCGGCCCGGTGGCGGTGTTCGGCGCCTCGAACTTTCCGCTCGCCTTTTCGACTGCGGGCGGCGATACCGCCTCGGCGCTGGCAGCGGGTTGCCCGGTGGTGGTCAAGGGCCATTCGGCGCATCCCGGCACGGGTGAGCTGGTGGCCGCGGCGGTGCTTGCCGCGATCCGCGCCTGCGGCTTGCCGGATGGGGTGTTTTCGCTGATCCAGGGTGGCAGCCGCGCGGTGGGGCAGGCGCTGGTGCAGCACCCGCTGATCTGCGCTGTGGGGTTCACCGGCAGCCTTGCCGGCGGCCGCGCGCTGTTCGATCTGTGCGCCGCGCGACCCGAACCGATCCCCTTTTTCGGCGAGTTGGGCTCGGTCAATCCGATGTTCCTGCTGCCCGCCGCCACCGCCGCGCGCGGCGCCGAGATCGGCCGCGGCTGGGCCGCCTCGCTGACCATGGGCGCCGGGCAGTTCTGCACCAACCCCGGCATCGCCGTGGTGCTTGACGGTCCCGCGGCCGAGGCTTTCGCCGAGGCGGCGCGGGCGGCGGCCTCGGATGTCGGCGCGCAGGTGATGCTGACCGATGGCATCGCCGCCGCCTATCGCGCGGGGCGCGACCGGATCGCGGCGGGGCAGGGGGTGCAGGCGGTGCTCAGCACGATGTGCGACCGGCGCCAGGCCACGCCCTGCCTTTACCGGGTATGTGGCGCCGACTGGCTTGCCAACCACGCACTGGCCGAAGAGGTGTTCGGCCCGCTCGGGCTGATCGTCACCGCCCGCGACCTTGATGAAATGCTGGCCATCGCGCAAAGCCTGCAGGGACAGCTGACCTGCACCCTGCACATCGACGCCGCCGATAGCGCCGCCGCGCGCCGCCTGCTGCCGATCCTGGAACGCAAGGCCGGGCGCATTCTGGCCAACGGCTTTCCCACCGGGGTCGAGGTCTGCGACGCGATGGTGCACGGCGGCCCCTATCCCGCCTCGACCAACTTCGGCGCCACCTCGGTTGGCACCCTCTCGATCCGCCGCTGGCTGCGCCCGGTCAGCTTCCAGAACATCCCTGTGGATGTGCTGCCCGACGATCTGGTGTAGGCAGGGGCCATGATGCAAGTGGCAGACGCTTTCCCCCCCGCCTGGATCGCCGTCGATTGGGGCACCACCGCGTTGCGCGTATGGGCGATGGGCGCGGGCGGCACGGTGCTGGCTGCGGTGGCATCGGATCAGGGCATGGGCGCCCTGGCGCCGCAGGCTTTCGAACCTGCACTGCTGGCGCTGATCGAACCCTGGCTGGCGGGCGCGGGCAACCCCGTTCCGGTGGTCGCCTGCGGCATGGTCGGCGCGCGGCAGGGTTGGCGCGAGGCGGCCTACCGGGCGGTGCCCTGCACCCCGCTTGGGGGCCCGCTGCTTGCCGTTGCGCCGCATGATCCGCGCTTCACGCTGCATATCGTGGCCGGGCTGTCGCAGGCCGAGCCCGCCGATGTGATGCGCGGCGAAGAGGTGCAGATCGCCGGCTATCTGGCTACGCACCCGGGTTTTGAAGGCACGCTGTGCCTGCCCGGCACGCATAGCAAATGGGCAACGATCCGCGCCGGCCGGGTCAGCAGCTTTCAGACTTGCATGACGGGCGAGCTGTTCGCGTTGCTGTCCACCACCTCGGTGCTGCGCCATGCGCTTGGCGGCCCGGGCTGGGACGATGCCGCCTTTCTTGATGCCAGCGCCGAGGCCCTTGCGGCGCCCGAAACGCTCAGCACCCGGCTGTTTGCAATTCGCGCGGCATCGCTGCTGGCCGGTCAGAGCCCCGCCACGGCGCGGGCGCGGCTGTCGGGCTTGCTGATCGGCGCTGAACTGGCGGCGACCCGGGCGCTCTGGCAAGGGCCGGCGGTGGCGATTGTCGGCGCCGGGCAGCTGGCATCGCATTACGCGGCGGCGCTTGCGGCGCAGGGCCGTGTCGCGGTCTCTGCCGATGCCTCTGACGTCACCCTGCGCGGCCTGGCCGCGGCCTATGCGATCTTGCAACAGGAGACCCCGGCATGAGCCAGCGCAACATCATCGCCATCCTGCGCGGCATGCGCCCGGATGAGGCCGAGGCCGTCGCCGCCGCGCTGATCGAGGCCGGTATCGAGCGGATCGAGGTGCCGTTGAATTCGCCCGACCCGTTCGACAGCATCGCCCGCATGGCGCGCCGCTTTGGCCAGCGCGCGCTGATCGGCGCCGGCACGGTGCTGACGGTTGACGACGTGGCGCGGGTGCGGGCGGCTGGCGGCACGCTGGTGGTTTCGCCCGATGCCAACGCAGACGTGATCGCTGCCGCCAAGGCCGCCGGAATGCTGTGCTTTCCCGGCGTGATGACGCCGACCGAATGTTTCGCGGCCCTTCGCGCCGGGGCCGACGGGCTGAAACTGTTCCCGGCTTCGGTGCTGGGTCCGGCCGGTGCTGCCGCGATCCGTGCGGTGTTGCCGCGGGGCACGCAACTGCTGGCGGTCGGTGGCGCCGGGCTTGACACCATGGCCGAATGGCGCGCCGCGGGGGTGGATGGCTTTGGCATCGGCACCGCGCTTTACCGCCCCGGCGACAGTGCCGATGTGGTGGGCGCGCGTGCCAGCGCGTTGGCCGCGCGCTACGACGCGGTGTTCGGGCAATGACCGCCGTGCCGTTCGACAGCCGCGCCTGCACGCTGGGCGAAGGGCCGCTTTGGCACCCCGAGCGGCAGGCGCTGTTCTGGTTCGACATCACCGGCGGTCGGCTTTTGTCGCGCGCCGGCAACGGCGGTGACGAAAGCGACTGGCACTGGGGCGAAGCGGTTTCGGCGGCGGGCTGGGTGGACCATGACAGCCTGCTGGTCGCATCGGAAATCGGGCTTTACCGGTTCGACATTGCCAGCGGCGCGCGCGAACGCATCGTGGCGCTGGAGGCCGACAACCCGGCAACCCGTTCCAACGATGGCCGCGCCGACCCGATGGGCGGGTTCTGGATCGGCACCATGGGCAAGCGCGCCGAACCGGGGGCGGGGGCGATCTATCGCTATTATCGCGGCGCGCTGGAACGGCTGCACGAGGCCATCACAATACCCAACGCGATCTGCTTTGCACCTGACGGTCGGCGCGCCTATTTCGCCGATACCGTCACCGGGCGCATCATGACGCAGCCGCTTGATGCCGAGGGCTGGCCCGCCGGCGCGCCAGAGGTTTTTGTTGATCTGCGGCCCGAGGGGCTGCACCCCGACGGCGCTGTGGTGGATGCGATGGGGGGGCTTTGGAACGCGCAATGGGGCGCCGGGCGGCTGGCGCGCTACCGGCCCGACGGGCGGTTCGACTGCGCCATCGCGCTGCCCGCGCCGCATGTCACCTGCCCGGCCTTCGGCGGCGCCGATCTGCGGCAGATGTTCGTGACCTCGGCGCGCGAAGGGCTTGACGCCGAAGCGCTTGCCCGCGCGCCGCTGTCTGGCCAGACCTTCGGGCTGATGCCGGGCGCGCGGGGGCTGCGCGAACCGCGCGTGCAGCTGTAGGGCACCGCAATCCGGCCACTCAGGCCGCGGCGGCGCGGCGCAGGATCGGCGCCGCCCAGCCCAGCACGGCGGCTGGCAGGTCGGGCAGCTCGACCGCCAGATCTGCGGCGAAGGCGTCGAATGCCGGGCGGTTCAGGTCATTGACGCCGACCAGCACCGGAATGCCGCGCTGCAACGCGCTGGCGATCAGCGGTCGAAAGCCGCGGCCGGCCGCCTCGATCTTGCCGAAGCGGTTGAGGATCAGCAGATCGGCGCCGCGGCTGGCAAGATCGGCCTCGACCATCGCCGCAACGGCAGTGATCGCGACGCCGTCGAGCCGGCAGCCGGTCGAACCGGCGCCGAGGGTCTGGCTGACCGGCAGCCGCCATCCCGAGGCAAGCTCGATCAGTTCCATATCGCAGCGGTGCCTGGCGCCGGTTGCCACGGGTTCCTGCACCACGCCAGCCAGCCGGCGGCCTTGCCGGACCAGTTCGGCAGCCACATCGCGCAGCGTGGCATCGATCGAGCCGGGCGTTCTTGCATGGATGAAGGCTAGCTGCATGGCAGGCTCCGACGCAAAAGAAACTGCCGCCGGGAATGGCCCCGGCGGCAGCAGGATCGCTCAGGCGATGGGACGCGGCTTGAGCGACATTTCGAGGAAGTTGTGCTTGTAGGCGCTTTCGCCCACTTTCCTCAGCACGCCACGGCCCAGCTTGTAGCGGTAGTTGCCGGAAACCGGGTCGGGCACCGCATGGCAGACCGAGTTGGCCATCGAGCCGGGGTAGTTGAAGGCAGCCTTGGCCACACCGGGGCGCATTTCGTCCGAGACGATCGCCACCGCGACGAACTGGCCGGTGGTGGTCTTGATATGGCCGTTCTTCATCAACTCGGCAAACGACAGATCCTTTTCCAGCACGCCCACCGGTTCGCCGGTCTGCACATAGACGGTGTCGTTGAAGCCCTCGACCAGATCGCCCGATTCGATGCCGTGCGGCGCCGCGTCGTCGGGGTGGATCACGATGTGCGGCCAGGGCCAGCGCTTCGCCAGATAGGGCTTGCGCAGGTCGTCGAAGCCCGACTGCCAGACCTCGTTGACGCGGCCGTTGGTGATCCAGATCTCGCCCTTTTCGGGGCGCGGGCTGATCGCCTCGTAGAAATCCGACCAGCTGTCGTTGACCCAGGGCGTCTTGAGGATGTTGGCCTTGCCGGTATGCGTGCCGAACGCATAGAGCCATTTCTGGTCGAAGGTGTCGCCCTCGATCTCGCCCCAGTCGTTGCTTGGGTCGTGCAGCCGCCCGGTGCCGACCATCTTGCCGTCGATCAGCCTGATCGGTGTCTGAATGCCGGTGGTGCCAAGCTCGCGCAGTTTTTCATGCGCTTTCTTGCCCTCTTTCTGTGCCTCCTTGGCGAGCACGTGATAGCTGAGCACGCCGCCGCGCGAATGGCGCGATGCTTCTTCGAAGATGTCGTTGGATTCCTGCCAGTCGAAGCCCTCAAATCCCATCTTCCGGGCGAACAGGCCGATCGCATACCAGTCGGGCTTCGCCTCGCCGGGGGCGTCGTTGATTTTCGCGTAAAGCCGCAGCCGGCGTTCGGCGTTGCAACGGGTGAAATCGACCTCGCCCCAGCCCGCAGCGGGCAGCACGATATCGGCATACTGGGTGTTCAGCGGCTCTACCGGGTAGATGTCGCTATCGACCAGCATCATGCCGCCGCTGTCCACACGCGCCTTGAACACTTCGACCAGATGCGCCTTGTCAACCGAGCGCGGCTGGTTCGGGTTGCGGATGGTCAGGTCGGCGACGCGGCTGGCAAGTTCCTGGCTGGCCAGCATCGCCGCGAACCAGGTGCAGCCGATGGTCCAGAAGAACCGCACGTTGCCATCCATCACCCAGCGATCGACGTTCAGCGCCTTCTTGCGCCGGCCGGGGTATTTTTCGGGCGACAGCCAGCCCTTGCCGCCGCCAGCGCCCATGCCACCGCGCTGGTGCCCGCCACCGCGGCTGATCACCTGCCCGGGCCGGTTGCCGGCGCCGCAGATCAGCCCCAGCGACGCCAGTGAGGCGCTGTTCATGTAGTTGTTGGACCAGTAGTTGCCCTTTTCCAGCATGAACGAGGTCTTGGGCCGGCTGCCGTCCGGGTTCGGCTTGGCGATCATCTCGGCCGCCTGCACGATCAGCGCTGCGTCAACGCCGGTGATGCGGGCGGCCTCTTCCAGTTGCGCCGCCGGTTCGTTGGCGATGAACTTCTGGAAATCCTTCCAGTCAGACTGCCAGCGGCCCCAGGTGGTGCGCCACTGCCAGCGCGTGTTGCGCGTGCCGCGACCATAGCCGGATTCGATTTCCCACTGGTTGTTCACCCATTTGTCGATGAACTCCTGATCCTGCCAGCCGTTGTCGATGATGATCTTGGCGATCGCCAGATGCAGCGCGGTATCGGTGCCCGGAATGATCGGCAACCAGAGCCCGCCGTTCTTCAGCCCGTATTCCACCCCCATCGTGCGGTGCGGGGTGACGAAGATCAGCTTCTTGCCGGGGTTGTCGCCGCCCATCATCCACTCAGTGAACAGCACCGTCTTGGTCTCATAGGGATCAACCCCCGACAGAAAGGCGACATCGCATTTGCCCCAGTCCTCATAGGTCGCGGCGAATGAATTGACGCCGCTGTCGTCAAGCCCTGCGGCATCCTCTGCGTCCTGCGGCTTGTCGTGCGGCGCATAGACCGGCGTGCCGATGGCGCGGTTGACCAGTTTCGAGATCGCGTAGGTGTTCTCGAAGTATTCGTAGCTGTAGGTCTTCATGCCCCAGGCGTGCTCGCCGTAGTTTTTCAGCACGTACTTGGAAACCTCGGCCATCACCTCGGTCGCAAGATCCCAGCTGACCGGGGTCAGCACGCCGCCGATGCGGACCATCGGGTATTTCAGCCGGTCCCGGGTGGGCTTTTCAGGGTTGTAGAGCTTTTGCGCCAGCGTGCCGCCGCGCACCGAATAGTTGCCGCCCTTGTTGACCACATCGGCATCCGCATCGGGGATGATGACGAAATGGTGCGGGCGCCCTTCGTGCGTGCCGATGTTGTGCTGGCTCGGTGCAACCCAAGGCGCTCCGCCTGTCGGGAATTCGACCCCGAAGGCGTTCTGGTCGGCCTGGGTGCCGCCTTCCTTGCCGACCGGCCAGCGATAGACCTTGTAGGAACAGGCGACGATGCAGTAGCCGCAGGCCGTGGTCAGCACTTCGGCATCGGGCGGCGGCAGCGGAACGAACTCGCGATTCTGAACAACGGATGTTGCCATGGTGGTCACTCCTTTCTCACGCGCCCGAGGGGTTCTGGCTATAGCCGTAGAACAGCCCCATCACGCCGGTGGCGATGATGTCATCGCCGTCGATTTCCAGAACGATCTGCGGCAGGCTTTGCACCGCATGGCCCGACACGATCATGCCGTGCTTGGTCAGATCGAAGGTTGAAAGATGCAGCGGGCAGGGGCCCAGCACCGAATGCTGCGGCTTGAACTCGGTTTCGCCCATGTAGCCGCCCATATGCGGGCAGATGGTGTTGAAGGCGACGATGTTGCGGCCCTCGCCAACCCCGGCACCCGCCTCTTCGCCCAACATCATCAAGAGGTTCTCGACATCGTCGTTGGGGTAGTAGAATGCGGTTGCCGTGCCGGGTTGCAGCTCGGAAACCTTGCCGATCACCTTGCGGACATAGGACGAGGACACCAGATCCTGCGCCTCGGCCCCGGTGCCGTAGGTGGCCAGCACCGTCAGCGCGCTGCCGCCAAGGATCAGGAAATTGCGCCGGCTCATCGACGAACAGGCGTGATCATGGCCCACGCCCCGGGCCTTCTTTGCTTGGGTCATTGGTTAAACTCCGCCCAGGTCGCGGTTTCGGGAAGGTCCGGCTCGTCCATCAACAGCGGCTCGTCCATCGACAGCGCTTCGAGGAACGCCACCAGATCGGCCTGCTCGGCGTCGGAAAGGCCAAGCGGTTGCAGCCCCGCGGTCTGCCCTGCACCGCCACCGGCGTTGTAGAAGGCAACCACTTCGGGCAGCGTGTCGATGACGCCGTTGTGCATGAAAGGTTCGGTCCAGCGCAGTTCGCGCAAGCTTGGCGTGCGGAACTTGAACTTGTCTTCGGGCCGTTTGGTCTTGAAGTAGAGGCCCAGGTCGGCGTCGCCGTGGCGGTAGGTCTCTTCGCTCACACCTTTCTGGTAAAGCTCCCATCGCTGCGTGATCTGGAAAAGCGGGTCTTCGACGAATTCGGGCGCGGTCGGCACGCCGGTGTTGTAATAGTTCTGGTCCGACACCAGTGCGCCGTTGTGGCACGCGATGCAGCCGGCCTTGTCGTTGAACAGATCCATCCCGCGCCTGGCCTCGGCGCTCAGCGCGGCGGTGTCGCCGGCAAGGTAGCGGTCGAACGGCACTTTCGTGACATCGGTGACGATGGTGCGTTCATAGGCGGCGATCGCCTGCCAGGCCTGCGCGATGTTGGGCCAGTCGGTGCCGAAAACCGTCTTGAAATCGCGCACATATTCGGGCACGAAGCGCAGCCGCATTTCCATCATCGAGCCGTCGCCGTTGCCCGCCACCGCGCCTTCGGCAGCGGCCGGCGCCTGCGCCTCCAGCGAGCTGACGTTGCCTTCCCAGAAGCCCTTGTTGTAATAGGCCGAGTTCAGCACCGTCTGGCTGTTGCGCCAATGTTGCGTGCCGGGATAGCCAAAGCTGATCGGCGATGCCGTGCCCCAGCCCAGATCGGGCAGGTGGCAGGCGGCACAGGCCATCGAGCCGTTGCCCGAAAGCCGGCCGTCCCAGTAGAGCTTTTCGCCGAGCGCGATCTTTTCGGGTGTCATCGGGTTGTCCAGTGGCACCGGCACCGGCCCCAGCGTCGCAAGGGGCGGGTTTTCGCCCGCGGCCGCCCAGGCCGGTGCAGCCACAAGCGCTGCCAGCGCCGCGGCGCCGAGGACCGTTTTCTTGGCGTTTCTCATGGTTGTGCCTCCTCAGTTCTTGCCGATTTCGCGCATCGCGTAATCGGGCAGTTCGGGCGGGGTGACGGTGGGGGCATCGCCGGTCAGGCTTTCAAGGAAAGCAACGATGTCGGCCTGTTCCTCGGCGCTCAGCCCAAGCGGGGCGATGCGGTCGTTGCCGGCGTTGTAGAAGGCGACGACCTCGGGCAGCGTCGCAAAGACGCCCGAATGCATGTAGGGCGCGGTCTGGCCCACATCCCAAAGCGAGGGGGTGACAAACTTGCCCAGGTCGGCCGCGTCCTTGGTGACGACGTAATTGCCGACATCGCTGCGCAGGTTCATGTAGTTCGGCGTGCCCTGCGTGGAGTAATGGCGCAGCATGGAAATCTGCCGCTCGGGGTTTTCCTGCAGCTCGGGGTTGTCGGGCACTCCGGTCGCGCGCAGGCCGTCATCCGTCAGCATTGCGCCGGAATGGCACGAGGCGCAGCCTGCCTTGCCGGCGAACAGATCCATGCCGCGTTTGGCAGCATCGGAAAGCGCGCCGGTGTCGCCGCGCAGGAAGGCGTCGAACGGCGCGTTCTGGGTGCGGATGGTTTTCAGATATTCGGCAATGGCGCCATAGATCTTGCCGCCGTAGGGGTCGCCGCCGAAGGCCGAGGCGAACATCTCCTCATACTCCGGCACCTGCTTCAGGCGTTCCTGTGCCAGGCGGCTGCCATGTTCATGGTGTGCGCCTCGGTCAGCATGTCGCGCACCAGTGTGCCAAGGTCGGATCCTTCAAGCCGGCCATCCCACATCAGGAACTTGCGGTTGGCAACGTTGAACAGGCCCGGCGCGTTGCGGAAATATTCGACGCTGGTGTAGCCCGCCGAAAGCGCCATGCCGTCGCCCCAGCCGGTGGCGGGGTCGTGGCACGAGGCGCATGAATTGCCGGTGTCGCCCGACAGGCGGCTGTCGAAAAACAGCATCTCGCCCAGTTTGGCGCGGCCTTCGTTGACCTCTTTGGCCTCGGGCAGCGGGGCAAAGCCCGCCGTCTCTTGCGCCCCTGCCGCCGTGGCGGCAAGGCCGATTGCCAGCGCGGAAATGCCGGCGGCAAGCGCCGCGATCCGCAATGGTCTCGATCCCGTTTTCATGTGTTCCTCCGTTCTTCGGATAGGAAAGGGCCCGCGCAGGCGTTGCGCGGACCGTCTGCGGTGTGGGTGGGCGCAGCAAGGCCGGCGGCGCGGCGCATGGCCGCTGAAATTCTGGCCGAGAGGATCAACATGTTCGGCATTTGCCCCCTGTGCTGGCGCCCTGCCGGGGTGAAGGCCGATGCCCGGATAACCCGAGACCGCCACCCCGGGCTTGCCGCGACACTAGGCGGGCCGGCGCGCACGGTTGTTGCGGGCAGTGTGACGCGGCGTGAAAAGTTGTGACGAAATGTGACGGCGGCGCGGTTCAGACTGCGGGGGCAAGATCCAGCAGCGCGCGCACGTGCCGGCCCAGATCAACCGGGTCGATCGGTTTGCCAAGCACCTCAGTCGGCCCGCCGGAAAGCGAAAGCCCGGTGGGATTGAACCCGGTGCACAGAATCACCGGCAGGTCGGGGCGCAGCGCACGCATCTGCCGCGCCATATCGACACCGTTCATTTCGGGCATCACCACATCCGAGATCAGCAGCCGGTGCCGGTCGGGGTTGCGTTCAAACCGCTCCAGCGCGATCAGCGGCGAGGTGAAGGCCTCGACCTGATAGCCAAGCCGCATCAACCCGCGCCGCAGCGTCGCAGCAACCTCGGTCTGGTCATCGACGATAAGGATGGATTCGTGGCCGCGGCCGGGCGGCGGCGGCACGGCGCGTTCGGTTGCCGGCGCGGCGGCGGCGCCGGGCAGAAAGACGCGAAACCGCGCACCTTTGCCGGGGGTGCTTTCCACCTCGATGCGGCCGCCCATGTCCTGCACCAGCCCCTGCACCACCGAAAGCCCCAGCCCGGTGCCCTTGCCAAGCGGCTTGCTGGTATAGAAGGCGTCGAAGATGCGTTCCTGCACCTCGTGCGACATGCCCATGCCGGTATCTTCGACCACCAGTTCCACCCAGCCTTCTGCGCGCGGCGAAAGTCCCGCGGGCGGGGTGTCGAGCCCGCCAAAACGCAGCCTGATGGTGCCTTCGACGCCGCCGATGGCCTCGGCGGCATTGGTGCACAGGTTCATCAGGATCTGGTGCAGATGCGTCGGGTCGGCGAGCACGAAGGCCGAGGTCTGCGCGCTGTCCCAGGCGATTCGGATGGTCGGCGCGATCGCGGCGCGGATCAGCCGCACCACTTCGGAAATGACCGCGCCCAGATCGGTGGCGACCGGCTTGCCCGGTTCGCGCCGGGCGAAGCCCAGCAACTGGCGCACCAGCGACTGCGCCCGCCGCGCCGCGATGTCGATCTGCTCGATTTCGCCGGCAAGGTCGCTGCTGGGCGGCGCGTCCAGCGCCGCCAGATGCGCCGAGCCCAGAATCGCGGTCAGGATATTGTTGAAATCATGCGCGATGCCGCCCGCCATCAGGCCTACCGCCTCGATTTTCTGCGAGCGCACCACCTGTTCCCGCGCCAGCCGCTTTTCGGTGATGTCTTCGCCGATGCCGACATAGGAATGGATCGTCCCGTCCGCCGCGCGCAGCGGCAGGATGGTGCAGTCCAGCCAGTAGCTGCCGCCATCCTTGCGCAGATTGCGCAGCATGCCGTGCCAGCTTTCGCCCTGTGCCAGCAGTTCGCGCATGCGGCTGTATTCTTCGGCCGGGGTGTCGCCCGACTGCAAAAGCCGCGGCGTGCGGCCCATCACCTCGTCGCGCCACCAGCCCGAGACCTCTTCAAAACGGCGGTTGACATACTGGATGCGGCCACGCGTATCGGTGATGACGATGGTTGCCGGGCTTTGTTCCACCGCCTGCGCCAGCCGCTGTTCCGACCGTTCCAGCGTCAGCCGGGATTGCAGCTCCCGTGCGGCGTTCAGCGCAGCGCGGCGCAGATCCTGCACCAGCATCCAGAGCAGCAGGGCGATGGCCAGCGAAGCCACCACGAACAGCAGCATCGAGAAATAGCCGATGCTGATCAGCGTTGCGCCGCGCGCCACCGAGGCGATGATCCGCCCGGTGCTGCTGGTTCGGCTTTCCTGCCACATCATCTCAAGGTTCTTCAGCGCCAGAATCGCCTCGGTGTCATCCACC
>Ga0326597_10010884_pt1 | contig 12096 bp, 11 predicted proteins | sample RVTome_12_FD_203789 | JGI IMG/M metagenome (GOLD analysis project Ga0326597, IMG submission 203789) | Soil microbial communities from uranium-contaminated site in the Upper Colorado River Basin, Wyoming, United States - RVT100D185 | ecosystem: Environmental > Terrestrial > Soil > Contaminated >... | reverse complement strand
AATCATGAATGTTGCGCTCTTCGGGACCATGTTCGTCGTGCTCTACATTCTTGTAGCGCGTATCGGCCTTGAGTGGGGAAGCGAAGAGGGACAACCGATACAAGCGGCCGTTGCTGGGGTTGCAGCAGCCGGCATCGTTGTTACCTTTTGGATAGCAACACCCGCGCTCGACGAGCTCTGGCATTTTGGTCCACAAGTACGTGAGATATTCGGGGAAGCGTACCACTTCTGGTGGCTTATCGGTTCTTACGCCGCGCTTTCGTTCGTTCGCGCTTAATTCCATGGAACAAGACAGTGCTAAGCTGACATTCCTTTCTGAAGCGGAAGCTGGATCTCTGCGGAAGGACACTGGCGTACGTATTGTTGACGCGTTCGCTGGACAGATCTGCGAGCTCTTTTTCATCGAACATCCGGACGTTGAACACGATGAGAAAGGCAAGGGGTTGGCCAAAAAGTTTTCCAGTGCGACAACACTTGAGCCGGTTTGGATACATCTTCCGTGGAAGTCGACGTTGGTGCGCTGTGTACCCGAAGACACGTACTTCAGGCTACGAACAGCACGCAACAGAGACCTCATTACTGCAGAAGAACAAGGAGCGTATCGCGCAGCGACAGTCGGTATCGCAGGACTCTCGGTCGGTTCGACCGCTCTCGCGTCTCTTACCGCAACTGGCGGACCAAAGCACATCAAGCTTGCTGACCCGGATACCGTCGAAACTACCAACCTCAATCGCATCCGTGCAACACTTACGGACAGTAACGAAAATAAGGCAGTAGTCGCGGCACGTAACACATGGGAAGTCGATCCATTCGCGGAGATAGAACTGTGGACCGAGGGCCTTTCGGAAGACACATTGAAGCGTTTTATAAACGACCCGAAGCTTACCGTCTTCGTTGACGAAATGGACGACATCCCTCTGAAATTTGCGTGTCGAACAGCCTGCAAAAAAGCTCGCGTACCTGTCGTGATGGCAACCGACAACGAAGATGGCGCTGTTATCGACGTCGAACGATTCGATCTTGAACCGGAACGCCCCATCTTTCATGGACGCGTCCAAGTAGCTGATAACGCCACCCCGACTTCGCGTGCGCATTTCGTCGGCATAGCGAACGAGATAATCGATATCGATCACTTCTCGAAGCGCCAGTTGCAATCACTGAAGGAGGTCGGCGTGACGCTACCCGGCATTCCCCAGCTTGGGACCGGCGCCTCCATCGCAGGAGCGGCGATCGCGTACGCCGTGCGCGCTATCACGACAGGCAAGGAAATGCCTTCGGGTCGGTACCTTATCGACTGCCAGCACGCGTTCTCGAAACCCGTTTCCGCTTGATCCACTTGTGTTTGCGACCCCGTCGCGTCTCCATCTCTCCGTAGCGCACCAACCGCACCTGTGGTAGTGCCCGTGCTCCCATCGTGCTGCTAAGTTTGGCGTATTCACTGTTAACACGAGAGAGAGTGGAGCTGACATCGCGCACGAGAGCATTCGAAAGCTCACGGCTCGGCTCAACCCCAAAACCCAGCTCGACAGTTATGACAAGCCGCTGATCAAGCGCCTTGTCATATTGGACCTCCATAATAAAAAGTCCCGAAAGCACTGGTTCCCGCGAGGAGGTCTCCAGGGCGCGCTTAATGTGTTCGACGTAGATATTCAGGGCATAAAAAGTGATGGAGAGGTCCTTGCGACCATACAAGTATACGAAGGGGAGACGCCAAGCATCTATGTTTACATGAGCACGCTTCGTAGCTTTTTGTAATCTGCCACCAAGGCTTGCTATGACTTCATCGGCCTCCACAATACCGCCCGTATCGCGCGTGTCATATCGGATAAGTGGGAGTCCTGCGTCAGCGGTCAAGATGAGTGTCTTGTCTTCGAGAACTTCAAAATACCGTGCGGACGGATAATACTGGTAGAGTCCCGCAGTGCTGTCGAGCGGCGGGAGACGAGAGAGGGCGTCAGGATTCTTCGGCACACATTCCCGTACAAGCGCACAAAGCGGCGTTTCGTGTGCTGCAACACCCGCATCGGCCATGCCATATACATTAACGATGCTGCGAACATCACCTGATTTGCCGATGCGTTGCAACATCCGGCTTTTCCATAACTCACTCACCGCTTCGCCGCCGAGAAAAAGCCGTGTATCAAAACCCTTCCAGCGAACACCTTCCCGTGCACCTTGGTCGACGATGTCTTTCACAAAAGGAGGGTACCCGGCGAGAACGACCTTATCGAATAGAGGGGCAAGTTTTTTTATCTGATTAACAGCCTCTGCCTTTTCGATACCAGGGGTCGCGATGAGCATCCGATTGCCCTGGGAGGTCGTCCATTTCGCTGCACTGTACGCTTCAAGCCCGGCTATCCAGGTCCCGAGCGCGAACGAATCTACAAAGAGCGTTGTCCCTTTTTTGGTCTCAAATATCTCCTCGAACACTCGTTGGAACATTGCGTCCACGACAGCCTCCTGTCTTACGCCGCGCGGCCAGAAAAAAGGGGTACCGGTAGACCCCGAGCTTGTTGACATCAGCGTCGAAGAATCGAGCGTGCCGTCCCAACTAAGCTCTTGCAGACTGTATCGGGAAATATAGTTGGGCTTATCGGTAAGAGGGAGTTGCGCGAAATCTTTTTTCGTCTTTACAAGTGCCGGCTTCACGCCATGTTTTTTCAAAAAATCCTTGTATGCCGGAACACGTTGCGCCGCTTTCCGAAACAACGAAAGCGCCTTCTGAAATCCTTGGCGCTCCCCGCCTTTAAGGTTTACAAGAGGTCGTGTGGAGGGGGCAATAGATGCCATAGCTATCCTGTTCCGTCATATTATACTATGAGTACGTGTGGTACCCCATGTTGTCGTTATGAGTGACAAGATTTGGCTTATTCGTGTACTTGAAACTGCGGTCAACGCACCCTCGGGCGACAACACCCAACCGTGGCGATTTCGTATACAAAACAACGAACTTTTCGTGTACAACCTGGAGGACCGCGACACTACCATCTACAACTTCAAGCAACGCGGCTCGTACCTCGGTCATGGCGCCCTGGTAGAGAATATCGTTATTGCTGCCTCAGCAGAAGGGTACTCAGCAGACGTCACACCGTTCCCCGGCGAGCCGAAATGCACTGCGCACATATCGTTCAGAAAAGGTGCGCTTGCTGATCCGCTACATGCGCATATCGAAAGACGTACAACGAATCGCAAACCCTATGTGATACGGCCACTTCGCCCAGAGGATAAGGCACGTCTCCACAACGCTGCCTCCGGTTTCTCGGACGTCACACTAAAATTTGTGGAAGGGAATGAGGTGGTTACGCGACTCGGTCGACTTGTGGGAGTGAACGAACGGATACTGTTCGAACATCGCGGTCTGCATGATTTTCTTTTCTCGATAATCCGCTGGACCCCGAAAGAGGAGCTATCGGACCCGGGTTTATACGTAAAAACGATGGAATTTCCATTGCCGCTTCAATACATCATGCGATACATCTTTTATCACTGGCCGGTCGTTCGGGTACTCAACATGCTCGGTTTGTCAAAAGTGGTTTCGGCCCAGAGCTCCGCAAATCATGCGGCGTGTTCTGCTTTTGGCGCCATCGTTATCAAAGGATACGAGAACGTCGATTTCTTTTGTGCCGGTCGTGCGCTCGAACGGGTCTGGCTTCAAGCGACCGCACTTGACGTAAGCATGCAGCCAGTGACAGCACTTCCGTACTTGATGCAACGCGTACGAGAAGGGGAGGCGAACATGTTCGATGACGCACATATCAATCGGATAAAAAAGACTTCAGATGAGATCTCAAAGCTGTGCGGTCTGCAAGAAGGTGAACATATCGCGATGCTCTTTCGTATCGGGTACGGCGGTGCGCCTTCTGCACACTCGCACAAACAAACGCCTGTTATACTGAACTGAATCGTATGGCTCGACTCACCGCGGAGCTCTACAGTCCTTCGCTTGAACTTATTCTGCTTGTCATTGCGGTTATCGCAGGAGCGCTCCTTGCTTCTGCGGTATATCGAAGCGACCCAAAAAGCGCTACCGGCAGGATCTTCGGTTTTCTGAGTATTGTTACCTTCCTTTGGCTCATTACCAATTATGTGAACGGCCACATACTGCAGCTGCCGCAGTACTCGGACCTCGCGCTCCTGATAAACCGTTTCGGGATCCTGTGGGCAGCCCCGATGAGCGCCCTCTTTTTTCTCCTTGCCCATACCATCCCCTCAGAAAAGCTGCTCCTCAGTAAGCGGATGTTCTACGTCGTGGTCGGTCTGACCGTCCTTATGATGAGTCTCAACATCTCACCATTCGCGTTCGTCGACATTGAGTACGCTGGCGATTCTCTTGTCCCTGTGCCAGGGCCGGGGCTGATACCGTTTTCCATCATCTCGACCCTTTTTAGCGCTCTTGCAGTGTATTTCCTTATCAGAAAATACATGCGCCTCGAAGGACTGCCGAAGAAACAGGTGCGTTTGGTGCTCAGCGGCATCCTTATAATGCTTGCTCTCATTATCGCAACGATACTCGTACCTATTGCGCTCTACAGCTCGCTCGCATTCCTGCCGTTCACCCCTATTTACGTACTCGTCTTTCTCGGTCTCACCGCGTACGCTATCACCAAATACCAGCTCTTCAATATTAAAGTGCTGGTTGCCGAAGCTCTTACGCTTGTCATCGGTATCGTGTTATTCGCAAAGATGTTCGGTGAAGAGACACGGAACGCACAAATCATCGACGGTCTTGTTCTGCTATGCGTTATTATCGTCGGCTACTTCCTTGTGCGAAGTGTACGACGGGAAGTGGAACAACGCGAACTCATTGAAAAACAGGAAAAGGAACTTGAGATGGCCAACAAGCAGCAAGAATCGCTCTTGCACTTCATCTCTCACGAGATAAAAGGCTACCTTACCGAAAGCCAAGCGGGCTTCGCCGCCATCGTCGAAGGCGATTACGGCGCGGTGCCTGACAAACTGAACGAAATGGCAAGAAACGCGCTCTCGGGTGTGCGTAAGGGAGTCGCGACCGTGATGGACATCCTCGACGCCTCAAACCTCAAGAAGGGGACTGTCTCCTACAAACAAGAATCGTTCGACCTACGCAACGCAGTACGTGAAGTAGTGGATGACCTGAAAAAGAGCGTCGACGAAAAACACCTCACCATCGAGCTTTCTCTCGGCGAAGGAACTTTTACATTCATCGGTGACGAAGAAAAGATCCGGCGACACGTGATCCGCAACCTTATCGACAACGCTATCAAGTACACGCCACACGGGAGTGTTCACGTGACGCTTACTGATGGTGACAAAATCCGCCTTGCTGTGAAAGACAGCGGGGTCGGCATTACGTCCGACGACATGCGCCGCCTCTTTACCGAAGGGGGACATGGCAAAGAGTCCATCAAGGTGAACGTACACTCCACCGGTTACGGGCTCTTCATCGCCAAGCAGGTCGTCGAGGCCCACGGCGGCAGGATATGGGCCGAGAGTGAAGGACAAGACAAAGGCTCCACGTTCATCATTGAATTCCCACTGCTTCGCTCCTCCTTCGCACAAGGCTACGAAAGGACACAGTAAAGCTACGCAGTGTAGGCCAGTCTCCAGAGGTTAAACCTTGGGTAGACAAGCCGCCTTCCCCATGACATAACTCCGGCACGGAGACATTCGTCTTCAAGGGAGACCAGCCATGCTCGTTAACTTGTGGGCGTCACTGACGACGTTTCTGTCGGTCGCACTAGCTGTGCTGCACTTCGCACACCCGTGGCCCCTGTACCAAATCCCGGACCGTGGCCATCGCATCCTGCCAGTGCCCGAACAGCATCGAGTCGCCGTCGTCGGGGCGCTCGTGGTCGGCGGCCTCAAGCCCTACGGTACCTTCACCGCCGGCTTGAAGCAAACCCTCATGTGGGACGGCTTCACTGTCGTTGCCTCCGGCAAGGGAGTACAATCGTGCGCGATCTCGCTGCCGGTGGATAATCCGGCCGCTGCGGCAAAGCGCGCGCAAGGAGTCCTTCTGCGACACGGCATCAAAACGACCGCGTTCGAGCCGCCGGACTTGAAAGGAAAGCTCACGGTCGTGCAGCTTCCGTTCGGTCTCGATATCGCGTATCGCCTGCCTGGCTCCCGGATGGGTGGCGTCGAGTGGCAGCGGCGCTGGTGGGAATGATGCGCTCGGATACGTGTGCCGCCGCGGCAGCAGCACACGTACCCATTTTCATGATGGAAAGTCAAGGTTTTTCCTGTTACTATGGGATACCATGCAGAAACTGTTTACGGGGCTGCAGCCTTCCGGCGCGCTTCATATCGGGAACTATTTCGGCGCTTTGAAGCCGTTCGTCGAGCTCTCGAAAGAGTACGACAGCATGCTCATGGTCGCCGACTACCATGCGCTTACGACCTTACGAAATCCGGACGAGCTACGCGCGAACATCCTTGGGGTAGCAAAAGACTACATCGCTGCCGGTATTGACCCGGAAAAAGCCATCATCTTCAAGCAGTCGGATGTGCCGGAGCACACCGAGCTCTCTTGGATATTCCAGTGCCTCGTCACCGTGCCATTCTTGGAGCTCGCACATGCATACAAAGATAAAGTTGCAAAAGGTTTAGAGGCAAATGCCGGCCTTTTCGCGTACCCGATGCTCATGGCTGCCGATATTTTGCTCTACGATACCGATGTCGTGCCGGTAGGGGAGGACCAGCGTCAGCACCTCGAATACTCGCGCGAAGCGGCCGCAAAGTTCAACAACGCATTCGGCGAAACGTTCAAAGAACCAAAAGAGAAAATACTGAAGGCAATTGCGACCGTACCGGGGATCGATGGAAAAAAGATGAGCAAAAGCTACGGAAACACCATCCCGCTCTTCGGCTCCAAGGACGGGGTCGCAAAGGCGGTGATGAGCATCGTAACGGATTCCAATGCAGAGAGCCCGGAAAACGTCTACGCCATCCATGCACTCGTAAAAGAAAAATATGAGCTCTCAGACCTCTACAAAACCAACAAGGGAAAATACAAAGCGCTCAAGGAGGCGTTAATCCATGACCTCGAAAGCGTGCTCGCGCCAATGCGCGAAAAGCGCGATTCGATATCGGATGAGGACGCGAAGCGCATTTTGCAGAGCGGGGGAGAACGGGCACGTGAACGCGCGAGCAAAAAGATGGCCGACGTACGCAAGAAAGTTGGTGTTGCGATTTAAATATGGAGCGAACATATATCAACGAACTGGGCGGGCACATCGGCGAGAAGGTGCGCATTCAGGGGTGGGTCTCCGTACGGCGTGATCAAGGCAAAATGCTCTTCTTTGATTTTCGCGACATGACAGGGACCGTGCAAGGCGTCGTGCTTCCCAAGAACCCCACGATGAACGTTGCAAAAGAGGTCTCGCGAGAAAGCGCGGTGACAGTCACTGGCACCGTCAACAAACGCCCGGAAAAGAACGCTCAGGCAGATAGACAGAATGGCGACATTGAGATGCAGATCGAATCCATCGTGATAGAAAATCTTGCCGAGCCGATACCCTTTGAGCTCATGGACGACACCTCGGTCGTAGGTGAAGAAACACGCCTTCATTATCGATACCTCGACCTCCGGAGTGAGCGTATGCAAAAGAACATCCGACTTCGCAGCGACTTCGTCCGACTTTGCAGGGAATTTCTTTTTGGCGAAAAGTTCACCGAGATAGAAACGCCTTTACTTACCGCCTCAACGCCGGAAGGTTCACGTGACTTTGTCGTTCCTTCGCGTCTCCACCCTGGTAAATTCTACGCGCTTCCGCAGGCACCCCAACAGTACAAACAACTCCTTATGGCAGGTGGTATGGAACGCTACTTCCAGATCGCACGTGCGATCCGCGACGAAGACCTGCGCGCAGACCGCGGTTTCGAACATACGCAAGTGGATATTGAGATGTCGTTCGTTGAACAGAAAGATGTCATGGACCTTGTCGAACGAATGATGATAGCGGTCGCCGAGAAACTTGGATTCACGATAAAAGAAAAACCGTTCCCACGATTCACCTATGCCGAAGCGATGGAAAAATTCGGTGCAGATAAATTCGATCTTCGTACCGATGAGGAGAAGAAAAATTGGACTCTTGCGTATGCGTGGGTGCACAAGTTCCCCTTCTTCGAAAAAACTGACGAAGGTGGGTGGACCTTCACACACAACCCTTTTTCGATGCCCATCCCAGAACACGTTGAGTGGCTTATGAAAGGGGAGAATATTCCTGACATTCTCACGACCCAATACGACCTTGTCTGCAACGGTTTTGAAACGGGTGGCGGCTCTATTCGTGCGCACAAGCCGGAGATCTTACGAGCAACATACAAGGCAATGGGGTACGACGACAAGCGGACCGAGGAAAGTGTCGGGCATATGCTCGAGGCATTCAAATACGGCGCTCCACCTCATGGCGGCATTGCGCTTGGCGTGGAACGAAATCTCATGAACCTCACGGGTGAATCGTACCTGCGCGAAGTACAGGCGTTTCCAATGACCCGTGGTGGCCAGACCGCGGTCATGCAAGCGCCAAATCCACTAACGCCGAAACAGCTAAAAGAACTGGGTATCCGCACTGATGGGAAATCGTCCGAGTAAATAAATGTTAAAATTGTTCGAATGACAGAACGGTTCTCAATAGAAACTGAAGTGTTTTCAGGGCCATTGGAGGCCTTGCTCAACCTTATCGAAGAACGGAAACTTCCTATCTCACAGGTCAATCTCGCCGAGGTGACCGACGCATACCTTGCGTACGTGGAAAAACTTCCGCAGCTCCCGCTCGGTGAAACCTCGCAATTCGTTCTCGTTGCTTCAACACTTCTCCTCATCAAGTCACGCACACTTCTGCCCTCGCTCTCGCTGACGGAAGAAGAACGTGAGAGCGTTGAGGAGCTCGAGCAAAGACTCGCGCGCTATGCACTGATCCGAAAAGCGGCAAAAGCGATGCGCAGGGAGTGGGGGAAGGCGCCACTTCTTTTTGCCAAACGAGCGCCGGAGAGTCCGCCCGTCTTCTCACCGGCAGAAACATCCCTCGAAAGAATAGCGGAGGCGGTACGAAGATTGGTGCAGATACTCCCCAAGCCGGAAGCGCTCGCAAAAGCAGCCGTTGCACCGGTGCTCGCACTCGAAGATGTCATCAAGCAACTTAAAAACAGACTCTCCAATGCGTTCAAAGCCAGTTTCGCAGAACTCACCAGATCAAGCGATCGGCAAGAGAAGATTGTATACTTCCTCGCCGCGCTCGAGTTGGTGCGTTCTGGTTCTATTTCCGTAACACAAGAAAAACTCTTCTCCGACATCACGCTTGAAGCCGAGAGTACCGGCGTCCCACGATATGGCTCTTGATCCCGATCTCCCGACACGCGCGCAAGCGTTCCTCTTTTCAGAAGGGGGAGAGCTCTCTCGCAAAAAACTTGTCTCTCTTTTGGAATGTAAAGAGATTGAGCTCAAAGAAGCGCTGAATACGCTTTCCGCAAGACTCGAAGGAAGCGGTGTCGCGCTCGTGCAAACGGAAACTTCGGCGAGCCTTGCTGTATCAAAGGAGGCGAGCGAGGTCGTACAGGAAGCTCTGAAGTGCGACCTCGATCGCGACATCGGGGACGCCGGGCTTGAGGTGCTCGCCATCGTCCTCTACATCGGTCCTTCGACCCGCTCGCGCATTGACTACATCCGCGGAGTGAATTCGACCTCGACCTTGCGCAACCTCCTGGCACGAGGCCTCCTCGAACGCATTGGGAATCCCGATGACGCGCGCGAGTATCTCTACCGACCGACCGTGGAACTCTTGGCACACCTTGGCGTCACGGACCTCGAAAAAATGCCCGAATATGCTACAATCACCGCCGAACTGAAGGCTTTTGAGCAGCAGAGCGGGCCTTTCCAGACATCCGATGATGGAACAAAATCCGACGACACTTGACAGTGAACAACCTCCGACCCAGGCACCGATGCCGGGGTCTTTGGGAATTGCCATGGGCATTGTGGTCGTTGTGGGGCTCTCTCTTGTTGCTTTTGCTGCAATAAGTCCTGTCCCCGGCGCACAAGAGCAAACGGCGGCTGTCACTGCAGCCGTCGACCCCTTCGCCGACACCACTATCGAGGCGAGCGCAGCGATAGTTATTGACACGACCGACGGCAAAATTTTGTACGCAAAAAACTCCGAGGTGCAACTGCCGCTTGCTTCGCTCACGAAAGTAGCCTTGGTGCTCGCGGTCGCAGAGACGCTCCACGTCGACTCCGTCATTACCATTCCGTACTACGCTGGCGGCTCAGTGAGTACTTCTCATCTCTCGAAAGGAGAGGAGTGGCGTGTCGCAGATGTCATCGACTTCACGCTCGTTGAATCTTCCAACAACGGCGCTGAGATACTCGCCGACGTCGCAGACCCCCGTATCCACGAACGGTTCCCCGACTCTCCGAGTGAGAAGACGACCCTGTGGCGCATGAATGAGCTTGCGCGCCGCCTCGGCCTCACGCAGACCTACTTTCTCAACGTCAGTGGCCTTGATCTATCGGAAACACAAGCTGGTGCGTACGGTTCGGCGCACGACATAGCTATTCTTTTCGCATACGCAGCTTCAGCGGAGCCCCGTCTCTTCGCAAGCACTGCGAAGAACGGGGTCCTTCTTACCGCACCAGATGGCGTGCAGATGTCGGCATCAAACACCAATTCCGCTCAGGGTGCGATACCCGGCCTTATGATGGGGAAGACCGGTTTTACCGACCTTGCAGGTGGCAACCTCGCAGTGGTCTTCGACGTAGGGCTCTCACATCCTGTCGTAGCGGTCGTCCTTGGCTCCTCGGAAAAAGGCCGCTTTACAGACATGAAGAAACTCGTTGAAACGACCCGAGCAGTCTTGGAGGAGGAGCAGTAAACCGTACGAGGCCACACCTCTGAATAAGGTACAATGACCTGCAATGATAGAGAATCTGTCTGATATTGTACGTGTCCTCGTACCTGCGTTCACCTCCTTCATCGTAGGGATGGCGCTTACCCCTGTCGTCACCTATTACCTATACAAGTTCAAAACGTGGAAAAAGAACGGCGGGAAAACCAGCCTCGATGGCACGCCGGCAGAACAGTTCAACGTCTTACATCGCATGCATGAGGTGCGTGCACCTCGCATGGGAGGCATCGTCATATGGGGGAGCGTTTTAGTGACCATTCTCGGTATCGCACTTGTCGCACGATTCATCCCCGACGCCGCGGCCCTCAAGTTCGACTTCCTTTCCCGCAATCAAACATGGATACCGCTCGCAACGCTCATCGTTGGCGCCATCGTCGGGTTCATAGACGACCTCTACGTCATCAGACCGCACGGAAAAGGCCTGCCGATCTCATACCGCCTCTTTATCGTTCTGCTCCTCTCCCTTTTTATCGGTACGTGGTTTTGGGCAAAACTCGAAGTGACCGCGGTCGGCATCCCTTTTGGTACACCACTTGAGATCGGGTGGCTCGTTGTCCCTCTGTTCGTCTTCATTTCACTCGCGGTCTATGCTTCCGGTGTTATCGACGGTATTGATGGACTTTCCGGAGGAGTGTTCGCCTCGATCTTTGCGTCCTACTCAATCATCGCGTTTGTTCAGAACCAAATAGACCTTGCGGCGTTTTCCGCAGCGGTCGTCGGAGCCATCCTCGCATTCCTGTGGTTCAATATTCCCCCTGCGCGTTTCTATATGAGCGATACGGGAACGATGGCCCTGACGCTCACCATCGCCACCGTCGCGTTCATGACGGACGATCTTGGTGGAGGCATCGGTATCGCCGTGCTCCCTATCATTGGAGCTCTTCTTGTTGCGACAGTCGCTTCCAACGTCGCGCAGGTTGTTTCAAAAAAGTATTTCGGTGTAAAGCTCTTCCGTATCGCTCCACTGCATCATCATTTCGAGGCGCTCGGGTGGCCAGGACATAAGATAGTCATGCGTTACTGGGTGCTCTCCGTCGTCTTTGCGTTTTTGGGCGTTATCGTCGCACTCGCGGCGGCGACCTGATATGCGAGGAGCGCGCATCGACAAGCCGCTCGCGTTCATTCTTGCAGCACTCGTCGTCGGAGGAGGGCTTGTCTTTGCTTCGGCGGTCTTCGGCCTTCTCGCACGTGGTGTCTCGCACGTCTCCTCGG
>Ga0326597_10010883_pt1 | contig 12096 bp, 11 predicted proteins | sample RVTome_12_FD_203789 | JGI IMG/M metagenome (GOLD analysis project Ga0326597, IMG submission 203789) | Soil microbial communities from uranium-contaminated site in the Upper Colorado River Basin, Wyoming, United States - RVT100D185 | ecosystem: Environmental > Terrestrial > Soil > Contaminated >... | reverse complement strand
CGAGGCCGCGAATCAACCTGGTGCTCTACCACGGGGTGTTGGCGCCGCGGGCGGCGTGGCGCGCCGAGGTGGTGTTTCGGCAGATACCCGTCGTCCCCGCGAACACCGACGTGCCTGAAACACCGGAGCGTGCGCACGCGCGGTCAGGTGACGGGGCGGGCTCGCGATGGGCCGACCTGATGCGCCGGACGTTCGGCTTTGATGTGTTGACGTGTCCGCAGTGCGGCGGGCGGCTGCGGCTGGTCGCGCTCATCAACGAGGCGGCCGTCGTGCAGCGGATCTTGCGGCACCTCGGTCTTCCCACCGAGGTGCCCGAGGCCCGGCCCGGCCGCGCGCCGCCCCTCTGCGACAGCGCTGCGTAGTCACCGCGCCGCCGGTGCGGCCGCGACGAGGCCCTGCCCGAACGGCTGGGGGCACAGGGAAGCCGGAGGTCTGCCTTTGACACCGTACACGGCCCTCGCGAACGCCACTCCATGTGCCTGATCACCCCGTGACCCTGCCCCAATAGGCCCAATAGGCGGGTGCCCCGGGCAATCTGCGCTGTATCAGGGGCCAGGGCGCATAAGGGGCGCATGACCGGTCTTCGGGACGGCACGCTCTTGTACCTCCGGGGAATGCTTGCTGGGTCGTCCCATGGGGCCCATCCTCTCGCGAAATGAGCCCTCCGATAAACCCGGTACGATTCAATGAGAACGGGCATATGCTAACCGCGACACGGCCCTGACGTTTTCATCGACGCGCAGCCCGGCTTCAGTGTGAAGCCGGACACACTAGAACCATCGGTGTAGACGTGGCGACGGCACTCTGAAGTACCGCTGCGAGTGAACGAGGTGATCACAATGATCTCAAGGCGCGACTTCGTCAAGATCTGTGGAGTGTCAGGCGGCGCCGCGATGATGCCGTCATGGACCGCCAGGCTCGTCGCCGAATCGGCGCGTTACGGACTGAGCGATCCCACACTCCAGCCGAAATTTGCTTACCTCGCACCCAATGCGCTCGACCCTGGCTTCAGGTTCTTGCCGAATCAGGTGGGTCAATTCAACGTGTCCGTCCGGCCAGGCATGCAACAGACCGGCCTCATTCACCCGCCATCGGGCAGGCTGCTGTCCACACCCATCTGGGGCTACAGCGATGAGCGTGGGCCCACCTGGCCGGGCCGCACGTTCGAAGTGAAACGAGCCCACCTGACCGGCATGCCCTGGACAGAGGTACGCTGGGCGAATGAGCTGTTCGTTCGGTCTCACCTGCTGCCGGTGGATACGAACCTGCACTGGTGCTATTCCCTTCACGGCGACAGTTCCGCCAACGGCGTAGACTACAGCCAGTACAGCATCCGGAAAGACGGCGTTCCGATTATCACGCACCTGCACGGCGGGCACTCCGAATTCCAGTTCGACGGCAACCCCGAGTTCTTCTACAGCCCTGGCGGCCGCGTCACGGGGCCGCAATGGGACTTCGTGACCGGCGGGTTCACGAACCTGTTTCGTTACGACAACGACGTGCCCGCGGGCACTCTCTGGTATCACGATCATGCGCTGGGCATCACGCGGCTGAACGTGTATGCGGGGCTCGCGGGCTTCTATTTCGTGCGCGACGAGTGGGACACGGGTGAGCCGGACAACGCACTCGGCCTTCCCGCGTTTCCGTACGAACTCGCCTATGCCATTCAGGACCGCATGTTCACCAACAGGGGCGAGCTGTTTTATCCCGCGTACCCTCGTGATCCCCTCTATGAGGAGTTCATCACCGACGAGGGAGCGATCCTGCCACGAACGCTCTTCCACGGCGGCGGGCCCACGGCGCTGGCAGAATTCTTCGGGGATCACATGGTGGTCAACGGTGTGATCTGGCCGAAGGCGGACGTCGAGCCGCGCCATTACCGACTGCGCCTGCTCAACGGCACCGACAGCCGCTTTCTCGTGATCCGCTTCCGCGCCGTCTCCCTGGCAGCAACGGGCCTGGACGGCGCCGGGTCGCCGATTCCGTTCCACATCATCGGCAGTGACCAGGGTCTGGCGTCTGGCGCCAGCTGGACCGACACCCTGGTGTTCGAGCCTGGAAGCCGCTATGACCTCGTGTTCGATTTCAGCGGGTTGAACGGCCGGCGGATCATCATGGAGAACGGCGGATCATCATGGAGAACATCGGCGGCGACGCGCCGTTCGGGGGCGCCTTTGGCAACGCGCTCGAACCGGAGGACCTGTTCCCACACCGCCAGACGGATCGCATCATGGCGTTCGATGTCGCGCACCCATTCGATCCCTCCGTGCCCGACCGGTTCGATGCGGCAGCGATCGGAGGCCCGGACGGTGAATCGCCGGCCCAGGTCTCTCGCATTCGCCGTGTCGCGCTCTTTGAAGGGAAAGACGAGTTCGGCCGGCTGCAGCCGTTGTTGGGGACCGTTGCCGACGATCTGGGGTCCGCAACCGCTTACACCTGGTTTCAGCCAGCCACTGAGAACCCGGACCTGAATGCGTACGAAGAGTGGGAGATCTACAACTTTACCGGCGACGCGCATCCCATTCACCTGCACCTCGTCAATTTCGAGATCGTCGGCCGGCAGGCCATCATCTTCGAGGCGGATGAAGAGCATTCACTGCCCGTGCTCCAGCACAATGGCGAGTACGGCACCGTGGCCGCGATCTCGAACATCGTGGTGGGCGACCCCGTCACCCTCGAGCCCTCCGACGGCTATGTGGAGAACGCTCCAAAGGACGTGGTAACGGCGCTGCCCGAGCAGGTGACACGGATCAGGGCGCGGTTCGACCGTCTAGGCCGCTACGTCTGGCACTGCCACATCCTGTCGCACGAGGACCACGAAATGATGCGCATCCTGCGCGTGGGACCTGGCGCCTGAACGGGCGCCAGACCCTGGATGAGGGGGTAGAGGACGATCTCTTCGACGAGTGGATGGCGCGGAAGCAGGCGTCGGGTTGCGCTTGGCCGCGCCTCATTTCCGTCTTTAACCCCAGCCGTCGTCGCCACGGGCACCTCGAATTCGGGTCATGTGAGTGTCCGCGCTCTGCGACCACGGCGTTGCCGTGACCGGGTTGCGGAATCCCGAGATAAGATATCGCACAAACGGACGGGAACCCGCTGCCGGCGCCGAGCGAGGCATCCTGCGATCCCGGTGCCAGGACGGCGTCGCTCAAAGCGGCAATCCACCACCACGGCATCGCTTTGGAAAGCGTGGATGACCTGGATGGTGCGCTCGGTACATCAGGACGCGTTGCGGCGTAATTCGTAGCAAGCGGACGCCCACCGCCGTCGACCCGTCTGGATTGGTCACGCGCACGTCCCACAGCCGATCCCGTGGCGGCCCTCCCGAACGGATCTCCACGACCGCAGACAGCTGGGTGGATCTGTCCAGTGTGACGCGATGGACCCGTGGGGCCGGCCCATCGCCATTCTGAAATTCGACCGTGATTCCCTGTGCGAAGCCCGTTCCTGAGACACCAATGACACACGCACTCGGCTGGTAATAGCACGATAAGTGTGCTATTGTGCTACGAGATGATTCGGACCATCGCTGATGACACCACCAGGGATATCTGGAACGGCGTCAACAGCAGGGCGGCACGGCGTGTGCCGCGCGCGCTCTGGCCGGTGATCCAGAGGAATCTGGATCAGATCGATGCGGTAAGCGAGCTCGCGGAACTACGGGTGCCGCCGGGAAATCGCCTGCACCCGTTGTCTCAAGACCTTGCGGGCTACCATGCGATTCGCGTGAACGACCAGTACCGGATCATCTTCCGTTTCGCCGGGCACGACGCCCACGATGTACGGTGTACCGACTACCACTGAGGACCGCCGATGTTGCCAACCAACCGACCACCGACTCACCCCGGCGAGATGCTGCTCAAGGAGTTTCTCGAGCCGCTCAGGGTGTCGCAGGTTGAGGCCGCCAGGCGCATGCACATCCCCTTCCAGCGCCTAAACGCGATCGTCAAGGGGCGTCGCGCCGTGAGTGCGGACACAGCGCTGCTTTTCCAGGCGCTGACAGGCTGGGATGCCCAGATCTGGCTCGCGCTTCAGGCAAAGTGGGACCTGTGGCATGCGGTGCGGGGAAGAGGGCAGCGACCAAAGGTGAGAGCGCTCCCCAGGACGGCGTGAGACCGGCGGCGCTTCGTCGAAGAACACTGCGGCGTTTAGCGCGAGTAGCGGGCCACTTGAGCCGCGCGCTGCGGCGACGGGATCACGTAGACTGCGTCTTCGTGCTGACGAACAGGTCGCCAGAGTGAATCAAGCCATACGACGCAATGTCTTGTTCGGACGTGAACGTCCACAGTGGGCGTGTCCCGTCCTGAGCACCGACCGAGATCGCGACTGCGCAGACTGCGCCAGCCACCAGCAAGTGCGCCAGCCACCAGCAAGAGGGCCGTTCCGCGCGTTCGGAGGGAGCGCGCCCGTCTACGTCCTCGATCACCGCAGGGATTCCCCATCTCCCCATGAGGCATCTCCCGAACGGTCAACCGGCGCCCGACGAATCGAGGACGGTTCGGCCCTCAGGGGCCGAACCGTGTCCGGAGATACTGTGCAAACGCCGAATCGAACTCCTCGGGCGTTCGATTGAACGCGACCTGATACGGGTCTCCGGCACCATCGACGACGTGCCGTCGCACTTCCAGGAGGAACTGCCAGACGGCCGGCTTGCCATACTCGGCCTCGATGAATTCAAAGACCGCGTGGCCGAGATGAGCGGCGCCGTACAAACCGTCAATGTCAATGGGTCCCGCGACAGCGGTCATTCTCGGCACGCGGTCGGCGGCGACGATGTCGCGCACCTTCCCAAGGTTGGCGGGATCCCACACATCGGTCATGTACTCAGCGAACCCTTCGTCGATCCATGACGGTACGCGACGAATGTTGGTCGCCGATCGCGGGATCACGTCGAACGCGAAAATGTGCGTCAGCTCATGAGTGATCTGGCGATACAGTCGGTCCTGGTCCTCCTCGATCAGCAAGACGACACGGTTGCGCTTCGGCTCCGAGAAGCCCGTCACGGTTCCTTGAGCAATCGCCGCCCTTACCGCTGGCACGATGGTCTGCTGTTCGAAGTCGCTGCGCGTCTTGAAGAGAACGAGTGGCACCCTGAAGGGCAGGCTGTATCGCAACTCCGAACTGATAGACTGATACGCACGCTCCGCCGACTCTGTGACTGATTCGAGATTCGGTGTGAGCGCCGCGTAATAATGGATGTCGAAATGATCCGTGCGGTGGACCTGCCAGCCGAACGTATCCGGCGAAGCGATCGGCTCAACTGTTTGTACCTGCCCGGCCGCAAGCACGCCTGGGCCGCTGCCCATGCCAGACGAGGACAGGTAGGCGCTGCTCATTATCACCGCCAAGACCGCAGTCACCCCCAACGTTACGACCCAGATCGGCGATCGTGGTTCGTGTCCAATCGGCACGCGCAGCACCCGGTGCACACGACCGCTCAGGGATCCGTCGGTGGCCGCGAGCGCAAGCGTGGTACCTTGGGATCGCCACGCTTCGAGCTCCGCTAGAGCCGACGCATAGCCCACGGGGTCGCCGCACACCTGCACGGCGACGTCGTCGCAGCAGTGCTCGCGCTCCGCACGGATCACACCCGAGACCCACCACACGGCCGGATGGAAGAAGAGCATGGTCTCCGCGAGGGTTTGGGCCAGGTTGACCAGGAAATCGTGCCTCCGGACGTGGACCAGTTCGTGCGCCAAGATCGCCTCCACTTGGGAGGGGGTTAGATGCGCGATCGCTGCGATTGGGAGCAGGGCCACCGGCCGGAGCCAGCCAACGACGGCCGGTGCGTCAACGAGCGGCGATTCCACGACGTGCACGTGTATGCGCAGGCCAAGCCGGGATGCGATTCGTGTGGCGGCTGTCTGCCAGCGTGACGGGTCGGCCGCCAGAGATCTGATCTGGAGTCGGCGCACGTGCCACAGACCGCCTGCCATGCGGATCATGAGGGCCGCGACGCCCACGAGCCAGACGAGGACGATCGTGGGCAGGAGAGTGTCTACGCCCGCCCGCACCGCCCCCATCGAAAGAGCGTCGTCGATCGTCCAGCTGCGAATCGCAGTCGACGCGATCCCGGGCGCCGAGATCGCATGGGACTGGCCGACCAGGGTCTCGATGACCGGATCAGGCGTCATCAGGACGCGTGCGCTCCAGATCGGAGCCGCCAGCATGGCGGCGAGAGCGGTACAGGCCATGGCGTATCGAGTACTGGCCGATCGGTGTCGGCAGAATCGCAAAGCACCGGCGGCGACGATGGCAATGGCCGCGCCTTGCCAGAAGAAATGAATCAGGGTCCAGCCCACCACGTGCGTCCAGGGATTCATCAGCGTCCTCCCTTGTATTGATCCAGGAGTTTCCGAATGTCGGCCAGTTCCTTGCGAGATGTCTTCTTCGCAGCCAGCGCCTGCATCACCAGGGCGGCGGCCGACCCGTCGAACACGCGCTCGAGCAGATCGGCGATGAGCTGCTGCTGCGTCTGGCTTTCCGTCCAAGCGGCTTCGTACACGTGCGTGCGCGGTGACTCGTCTCGACGAACCAGGCGCTTCTCCGTCATGATCTGGAGGAGTTTCAGGATGGTGGTATAGGCACCCTCACGACCCATCTCCCGCGCCACTTCGCGCACGGTGCTGGGACCACGCGCCCAGAGCACGCGCAGGATGGCCAGTTCCGCATCGGTCGGCTTCTTACCAGACGGTGACGGCATGGCCGGGATTATCTACGAACATCTTCGTAGATGTCAATACGAAGACCGTCGTAGATCCGTGTGGGGCAACGGGGGCTCCGTCTGCGGGCACATGTCGCGGAGCGTGGCTTCGCCGTAGACTGATGACGTGAAGACCCAGTACTACACCGCCTCCAGCCTCGACGGCTTCATCGCCACCCCAGACGACTCATTGGAATGGCTCTTTCCGCTCGGCGACATCGAGACGACGAGCTATCCGAGCTTCATCCGTGATGTCGGCGCTCTCGCGATGGGCTCCACGACCTACGAATGGATGTTGCGCCATGTCGTGAGCCCGGAAGCCAAGCGGCCCCAGCCGTGGCCGTACATGCAGCCGGCCTTGGTGTTCACCTCGCGCACGCTTCCGTCGTTGCCCGGCGCAGACATTCGCTTCGTTCGCGGCGATGTCCGGCCAGTCCATGAAGCGATGGTCGAGGCAGCCGGGGGCAAGAACGTGTGGATTGTTGGTGGCGGTGAGCTGGCCGGCCGGTTTTATGACCAGGGGCTGCTCGACGAACTGTTCGTGCAGCTCGGTTCAGTGACGCTCGGCGCCGGAAAGCCGCTGTTTCCGCGAGCCATCACGAGTCCTCCACTGCGGCTGGTTGCAGCGCGTGCCGTTGGTACGGGATTCGCGGAGTTGCACTACGAGGTGCCGCCGCCTCGATAGGGAAGCGTGATGTTCAGGTTGAGAGTCGGATGCGCTATCGCGGTTGAGTTCGCCGGTTCCACATCCCACGAAGGGCCTCGACATGTTCTTTGTCGATCGCGTTCGATGGTTCCGGAGCGAGCTCCTTGGCGACATGCGCGCTGCACACCCGGTGCTGATCCCGAGGAATCATCGAATCGAGCAGGCCATTCAGGGTGCCTATGCGGGCGACTTCGGCCCGTTTCATCGTCTCGTCGATGCGCTGGCCGCGCCTTACGCCGAACAGACTGACTACATTGATCTCGAGACGCCTCCGCGACCGGAAGAGATCATTCACCAGACGTTCTGCGGCACGTGAACCGCAACAGAGCGGCGACCGCGACGGCACTGTTGGTGCGCCGCCGCGGACAGGTCTACAGGCCGAGGAAATCACGACAGCGGTATCACGCCGGCGCCCTCATGCTCCAGGTGCGCGATATTCGGGCAACTTCTTGCACGCAGCGTCCACCTCTTCAGGAGTGATGAGTGGCGTCGTCGACACACGCACGGCCCCCGACGCGTTCACAGCCAGACCGGCAGCGATGGCGCTTGCGGCATCAGGGAGCTCAAAAACTGCAAAGACGTCGTCTGCGCCATAGGCAAAATAGAACGACTCGAGTGTGCCCCCCATTCCTTCGAGCATCTTCTGGACGGCCGCACGGCGTGCCGTTCCACCCGCCTTCGCCAAACCCTTCACACCCTCCGCTGTGTATGACGCCTTGATCATGTACCTGGGCATATCGGCCTCCAATGAGAAGTGACCCGCGGATTCTAGCAGCCCGGCGCGGCGTCTGAGGAGGAAAGATCCTCCAATACCTTCACGAACATCCATCGACATCTCGAACACCACTTCAAACCCGTGACTGGCCAAGCCGGACGTGTCCCACGCCGTTTCCGACACGCAGTTCTGGCCGCCCATCGCCGGTGATATCCCTGCCGTCCCGGGCTTCTCTTGCGCCAGCGCGACAACATGAACGGATGAATCTCGAGGGCGTCGGCCACGGCCTGGACCTCCACGCCCCTCAACTGACTCAGCTTCACCGCCTTGAGCTTGAACTCCAGGCTGTACCTCTGCACTTTCCGGGGGCCCGCTCGGGGCATCTGACACCTCCTGTGGTTAGGCGGAAGTGTTGTTGTTAGACACCCCCGTTTGATGGCCCATCCGCTGTCCCTTCTCGTGTGACCCCAGGAAACCGCGTGCGAATGTATTCCCGTGCGCTGTCGGGAGAGAGCTTTGCCGTCCCAGGGCCGCTCCTGACGAAGAAGTCGCCTTCCGGGCTCGCTTCGATGCCCTTCCACTTCAGGAATACCGGTTCAGGGCTGCGCTGGCAGCTCACCACGCAGACCGTCTTTCCCTGCACGATCTGGGTCTTCGGGTCGACGCAGGTGCCCGCTCGATCGCCGAGCCCGTTTCGCACCACCTGTGCCAGGTGGCGCATGAACTTGTCGTCGCTCTCGAGCCGGTCTCGCTCGATGCCGACGATCGAGCCGTCGTCGGCGACGCCGATCAGGAGGTCGCCGCCCTCGGTGTTGAGGAATGCGGCGATGGTCTTGAGCACGGCGTGCGTCACGCCCTTGTCGTCCTGCCGGTCCTCCTTGAGGCTCCAGCGCAGGGTGGACTTGAATTCGAGCGTCTTCGACTCGCCGGCCTTGATCAGCTCCTCGGCGTTGCGGTGCGCGCGCAGGTACTGGTCGAAGAGGAAGTTCTTGATCGCCTCGCCGAACGCGCGGTCGTCGGTGATGCGCTTGTAGAGGTCGAAGTTCGAGTCGACGATCTCCTGGATCACGTGTTCGACTTTCTGGTCGAAGGTGAGCCGCACGTTCTCGCGCGTATTGACCCGGGCCGCCGCGTCGAGCGCCGCGTCGTCGTCGAGCTTCTCCATCATCTGGCCGAGCGTGACACGGTGCTCGGGGCCGAGGTTGAGCCCGAAGCGCTCGTTCAGCTCGGCGATGATGCGCGAGAGGGTCTCCAGTTCCTCCGGCGTGACGCGGTAACCCTCCTTGGTGGTCACGGGATCGAGCACGCCCGGCCGCCGCTCCAGGGCGATCTTCCCGCTGCCGGTCTGCTGGATGCGGTACGACTCCATGTCGATGTTCTGCTGCACTTCGCGCGGCAGCTCGGCGCGATCGGCGGGGAGCAGCCGGCGCAGGTGGCGCGCAAAGACGTAAAGCTTCTCGAGATCGGCGTCGGCGAAGGTCAGCACCTGGGCGAGGAAGGCGTAGAGCCGCACGTAATCGGTGATCTGCCCGCGGAAGTCGCGCTGCTCCTCCTCCGGCAGCGCCCCGAAGCGCTCGACCACGGGCGCGAGCACCGCGTAGAGCCGGTCCTGCGTCGCCTTGGAGTCGAAGTAGACCTTGGCAAACGCCTCCACGTCGTCCTCGGTATAGACCGGGAACGCGGCAAGCCGCGTCTGGATCTCGTAGAGGAGGTTCGGGTCGGTCGCCTCCGAGAGCAACGTCGTGTCGTAGTAGGGCTCGAAGGCCGCCTTGATCTCGTCGGCCTCGTTGGCGAAGTCGAGCACCAGCGTGCCCTTCTTCTCCGGGTGCGTGCGGTTGAGGCGCGAGAGCGTCTGCACCGCGTTCACGCCGCCCAGCTTCTTGTCCACGTACATCGTGTGCAGCAGCGGCTGGTCGAAGCCGGTCTGGAACTTGTTGGCGACGATCAGGAACCGGTAGTCGGGCTGATCGAAGGTCTTCGCCGTCTGCGCCTCCGGAAAGCCGTTCATGCCGGACTCGGTGTACGACTGCCCAGCGTCCTGCACCGTGCCGGAGAAGGCGACGAGCGCCTTGAACGGATAGCCGCGCTCGGCGAGGAGTTTGTCGACCGCCAGCTTGTACCGCACAGTGTGCAGGCGCGAGCGCGTGACGATCATCGCCTTGGCCTTGCCGCCGATCTCGCCCTGCACCTTGGCGGCGAAGTGCTCGACGCAGATCTTGACCTTCTCGCCGATCGCGTGCGGGTGCAGCTCGACGAACGACTTGAGCAGGTACTCGGCCTTCTTCTTGTCGTAGCGCGGGTCGTCCTCGACCTTCTTGAGGAGCCGCCAGTACGCCTTGTAGGTCGCGTAGTTGGCGAGCACGTCGAGGATGAACCCTTCCTCGATCGCCTGGCGCATGCTGTAAAGGTGGAACGGCGCGAACTTGCCGTCGGCGCGCTTCGTGCCGAAGAGCTCGAGCGTCTTCGGCTTCGGCGTGGCGGTGAAGGCGAAGGTCGAGAGGTTGGGCAGCCGCCCGCGCTTCTCCATCTCGGCGAGGATCGTGCTCTCCAGCTCCTCCTCGGGTGTCGCCGCCCCCGCCTCCTCGGCTTCCGCCGCTTCGAGCGAACCCGAGCTGAGCACGGCCTTGAGGCTCTTCGTGCTCTCGCCCGACTGCGACGAGTGCGCCTCGTCCACGATCAGCGCGAAGCGCTTGCCCGGTAGCTCGCCGATCTCCTTGGCGATCACGGGGAACTTCTGGAGCGTGGTGACGATGATCGTCTTGCCCGACTCGAGCGCATCCTTCAGCTGGCGCGAGGTGGTGTCGATGTTCTCCACCACGCCGAGCGTCTGCTCGAACTGGCGCATGGTAGTCTGGAGTTGGCGGTCGAGCACGCGCCGGTCGGTGATGACCACGATCGAGTCGAAGACGCGCCGGTCGCTTGCGTCGTGGAGCGTCGCGAGCTGGTGCGCGAGCCAGGCGATGGTGAAGCTCTTGCCGCTGCCGGCCGAGTGCTGAATCAGATACCGCTGCCCCGCGCCCATCGCGCGCGCGTCGGTCACGAGCCTGCGCACGCAATCGAGCTGCTGGTAGCGCGGAAAGATCAGGAAGCGCCGGCCGGTCTTCTTCCCCTTCTCGTCCTCTTCCTCGACCTCGTGGATGAACTGGCGCACGAGGTCGAGCGCGCTGTCGCGCGCCCAGGTCTCCTCCCAGAGATAGCCGGTCGCGTAGCCGCTCCGGGTGGGCGGCACGGGCGGATTGCCAGCGCCGCCGTACTTCCCCTGGTTGAAGGGCAGGAAGCGCGTCCTCGGCCCCGCGAGCTGGGTGGTGACGTAGACCAGATCCGGGTCCACCGCGAAGTGCGCGAGGCAGCGGCCGTACTCGAGGAGCGGCTCGCGCGGGTCGCGGTCGGTCTTGTACTGGCGGATCGCGTCCTCGACGTCCTGGCCGTTGAGCGGGTTCTTGAGCTCCGCGGTAAAGATCGGGATGCCGTTCAGGAAGAGCACCAGGTCGAGGCTCTTCTCGTTCTTCGTGCTGTAGTGCACCTGGCGCACCACGGCGAAGAGGTTCGCCGCGTGCAGCCGGCGCGTCTCCTCGTTGAGCCCGCTCGCGGGCCGGAAGTAGGCGATCCGGAACTTGCAGCCCGAGTCCTTGAGGCCGTTGCGCAGCACGTCGAGCGCCCCGCGGCGCAGGGTCTCGGCGGCGAGGCGCTTCAGGAACTGCTCCCGCACGGCCTCCTTGCCGTGGTGCTGCTCGAGCTTCTTCCACTCCTTCGGCTGCGTGGCGAGCACGAAGTCCAGCACGTCGCGCGGCAACAGGCAGAGCGCGCGGTCGTAGTCCTCCGGCTTGCGCTTGCGGTAGCCGCCCGGCGGCGTGTCCCCGTACGGCGGTGGCGTCTCGCGGACCGCCGTCGCGTCGCTCGCGCAGGCGTCCGGGCCGTGCGCCAGCAGCGCGCACTCGATCGCTTCCTCGAAGGATCGCTCGGAGATCTCGG
>Ga0326597_10010882_pt1 | contig 12096 bp, 8 predicted proteins | sample RVTome_12_FD_203789 | JGI IMG/M metagenome (GOLD analysis project Ga0326597, IMG submission 203789) | Soil microbial communities from uranium-contaminated site in the Upper Colorado River Basin, Wyoming, United States - RVT100D185 | ecosystem: Environmental > Terrestrial > Soil > Contaminated >... | reverse complement strand
AGGGCACCGGTTGCAAGCAGTGCAGGAACTCCGGTTATCGCGGGCGCATCGGCATATTCGAGATGGTCCTGATGAACTCGGAGTTGAGGGAGCTGGCGTTCAACAAAGCCACGACGAGCAAGCTTCGTGCGGCCGCCCGCGCGGCCGGAATGAGGACGCTGCTGGAGGACGGCAAGCTCAAGGTCTTGAATGGGGTTACGACGCCCGATGACCTACTGCGCGTTACGCAGGCGGAGGGTCTGGCGGCGTGAGTGCCGCCGGTGGGGTTACGTCGTGGAATGGGCCTACGGGGCCGGGCACAGGGCCACGGGCGTTTATCGCGCTGCGCGCCGCGACTCGGCGGCTAGGGATGGCGCGTGGGGTTGCCGGTTTGCGTCGGTACATGACCGTCTCGCCGGCGTAGAGATGTAAGGTGTCCGGCCCGCGGCGGCCTGAGAGAAATGGACTATGGCTACGTTGCACATTGACCGTTTGTTGGAAACGGTGGTGAAGACCGACTCGTCCGACCTGCACCTTACGGTCGGCCGGCCGCCGGTAATTCGACTGGGCGGGCGCCTGCGCTCCCTGGAGACGAAGACGTTGGCGCCGGAAGACACGACGGCGCTTATGAAGGCGATTACGCCCGAGCAGAACCAGCAGGAGTTGCAGGAGGAAGGGGGGACGGACTTCGGGTTCTCGTTCGGGGACGGCGCCCGTTTCCGCGTTGCGGTCTTCAAGCAGAAAGGCAACATCGCCATCGTCTTGCGTCTGATCCCGTCGCGGTTCATGACGTTCGATGAGATTGGGTTACCGGCGGTGTGCCGTGCGTTGTGCCGGCGTCCGCGTGGGATGTTCTTGGTGACCGGGCCGACCGGGTCCGGCAAGACCACGACGCTGGCCACGATGCTCGACTACATAAACGGCACACAAGAACGCCACATCATCACGATCGAGGATCCGATCGAGTATTACCACACTCACAAGAAGTGCGTGCTCAACCAGCGCAACGTGGGGGTGGACGTTCCCAGCTTCTCGGAGGCGCTGCGTCGCGTGCTCAGGCAGGATCCGGACGTGATCCTGGTGGGCGAGCTGCGTGACCTGGAGACGATCGAGGCGGCGGTGCGTGCGGCGGAGACGGGACACCTTGTCTTCAGCACGTTGCACACGACCGGATGTCAGGGAACAATCACGCGTATCACGGACGCGTTTCCGCCGAACCAGCAAGAGCAGATTCGCGTGCAGCTTTCGACGAACCTGATCGCAACTCTCTCGCAGGCGCTTCTTCCGCGAATTCCCAAAGGTCGGGTGGCGGCCTACGAGTTCATGGTGACGACGCCCGCGATTGCGAACCTTATTCGCGAGAACAAGGTCTACCGCATAGACTCGGCGATCCAAACCGGAAAGAAATTCGGGATGCAGTTGCTCGATGAACACCTTTGGCAGCTTTACGACAAGGGCCTGATCGCCGCGGAAGACGCCATCGACCAATCGCGGAACTCAGGCGACATGCAAGACAAGATCGATGCCCACAAGCGCGGGCAGGACACGTCGAAGATCGGCGAAGACGAAGAGGCGCCCCGGGCGCTGAGAACGTCATGACGGAATCTACGGGATCACCGCAAGCCTCCGGAGCGGCGACACAGGCCAAGCCGGGCCGCGGGCGCAAGATGCCGGGCGTCGACCAGCTTCGGGGACGCCAGCTCGGCCGCATCCTCATCAAGATGGGCAAGCTGAGGCGTGCGCAGGTCGAAGAGGCGCTGGAGATTCAGAAGGCCCGGCGCGGCCCCATCGGGCAGATTCTGGTAGAACTGGGATACATCACGGAGCTGGAACTGAGCACGGCGCTCGCGGCCCAGAGCGGCATGGAGCCCGTCGATCTGGGGAAGATGGACATTTCCAACGAGATCATCTCGCTCATGTCGGTGCAAATGGCGAGCACGTACCGGGTGGTCCCGTTTGCAATGGACGCCGAGCGCAACCGGCTTTCCATCGCCCTGGACAACCCGGACAACTTCGTCGCGACCGACGATTTGAAGACACTTTTGGGTTACGACATTCGGCCCTACCTGTGCAGCCCGGCCGACCTGCAAAGGTCCCTTGACCGGTATTATCCCGAGGGGGCGCAGGAGTCGATAACGGGTCTGATTGACGAGCTGAGTGAGGACGAAGATCTTGCCAAGTTCACCGACCGCGGAGACAGCATAGACCTTGCGGACCTCAAGGAGATGGCGGAGCTCAATCCCGTCAAGAAGCTGCTCAACCTGGTGCTGCTACAGGCGATCAAGGACAAGGCCAGCGACATACATTTCGAGCCGTTCGAGGACGAGTACAAGATGCGTTATCGCATCGACGGCGTGCTCTATGAGATGGTTCCGCCGCCGCGTTTCATCGCCATGGCGATCTCCTCCCGAATCAAGGTCATGGCGAGTCTGGACATCGCCGAGCGGCGGCTGCCGCAGGACGGGCGCATCGAGCTGATGCTCAAGGGCCAGCCCATCGACCTGCGCGTGGCGGTGCTGCCGACCATGTTCGGCGAAAGCGTCGTCCTGCGCGTTCTGGACCGTTCGAACGTGCAGCTCAGCCTGGACAAGATCGGCCTGCGCGAGGACGACCTCGACGTATTCCATCAGTTGATAAAGAAGCCGAATGGTATTCTGATCAACACCGGCCCCACCGGCAGCGGCAAGACCACGACGCTCTATGCCGCACTGATGGATTTGAACAGCACCGAGGTGAAGATCCTCACCGCGGAGGACCCGGTGGAGTATGACATAGACGGGCTGATCCAGTGTCAGATGCGCTCGGAGGTCGGAATGACGTTTGCCCGGGCCCTGCGCAGCTTCCTGCGTCAAGACCCCGACATCATCCTGGTCGGCGAGATTCGCGACCTCGAGACGGCCCAGATCAGCGTCCAGGCCTCCTTGACCGGACACCTGGTTTTCACCACGCTGCATACGAACGATGCACCGTCGGCGATCGCCAGGCTTGTCGACTTGGGACTGGAGCCGTTTTTGATAACTGCCACGCTGGAGGCGATTATCGCCCAGCGGCTCGTGCGGCGGATTTGCACGAATTGCAAGACCCGGCACACTCCCACGGAGGAGCAGTTGATGGAACTGAACCTCAAGCCGGAAGACGTTGGCGACCGCTCGTTCTACTACGGCAAGGGATGCGACTATTGCAACAACACGGGTTATCGCGGGCGGCTGGGCATATACGAAATAATGGTCGTTGACGACCACCTGCGCGAGCTGGTCATGGAAAGGGCCTCGACGGCGGTGCTGCGCCGCCAGGCGATCAAGAACGGCATGCGACCCCTGCGCGACAGTGGACTAATGGCCATTTATGATGGAATTACGACTTTGGACGAGGTCGTCAAAGAGACGATTGTGGAAGAGTAGGCGCTCGGGCGGGGCGTATACGATGGGGTAATAATCATGGCGAAGTTCGTGTATGAGGCCATGAATCAGGCCGGACAAGAGGTAAAGGACGAGATCGACGCGGGATCGACCGAGGACGCGCTGGCGAAGATCCGCGGGCTGGGGTATTTCCCCACACGGATACGTGAAAAGGGCGGCGCGAAGCAGGCGGCGGCCCGGAAGCCGGGACGCCGCCTAAGCTCAGGGCGGATCAATGCGAAGATTCTGACACAGTTCACGCGTCAACTGGCCACACTTCAGGACGCCGGCCTTCCGATTCTCCGCAGTCTCAACATTCTGGAAGATCAGCAGAAGCCCGGCACGGTAAAGAACATTCTTCGCGCCGTGGGTGACGACATCGAGGGCGGTTCGACCCTGTCGGAGGCGTTCGCCAAGCACCCGAAGGCTTTTGACCGGCTCTACGTCAACATGGTCGCCGCGGGTGAGACCGGAGGAGTGCTCGACGTGATTCTGTTGCGACTGGCCGAGTTCAAAGAAAAAGGGCAGAAGCTCAAGCGCAAGATCATAGGCGCGATGATATATCCGGCGGCGGTCATTTCCTTTGCGGTCGCGATAGTGTCCGGCATCATGGTCATAGTCATCCCGAAGTTCAAGGACATCTTCCTGGACTTCGACACGACGCTGCCCGCGGTGACGACGGTGCTTCTAGGCGCCTCGGACTGGTTCGTACACGGCATGCCGCCCGGATGGGCCGTGGTCCTGCTCGGTCCCTTTGTGGTGTTGGCGGCGTTCAAGCTGGTGCGCTCCTCCAGCGGAGGGCAATACGCCTCGGACTTTGTAGTCCTCAGGCTCCCGGGCCTGGGAAACCTGGTCAAGAAAACCTCCATCGCCCGCTTTACGCGCACGTTGGGCACGCTGATCAGCGCCGGTGTGCCGATCCTGGAAGCGATCAACATCACCAAGGAAACTTCCGGTAACGCGATCTACGCCCGGGCCCTTGGAAAAGTCCACGATTCCATCCGGGAAGGTGAGAGTTTTGCCGGGCCGTTGCGGGCCTCGGGGGTCTGCGACGCACTGGTCGTGAACATGATCGACGTTGGGGAGGAGACCGGCGAACTCGATAAGATGCTCATGAAGATCGCGGACAACTACGAAGAAGAAGTAGACGTTGCGGTCGGCGGCCTGGTCTCGCTTGTAGAGCCGATGATGGTCATCTGTCTCGGTGGAGTCGTCGGGTTTATCGTGCTGGCGCTGTTCATGCCGTTGGTTTCACTAATGGGCTCCGTCACGTAATCTCGCGGCCGGACGTGCGTCGGACGATTGAGCGGCGCCCTTCGGCCGCACGGAGGCCGCCGGTCCGCGGGCCGGCGCGGTCGCGTCCAGGCCAAGCACTCGATTCCAAAAGCGCGCCACGAGGTCCGGGTGAAACGCGCCCTTGCCTACCTCTATGGTGGGGATGCGCTGGCCATGCTCCGGGTATAGGAGTCCCAGGGTCAAGGCGATTTCCGTCTCCCGGATCAATCGCCTGCGCATTGCGACGAATGAACTGACTTTCTCGGCGGGCAGGCTCACCATCAGCACGAATCTTCAGTGGATGCGCGTCTCCCGGTGGAATCGTGCGCAAGCGCGAACCTGGCGCGCAGGTCGCTTTCGCGCCAAAACATCGCCAGGGCCGCCGCGGTGCCCACGGAGATGAACTGAATTGGCAATATACAGAGGAAGCGGCTTGTGGGTATGGAAGGGGGGAGTCCTTGTGCGGCCGGCCGGGCTACCGCCCAAAGATAGCCGGCCAGTGCCATCAGGGGCACCGCGAGGATCGCCCAGAGTGATGATCGAACGGGGGCAAATCTGTGCGCCACGTAGCAACCCACCACCACCGCAACGGCGACGACGAAGCAGGCCTGTCCGTGGCGCACCGCCCGGGCCGTCGATTCTTCGGAAATAAGAATGAGCGTCATGAGCCCCACGCCACCGACAAGCGCAGTGTGCAACAATCCCGTGCGTAACGGGGTTGACGTGTAGGCTGCGGTTCCGGTAAGCAGCCTGCCGGCACCGGGGACGTCCAGGGCAGCCAATGGCGGATTGACCGGCGATCTGCCCGAATTGGATTGTCCGGGCCGGTGGGTGGGCACCGCAAAGCACCAGCGCGCCACCACGGCCGACGTAAACAGTGCGACGGCCACGACGGCCGTCCACCCGAGCGCTTCGAGCGCGAACTTGGCTGCGAGCACACCGGCGTAGCGATGATAGGACTCGGCGTACTCCACGAGCAGGCGTGTGGCGGTTCCCCCGCGTAGCGAAACCGCCGCGAGCCCGAGTGCGGCCGCAAAGGTCCCTGCATCAGGACGGATCCAACCGGCCAGCAATGTCCCCAACGCTGCCACGACGCCGGCCAGCACGCCCGCGTGGGCGAGCATCAGGAGCGAGTTGCTGCGTGCGAGCACGCTTACGGCGCCCAATGGATCGCTGGGTGCCATGGCCATCCACCCGATCGTAAGGAATGCGGCGGCGCCAAGCGCCCACGATCCGAGCTTGGAGGTTCTTCTGACCAAGCCGTTGTTCATCATGCCTTGCATTGTTCCTGGCGCAAATTCGCAAGCAGTGGATTCAACAGATTGCACGGCGCCCACGTCCGCCAAATTCGGAACGCCTCAACGGCCCGCGATTGCGGCCGGAAGCCGAAGAATCAGCACCGCGGACGCGGTTAGTTCCGTTGCGCCTCACGTACCGCACCGAGCGGTGCTTCGAGCAACTCCATTCGTCTGAGAAGCCGCTCGATTTCGTTACGCGCCGCGGCGGGCAGCGGGCAGAGCGGGAGTCTAAACTCCTCGCGAAGCAAGCCGCAAATAGCCATCGCGGTCTTGATCGGCAACGGATTCGGCCCGTGGCATCCCAGACCCTCCGCGAGATCGTACACTCTTCTATGATAGCGGATCGCGGCGGTTTGATCACCCCTGGCGGCCACATCCACGAGCGATTTAACGAGACGCGGGCAAAGGTTGCTGTTTACGCTCACGACACCTACGGCGCCGAGGGCCATCAGCGGCCAAGTAACCGAATCGTCACCACTGAGGACCGCGATGTCGCACCTCGCCAGCAGGTCGGTTACTCCGGCGACGCTGCCCGTTGCGTGTTTGATCGCAACGATGTTGGGAAATGCCCGTCGAAGCCGTACGATAACGTCGTTGCTTACGTTCACGCCGGTTCGAAGCGGCACGTTGTATAAGACGACTGGAACGGTGACGGCCTCGGCTACCGCGGCGAAGTGTCGAAACAGGCCTTCGTCCGTGGGACGATTGTAGTATGGCGCCACAATCAAGAGCGCGTCGGCCCCTTCCGTCGCGGCTTGCATGCTGCGTCGCACCGTTTCGGACGTGCTGTTCAATCCGGTGCCTGCCATCACGGGGCACCGTCCGCGGGCTTGGCGGATCACGGCTTGGATCACGCCTTCGTGCTCGGCCGCCGACAAAGTCGGAGATTCGCCGGTGGTCCCGCAAGGCACGAGCCAGTCCGTGCCGCCTTCGATCTGGCGATCCACGAGGAGTTCGAGAGCCGGCAGATCCAATTCTCCGTCACGAAACGGAGTGACCAAGGCGGTCATGGAGCCGCGCAGGCTCCGCGTTGACGATGAGGTTGTGGCCACTTGCGAACCCTCCATCCGTGCAAGGTTCCTGCCCGCCGCGTCCGATGGGACGCTTCCGGTCACCGCGCCGGGGCGTGCAGTGTGATAAGCTCCTTCATCTGCCTGACCGCCTCGCGCATCCCGAGCAACAGGGCGCGGGATACGATGGAGTGGCCGATGTTGAACTCGCTGAACCCGGGAATTGCGGCGACGGCGGCGACGTTGCGATAGGTCAGTCCGTGGCCGCCGTGTACGTCGAGGCCAAGCGTCCGGCCGGTCTCGATCCCGGCGCGCAGGCTGCTCAGGGCAGCCTCGCGCTGCGACGTTGACGCCGCGTGCGCGTATCCGCCGGTCCAGAGCTCTACGGCGTGGAAACCGACGTCGGCCGCGGCCCGCAACTGGCCGTCAATCGGCTCGATAAACGCGCTGACCACGATGCCCGCCGCTCGTAAACGGTCTACCGCTCGTGCGACCCTGGCTTGATTACCTGGTATATCGAGGCCGCCCTCCGTGGTAAGTTCCCGGCGTTTCTCCGGAACGAGCGAGCATTGGTCGGGTTTCAGGTCCAGGGCGATGTCCACGATCTCGTCGGCGATCGCCATCTCCATATTGAGCTTTACGGCAACGGTTTCGCGCAGGAGGCGTGCGTCTCGATCGCACATGTGCCGGCGGTCTTCGCGTAGATGAAAGGTGATGCAGTCGGCGCCGCCCAGCTCGGCCTCGACGGCGGCCCAGATCGGGTCCGGCTCGTCGGTGCCGCGGGCCTGGCGCACGGTGGCGACGTGGTCAATGTTGACTCCCAAACCCGGCATGGCCAACTGCCCCGATTTTCCGGTCGTCATTCTTTTACAATTATAGGTGCGGGCGGGCGGTGCGAAAGAAGGGGCGGGGTCGGGATGAGTTCCCGACCCCGCCCGCACGCCGAACGATGGCGTTACGATCCTCCGCTTACCTCCCGCAATCTACCGGGCAGTTGTTGGCGTTCTCGCCCGGGCCGCCGCACACACCGTCCCCACAGCAAGCGCGACAGTTCCGGCCACCGGCGCAACGGCAATCGGCGGGGCAGGAGAAGCAGTCCTCGCCGCTGCCTTCGCAAACGCCGTTACCGCAGACGATTCCTACGGCGCAGTTGGGATCGCCGATGCAATCTATGTCTTTGCAATCGGTGGCGCCGTCGCAGTCGTCGTCGATGCCGTCGCTGCAATTCGTCTCCGTCGAGGGCGGCGCACCGCAATCCGCGGAGCAATTGCACTGATCCTCGCCGCCATCGCACAATCCGTCGCCGCAGCAGGGCGAGATGGGATCGTTCTGGCAGCCGGCTACCGGGTCGCAGCTATCGCTGGTACACGAATCGCCGTCATCGCAATTGAGCGGCGTTCCGGCTTGGCAACCATCTCCGACGCAAGCCTCGGAGCCGTTGCAGACGTTTCCGTCATTGCAGTCGACCGGCGTGCCGGCCTGGCAGTCCAGAGTGGCGTGACAGGTCTCGGCTCCGTCGCAGAATTGCCCATTGTCGCAGTTAGCGTCGTTAGCGGCGTTGTCACACGAATCCGTGACCTCGTTGCAGGAATCGTCGGTGCAGCCGACGCCGTCATCGCAGTTTGGAGGCGTGCCGGCTTCGCAGGTTCCCGCGTTGCATACTTCGGCGCCGTTGCAGTACAGTCCGTCGTCGCACTCCTCGTTGCCTTGGCATCCAACACATTGATCGCTTCCTTCGTCGCAGGCTTGGCCCGGACACGGATCGCTTCCGGCTTGGCAGCCGAGCGTCGCATGGCAGGTCTCGGCTCCGTCGCAGAACAGACCGTTGTTGCAGTTAGCGTCGTTGGCGACGTTGTCGCACGAATCCGTGCTCTCGTTGCAGGAATCGTCGGTGCAGGCAACGCCGTCGTCGCAATTGACGGGCGTTCCGGCCTGGCAGCCCAGAGTGGCGTTGCAGGTTTCGGCGCCGTTGCAGAACTGGCCGTCATTGCAGTTGGCGTCGTTGGCGACGTTGTCGCACGAGTCCGTGCTCTCGTTGCAGGAGTCGTCGGTACACGCCACGCCGTCATCGCAGTTCGGCGGAGTTCCGGCCTGGCAGCCCAGAGTGGCGTGACACGTCTCAACGCCGTCACAGTATTGCCCGTTGTCGCACAAGCCGTTATTCGCGACGTTGCTGCACATGTCCCTCGACTCGTTGCACGAGTCGACCGTGCAACTCACGCCGTCATTGCAGTTGGGCGGTGTTCCCGCCTGGCAGTTGCCCGATCCCGTGTCGCACGTTTCCGCCCCGTTGCAGAAGAGCCCGTCGTCACACTCCGGATCGCCGGTGCAGCCGCCGCCGGGGGGATCGAGGAAGTCCGCAACAAAGGGCCAGGTTACCGCGAACGCGCCGTCGATGGTCCAATTGTTGTTGAAGTCGCAGTCATTGCCGCAGTTGAATCCGCAGCAGCCGTAAAGCTGGCCGACGACCTCGCTGGCGGAGTTGACGACGGGCGAGCCGCTGCTTCCGCCCATAGTGCCGCCGGTGTTGTTGCTGCTGTATATGATGTTTCCGCGGGGCAGGCCGCCGCACACCGGCGAGCCCGTGTCGACTTCCTGCTGCGAGTACACCTGCGGGCCGAAGTTGGCGTTGCTGATCCGCCAAAGCTGCGCACCGTTGGTAAAGGCCACAGGCGAGTTGTTCCACCCCAGGAACACCGCCCCGGCCGGAGGCGCCTCGTTGAGCGTGCCCAGCGTAAAATCGCTGGTGCTGTTTGAAGCGACAACGGTGAACCCTACGGTGTCGGACGGCGGCGCGCCGCCGGTGAGAATGTTGTGCGGACAAACGCCGTTGCAAGAACTGGTCGTGTAGTTAAACCATGTTTCAAGGTTCGATATGCTGCTGCTCGTGCAGTGATTGGCCGTCAGGAAGTAGGGGACTTGTGTCGCGGAGACCGTGTCCGCGAGCAGCCCGCCGCTGCACGTGTTGACGAACGGCCCCTGAATCCACTCCATCTTGGCTATTGCGTCTTCGGCCGGATCCGCCGGCGTGCCGCTGACGCAATTGGCATCTACCAAACACGATGCGTTGTCCGAGCAGGGCCAGGTGTCGTGCGTACGCGGCTCGGCGCTCGGTTCGTTGCCGTCTGCGAAGCGGCCGCTGATGTGGGCCAGTTCCGAAATCTGAAACGAAATCCGGCGCAGGCCGGCGACCTTGCCGATTCCGTTGTAGCTTAGCTGAATGACACCCGTATCGCCGGAAATGGACCGCGTCCAGAACTCGCCGGTGCCGTTGCGGCCCTTACCGACATATGGTCCGTCAGCGATCCCGTCTACGCTATAGAAGTAAACCTCAGCGTTAGGCGGAAGCGAGAAGTTCGTGAACTTCACGCGAATCGCCTGGGCACCGGGCGACGTAACAGCAACGGCCCAAACCGAGCGGCCGACATCCACGTCGAGACCCACGCCGCGGATGGCGGTCTCGCCTTGCGTGAACCCGATCGTGGGCGTGATAGGCTTCACCACGCCGATGCGAAGCGGCGTCCCGCTCACGTAAGGGACATCCAAATCGGCGCGATCCTGATCGGTGATATCTATCCGAATCGGCGAGAGAGTCGCTCCGGCCGGCATCTCCGCGACGAGCTCGTTGCGAAGCAACACCGCCTGGGCGGCCCGTTCCTGCTGAGTTATGCCGCCCACGGCGACTTCCGCGGGAGCACGTTTGACGGGCGTCTCCTCGGCGTGAGCCGACACGTTCGCGAGGAATGCGACCGCCGCAGCGCTTACGAGCCTGGCCGCAATGCGCCAGTTTCTCGCTAATAGTGAGTCTTTCATGATCTACCTAGCCTCCTTCGCTGACAACCTGATTAGGCGGGCGAACGACGTGTTCGTCCTGACGAGTGACGTATGCAGCTCCCAATGCGTGTGATCCGGTGCGGACGATTCCGTGGAAAGCGGGCGCGCACACCGGGTGAATTGAGTGATTTACGGCGCGATTGGCGAGTGTGAAAACGCACGAACGGAGTCTGCCTCTTTCCACCAGGGGAAATCTGGATGTCGCACGCTCAAGGCGCCCGTTCCGAACACCCGAAGACTAGCAGAATACGCCGCTGGGGTCAACTAATATTCTTGGGCCTTGGCGAAACAGGGCCTGCCCAGATGAGGCGTCAAAGTTAAGGGGCAGGGATGGCGCCGAGCCACCCCTGCCCGTAATTTTGCTATTCATTGCACGGCCGCATGTTGTGCGGCACGACGCTTCACTTGTCCGACGACCGCGTTGCGGACCAGACGCGACGCACAGGGCGGCGTCAGAGATCCTGCCGGACCAGCGCGATCAATTGCCCTTGCACTGCCCGTTCTTGCAGTTGTTGGAACAGCAGTCCGAATTCTCGGAACATGGGGCCTTGTTGCCGCCACATGTGACGCACACGTCGTTGGCTTCGTCGCAACTCTGTCCGGGGCACGGATCACTGCCGCTTTGACAACTTCCGCCGACGCACGTTTCCGCGCCATTGCAGAACTGCCCGTCGTCACATTCGGGGTCGGAGGTGCATCCGCCGCCCGAACCGCACGACCATCCGCTTTCCGAGCAGCGTGGATCTCCGCAACCAGGCAGATCGCCGTCGCAGCAATATCTGTTGTTCGGGTTCCCGGTGGTCTGCGACCGGCAATCGTTGGGACAGTTGTTGCAGTCCTCGCCCGGCTCGCACGTTCCGTCATTGTCACAAGCTGGGGCATCGCAGGTGTCCGTGGTTTCGTTGCAGGACTCGCCGCCCGTACAAGGATCCCCGCTTGACTGACACGATCCGCCCACGCAGGTTTCGGTGCCTGTACAGAACAGGCCGTCGTCGCATTCCGGGTCGGACGTGCATCCGCCCGCCGGATCGAGAAACTCTTCGACGAAAGGCCAGGTTACCGCGAACGCGCCGTCTATGGTCCAATTGTCGTTGAAGTCGCAATCATCGCCGCAGTTGAATCCGCAGCAACCGTAAAGCTGTCCGACGACCTCGCTGGCGGAGTTGACGACGGGGGAGCCGCTGCTTCCGCCCATAGTGCCGCCGGTGTTGTTGCTGCTGTATATGATGTTTCCGCGGGGCAGGCCGCCGCACACCGGCGAGCCCGTGTCGACTTCCTGCTGCGAGTACACCTGCGGGCCGA
>Ga0326597_10010881_pt1 | contig 12096 bp, 13 predicted proteins | sample RVTome_12_FD_203789 | JGI IMG/M metagenome (GOLD analysis project Ga0326597, IMG submission 203789) | Soil microbial communities from uranium-contaminated site in the Upper Colorado River Basin, Wyoming, United States - RVT100D185 | ecosystem: Environmental > Terrestrial > Soil > Contaminated >... | reverse complement strand
AACCGGTTGTACACGGTGCCCGCCACCTGCGCGCCGATGAGCATGCCAATGCCGTACGTGACCAGCACGAGGAACCCCTGCGCCTGACCGCGCACCGCAGGTGTCGACTTCTTGTCGACGTAGATCTGGCCGGTCACGAAGAAGAAGTCGTAGCAGACGCCGTGCAGCAGGATCCCGAGGATGATCATCCAGGCGACGGCGCCAGGCGCCGCCAGGGCAAACAAGCCGTAGCGCACGACCCACGCGCCCATCCCCACCAGCAGCATCTTCTTCACGCCGAGCCGCACGAAGAAGAGCGGCATCAGCAGCATGAAGATGACCTCGGACATTTGGCCCAGCGACTGCGTGGCCGCGATCTTGGTGATGCCGGCATCGCCCAGGAAGATCTGCGTGAAGTTGTAGTAGGCCGCGAGCGGGATACACAGGAGCAGCGATGCGGTGATGAAGACGTAGAAGGCGCGGTCGCCGAGCTGCCCCAGCGCGTCGAGCCCGGCGATGCTGCGTAGCGAGACGCGTTGCCCGGCGCCCGGCGGCGGCGTATGCGGCAGTGTGAAGCTGAAGAGCCCGAGCAGTATGCTCGCCCCACCGGCGGTGTAGATCGGCACGGCCGTTTGCTCCGGAACGGCTGCCATCAGGCCACCGAACACGAGGCTGATGAACAACCCGGCCACGATCCAGCCGGCGGTGCCGAACACGCGGATCAGGGGGAACTGCTTCTCCTGCGACTGGATGTGGTGGAACGCCAGGCTGTTCGCGAGACCGAGCGTCGGCATGTAGCACAGGTTGTAGAGCAGCAGCAGGAGAATGAACACGGTGGGCGCGCCGGCGGCCTGGGGCACCACCAACATCACTACGCCGCCCAGCAGGTGGAGCACCCCCAGCACTTTCTCGGTCGCGAAGTAGCGGTCGGCGACGAGCCCGAGGAAGAACGGCGCGACGATGGCCGCGATGGGGTTCACGGTGTAGGGCCAGTGCGTGAGCGTCGCCATCCCGTGGTGGGTCATGTACACGGCGATCGTCGTGTACCAGGCGCCCCAGATGAAAAACTGGAGGAACATCATCCCGGACAACCGAAAGCGGACGCTCATGAGGGTCAGCTCCGTCGCACGGTCAGCGGCTTGCTGACCGTCACGATGATGTGCGCCCCGGCCGGGAGCACGATGTCCGAGTCCTTGCTCGTGACGGCCACGCCGGCGCCCACCGCGCCGCCCACGACGCCGCCGATGATCGTGCCCTTCTTGTTGCCGCCGATCACGCGGCCGAGGATCGCGCCCGCGACGGCGCCGGCGCCCACCTTCGCGGCATCGCCCGTCGTCACACCCCGCCCCTTGTGGATCGTCTCGAGCGAGTCAATCGACGCCTCGAGCGGGTAGTTCGTCCCGCGGATCGTGACGCTCGAGATCGCCAGCGTCAGGGTGCCCGGCGTGTTCGGATTCGGCGCGGGCTTCACGTCGCTGATCGTGCCGTTGACCTGCGACCCTGCCGGGATGACGATCTGACCGGCCGCGTTCCGCACATCGTCCACCACCCGCGCCGAGAACGGATCGCCCGGCTTGGCGGTGCGCGAGGTGATGGTGTCGGCTGCGGCCATGTCGAAGTGCGCCCCGGCGGCCAGCGTGTACGTCGCGGGGGCGGCGGGCGTCGCCGGAGGCCGGGACACGGGTGCCGTTGTCCGCGGCGCGGGGGTAGGGGCGGGGGGGGGCGTGGCGGGCATGTCCCGCATCGCGGCCGACGAGTCGGCGGGCGCGAGGGTCAGGTTGCGTGCGGCCGAGTCGGCGGACGCGTTGGCCGCGTTCTCACCCCGGGTGCAGGCGCCGGCGAGCGCGAGGCTCAGCAGCAGCGCGGTCATCCGTTGCATGGTCATAGTCTGCTCCTTAGGAAGTCGGGCGTCAGGGCCTGCAGGTACCCCGCGAGCAGCGTGAAGTTGTCGGTCACGAGCAGCATCCCGAGCGCGATCAGCAGCGCGCCCGCGGCGCGGTCCACCCACACGAGATAGGGCCGGAACCGCTGGAACCAGCCGAGGAACCGGTCGAGCGCCAGCGCCGTGAGGAGGAACGGCACGGCCAGCCCCAGAGCGTACACGCCCAGCAGTCCCATGCCCGACCCCAATCCTTCACGGGTTGCGGCCAGCGTCAATATGGCGCCCAGGATCGGTCCGATGCACGGCGTCCAGGCGGCGCCGAAGGTGAAGCCGACCACGCCGGAGCCGAAGTATCCGAGCGGCTTCCGGGCGAGGTCGATGCGCCGGTCCCGCATCAGGAACGCGGGTCGCAGCACGCCGAGCAAGTACAGGCCGAAGAGGATCACGAGCACCCCCCCGAGTCGCCCCAGCCATACCTGCTGGTCTCTGAGCAGATCCCCCACGGCCGACGCGCCGGCGCCGAGCAGCACGAATACGAGGGTGAACCCCCCGACGAACCAGAGCCCGTGGAGGACGGCCGTGCCGCGCCGGTGCTCGAGCTCTTCCGCCGACATCCCGGTGAGGAAGCCGATGTAGCTCGGGATGAGCGGCAGCACGCAGGGAGAGAGGAAGCTCAAGAGCCCCGCGGTGAACGCGACTGCGACCGAGACCCCCACGCTCAGGCTACCCGCAGAACGCGACGGCCGAGACGACCGTGGTCCAGCGGCCGTCGTCCCCGCATTCGGCGGTCGAGGTCACATTCATCGTCCGGACGATCTCCCCCGACAGGAGCCACTGCTCGCGGCGCTCGTCCCACGCCTTGTCAGGGTCGAACGGCACGCCGAGCACCGTGCCCAGCATCGAGGCGGCGAGGTCCTCGGCGTACTCTCCCGAGGCCACCTCGTTCTGGCCGTAGCTGTGATGCTCGGAGATGTAGCCGTGGTGCGACGGGTCGGCAGGGAGCGCGAGGCCGATCGAGGCTGCCACCAGGCGGCTCGGCTCGTTCGTCGCCGATTCGGCCACGACGGTGAACAAGACCTGGCCGGGCTTCAGCATGCTCAGCCCTTCCTCGCGGTCCACCAGCTCGCAGTGCGGCGGGAAGATCGAGCTCACGCGCACCAGGTTGAAGTTGGCGAGATGGGCGTCCCGCAACGCCATCTCGAAGCTCGTGAGTTTCTCCCGGTGCCGACCGACCCCCTTGGTGAGGAAGGCCTTGGTCGGGATGAACATTCGTGAGTCGATCAACCCACTACCTCGCGCGCGCTAAAGGGTTCGACTGCTGACACCGCCGGCACAGCCCGTAGATCTCCAGGCGGTGGTGGTGGGGTCGGAACTCCACCTCCTCCGCGAGCAGGGCGATCATGCGCTCCAGCCGATCGTTGGAGAACTCCGCCACCGCCCCGCACGACGAGCAGATGCAGTGCTCGTGCGGTTGCCCTCCCCCCGCTGCACTCGACCCCGGCTCGTAGCGCTTGAAGCCCTCGCCGAACTCGTGCTCCTTGACCAACCCGCTCCCGACCAACAGCTCGAGCGTCCGGTACACCGTCGCGGTCCCGACGGGGCCGCCCCGTTTCGCGACTCGCCCGGCGATCTCTTCGGCGGAGAGGTGCTCGCCGGAAAAAAAGATGGCCTCGGCGACCGCCAGCCGCTGGTGCGTCACGGGGAGACTGTGGTCGTGGAGGTATCGCCGGAAGGTCTCGAGCAGCTGCTGGCCGTCAACCTTCATACCATGCCCCCGGGCCCACCTCCACGGGCGGCTCCGCCTCCCCCGTGCGGTCCGCCGTCGCCTGCATCACCTGGGCGAGGACCTCGGCGGGGCTGAGCCCCACCTCGGTGACTTCGACCTTGGCCTGCCCGCGGTCCTTGCCGCGGACGATGAGCATGTATTTCGCGGTGTAAACCCGCAACCGGCCGCGTTCCGTCGGCGGTTCGCTCCGGCGCGTGACCACCGCGGTGCCCCACTCCCGCCCTTCCCGCTTCATCGGCCGGAACAGGTAGATGGCCTCGATCTCCGCGGGCGGTATTTCCGCCTCCACGGCCGCGGCGACCTTGGCCCACCCCGGGCCCTGCCCCGGCGCTATCGGGGAAGGGACGCGGGGGTCCGGGCCTGCTCCCATCGCTCCACGTAGAATCGCAGGACGTGCATGAAGTCCTGCGCGTTGGTCACCACGCCGTACGCCTGATGCGTCCCGCGGTCCCGCAGCTTGTTCACTACGAACTCCGTCTGGTCCACGCACACGGTCGTGAGCGGGCGGACCTGGTCGGGGCTCGGGGAATCGACGAAGGCGGGCAGCATGTTCCCCACGGCGATGGCGTGCAGCGCCGTGGCGACGAAGACCGCGAACGTCGCCTGGACGGTGAAAGCGCGCATCGCGTCCTGGGCGGCCAGGGTGTCGGAGATGACCTCGGGCAGGGGGCCGTCGTCCCGAATCGATCCCGCCAGCACGTAGGGCACGCCTTGGGTGGACAGCGCGTGCATGATGCCGCCCTTCACGAGACCCTGGCGCACGGCGGCCGCGATCGACCCGGCGCGGCAAATCGCGTTGATCGCGCGCATGTGCAGCGCGTGGCCGCCCTCGACCCCCTCCCCCGAGCTCGACATCCCGAGCGTGGTGCCGAAGATCGCCGCCTCGAGATCGTGCACCGCCACGGCGTTGCCGCCGAGCAGGGCGCCGACGTAGCCGTTCTGAATGAACCAGATCATGTCCTCGCGGGCGCGGGCGTGCACCAGCGCGGGGCCCACCACCCAGAGGATCTTGCCGCCGCGCTGCTTCTCCTCGCCCAGCAGCTCGGCCAGCACGGCGTAGTCCACCGGCCGCTCGCGCGACACCTCGGTCTGCATGAAGCCGAACTCGTTGGCGCTGTGGCGGCCGCCGAGGAAGCCCTCGGCGTGCACGTAGATACCCTCGCTGCCGTCCTCGTTCTCGCCGACCGCGACGCGCTCGCCCTTCTTGATCTTGCGCGGCTCGGTCACCACGAGGTCGTCGGGCGCGTGGTGGACGATCACACAGTCCATGCGCGGCAGCCGCGGCCGGCGCCAGGCGCCGCCCACTTTCAGGTACGTCGGCAGGTTCGTGGTCGAAAAAAAACCCTCGGGGAGAACCCCGTCGGCCGCCGCAGGCTCGAACCGCGCGTCGGGCGCCCCCGAGAGCGGCGGGGCATCGAAGTTGGGTGGTCGGTATTGGAACCGGGGGCGACTCACAGGCCGGTGAAAATACCCGGAAAGAAAGCGCTTTCACAAGAGCGAGACCGGGTCGCGATCGACCGTCACGGCGCGGTGCGCCTTCGCACGCCAGGCCCGCACCACCCGCCCCAGCGCCCGCGCCTCCGCCGCCTTCACCAGCACGTGCCAGCGCCACAAGCCCCGGAGTCGCGTGATCGGGCACGGGGCGGGACCCAGCACCGTCAGCACGCCCGCCAGGCGCTCCGTGCCCGCCCGGCGCAGCCACGCTGCCACCCGCTCGGCGATGGCCGCGGTCCGCGCCTGGTCGGGCCCCGCCGCCACGAACCGCACCAACCCCACCCGTGGCGGATAGGCCGGATTCGGCGGGGTGCGCAGCGGCAGCTCCGCCTCGGCGAACGCGCCCACCGAGTGCGCCGCGGCCGCGCGGATCGCGTGGTGATCGGGCGAGCGCGTCTGCACGTACACGCGCCCGCCCCGCGGCCCCCGCCCCGCCCGCCCCGCCACCTGCGCTACCAGCTGGAACGTCCGCTCCGCGGCACGAAAGTCGGGGAAATGCAGCCCCGTGTCGGCGTCCACGACCCCCACCACCGTGACGTTCGGGAAGTCGAGCCCCTTGGCGATCATCTGGGTGCCGAGCAGGATGTCCACCTCGCCCCGCGCCACCCGCTCGAGGATGTGATGATGGGCCCACTTGGTGCTGGTGGTGTCCAGGTCCATCCGGGCGATGCGCGCCGCGGGGAAGCGCGCGGCCACAAAGTGCTCGAGCTGCTGGGTGCCGAGGCCGCGCAGCCGCTGGGTCGCGTGGCCGCAGAGGCGGCACGTCTCCGGGACGGGCGCCTCGTGCCCGCAGTAGTGGCACCGCAGCGCGGGCGGCGTCTGGTGCACCGTCAGCGCGATGGCGCATTGGGGGCAGGCGCGCACGTCGCCGCACGCGGGACACTGCACGAACGTCGCGAAGCCGCGCCGGTTGAGGAGCAGGATCGCCTGCTCGCCGCGCTCCAATGCGCCACGGACGGCGCCGTCCAGCGCCTCTGTCCAGGGGATGGCACCGGCCTCGGGCACCCGAGGCGCCACCTTCAGATCGATCACCTCGACCGGCGGCAGCGGCCGCGCGCCGATGCGCTCGGGCAGCGCGAACGTCACAATGCGACCGCGTGCCGCGAGGTCGAGCGTCTCGAGCGAGGGCGTGGCGCTCCCCAGGATCACGCGGGCCCCTTCCAATCGAGCCCGTTCGACCGCTACGTCGCGCGCGTGGTAGCGCGGCGCCGAGCCCTGCTTGTAGCTCGGGTCGTGCTCCTCGTCCACGACGATCGCGCCGAGCCGCTGCACGGGGGCGAAGACGGCGGAGCGCGGACCCACCGCCACGCGCCGCTCGCCGCGCCGCAGCGCGCGCCACGCGTCCGCCCGCTCGCCGTCCGAGAGCCCCGAATGGAGCACCGCCACCTGATCGCCGAACACGCCGCGCACGCGGGCCACCGTCTGCGGCGTGAGGGCAATCTCGGGAACGAGAACGATGGCGCCGGCGCCGAAGGCGACGACGTCCCGCAGCAGGTCGAGATACACGAGCGTCTTGCCCGAACCGGTCACCCCGTGGATCAACACCGGCGTGTCCTGCGCCGTCGCCCCGATCGCGGCGACGACGCGCTGCTGGTCCGGCGTGAGCGTCGGGGGCGGCGGCGAAGAGAGGCCGGAGAACGGATCGCGCGTCTCCGTCACCCGGTCCACACGGGCGAGGCCCTGGCGCACCAGCCCGTCGAGCGCGCTCGCCGACAGCTTGAGCCGCTCCACCAGGTGCGATAGCGGCGCCGAGCCGCCCAGCGCCTCGACGGCTTCGTAGGCGGCGCGCCGCTTGGGCGCGCGCTTCCAGACCCGCTCCCGCTCGAGCAGCGATTCCACGCGTTCCGTGAGCACGAGTACCCGCTCGCCGGCCTCCGCGGGACCCTCGGGCCGCGCCACGCTCCACAGGGGGCCCGGCAGGATCGCTCGCAGGGCGAGGCCCAAGGGGGCGCCGTAGTAGTCGGAGATCCAGCGCCCCAGATCGAGGAGCGCGGAGGACAGCGCCGGCTCGGCATCGGGGGCGCCGGCGAGGGGCTTCGCCACGGCCACCGGGGGCGCGACGTCCACGGCCGTCACGACACCCACGGTGCGGCGGCGCCGCACCGGCACGATCACCCGCGCGCCCGGCTGGACCCGCTCGGCGAGGGCGTCGGGAATCTGGTAGGTGTAGGCGCGGGAAACGGGTACGGGGAGGACGACCTCGGCGTAGCGCGCCGGGCCGGTCATCGCCGCCGGACGCCGAGCCCCGGCTCGGTCGGCAGGCGGATCTCGCCGCCCGCGATCGTGGCCCCCACAAACGGATCGTCCACAGTGAGGGCCGCGCCGTCCAAGTCCGCGGCATCCACGAGCGGGGTGAAATGCGCCGCCGCCGTGATGCCGAGCGACGTCTCGATCATGCAGCCCACCATCACCAGCATGCCGTGGGCGCGGGCGGTCGCGATCATCCGCAGCGCTTCGCGCAGCGAGCCGCACTTGGCGAGCTTGATGTTGATCCCGTCCACCTTGCCCGCGAGTCGCGGGATGTCGGCCGCGACGAGGCAGCTCTCGTCCACCACCAGGGGGAGGTCGTGCTTGCGCGCGTGCCGGTGCACGTCGGCGAGACCGTCGAGGTCACCCGGCGGCAGGGGCTGCTCAAGAAACTCGACGCCGAACTCCTTCAGCACCGGGATCATCTGCTTCGCGCGCGCGACGGTCCACCCCGCGTTGGCGTCCACGCGCACCGGCTTGTCGGTGGCGTCGCGGATCGTCTTCAAGATCTCCTCGTCCCGGTCGGTGCCGAGCTTGACCTTGAGGATCGGATACGCCTCCGCTTCACGCACCTTCTCGCGCATCTTCTCGGGTGTGTCGATGCCGATGGTGAAGGATGTGACCGGCGCCTTCCGGGGGTCGAGCCCCCACAGGCGCCACAGCGGTTGGCCGACCCGCTTCCCGACGAGGTCGTGCAGGGCGGCGGAGAGCGCGGCGCGGGCCGCGGCATGCTGCGGGGCCAGCTGGGCGAAACGCGCTTCTGCGATCTCCAGGTCGAACGGATCGCGCGGCAGGTGCGGGGCGAGCTTGGCGAAGGTGGCGAGCACCGTCTCGAGCGTCTCGCCGTAATACGACGACGGATCGGCCTCGCCCCATCCCTCCACGCCGTCGTCGTCGACGATCCGCGCCCAGGCCCGCTTGTACCCGGTCGTCGAGCTCCGGGCGATGACGAAGGGGTGACGCGTGGTGATGACGCACTGCTCGACGATCAGCTTCAAAGCCATTTATTCTTCTTGAGCCACCACAGCATGACGCCCGACACGACAACCATCGTGAGGAGCGCCCCGTAGAAGCCCAACGGGTGGTGGGTCCACGGCATCTGACTGAAGTTCATGCCGTAGATGCCGCCGACCACGATCAACGGCAGCGCGATCGTCGCGACGATCGACAGCTGCTTCATCACCTTGTTCATCCGATTCGAGGTCTGCGACAGATAGGTCTCGAGCACCCCCGCGAGCAGGTCGCGGACCGTGTCGAGCGACTCCATGATCCGGATCGTGTGGTCGTAGACGTCGCGGTAGTAGAGCTGGGTCTCGGAGCGAATGAAGGTGCAGGGGCGGTTGGTGAGGATGTTCAGCACTTCCCGCAGCGGGCCGACGTGCCGCCGGAACGAGAAGGCCGCGCGCTTGGCCTTGAAGATCTCGTGGATCAACCGCTCGTCGAATTGCTCGAACAACCGCTCTTCCAGCGTATCCACGAGGGTGTTGAGTTGCTCGACGAGCGGGAAGTAGGCGTCCACCGCCTGGTCGATGATGTTGTGCATCGTCATCTCGGCCCCGCGCGCCAGCAGCTCGGGGTTCCGGACGAGCCGGTCCCGCACCACCCCGCAGCTCTTCTGCGGGATGGCGTGCACGGTAACCAGGAAGTTCTTCCCGAGGAAGAAGTACAGATTGACGGTTTCCAGGTCGAACGGGTCGGGCGTGCCCTCGTCGAACCGTACCCCCGCCATCACCACGAACACGTAGCGCGGGTATTCCTCGAGCTTCACGCGGGTGTCGGGGGAGAGTGTGTCTTCCACGGAGAGCGTGTGGAACTCGAACACCTTCTCGAGCAGCGCGTGCTGATGCATGTTCGCGCTGTCGATGTCCACCCACAGCTCCCCCTCGCCGCTCTGCACGATCTCGCGGAGCCGCGCGGGGGGAACGTCCTCCTCCACCGTCCCGTCGGGACGGCGGTAGATGCTGGTCGGCCAGTGCTTGGCCGCCTGGGGGAGCGTGGCGGTGGCGGTCACGTCTGAAGTATAGGACGGCGCGCGGGTCAGGCAAGCGCGCGCACGTGCGCGCTCACCCCCGCCGCGAGCCGGTCGAGCCGATACCCGCCCTCGAGTACTCCGACCACCGGGCGGGTCCCCCCCCCCATCCGCTCGCGCAGTGCCGTGGTCCAGTGCGCGACGTCCTCCGGCTCGAGCGTGAACTCGCCGAGCGGGTCCCCCGCGAGCGAGTCGAATCCGGCCGAGACGAGCAGCAGGTCGGGAGGCCATCCGAGGAGCGCAGCGTCAACGGCGGTCAGGAGGTCGCGCACGTACGTCGTACGCGGCAATCCGCCCGGCCGCGGCACGTTGAAGACGTTCCCCACGCCGCGCTCTTCGGCGGCGCCGGTGCCGGGATACCAGGGATACTGATGCATCGAGACGAAACGGATCGTCGGGTCGGTCTCGACGAGGGCCTGCGTGCCGTTGCCGTGGTGCACGTCCCAGTCCACGATCAACACGCGGGCACAGCCGAGCGCCTGCGCGTGGCGGGCGGCGAGCACCACGTTATTGACGAAACAGAAGCCCATCGCCTGGGCCGCGAGGGCATGGTGACCGGGAGGCCGCGTGGCGCCGAACGCCGTACCGCCCTGGCTTGAGAGCCCCCGCTCGACCGCCGCGAGCGCCACCCCCGCCGAGGCGAGCACGCTCTCCCAGCTCGAGGGACCGAGAAAGGTGTCGGCGTCGAGCGCGCCGCCGCCCTGCGCCGCCATCGCCTCGAGCCGGTCGAGATACGCAGCCGGATGGACCCGCTCGAGCGCGGCGCGCCCGGCGGGCACGGCCTCCACGAAGGTGACGAGCGAAGCGAGGTCGGGGCTCCGCAAGGCGTCGAGCACCGCCTCGATGCGCTGCGGGCGCTCCGGATGGCCTGCTCCCCCGTAGTGCTTCCGGCAGGCGGGATGCCAGACGACGGTCGCGGTCACCTAGTTCTGGAGATCGCGGCTCTGGAGCAGCGCGCGCAACGACTCGACCTCGCGCTTCATCTCGCGGCGCGCCTGCTCGAGCTCGAGCAGGATGCGCCGGTAGCGCCGCCACGCGAGCACGACGAGGGCGCCGGCGCCCCCGCAGACGGCGGCGGGGAGGAGCAGCAGCGGCCGGCCGAAGGCGATCGCGGCGAGCGCGAACAAAACGGCGTCGAGCAGCAGGAACCCGACGGCCGCGATGGTGAGGGTGCGGCTGGCGGCGGGGGGCTTCACCGCACCGGCTGGCGCCGGGCCGGCAAGACGATGAACGGCGCGTTCGGCACCGCGCCGAGGGCGCCGAGCGTCATCGTCTCATCGAGCACCTGGGCGCCCCGGAACTTCACGACGTAGGCGCCCTCGTCGGGCACGGAGCGCTTAAGCGCGGCCCGCAGGACGTCCCGCTTCAGCTGCGCGACGGTCGTGGAGGCGTCCACGGGGAGAAAGACCTGATCCCACACCGGCGTCACCATCACGCGCACGGCGAACCGCTGGGGGGGGGCCACGACGGTCACGCGACCTCCACCGCCGAGGCCAGGGGCAACGTCGACAAGAACCGGTCCACCGCCTGGTCGAAGAACAGCGTCGAGGCGCGCACCCGGGTCACCCCCCCCCCCTCCCAGGCGCTGAACACCACTTCCTCCCCCCCCTGCCCCCGCAAGACCACGAAGCGCGGCCCAGCCTTCTCAATGTAGGCGGCGGAATTCGGCACGCGCTCGGCGAAGAACGTCTGGGCGCGCGCCAGCACCTCCGCCGGCGGCAAGGTGACGGTCGTCGTGTGGGTCATGGCCCCTGCAGGATGGTGATGCCCGTCGGCTGGAGCGGGACCCCGATGCTCGCGACGCGGGCGCGGGTCGTCAGATCGATCACGTCCACCGCGCCGGGGTCGGTCCCGATGCTCTCGACGGAAATGAACGCCCAGCGGCCGTCGGGGGAGTACGCGACGCCGTGCGGCAGCTTCTTCGACGTGGGAATGCGGGCGACCTCGGTGAGCGCCTGCGCCTCCACCAGCGAGACGCTCTGCGCCTTCTTGTTCGTCACGACCACCCAGCGCCCGTCGGCCGACGGCTCCACGTTGTACGCCCCGGCCCCGACGGGGATCTCCTTCACCAGCTCGAGCGTCGCGGCGTCGAGTACCTGCAGCGTGTTGCCGTGGTTGCACGCCACGTACAGGCGGCGGTCGTCGGGCGACACCGAGACGAAGGTCGGGGCGCAGTCGTGCGCGGTGGGAGCGGTCGCCGCGGAAGGGCCGCCATGCATCCCCGCCATCGCCTGCGGCGAGCCCTCCCCCGTTTTGTGCCGCCGCGTGATCCGGAACGACTGCCGGTCGATCTCGAGTATCTCGTCCGAGTTCATGCAGGACACGTACACCAGGGTTCCCGCGTGATTGACCTTCACGCCGTGCGGCATATCGCACGCCGGGAGGTTCGTGAGCGCGGACATGGTGGGCGTATAGACGATCGTGACGACGTTGACTCTCGGGTGGTCGCCGTGGAAATCGGAGTTGGCCACAAAGGTCAGGTCGCCGTCGGGCGTCAGGCCGATCGTCGTCGGGAACATCTCGAGCGGCGCCTTGCCCACAACCGTATCGCCGTGCGCCGTCAGCTTCCACAGGGTGCCGTAGGGCGTTCCGTGGGCGATCGTCACGTACCAGTACTGCCCGTCGGGCGAGGCGGTGACGTTGTGCGGGCCGTCGATGTCCGCCGGCATGATGCCGACC
>Ga0326597_10010880_pt1 | contig 12097 bp, 10 predicted proteins | sample RVTome_12_FD_203789 | JGI IMG/M metagenome (GOLD analysis project Ga0326597, IMG submission 203789) | Soil microbial communities from uranium-contaminated site in the Upper Colorado River Basin, Wyoming, United States - RVT100D185 | ecosystem: Environmental > Terrestrial > Soil > Contaminated >... | reverse complement strand
AATTAATCTCGCTATTGGTAAATATGATAAACGAATAGCCTGCGCCAAAATATGAGTTCACTGTTTTTCTTTTCTTAAGCTGAACAGTTTTGTCGTATAAAGCACTCTTTTCTGCAGCAGTGTTTGCTGTTGAGAATAAAGAACTCTTTTTGTCTGACAATTTTAAATCAGGCAGGTTCTGCGCAGAAACACTTTCGCAGACAAAAGCAACCAAAAGTATTAACGGCAAAAAGTTTTTCATTATAAAATTTTTCTCCTTTAGTCTATTTTATAAAATATATCTGCTTAAATCCCTGTTCTTTACAATATCTTTCAGCTTATCCTGCACAATCTTTTGGTTAATTACCAGCTTCTTTTCCTTAATATTATCAGGAGTATTAAATAAAATTTCCTCAAGCAATGTTGAAAGAATTGTATGAAGCCTCCTTGCACCGATGTTTTCCACCTGTTCATTCACTTCAGCCGCAATTTTAGCCACTTCTATGATTCCGTCTTCTTTAAACTCCAAATCAACATCTTCCGCCTTGAGCAGTGCCATATACTGCTTGAGCAAAGCGTTTTGCGGCTGTGTGAGAATCTTGACAAAATCTTCCTCAGTCAGGCTGTTTAATTCGACTCTTATGGGGAACCTTCCCTGAAGCTCGGGAATCAAATCGCTTGGCTTTGACGTATGAAATGCCCCCGAAGCTATAAACAATATATGCTCCGTTCTTACCATACCGTATTTTGTAGTAACATTAGAGCCTTCGACAATCGGAAGCAGGTCCCTTTGAACACCTTCGCGTGATACATCAGGTCCCTGCGCTTTTGAATTTTGTCCGGCTATTTTATCGATTTCATCTATAAAAACTATTCCGAATTCCTGCACCTTGTTAATTGCTTCTTTAATAACTGAATCAATATCAATAAGCTTATTTGCCTCTTCCTGGGTCAAGACGACCCTTGCTTCCTTCACGGACATTTTTCTTTTCTTCATCTTCTTCGGCATAACGCTGCTGAACAAATCCTGAAGGTTAACCCCAAAGTCATCAAGCCCTATTGGACCCATAACCTGCATTATCGGGGTGCTGTCTGCGGTCACGTCAACTTCTATTACTCTTTCGTTAAGCTGCCCTTCTCTGAGCATATCGCGGAATTTCTCGCGAGTTTTAAAATTCTCTTCTTTATCTGTTTCAGCCTGCGCTGTCGAAAACCCAAGAGTCGCCTGATTGGCGGCATCATCAGGTTTCTTTTTAACCGGCGGAATGATTATATCAAGTATTCTCTCCTCAGCAAGGTATTCTGCTTTTTTCTGGACTTCGTTGGATTTCTCGCTTTTAACCATTGTAACACCCAAGTCTGTAAGCTCGCGTATAATAGACTCGACATCACGTCCAACATATCCAACTTCTGTAAATTTTGATGCCTCCACCTTAATAAACGGGGCATTTGAAAGCCTAGCAAGCCGCCTTGCAATTTCGGTTTTACCTACCCCCGTTGGACCAATTAAAATAATATTGTTGGGCATAATCTCCTCGCGTATATTGCCCTCAATCTGTTTCCTTCTCCAGCGATTTCTTAAGGCAATTGCTACGGATTTTTTAGCATTATCCTGCCCGATAATATATTTATCAAGCTCCACAACTATTTGCGAAGGCGTAAGCTCTTTAATTTCCGTTTTATTTTCTTTTTTTGTTTTAATTTTCTTTGATTCTTTTTTTCCGTTTGTTGAAGATTTTGTTCCGTGTTCTTCCTTAATTTCCAAGGTTTTGTCTTCCATTTTAATTTATAACTCCTCGATTATTATGTTATGATTCGTATAAATGCAGATATCAGCTGCAACATTTAAAGATTCTTTGACAATATCTGCTGTTGATAGTTTTGAATATTTCACAAGCATTCTTGCCGCAGCAGTGGCATAGCTTCCTCCCGAGCCGATTGCAGCGATTCCGTCATCAGGCTCTATAACATCACCGTTACCTGATATTATTAAAGCATTTTTACCGTCCATCACGGCAAGCAGAGCTTCAAGTCTTCTTAAATACCTGTCCGTGCGCCAGTCTTTTGCAAGCTCAACGGCAGCCCTGGGGAGATTCCCCTTATACTGGTCAAGCTTAGCTTCAAATTTCTCAAAAAGCGTTAAAGCGTCAGCGGTTGAGCCCGCGAAGCCCGCCAGCACCTGATTATTATACAATTTACGAACTTTTTTTGTATTATGCTTTAACACCGTGTTGTTTACAGTTACTTGTCCGTCGCTGCCCATTGCAGCTTTCCCGTCTTTTATCAAGCCTATTACAGTTGTTCCTAATATTTCGTTTTTCAAAATACTCTCTTTCTATGATTAAAATTATAACATTATTTTTCTTCTCAGCGTTGCTTTGGGAATTTTCATAGATTCCCTGTATTTAGCCACTGTTCTCCTTGCCAGCAGAAACCCTGCCTTATTCATCATATCGGCAATATTCTCATCACTCAAAGGTTTCGATTTGTCTTCGGAATCAATCATTTCCCTTATTTTTTCCTTGACCATCTTATTTGAAACATCCTCGCCGCTATCAGTGTGCATGGCGGATGAGAAAAAATATTTTAATTCATATATTCCGAAATCTGTCTGCACATACTTGCCTCTCACAACCCTGCTTACAGTTGAAACGTCCATATTAATATCTTCGGCAATGTCTTTCTCAAACATAGGTTTTAAATTCCCGCCGTTTGTTTCAAAAAAATCTTTTTGTCTTTTTACAATTGCTTCCATAACCTTTAGCATAGTATCTTTTCTTGACTGAATTGCATTTAAAAACCACTTAGCTGAATCAAGCTTATTTTTCAAAAACTCCTTTGTTTCTTTCTCGGTATCTTTTGCCCTCAGCAAATCCAGATACCTTTTGCTGATTCTTACTTTGGGATTAGAATCCTCATTCAGCTCAACCTGCAGCTTGCCGTCAACTTTCTTTACGTTAAAATCCGGGTATATGTAGTCTGCGGCAATATCCTGTTTACCGGGGACAGGATTCAGCCTGTGTATTATTTCAAAGAGCTCATTCACCTTTTCAAGCGGAACGTTCAAAAGCTTTGAAAGCTTTTCAAAATGCTTGTGGGTAAACTCATCAAAGCAGTCATTAATCATTTTTATAGCCAGCTGTTTAAATTTGGTATCAACATCAAGCTCCTCTATCTGAACAGAAAGACACTCCTGAAGATTTCTTGAAGCTATGCCAATCGGGTCAAGCTTTTGAATTATCTTAAGAACATTTTCTATTTCCTCGTTTGAGACGTCTATACTGTACTTTTTCTTAATATCGTTAGCTATTCCCTCAAGCGGTTCCCTTAAATACCCGTCATCATCAAGACTGCCAAGGATTTCTTCGCCTATTATTATTTGTTCGCTATCAAGCCCCAAACGGTAAATCTGTTCAAGAGGAGTTTCTTTTAACTTTGACTGCTTGTTTATTAAATATTCAGTCCTGTCTTCTTGATTACCTCTTGCAAACTCGCGAGGTTCGGCGTAATTACTCCACTCGTCAAGCTGGTATTCATCCTCTTTCTCATTCGATTCTGTTTTATCAGTGCTCCCCGTATCAACATCTGCTGAGTCTTCAAGCATCGGGTTATCTTCAAGCTGTTTCTTTATCTCCTGCTCAAGGGCTAATGTTGGTATAGCAAGCAGCAGCTGAGCTTGTATAGCCTGAGGAGATAATTTCTGCTGTAAGTATTGTCCCTGTATATTCTTTAACATAAAATCATTACCTTGTCTTAAACCTTTTTCCAGGGAGCTGCTCAACGCATCCTTTAAATTCCAGATTGAGCAAAGTAACCAGCGAATCGGATATATTCAATCCCGATGCCTCTGAAATTGAATCAATGTGGAGCGGCTCTGTTTTACTTAAAATAACATCATAAATCAGCTTTTCGTTGCCTTTTAAGTCTAAATTAACAGAGTTTAACGTTTTCCCGTTATTTTGGTAATTTAAAGCCAAATTTGAAACTTTATTTTGAATTTCGACCAATATGTCATCAACATTTTCTACAAGCTTTGCCTGTGAGTTTTTTATAAGACTATTAGTTCCCTGGCTGCTTTTTGAGCTGATATTGCCCGGCACAGCAAACACTTCTCTGGACTGGTCCAGAGCACACCTGGCAGTAATCATAGCGCCCCCGTCAATCCCGCTTTCAATAATAATAATTCCGTGTGAAAGTCCGCTTATTATTCTGTTTCTTTTAGGGAAATTTACTCCGTCGGGAATTGCCGACAGTTCATATTCCGAAATTATAACGCCTTGCTCAACCATTCTTTCATACAGCTTTTTATTCTCAGGAGGATAAATTACGTCAACTCCGCACCCAAAAACGGCCGCTGTAACAGCGTTCGAATTTTTATTATCCAAAACCGATTTGTGAGCTATGCTATCCACTCCCCTTGCAAAACCGCTTACAACAGATATACCGATATTTGAAAGCTCAGCCGCAAACATTTCCGAAACGTGCCTTCCGTAATCGCTTGGCTTCCTGGTGCCAACTATAGCGATACAATTTGCCAGACTTTCCTTTTCATACTTGCCCATATAAAACAGAATTACCGGCGGGTCATATATTTTTTGCAATAGCTCCGGATAATCATCATCAGTTAACAAAATAACACCGATTTTCATCTTTTCTAATTTCTTCAATAAAGCAAAATATTCCCTTTCAATCTCAAGAAAACTTTTTTTAAAGCTTTGAATTATCTCTGCTGTTTTAACACTTATATTTTCAACTTCGCACAGCTCACTAACAGTTGAATTGAACACATTTCCGGGCGAACCAAACTTATCAATCAATCGTTTAATTCTGACTGAGCCTAAACCGTCAACTTTTGTAAGAAAATATAAGTCTTTAAAATCTTCCATTTTTCTTATAATTATCTTCTCATTTTCGGGTCAAATGCGTCGCGCAAACCGTCTCCGATAAGATTGACTGCAAAAACAGTTAACATAATCGCCACCGAAGGATAAATAGCAAGCCCGTAATTAGTTCCTGCAACAATATATTTATAACCGTCAAATACCATTTGCCCCCAGCTTGCCGTTGGCGGCTGAACGCCTAGACCCAAAAAACTCAGGCTTGCTTCAAAAATTATAGCGTGGGCAAGACCTGCAGTTGCCGTAACTATAATAGGTCCTATAGAATTCGGTAAAATATGTTTAAAAATTATCCTTCCGGGTTTATATCCCAATGCCCGAGTAGCTTCGACAAATTCGGTTTCTCTTAAAGAAAAAAACTGTCCCCTGACTATCCTTGCAATATCAACCCAGCCTGTAAGCCCGATTGCAACAAATGACTGCCAAAATCCCTTGCCAAGCACAACAGAAAGTGCAATAATAAAAAGTATTGAAGGAAATGCCCACACAACATTTATAAGCCACATTATAAATGCATCTGCCTTGCCCCTGAAATACCCAGCCAGCGCACCCAGAACGACCCCAATAAAAATTGCTATACTTTCAGAAATCACACCGACAGATAAACTTATCCTGCTGCCGTAAATTAGCCGGCTTAAGATATCCCTGCCGTATCTATCGGTTCCTAAAACATATGTTGTTTCTTTGTGCCAGTCAGATTCATCCCCGTCTACAAGCTCGGATTTGTGAATTGAAACGCCGGAACCGGTAAAATCGGTATAATAAACGGTATCTCCTGCAAGTTTGTTTAATTTCTGTATTGGAATAAAATCCGTTCCGTCTAAAGCCCTTTTAACAAGCACATTTCCTTTAAAACCTGAGGGTTTGGTAGCGTATTCAAGCGTCTGGTCAATCGGGTCAAATGGAGAAAGAAGTCCGGCAAAAATTGCTATTAAAATAAGCAAAATCAGAGTGACTAAGCCTGCCATTGCAAGCCTGTTCCGCTTAAATCTTATCCAGGAATAATACCACAGACTCCTCGACGCCCTTCGCTTTTCTGCCTCAGAGAACTTATCCTTATCAACAAAAAACTCGTTTTCATGCATAAATTTAATAAATATACCTAAATTTGATAAGATTTTCAAAACATTTAAACAAGCGGATAAAATAAAGGCATATGCAATTTTTTTAAAACAAATATTGTTATTGTAATTGGCAGGCAATGGGAAAAACAAAAGCCGGGTTCTATCTCTGCCTCCTGAACCCGGCAAGTGGAAAATCAAAACGACTCGCTGATTTCCTCCTGTATTGTTTTCTCCTTTAGAAACCCAAAGCCTGCCTTTTTTTTATATGTATTTATCAGCCCATGCTCCAATCAATTTACCTACGTAACAAGCATCCTCTTTTTTTAACATCAAATGGTCCATATTATCAAGTGAAATAAAGCTTTTAGGATGCTTTGCATTTTGAAACAAAATTGAAGCATTTGAAATATCAGTGTATTTGTCGCCCAGAGATTGTAAAATCAAGAATGGCCTCTTTAAATTCTTCAGCTCATTTTTTAAATTATAGCTTTCAATATCATAAAAAAATTGAGGTTTAAATTGAAATTTTACGCCTCCAATCTCTGTTTCTGAAACACCGTTTTCAATAGCCCGCTTTTTTGTGTTCTTCAGTTTGTATGAAAGACTTGAGGGTTCTGCAGGGGTGCCAATCACTGCAACCGCTTTTACGTATTGTAACTTTAATGCTGAGTAAATAGCAACACATCCGCCAAGGGAGTGGCCTATCAGCAATTTAGGATGTTCGTAATTCCTGCTAATAAATTTTGCAGCTGAAAGAAAATCATCAATTTGCGTTGTAAAATTTGTATCTGAAAAATTGCCTTCGCTCTCGCCAATTCCGGTCATATCAAACCTCAATGCAGCAATCCCCATTTTAGAAAGTGAATTATTAATGTTAATTACCGCCTTTAAGTCCTTAGAACAGGTAAAGCAATGTGCAAAAATTGCATAAGCTTTAATGTTTCCCAATGGTGTGTCTAATTTTGCTGCCAGCTTTAAACCCTTTTTATTAGGGATGTGCAGCTTAACAGTTTTCATAATTTTCAAAATAAACCAAAAATATTTACAATTAAACTGATGTTTTTAAGTCATTTTTTGAATAAGTATAAATTAGTTTATTTTAATTAATTTCATTGTAATAAAAAAATTGTAAACCTATCTTTGATTTTACTTCTTTGGAGAAAATTCTAAAAAATCACAAATGAAAGGAATTATATTAGCCGGGGGCGCCGGCTCAAGGATGTACCCTGTTTCTGAGATTTACAGCAAACAGTTAACTTTAATTTACGATAAACCATTAATTTACTATCCCTTATCGGTTTTAATGTTAGGAGGAATCAAGGATATTCTTATCATTTCTAACAACGAAACGCTTCCGTTTTATGAGAAATTATTCATGGATGGATCACAATTAGGTCTCACAATAAAATACGAAGAACAAAATGCTCCCAACGGGATAGCAGAATCCTTTATTATTGGAGATAGTTTTATTGGTAAAGATAACGTAACTTTAATTCTTGGGGATAATATTTTCTACGGCAATCTTGATTTCTTAAAAAGAGCGCTTGAAAGAAAAGCCGGGGCAACAATTTTCGGATACAGAGTAACCGACCCGGAAAGATATGGTATTGTAGAATTTGATAATAATGGCGATGCAATCTCTATAGAAGAAAAGCCGGCTAAGCCTAAGTCGGATTTTGCAGTGCCCGGACTTTATGTTTATGACAATCAGGTCGTTGATATTGCCCATCATTTAAAACCCTCATCAAGAAATGAACTTGAAATAACAGATGTAAATAAAGAATATTTAAATCTGAGACAGCTTTCCGTAGAAAAGATTAGCCGCGGGGTCGCCTGGCTTGATACCGGAACACCAGAAGCATTGCTGCAGGCATCAAATTTTTTTGGTGCAATAGAAGCTAGGCAGGGCTTAAAAGCTGCGTGTTTGGAAGAAATTTCACTTCACATGAATTTTATCGATATTGGTAAATTTTCTGGGTTAATCACAAATATGCCTAACTGCTCATACAGAGACTATCTGCAGAAAATTTATAATGACAGTTTAAAATAAAAATAATGACAATTGTTGAAACTTCTATAAGAGACATACTGATAATAAAACCCCAAGTTTTTTCAGACGATAGAGGATATTTTTTTGAATCATTCAGGAAGAAAATTTTAGATGATTACAGTCTAAATTTTGATTTTGTTCAGGACAATATTTCAAAATCTAAAATAAGTACAATAAGAGGACTTCATTATCAGGTTGGGGATTTCAAACAAGGTAAACTGTGCCAAGTGATTTACGGAAAGGTTTTAGATGCTGCGGTTGATATACGTTTTGGTTCCCCTACATTTGGGAAACATGTTTCCACAATTCTTTCAGAGGAAAACCATAACTTAATCTGGATTCCCCCGGGTTTCGCTCACGGGTTTTCGGTGTTGTCGGAAGAAGCAATTTTCCATTACAAATGCACTAACTATTATGATAAGGAAAGCGAACGAGCTATTTTATATGCTGATGAGGATTTGAACATAGACTGGGGGGTTAGAAAGCCACTTGTTTCTTCAAAAGACCTTCAAGCAACTTCATTTAAAGACATTGCAAAAGATTTCTTATACCCCTAACATTAATTTTAACGTGAAGTTATAAGATTATGTCAAAAAACAATAAGTCAATTTTTTTTACCGACGGAGCAAAGGTTAAGCAGAGCTCTTTAATTACACAGTTTGCAGAACACTTAGAATTCGACTTAGTTAAAGACAAAACCACGGTAACTGATTATGATATCCTGGAGGCAATTTCGCTTGCTGTTAGAGACAGACTAACTAGAAACTGGCTCCGGACTCAGCATATGTATAATGAAAATAACGTAAAGAAAGTTCATTATCTTTCGCTGGAATTTTTAATGGGAAGCCTCCTTGGAAGCACCTTAATTAATACGGGATTATATGAAGAATGCAGAAAACTTCTTGAGAGCTTTGGTTATGATTTGAATAAAATAATGAGAGAAGAGCCTGATATGGGATTAGGAAACGGAGGTTTAGGGCGTTTAGCAGCATGTTTTATGGAATCTATGTCAACACTTGAACTCCCAGCTTACGGTTACGGTATATTATATGAATTCGGGATATTTGAACAGGAGATTGAAAACGGAGCACAAATAGAAAAGCCTGACCATTGGCTGAGATATGGAAGCCCTTGGAAAATCTTGAGACCGGAGCTGACTTATAAAGTTCAGTTTAACGGCTCCGTCACCTCCTATTTTGACGATACCGGGAGAGAAAGGCATCAATGGATAAATACTGATAACGTTCTTGCCATTGCACACGATGTTCCGGTACCCGGATACAAAAATGATAAAGTCAATACCCTCAGGTTATGGCAGGCAAAATCTACTGATGAATTTAACTTAAGCTATTTTAACCAAGGCAATTACCTGTCGGCAGTTGAAAACAAAAACCTGTCCGAAACTATTTCCAAAGTTCTATACCCTAATGATACAATTCCTCAGGGCAAAATTTTAAGGCTCCGCCAGCAGTATTTTTTTGTTTCAGCAACACTCCAGGATATTATTTATAATTTTAAATTAAATAACAAGGATTTCTGTGATTTTCCGAATAAAGCTGCTATTCAGCTAAATGATACACACCCTGCTATTGCAATTCCCGATTTAATGAGGATATTAATGGATACCGAAGGACTTGAATGGGAAAAAGCTTGGGAAATCACGCAAAAGACTTTTGGTTATACAAACCATACCATAGTCCCCGAAGCGCTTGAAGAGTGGTCGGAAGGCTTAATGAGCACACTTCTGCCGAGACATATGCAAATTATCAACGAAATAAACAGTAGGTTTATAAACGAAGTAAAAGAGAAATACTCTGCTGATGAAAGCGTTATTTCTAAAATGTCAATTATTAGAAATAACGGAGGCGAAAAAAACATCAAAATGGCAAACCTTGCAATTATTGGAAGCAATTCAACCAATGGGGTAGCTGAACTTCACACAGATATTTTAAAGAAGTATATATTTAACGATTTATATAATTTACAGCCAGAGAAATTTAATAATAAAACAAACGGCATTTCTGTAAGAAGATTCCTTTTACTTGCGAATCCCGAACTTTCAGAATTAATTACCGATAAAATCGGAGACAAGTGGGTTAAAGATTTAAGAGAGCTCAGGAAAATCGAAAAGTATCTTGAAGATGAGAAGTTTAAAAGCAGATGGCATGAGATTAAGTCAAAAAATAAATTAAAGCTTATTGATTATATAAGAAAAAACCTAAAAACTGAAATCAACATTAACTCATTGTTCGAAACGCAGGTTAAGAGATTCCATGAATACAAAAGGCAGCTGTTAAATGTATTACATGTAATTTCATTATACAACAAGCTTAAGGAAAATACAAACAACGCCTTAATACCCAGAACTGTCATATTTGGAGGGAAGGCGGCACCGTCATATCATATTGCTAAACTTATAATTAAACTGATAAATTCGGTTGCAGATGTAGTTAACAATGATAAAGATATAGACGGTAAACTAAAAGTATTATATATAAAAAACTACGGGGTAACTTTGGCGGAAAAAATTATCCCTGCCTCTGATTTATCCGTGCAAATTTCAACAGCAGGATTTGAGGCATCCGGAACCGGGAATATGAAATTCGCCGTAAACGGGGCACTTACAATCGGAACCTTAGACGGGGCTAACATTGAAATCAAAAAAGAAGTCGGTGACGAGAATATTTTTATCTTCGGCTTAACCTCGGAGGAGATTTTACAAAAAAGAAAAGAGGGATATACTCCGCTCAATTACTATGAGAAGAATTCTGACCTTAAGCTTGTTATAGATATGCTTAAGGCAGATTACTTCAACAAGTCCGAGCCCGGAATATTTGAACCGATTGTAAATGAGCTTTTACACAGAGATTACTATTTTGTTATGGCGGATTTCAATTCATTCGCTGAAACACAGAAAAAAGTCGAATTTGAATACATGAACAGAGATAAATGGCTCAGAAAATCCATAATAAATGTGGCGAGAATGGAAAAATTTTCAAGCGACAGAGCAGTTAGCGAATATGCACATGATATATGGAAAGTAGAGCCGTTAGCTCAATAATAATGAAATAATTGATATTTTAGCACGCCCGGAAGGAGTCGAACCCTCAACCTCTTGATCCGTAGTCAAGCGCTCTATCCAGTTGAGCTACGGGCGCAAAAACTTAATTCAAATATTTTTTGATTAACCCTCAACCTTTTGCTCTCCCGCTTTCCTGCGGGATAAACTCCGTCAAACGCTCTATCCAGTTGAGCTACGGGCGCGTGCTTTATAAATAATTTATTTCCCGCCGTTCTTCTTCCATATTTCAAGAAGACTTGTATTTTTGGGGTCAGGCTGGGAAACTGTCGTCTTAAACTCAAACTCCTTTTCTTTTTCATCCCAAAATACCACAGGCATATTCTCTCCCCCATATGTTCCGTTAGAAGAAAAGAATGATTCTCCCCCGCCGAAAAGGCCGAATGAGCTTGCCGGAATATAATAGCACCAAACGACATCCTTATATCTGTAAAATTTCAAAGTTGAAATATCTTCAAATTCAAATGTTATTTCACCGCACAAATGGTTATCTTCTTCAAAGAGTCTTTTCTTTATATTCTTAATCCCAAGCATTTCATCTTCGGGCTTATTGCCTTTAAGATAAGTATTGATTAGCTCTTCATAATCATTTTCGATAGTTGTAGCTGAGTCTTCGGAGCGCATAATGTTAATATACTTTATCCTGCCCTCTCCAGAATTCCCCCTTTTAAGCCTAAACGAATACTCCTTAGTTTCAACTGTCAGGCAACCGATAAGGTTTAAACTAAAGGCAGAAATTATTAAGATTAGATAAAATCTTTTCATTTATTTGGTTTTGAATTTAGGATTAAAGTTCAACAATATTCTCACCTCCATCGGCATAAATCATATTCCCATTCATCCAGTTCCCCTTTTGCTTAGTTATTGAAACGATTACTTCTGCAACATCTTCGGGGGTAGTCAGGCGGTCAAACGGATTTCTTCTTAAAGCATCTTCCACTATTAAATCCGACCTCGGAATTTTTCTCATTGCCGGAGTATTCGTAACACCGGCTTGAACAGGGGAAACAGAAATTCCAAATTTAGG
>Ga0326597_10010879_pt1 | contig 12097 bp, 12 predicted proteins | sample RVTome_12_FD_203789 | JGI IMG/M metagenome (GOLD analysis project Ga0326597, IMG submission 203789) | Soil microbial communities from uranium-contaminated site in the Upper Colorado River Basin, Wyoming, United States - RVT100D185 | ecosystem: Environmental > Terrestrial > Soil > Contaminated >... | reverse complement strand
GCGCCTGCCCGGATCATCGGGTGGTCGTCAACCAGGAGCACGCGAATGGGCTCTGCCCAGGCCTGCGTTTCGAATTCGGATGCTTCGTTCAAGTCGCGTTCTCTTTCCCCTACAGATCAGGTGTGGCAGAATCAGGCGATTGCACTATTGAGGGGTCAGGGCATTCGTTCAAGAGGAGCCAGTAAGAACCAAGGTTCTGGACTAACAGCAGCAACGCGCCAAAGGTGGCCGGTTTAACCAGATACGAATTTGCGCCGAGATCGTATGCCCTGTTCACGTCCTGTGTTTCTCGCGACGAGGTCAGCATGATGACGAGAATCCGCTTCAACGAGTCTTGACTGCGGAGCCATTCCAAAACTTCAAGGCCGTTTTTCCGCCGTAACTTGACATCGAGCAACACCAGGCCCGGCAGGGGGTATATGTTGCGGTCCGCGAATTCGCCGTCGCCGCGCAGGTAGGAAATCGCGGCCTCGCCATCTCGGACCACCTTCATCGGGTGCTCGAGTTTCGCTTTCTTCGTCGCCCGCCGGATCAGGGCGACATCGTTGTCGTCGTCCTCGACGAGGAGGATGGGGCCGCGCAAACTCGTGGATATCATGGGGCGGCATCTAGCTCCAACCAGAAGGTTGAGCCGTGACCCACTTGTGATTTCACGCCAACTCTTCCGTGCATGTTTTCCACCGCCTTCTTGACCAGAGCGAGCCCAATGCCCGTCCCTTCATAGACCTCCACCGGATGCAAGCGCTCGAAGATCTTGAAGATGCGATCGTGGTGATCCGCGTTGATGCCGATGCCGTTGTCGGAGACAGAGACACGAACCCTTTCGCCGCGACGCTCCCAGCGGATCGTGACACGAGGGCGTCGTCCCGGCGAGACGAACTTGAAACCGTTGGACACGAGATTGACGATGGCCTGTGTGAGTGTCGTGCGGTCAGCCAGCACACGGATGCTCGTGCAGGGTGTCTCGACCCGGGCGTCACGTCGCTCGATCTCACCCGCCAGCTGCTCGAGCGCCTCTCGAACCACCGTGGCCAGATCCACGGGTTCGACGTGAAGGTGGCCACGGGCAATGTGGCTGTAGGCGAGCAAGTCCTGGATGAGGTCGTCCATCAGTTTGCTCGCGTCGACTATGTGTTCGATGAATTCGACCGCCTCAGCGTCTAACGTTGCACCGTAGTCTTCCAATAGCGCCTGACCGAAGCCCTCCATCGCGCGCAGCGGAGCTCGGAGGTCGTGGGAAACGCTATAGGCGAAGGCCTGCAAGTCCTCGTTGCTCGCCTGCAGCTCAGCAGTACGCTCATCAACTCTGACCTGCAGCTGCTGCGCGTGCTTGCGGCTTTCTTCAAGCAACTGGGACTGGCGGATCGCGATGGCGAGCAGATCGGCGACTTCGGTGGCCACTTCGAGCTCCTCGTCGGCGAAGCCGCCCCGAGCACCAGGCCAGATGGCCAGGGCCGCAGTCTGCTCTTCGCTGATCCGCAACGGAATGGCGATGTAGGAGCGCAGGCCGATGCTGTGCAAGTGTTCGCCGATCGGGGCGCGCCGGGCCCTACGGTCGAGCTTGACGTGTGCCCGTTTGCCGGAGGCCACCAGACTGAGTGCCGATGGAGGGGCCAGGGGAACGAGGGTACCGGATGGGGTCAAGCCGGCACCTTCGCCGTGCACAGCAACGATGCGTGCGCCGGCCTCTTCTACCATCACCACACTCGCCCGGCCGCACGGCAGGATGTTGCAGAGGTGAACCACCGCGACGGCGGCAGTCTCCGGGATCGTGCGGCCGCGAAGGATGGCCCGGTCGATCTCTCGCAGAGCCGCCAGCCGTCTTGCGGACCGGCGCAGGTCCTCCTCGGCGTGTTTGCGCTCGCTGATGTCGGTGACGATCGCCATTACCACCGTGCCGGATGCGGTTTGGACCGGCGATAGGCTGACCTCGATGGGAAACTCGACGCTGTCCTTGCGGCGACCAAAGAGGTTCCGTCCCTCGCCGAGGGTGAGCGGCGTCGGATGCTGGAGGTACGTGCGAGATAGTCGAGTGTGGCGGGCACCGTAGCGATCCGGGACCAGCGCCTCTATCGGCTGGGTGAGCAGCTCGTGGGCGGTATAGCCAAACATCGCCTGAAGCTTCGCGTTCGCGAAGGTGATCCGGCCCTTTCCATCAGTAGTAAGGACACCTTCGGCCGCGGACTCCAGGAGTGCACGCAGAGTGTTCTCGGCGGCGTAAAGTGCTTCGGCGGTCCGATGAGCCTCGGTTACGTCGACCAAAAGCAGAAGGAGGCGCAACTCGCCTTCGTGCTCTATCGGTTCGACACTCAGAATCACGTTGCGTGGAGACCCCAAGCGACCGTGCAAGGTTACAGGGAGACCATTTGCGGAGCCTGAGGAGACGCTTGCCCAAATACGTTTCATCTCCACAGTGCTGACGATGTCTAACTCGCCGACTGATTTTCCAATGACCTCTTCACGTGTAAATCCAAAGGCCTCGAGGAATATGTCGTTAGCGTCCACGAGGCGCCGGTCGCTCCGCCGTGCGATCAACATCGGCGACGGCGACGAACGGAAGCCTTTGCTGAACGCACTGGCCAAAGCTACACGGGCCGTAACATCCGTAATCGAAGCGAGGATAGCATCTGCGCCGCGGTATTCGACACGGGTGGTAGCCACCTCAACCTGGAGCTGGTCCCCGCGACGCCCGACCGTGTGCCACGGCCCGGAAGTTTGGAATTCTTTCTCGTGTCGCTTCAAGTGTCGCTTGAGCGCACTGACTTCCTCGGGGAGCTGAAGGTCGCTCACGGTCATGCCAAGGAATTGCCGGCGACTGTAGCCGTACATTCGAATCGCGGCGTCGTTGACGGCAAGGAACCGGAGGGACTTATCCTCAACGATCCACATGGGTTGGGGGTGGGCGTGGAATAGCGCGTCGAGGCCGGCGCCGGATCGGGAAACCAAGAGGTCAACAACCGGGAGGCCGAGTTTCGGGGGGTTGACCGACGTCACAGCCCGGGGGAAGGATCGCCGGGGCCGGTCGCGGACGGGCTCCACTAGCATGGGATACCGCCGGATGCTGTGCGCCAGCAAGTACAATCGCCCTGGCGGCGGATCACGGTGCTGGTCGGCAGACAAGCGTTCATTGGCTGGTTAAGGTTGTCTCAAGCGGGCCGGCTCGGGAAATGGGCCCCGGCCTTAGCGCAGGCTATTCTGTCACTGGCGGACCCCACCGCAAGCCGGATGAGGCTATTTCACTTATAGCAGGTATTGCCGCCCTATTCTACCACCCTTTTTCATATTTTCTTCTGTATCGTAAGGTCTGGGTCAGGCCAGCGCTTGCTCGCGCAGCCGCTTCAGGACGTCAACGTTTGGCCTGTCTGGGCCGCTGTCGTCAGTGCCGGGTACCTCTAGCAGGAACGGTACCTCGGCAAACGCCGGGTGGCGCATGATGTTGACGAAGCCGTCTTCGCCGATGTGGCCTTCGCCGATGTTCGCGTGGCGGTCGAGGCCTCCGCCGAGCGGGGCCTTCGAGTCGTTGGCGTGGACGGCGACGAGGCGCTCGACGCCGATCTCGCGATCAAACTCGGCCATTGTCGCCTCGAGTCCCGCGGGCGTCTTGATGTCGTAGCCGGCGGCGAAGGTGTGGCAGGTATCGAGGCACACCCTGACGCGGTCACTGTCGCAGCCCTTCGCGATGCGCCCCAGCTCTGAGAACTTCGAGCCGATTGCGCCTCCCATACCGGCGCTGTTCTCGAGGATCAGCGATGCTTCCGGCGGCGTCGCGTCCAGCACGCGGCGGGCGTAGTCGATGACCTGGTCGACGCAGGCGTCGTAGCCGGCGCCCTTGTGCGACCCCAGGTGGAAGATGACACCCTTTGCGCCGATGAGGGCGGCGGCGTGCATCTCGGTCGTGAGGGCGTCGAGCGACTTGGCGAGGAAGTCGGGGTTCTGAGAGGCGAGGTTGACGAGATAGAGACCGTGGATGAACGACGGCTCGATCCCGGTCTCGGCCGTCTTCCGCTTGAAGGCATCGACTTCGGCTTTGGCGTAGTTCTTGCGGCGCCACGCCTGTGGTGCGCCGGAGAAGATCTGGATGGCCTCGGCGCCCATCTCCAGGGCGCGGTCGATGGCCTTGTCGGTCCCGCCGGAGGTACGGACGTGCGCGCCGATCTTCATCGCGGGTTAGTATACCGTTCCGGCGGCTACCACTCGCCGAGCATCCGGCTCGCCTCCGCGCGCAGTTCGGCGCGGAAGTCCGGATGGGCGACTGATATCAGTTCCTGGGCCCGCTGGCGGTGGTTCTTGCCCCAGAGCCGGGCAACGCCGTGTTCGGTAACGATCGTGTCGGCGAAGTAGCGCGGCACGGTCACCATCGTGCCCGCCTCGTGAGTGGCCACGATTCGTGAGACCGCGCCCGACATAGCAGTGGAGGGCAGCATCGTGATGGCGCGCCCGCCTTTCGAGAGAACGGCGGACATGTGCGTTTCCGGCTGCCCGCCGGTGCCATTGATCATCCGCGAGCCGAAGACGGTCTCTGAGTTGATCTGGCCGATCAGGTCGATCGAGATAGCGTTGTTCAACGAGTGCACGTTGTCGTTTTGCGACATGACCCGCACGTCCAACAGGTAGGCGGGGTCATAGACTTCGAACTTCGGGTTGTTGGTGACGATCTTGAGGTCCTCGGAGTCGCCGCCGGACCATGCCACCGCCACCGCCTTGCCCTGGTGCAGCGACTTTCGACTGCCATTGATGATGCCGGCCTCGACCAGCTTTGCGATGCCGGGCGCGACCATTTCGGTGTGGAGGCCGAGGTCTTTCTTGCGGTCGAAGGCACCGGCGACCGCGAGGTACATGCCCGGCTCCCCAACGCCCACCTGAATCGCCGCACCGTCGGGCACGATCTCCCCCACGAATCCGGCGATGATCTTCGCGACATCGGGTGGAGGTGCGATGCCGAGCGTGCGGCGCACCTGTATGGGGGGCACGCGGGTCATCGCCGGGCCGATGACGATCAGGCGATCGAGGTCACCCTTCAAGTCCTCGACGATCGACTCGTATTCGGCCTTGAGCGCCGCATCGTCGACGCGGCGAAGCCAGGCATCGACCATCGGGCGGGTGATCTCGACCGGGGGCACCTCGACGAAGTGGGTGAATTCGGTGACGTGGATCTTGTTGTCGCCGAATACGGGGCGCAGGCCGGCGTCGACCTCGGCGATCGTCTTCAAGGCATGGCGGACGTACATGCGCTTGTTCCAGTTGTGCGCGCCGAACTGGACGTAGCCGTCCTCGTCGGGCGGCGTGACGGAGGTGAGGAAGACGTCGGCGTCGCCGTGCTCAAGTCGGCCGTCATCCTGGCCTTTGAAGGTGGACGAGAAGAGATTCGGCAGGTAAGTCGCACGGGCCTCATCGGTGGCCTGGCGGCCGAAGTCGCCGATGAAGAGCTCGAATTCCATCCGGAATAGCTCCGACGACTCCCCGCGGACCCAGCCCGGATCGGTCAGCGGAGCGGCGAGGCGCAGGTCGATGGGGCCTGTCTCATTCGCGCGGCGGTAGAGGGCGCCCTGCAGAGTGCGCGGGCCGGCGATGGGGATCATTACGAGATCGCCGGCGTTGACGATGCGCATGGCGTCGTCCGCCGAAGCGAGCCGCTTCTTGTACTCTTCTCGCCAGTCCAAGGGAAATCCGCCTTTCGAAGACTGGCGTTCATTATGCAGAGGGGGGCAGCAAGTGCCAAGCGCGCCGCGGTGGACGGCCTGACGGCAGCGGCGATAAGATGTTGAGTGCCCCTGATTGTATCTACTGAGGAACAATGTCGAACCGTATTCAGCGCGAAGTGGACGAGCTCCTGTCCCGGCTCGACCAATTCCCACCGAAGAAGCCCGCTTCGCGGCGAATACGTGACGCGATTACCCGGCCGTTCCGCAGCCTCGGGCGCGCGGTGAGCGGGTTCCGACTCCCGGCAATTACGGCCGGTCATGTGCTCCTGGCAGCGATCATTATCATCGTGGTCGCCTATGTCGCCGGGGGTGATTCCGGTATCTGGACCTACATCATCGCGGCCGGCGTACTGCTGTTCGTGCTGGCCTTCGTGATGTCGCTGCGGCGGCAGTCAGGCGGCGGGTCAGCTCCCAAGTACTGGCGCGACCGGCCACTCGATCTCAAGCGGGGCGGTGGTGGCGACGAGCGCTCGTGGTGGGACCGCTGGCGCGGACGCCGCTAGGACTCCTCACGGCCCACCGGTTGCTGCTCCCAGGACGACTGATACTCGCCGCCATCGTAGCCTCGTGCTGGTTGGCGGCGTGCGGCGGTGACGACGAGCCTGACACTCCCACGACAGAGCCTGCCAGCCCTTCCCCCACGGCCGCAGCGCCACGGCGCACCGCCATGCCAACACCGACGCCGTTGGCGGACGCGTTCGACCGGGACCTGGCGGTCGCTCACCTTCGTGAACTCACGCTCGAGATCGGGCCGCGGCCGGCCGGCTCGGCCAACGAGCACGCCGCGGCCGAGTACCTGCGCGATACGCTGGCGGGCTACGGCTACGAGGCGGACCTGCAGCAGTTCACTCTGGAGACATACGTTGAGCACGCGACTGAACTGGAGTTGGTCGCCCCTGAGGCCCGTTCGCTGGCGGCCATCGCCATCGCGGGCAGCGCATCGGGGACCGTTGAGGGCGAGGTGGTGAACGGGGGCCAGGGTATGGTGGATGACCTGATTGGAGCGGGAGGGCGCATCGCGCTGATCGAGCGCGGCGGGATCAGCTACGAGCAGAAGGTGCGCAACGCGGCGGAAGCGGGCGCGACGGGGGTCATCATCTACAACAGCGAGGGCGGCGTCGTCAGCCAGCGCTTGTACAACCTGGCCGGCATCCCGGCGGTGCAGGTGAGTCGCGAAGAGGGCCTGGCGCTCACGGACCTCCTTGCCGGCGGGCCGGTGTCCGCGCGCCTGGTCGTGGAAGGAAGCGTTGCCGACAGTGTCTCGTACAACGTGGTCGCGCGCGAACGCGGTACGGTCTGCCGCGCGGTAATCGGCGGACACTACGACTCGGTGTTCATTGGCCCGGGCGCGAACGACAACGCGTCCGGTACCGTCGTGGTGCTGGAGGTGGCACGCATCCTCGCGGCGCGAGACGAGGCGGACGGGGTGTGCATCGCCCTGTTCGGCGCAGAGGAGGCGGGACTAATCGGCAGCGAGCACTATGTTTCGGCGCTATCGGAGGCCGATCACGCGGCGCTGGAGGTGATGCTGAACTTCGACATGCTTGGAGTGGGAGAGCTGTGGAGCTTCATCGGGACGACGGAGCTCGTCAGTGCGGCGGGAGAGGCAGCTGAGGCGCTGGGAGCGCCGTACGAGATGGCCGGTGAGCTTAAGGGCGCCGGTAGCGACCACGCGAGCTTCGAGACGCTGGGGATCCCGGTGCTGATGTTCAACTGCTTCTGCGACCCGAACTACCACCAGCCGACCGACCTGCCGGACTTCATCCGTCGCGAGCGGCTAGAGCAGGCCGCGGTGATCGGGTTAGAGGTGCTGGAGGGGGCGCTGAGCGAACCGGCAAATTGACCCGCCAAAGGGTGCGCTGCTATCCTGAGAGGTACGCGCCGAAGTGGCGGAACGGCAGACGCGCTACGTTCAGGGCGTAGTGCCCGTACGGGCGTGGGGGTTCAAATCCCCCCTTCGGCACCAATCCTGACATTCCGGGTCACCCCGAGACCCATCAAGCGCTCGTAGCTCAGTGGATAGAGCGCAGCCCTGCGGAGGCTGAGGTCGTGAGTTCGAGTCTCACCGAGCGCACCATTTTGTTCTCACCCCCTAGATGCCGTTGCGGCGAGAGGCCGAGGCCGCGCAGCGACGGATCACCGAGCGCACCAATTTCTTCTCCTCCGTCACTGTTTGTTACCTCATCGTGATGCGGTCTGGCCCCCACCCCAGCCATTCTGCGACTCCGTTGGCGTTAATCTGAGGGAAACGAAGCAGGCGCAAGAGAAAGAGGGCAGATCATGAGCATTATTGCGTGGATTGTTGTGGGGCTGATCGGCGGCGTCGTCGGCAAGGCGCTGATGCCAGGCCCGAACCCTGGCGGTCTCATCATCACGGTTCTCCTGGGCATCGCTGGAGCGCTCGTTGGCGGGTTCCTGTCAGTGGCGCTGGGGATCGGGAACGGCGTCGATGACTTCGATATCGGCACGATCGTGCTGGCGATCGTCGGGACGATGGTCATTCTGGCGGTCTACCGAGCGGTGGCGCGGAAGGCGTAGCGGCTGGACGCCCTGGGCCTCGGCGTCCGCGCGCTGCGGTGGAACCGGCCAATCCCAGCGTTGGAGCATCGGACCGCGGGCGAAACCTGGGTCGCCATTGCGACGGAAACTTCTGTATTATCGCGGTGAGGGCACGATGGCATCCGATATACGAGTAATTCGCGTTCGAGAGTTCCTGAAGGCGACAGTTCACGGGACGCCAGACCTCCAGGGTAGCAAAGAAGCGCTGCTGGAGATCGCCCAAACGACTCCGCCGCCCGGAGGGTTTGACCTCCTGATTGATGTGCGCGAGTCCCCAACGCATCTGACGCTGTCAGAGCTGACGGAACTAGCGCTGGAGTTCCGAAAGCTTCACCTTGGGCGTGGCCGAAAGACTGCAGTGCTGACCGAGGCCAACCGCTTCGAGAATGCACGCTTTTTCGCCATCACATCCCGAAACATGGGCGGCAATGTCCAACCGTTCGCAAGCTTCGAAGAAGCGTTCGACTGGCTGACCGGCCCTCCCGAAGCGGAGGATCAGCCGTAAGTGCCGCTAGAGCCACTCCCGCCAGCCATCGGGGAGCCGGGCGTCGACGTGCTCGTCCAGTTCGACTTCGAGCGGGACCAGCACGCACGCCACCATCGTCCAGTGGCCGATGACGAACGATAGCTCAAGCAACTCGCGGTCCGAGAGCCAGCGGCGGAGGTCGCGGGCGCGGTCGGGGGACTCGGCGGTGAAGCCGGAGACGGCGTCGACGTAGCGGATGAGGGCGCGCTCGAGGTCGGAGAAGAGTTCGCCGTCCTCGTAGTCGGTCAGGCCCGCGATCTCGTCCTCCGAGAGGCCGGCGGCGCGGGCGATCGGGATGTGCTGGCCGAACTCGTACTCGCTGCGGGCGTTCTGGGCGACGCGGAGGATGGCGATCTCGCGGAGGCGGGCGGACAGCGAGAGGCCGTCGCCCAGAAGCGGCGTCGCCATGCGAAGCCAGTTGCGCATGAGGGCCGGGCTGTGGGCCATGACCTTGAAGATGTTGAGGTTGCCCATCGGGTTCTGGGCGAGACGCCCGTAGAGGTGCGCGAGGTCTTCGCCTTCCGGGTCTTCAATCTTTGGGATGACTGACATTACTGCTGCCCCTGTTCGACGATGCGGTAGACGACGGTGCCCTGCGCGAGGATCTTGCCGGCTTCGTTTGTGACGCGCACGTCTGAGTAGATGATCTCCTTGCCGCGCTTGAGGACGCGGCCTTCAGCGAAGATGTCCTCGCCGATGGCGCCGGAGAGGTAGTTCACGTTGACGCCGACGGTCGAGCCGAAGTACTTCGGGGTGGCGATCTCGGCGGTGGTCCAGGCGGCCATTGCGCCGGTGGTGTCGATGAGGGATGCGATGGCGCCGCCGTGGAGGGCCTTGCCCATCGTGGAGTTCTCGTCCTGGTAGCGGAGCTTGATCCTGGCGTAGCCTTCGCCGCCTTCGACGAACTCCATGCCGAGGTGCTTCATGAAGGGCACGCTGGCGATGACCTTCGCCATGCGGTCGAGGTTGCGTTGCTGGCGTTCTTCCATGTGTGTCTCCGGTGGCGGTGTCGTCGGCGTCATGGCACGAGCGTTATGTGGATGGCCTCTTCGCCGGGGATTTGGCCGGAAAGGAGGCGGAGCGCGTGTTCGGCGTCGGCGAGGGGTAGCGTGTGCGTGTGCATCTTCTCGAGCGGGTACTTGCGTGATTCTATCAGGCGAACGGCGCGCTCGTAGTTGGCGTGGTCGACGCCGAGGGCGCCCATCACGGTCAGTTCCTTGATCACGATCTTGTCGCTGTAGAAGTCCGGTACGGGGTTGCCGAGGCCCTTGGTGCCCGCGAGGACGACGCGCCCTCCCCGGCGCACGATATCGATCGCCTGAGTGACGGCGCTCGTGGCGTAGGACGTGACGTCGATGACGACGTCCGCGCCGCGGCCGTCCGTGGCCTCGCGGACCGCGCGGCGGATGTCGTCCTTGTCGGCCACGAGGGTGAGGTCGGCGCCGAACTCGCGAGCGAGGGCGAGCTTCCTGGCGTCGCGTTCCAGGCCGGTGATGATGACCTGGCCCGCGCCTGCCTCCTTCGCAGCGATGACGGCGGCGAGGCCGCGCTGGCCTGGGCCGAGGACGACGATCGTCTCGCCGGGTTCGAGGCGGGGCATGGCCACGGCCCAGCGGAAGCCCGCGCCAATCGGGTTGAAGAGGGTGGCGATGTCGGGGTCGATCGCTGCGTCGATCTTGTGGACGCGGACGGCGGGCGGCAGGTAGAGGTACTCCGCGTAGCCTCCCCAGAGGCCGGGCGGGACGTCGACGCTGAGGAAGCCGTAGGAGGCGATGCCGCCACGACCGCTGCAGAGGTGCGTCGAACCGGCGCTGCAGGGCGGGCACTTGCCGCAAGGCGCGAGGGCTTCGACGCAGACGCGGTCGCCCTCGCGGACGCCCCAGCGCTCGGCGGCGAGGGGGCCGATCTCGGCGATCCGGCCAACAGGTTCGTGGCCGGGGATGACGGGGTACTTGGCGGGAAGGGCGCCTTCGTACTGCTCGTAGTCGGAGCCACAGATGCCGCAGGCTTCGACGCGGAGGAGGGCGTCGTCTTCGTCGATTTCGGGCAGGGGGATGTCGCGCGGTTCTAGGGCGCGGGGGCCGGTCTGGACGATGGCGCGGGCGGTGCGGGGCATGGGGTATGTTTTAGCACACTGCGGGGTGGGTCTCACAACGGATGGGAACGGATAAACGGATGAACGGATCGTTGCGGGCTGTCCCCTGGGTAGGGGCGATTCGGGCACCGCGTGTTCAGAACAGCGATGCGGCAAGACAGAATCGCAGCGTGGTTCGGGCGAGCCATTTTGCGGGGTGCGCAGTGGTATCCCGCGCCCCGAGGGAGTGCTTTAGCGACGCGGGTTGCAGCGGTCAGGGATGCCTCGCCCCTACGATTTGTTCGGCGCGGTTACGATTTGGCGAGGCTTGGTTCTACGAAGCGCTTGGCGATTACGGCTTCGGCTTCGGCGACGATGTCGCGGACGACGTCGGCGGCGGGTTTGATCTCGTGGATGAGACCGACGCCCTGGCCGGCGGGCATGAAGGTGCGCTTGGGGTCGAAGGACTCGGTGAGGCCGGGGTAGTCCATCGCCTGGTTCTTCATGCTGGTCATGGCCTGGAAGGGGAAGGCCTGGATGTCGCCGGGGCGCGTCTCCCACTCCTCGGCGTAGGGGGTCTTGATGGTACGGGCGGGCTTGCCGGTGTAGGCGCGGGTCCGCATGGTGTCGGCTTCGTTGGATCGGACGAGGGCGTCGCGGTAGCCGGGGGCGGCCTGCGCTTCGGGGGTGGCGATGAAGCGGGTGCCGATGATCGCCCCTTCGGCTCCGAGGGCGAGGGCGGCGACGAGGCCGCGCCCGTCCGAGATGCCGCCGGCGGCGATGACGGGGACGTTGACGGCGTCGACGACCTGGGGGATGAGGGCGAGGGCGCCGATCTCGCCGGTGTGCCCGCCGGCCTCTGTGCCCTGGGCGGCGACGATGTCGGCGCCGGCGGCAACGGACTTGACGGCGTGGCGGACGCGGCCGCACATGACGGCGACGATCATGTCGCGCTTGTGCATCTCCTCGATGAAGGCGGCGGGGACGGCGAGGCCGGCGACGAAGATGCGGACGTCCTCGTCGAAGACGACCTGCATGTGGGGGCGGATCATCTCGGGGTCGGGGGCGAGGAGGTCGACGGCGAAGGGTTTGTCGGTGAGTTCGCGGGTCTTGCGGATCTCGCTCCTGAGGGATTCAGGGTCGAGGGTGGCGGCGCCGATGATGCCGAGGCCGCCGGCGTTGGAGACGGCGGCGGTGAGGGCGGACATGGAGACGCCGCCCATGCCGGCGAGGAAG
>Ga0326597_10010878_pt1 | contig 12097 bp, 12 predicted proteins | sample RVTome_12_FD_203789 | JGI IMG/M metagenome (GOLD analysis project Ga0326597, IMG submission 203789) | Soil microbial communities from uranium-contaminated site in the Upper Colorado River Basin, Wyoming, United States - RVT100D185 | ecosystem: Environmental > Terrestrial > Soil > Contaminated >... | reverse complement strand
CGGCGCGCCATCCGCCGCGGCGAGCGCCAGACGCCATGCGCCGCCGCGTGCCGGCGTGAACCGACCCTCGAACCGCGGTCCATCCACTCGCAGCGCGGCGCCGGCGCCGGAGGCGGGCCGCCACACCGCGGCGGCGAGCGGGACGCTCGCGGTGCCGCGCGCGACGAGCTCGGTGCCGGTCGGCAGCGCGACGGTGTCGGGGCCGAGCGGCAACGGCTCGTCGGCGCGATTGAGATACGTCGGGAAGCGCGCCAGCACGGCGAGGTCGGCGAGGAATGCCGGGATGGCCACGGCGACGCGCACCTCGGCGGTGCGGCGCGGACCGCTCGAGGCACGCACCCAGAGGTCGCTCTCGAGCGGTCCGAGGCGGCGCATGCCGCGCCCGGCCGAATCGAGGGCCAGCTGCGCCGCGCGCCACGGCTCTCCCGGCCCGCGCGTCCACAGGGCGGCCGTCCCGCCCGCGGCCCCCGGAACCATCACGATGGCGGTGACGGTTTCGCCGCGGCGCACGCGGACCCGATCGACGTCGAGACCGATCGGCGCCCGTGCGTCGCTAAACGCGCGCCAGGGCCGCCAGAACCCCGCAGCGCGTCCGGCGGCCGGCGCGGCCGCGACGAACAGCGTTGCGCCCAACGCGACCGTGAAGACGCCGCCGACGAGCCCTCGGATCGTGGCGCGCCCAAGGTCGCGGGTGAGCGCCGGCGCCGCCTGGGCGACGACACCCGCGGCCCGCACGTCGGCAACTTCGAACAATGCCGCGCTCGCTCCGAGCCCGGGTCGAGTCGCGAGCAGCGCGGCGACACTGCCCGAGCGGGCACCCGCGACGGCTTCGGCCGCCCGGGCGAGCGGCGAGACCGTCGCGCTCGCGAACGCGCGGCGCGCCAGGAGTCCCGCGGCCGTCAACGCCGCCGCGATCGCCGCCCACGCGCCGAGCACCGCCGCCAGGTGTGGTGCGAGCCGCACCCCTGCCGCGGCCGCGGCCAACGCGACGCCCGCACCGGCGAGCAGAGCGGCGAGGGCGCGCGCCCGGGCGTGCGGCAGTCCCAACCGGCGCAAGGTGCGGGTGGTTTCGGTCACCGAATCGAGCTCACCGCGTAGGTGAACAGGTTGACCCCCATGCGGAGGGCGGCCTCGTGCAGCTCCGGCGGATCATGATGGACGTCGGGGTCCTCCCAGCCGTCACCGAGGTCCGACTGATAGGAATAGTACACAGCCAGCCGGCCCCCCGAAAAGATGCCGAACCCCTGTGCCGGGAGGCCGTCGTGCTCGTGGATCTTGGGGATCCCCCTCGGGAAATCGTAGACCAGGTGATAGACGGCGTGCGTCAGGGGCACCTCGACCAACGGGCGGTCGGGGAAGACACGGGCGATCTCGCGCCGGAAGGACCGGTCCATGCCGTAGTTGTCGTCGGCGTGCAGGAAGCCGCCCTGCTCGAGGTAGCGTCGCAGCACAGGGACGTCGTCGTCGGAGAAGTGCACGTTGCCGTGCCCGGTCATATAGAGGTAGGGCGAGTCCCACAGCGCCGCTTCGTGGAGCGTGACGACCCGTTCGCGTGCGGCCACCGGGAGCGTGGTGCGCTCGCGGATGGCGGCGAGCAGGTTGGGGAGGCTCGAAGGATTGCCGTACCAGTCGCCGCCGCCGTCGTAATGGAGGCGGCCGATGGTGAGCGTCGCGGCGAGGCTCACAACTCGTTCACCAGTCGATAGGCGCTGTTGCGCGAGATACCCGTTTCCTGGGCGAGCCGATCCGCGACATCGCGCCGGGTCATTCCTTCGGCCAGGAGGGCGCGGGCGCGGGCTTCGGGATCGGGGTGCGGCGTTACACGCGCCGGAACGCCGGTGCCGGAGACGATCACCGTCACCTCGCCGCGCGGCGGCGTGTCCCGGTAGTAACCCGCCAGCTCGGCGAGGGTCCCGTCGCGCGTTTCCTCGAACAACTTCGTGAGCTCGCGCGCCACGACGCCGCGCCGCTCGGCGCCACACATCGCGACGAGGTCGTCGAGCAGCTGCGCCGTGCGGTTGGGCGCCTCGAACACGATCACCGTCCATTCGCTCTGCGCGATGGTGTCGAGCAGCCGCTGCCGCTCCCCGCCCTTGCGCGGCAGGAAGCCGAGAAACAGGTACCGGTCGGCGGACAGGCCGGAGACCGCGAGCGCGGCCGCGACGGCGGTCGGGCCCGGCACGGTGACCACCGGAAAGTCGCGCGCGCGCGCCGCCGCGACGAGCGCCACCCCGGGATCGCTCACCGCCGGCGTGCCGGCGTCCGTCACGAGCGCGACGTCGCGGCCGCCCGCGAGCTGGCGGAGCACGCGTTCGATCGCGGCGGCGGGGCTATGCGCGTGCACGCTGACCAGCTCGGCGCCGGAGCCGACGTGGGCCAGCAGCGGGCGGGTGCGACGGGTATCCTCCGCCGCCACGGCGGCCACGCGCTTCAGCGTCTCGGCGGCGCGGGGCGAGAGATCGCCGAGATTGCCGAGCGGAGTCGCGACGACGAAGAGCGTGCCGCGCACACTACCACGTTACCGGCCACGGCAGCCGGTCGTAGAAGCCGGCCGACTGGAGCACGTAGCGGTGGGCCCGCGTGGCGTCCCGGAGCACCTTGGGGGCGGTGCCGGGCATCAGAATCTCGACGCCGTCGAGCAGCTGGCGTGCCCATTCGGTGAGGGCGAGCGCCAGTTCCTCGGGCTGCACCACCGAATCCGTCGGCACCGCGTCGCGTGGCGCGGCGAGCAGCTCGAGCGCCCGATGGGTGGCGCCGAGACCCGCAGCCACCCGCTGGGCGCGCCGCTTCCCTTCGCTCGGCAGCTCGTGCTCCACCGCATCGGCGATGCGCCAGAAGAGCTCGCGGTAGGTGTTGACGAGCGCCGCCGGCGCCTGCCACGGCAGCCCGGCCACGTACGGAAACAGCCGCGCCGACAGCGCGGGGGGATTCCCGTCGGGCGTGTCCCGGAACAGCGACTCCACGTATTTGGGGACCGCGAGACTCTCGGGTCGGTTGCAGAAATAGCCGCCGGCGAAGCGACCACCGTCGAACCGCAGATACGAGACGCGCCCGTTGGAGATCAGCTCGAGCACGCCGGCGGCCCGCTCTTCGGCGAGCACCGGGAACAGCGCGTCCGGCCGGCGGGCGTCGACCGTCTTCACGCTGAAGGTCTCGGCGCACGACTGGTACATCCACGCGAGCTGCTCGAGCGGAGCCGTGCAATAGGCCAGCTCGCCGCGCTCGGCCTCCGCCTCCATGCGCCGCAGCGCCTCGGCGATCGGGATCACCTCGCGACCGGTGGTGTGGAGCGAGACGGCGTTCACCGCTTCGCCGGCGCGCAGCAACAGCACCAGACACTCGTCCGGCAGCCAGGCGACGAGATAGCCGTCCACGCGGCCGTCGCGGTCCCGTTTGGCGAACGACAGGACGTTGTCGAGGTGGATGAACGCGAGCCGGGTACGATGAATGAGCCGGCCGGTCTGCGGGAAGGCAAGCTCCGCGAGCCGGACCGGCGAATTCGTCAGGCGAGCGGTGCTCGCGCGCATCCCAACCCTCCGGGGAGGGAACGGTTACTTCAGGTGCTGCTGGATCTTCTCGTCGAAGGCCGCCTTCGGATAGGCCCCCACGAGCGTGTCGACGTGACGGCCGTCCCTGAAGAATAGAATACTCGGAATCGAGCGGACGTTGAAGCGCATGCTCGTCTGCTGGTTCGCATCGACGTCCACCTTGGCCACTTTCATCCGGCCGCCGTACTCCCCCGCCAGCTGCTCCAGGATCGGCGCCACCATGTGACAGGGGCCGCACCAGGAGGCCCAGAAATCGACCACCACGAGCCCTTTCTGCTGCTCGACTTCCGCTCCGAACGTGGCGTCCGTGACCGCCACGGGACGTGTTTCCGTCATGCCGTTTGCTCCTTCTCGTCCTGTTGTTAAGTTCCCGTTCGCATGTCCGACCCCACGCCGCGCCTCGCGCATGTCGGCATCGCCGTCCCCCGCATCGCCGACGCCTTGCCTTTCTACCGAGACGTGTTGGGCCTCGCCCCGGGCCATCCTGAAGCGGCCGACGGGGCGACCATCGTCAGTCTGCGCTTCGGCGACGTCGACGTCGAGCTGCTCGAGCCACGCGATCCGGACAGCCCGGTCGCCCGATTCCTCGCCCGGCGCGGGCCCGGCATCCACCACCTCTGCTACCGCGTGCCGGATCTCGATCGCGCGCTGGCACGCTGCCGCGCCGCCGGCTATCGCTTGGTGGACGAGACGCCGCGCCACGGTGCGGGAGGCCGCCGCATCGCCTTCGTGCATCCGAAAGCGACCGCCGGCATCCTGCTGGAGCTGACCGAATGAATGAACGCCCGGGCGCTAGGGTCGGGTTCCCGGCACCGTGGGTTTGCACGGCGAGCCCGCGCCGCCCGCGCTTTCCAAGTGCACGTCGTAGACGAGCCAGCCGCCGCGACGCACCTGCACCAACTCGATCGGCTGCACGTGCGTGCACTGCGCGCGCTGCAGCTCGACCCGGAACAGCCGCCGGTCGCTCCCGCCAGTTACTGCGAGCGGCCCTTCGACGATCCGGTACCCGTTGGCCGACAGGTAGCGTTGCACCACGGTCATGCGCATCGCCACCACCGAATCCTGCATCCAGTCCGCGGCCGGCCCCCGGGTGGTGCCCCACAGCCGGCCCATCCGCTGAATGTCCTTGGCCTGCACCGCGTCGAGGAACTGCATGAGCGCGTCGTTCATCGTCGCCGGCGCCGGCGCCTGCGTGCGGTGGCCCCCGCAGGCGATTCCCAGCACGGTCAGGAGCACGGTCAGCCGTCGCATCGCCGGATACCTCAGGTGAGTGGAACGATCCGAAGGTAAGAACCCATGCGCCTCTACGTCAACATCGACCACGTCGCGACGTTGCGGCAGGCGCGTCGCACCGACGAGCCCGACCCGTTGCGCGCGGCGGCGGCGGCCGAGCGCGGCGGCGCCAATGGCATCACCGTACACCTCCGGGAGGACCGGCGCCACATCCAGGACGCCGACGTGAAGGGCCTCGCGCGATTCGTGCGCACCGTGTTGAATCTCGAGCTCGGCGCGAATCCGGAGATCGTGCGGCTCGCGGTCCGCCTACGGCCGTTTCAGGCCACGCTGGTCCCCGAGCGGCGCCAGGAGATCACGACCGAAGGCGGCCTCGCCCTGCACGGCGGCGCCCGTGACCGGCGCCTCGCCGAGACGGTGCGTCGTTTGCGCGGCGCGGGGATCCGCGTGAGCCTGTTCATCGACCCCGACCCGCGCACGATCGATTGCGCCGCGGCGCTCGCCGTCCCGGCGGTCGAGTTCCACACCGGACGCTACGCGCAGACCTGGAAAAAGAGCGGGCGCGCGCTCGCCGCGCTGGCGGCGGCAGCGGCATACGCCCGCGCCCTGGGCCTCGCCGTCCACGCCGGCCACGGCCTCACCTACGACAACGTCCAGCCCGTGGCCGCCATCCCGGAAATCGAGGAGCTCAACATCGGGCACAGCATCGTGAGCAACGCGGTGATGTGGGGGATGGAAGAAGCGGTGAAGCGGATGCGGAAGCTGGTCGATACGGCAGCCATCAGCCATCAGCCGTCAGCGGCTCCGGCACTGGAACAGCCGGCCGCTGATGGCTGAAAGCTGACGGCCTTCTTATGTTGATACCGCTATGACCCAACCGCCCGGCACGCCGCTCGCGATGGCCGACTTTTTCGCCCTCGAGGCGGGGGAGTATCTCGAGCGGCTGGACGCCCTGCTCGCGCCCGAGGGCGGACCCGCTGCCGATGAGTTCGTGCGGCTCGCGCGGGCGTTGCGCGGCAGCGCGCTGATGGCGAGCCAGACCCCGGTTGCCCGCGCGGCCGCGGGCCTCGAGTCGCTGGCCCGCAGCCTGCGCGAGGGCCGTCGCGGCTGGGATCCAGGGACGCGCCAGGTCGCCATCCGCGCCGTGGACGATCTCAAGATCCTCGTGCGCCGGGTCGCGGCCTGGACCGACGCCGACACCATCACAGCCGAGGCCCTCGGTCACGAGCTCGAGCAGCTCTCGGGCCGGCCCTCGGCGCTGCTGCGCGCCGCCGAGGCGATGGGGCTGGACGCGGGCGCGCGGGCGTTCGTGGCGCGGGAAGGGGCCGCGATCGCCAGCGCGCTCGATCGCACCGCCAACGCCATGCGCGCCGGCGCGCCCGCGCGGGACCCGCTGCAGCACGTGTTGCGCACGCTGCAGCCGCTGCGCGGTCTCGCCGCCCTCAATGATCTGCCGCCGCTTCCCGACGTGCTCGAAGGCATCGAGCGCGCCATCACCGAGGTGCTGCGGGGCGCGCCGCAGGCGGCGCCGGCCGCGACGCCCGATTTCTTTCATGGCGCGGCGGCGGCGATCGCCCAGGCGGCACGGGAGGTCGCCGAACGTGGCCGGCCCGATCCCGATGGTCCGGCGTTCCGCGCGTTCGCGGGCTACCTGGCCCAGTTCTTCGACCGCGAGCCGGTGATCGTTTCGATCAGCGATCTGTATTTCGACGACGCCGGCCCGCACATCGTGCAACGCGGCGCGGGGGCGGCGCAGGCGGCGCCGCTGTCACGCATGGAGCTGGTGAGCCACGGGGAACACCTGCGGCTCGCCGCCGACGCGATCGAGCGCGCCCCCAGCGCCACCCAGCGCGAGCTCCGAGTGCACACCCTCGCCGGCACCTTCCGGGCGCTTTCCGTCGCAGGTGAAGGACCGCTGCCCAAGAGCCTCAGCCGTTTCGTGGACGCCGCCCGCGAAGCGGTCGCGCTGGGCCATGCGGTGCGGGAGCCCGCGCGCTTCGCGGCTGCGCTGCGGCGCGCCAGCGAGCTGCTCGCCGAAGCGGCCACCGCCAACGATACGCGGCTCGCCACCGGGCTCGCGAGCGTGGCGACGCTGCTCAACACGTTGGCGGCGCCCACCGCCCCCGCCGCCCCCGCCGCCCCCGCCCCGGCCGCACCCGCGCCGGTATCCGTTCCGATCGCCGCCCCGCTCCGGGTCCCGGAGCCGCTCCCGATCGTGCCGATCGAAACGCTGGCTCCTGCACCACCCGAGCCGCCCCCGATCGTGCCGATCGAAACACTGGCTCCTGCACCGCCGGAGCCGGCCACCCCACCGGCGCCACCCGAGCTCCCGGTCGGGCCGGCCGCCCCGCGGAAGCCCGCTCTGCCGCCGCTCCTGCTGACCGAGATGTCGGAGGTCCCGGCGGAGACACCGGATCTGGTGGGCTCGTGGATCGCCTACGAGCGGATGGTGGCGGCCGGGATCGGGCCGGCCTCACTCGAGGAGCTGATGGGCGAAGCGGCCACCCCCGCCGCGCCGGCGCGCGACACGACGCGACCCACGCCGCCCTCGCTCGTGGCCGTCGAGCCAGCCCCCGCGGTGACCGTTCCCGCCGCCACGGCGGCCGTGGAACTGCCGGTGGTGGACGTGCAGACGCTCCTCTATCGCGGCCCCGCCGCGCTGGCCCGCGCGCAGGAGCTGCGCGCGCTCGCGCGGCGGGCGCCGCCCGAGGAGCTGCCCGCCCTCTTCGAAGAAGTCTGCGATCTCGTTGTCCTCGCCTTCGAGCCCCGCGCGTAACCGTCCGTCGCGCTGGGCCTGGCCGCTCGGACTGGCGGTCACCGCGGCGTTTCTCGTCTGGGCCGTCCACGGCGTGGACCTGCGCGAAGTGCTCGCGGAGGTGCGCCGCGCCAATCTGCTGCTGATCCTCGCGTCGGCGGGCGTCGCCACCCTCACCTTCCCGCTGCGGACCTTGCGCTGGCGTGTGCTGTTGCGCGACGTGGACGGCCGCCGCTACCCCCTGCGCCCGCTGTGGGACGCGACCGCGATCGGCTTCATGGCGAACAACCTGCTGCCGGCTCGTGCAGGGGAGTTCGCGCGGGCGTGGGTGGCGAGCCGCCACCTGCCGGTCCGCTTCACGACGGCCCTCGCCTCGATCGGCGTGGAGCGCGTCTTCGACGGCCTGATGATGCTCGGCCTGATGGCGGTGGCCATCGCGGCTCCCTCATTCCCGAGCCACGCCTCGGTGCACGGCACGTCGGTATCGCGCGTCGCCGCCGGCGCGGCCATCGTCTTCGGGGCGGCGCTGCTCCTCGCCCTCATCGTGGTCCATCGTCCCGCTCCGTGGGTGGCCGTGTTCGACCGGATCGCCCGCGCGATCCTTCCGGCCAAAGCGGCCGCGCGCGCCACGTCGGTCGTGGAAGGGCTCGTGGCGGGCCTCGCGGCGCTGAAGAGCCCCGCCCGCTTCGCCGCCGTCGTGGTGTGGTCCCTGGCGTTGTGGCTCGTCAACGCGGCCGCCTTCGCGTTGTGTTTCCACGCCTTCGGTCTGCCCGTCCCCACCGAAGGCGCGCTCCTGCTGCAAGGGTTGATCGGATTCGGTGTGGCGATCCCGTCGGCGCCGGGCTTCTGGGGCGTGTTCGAGGGCGCGACCCGTCTCACGTTGCAGTTCTACGGCATCGGCGCAAACCTGGCGCTCGCCTATGCGTTCGCCTTCCACATCGCCGGCTTCATCCCGATCACCCTCCTCGGCCTCGAAGCGCTGTCGCGCGCACATCTGCATCTGAGAGACTTGCGGGGCGCCGCCCCGCCGGAGTCGGCTCCGTGAGCGCGCCTTCCACCCCGCCGGACCGGCTGCGCGTTGCCGCCCATGCGAAGCTCAACCTGTTCCTGCGCGTTCTGGCGCGCGAGCGCGACGGCTACCACCAGATCGAAACCGCGTTCACGCTGCTCGAGCTCGCCGACGAGATCCTGGTGACACGCGCCCCCCCCCCGGCCGGCGTCACGCTGATGATCGACGGACCCGACCTCGGCCCGGAAGCGGAAAACCTCGCGGTGCGCGCAGCCCGCGCGGTGCTCGCGGCGACCGGCGAGCGATTCGGTGTGGCGATCGCGCTCGCGAAGCGCATCCCCGTGCGCGCCGGACTGGGCGGCGGTTCGAGCGACGCCGCCGCGGTGCTGCACGCCGTCAACGCGCTGGCACACCACGCGGTGCCCCGCCACGAGCTGCTGCATTTCGCGACGCGACTCGGCGCCGACGTTGCGTTCTTCGCGAGCGGCGCGCCACTCGCCCTCGCCTGGGGGCGCGGCGAGCGGATGTACCGCCTCGCCCCCCTCCCCACCGCTCCGGCGCTCGTCGCCGTGCCGAGCGTCGCCGTGGCGACGCCGGACGCCTACCGCTGGTGGGACGAGATGCACCCGGCAACCGCGGCGCGGGGTCCGGTGCTGCTCGACGCCGCGGCGCTCGCGAGCTGGGGAAGCATCGGCCGCCTCGGCGGCAACGATTTCGAGGCACCGGTCTTCGGCAAACATCCGGAGCTGCGCGCGGTCTTCGAGCGGATCGCCCGGACGAGCCCGCTCTGGGTGAGGCTCTGTGGCTCCGGGGGCGCCGTAGCGGCGGTGTACAGGAACGAGCGCGATCGCGAGGACGCCGCGCGCGCGCTGGGCCGAACGGACGTGACGGTGATCACAACGACCACGCGGGCGGTTGCGGCCCCGGGCCCGGAGCCGCAGGATTGAGCCCAGCCACTTGAAAAGAACCAACCAACCTCCAGATTCCCCGGGGCGGGCTTGCGAGAGGCCGCTTCGTCTGAAACGGCGACACCGCGCACCCGGCCGCCAGCGCCCGAAGCGCGCCGCCGCATCCAGCGCGACACAAGGGGAGTTCCCATGAGAAAAAGCCCTGCCGTACCCGCGTGGGCGGTGCTCGCCGCCTCGCCCGTGTTGCTGTTGTCTCTCCTGGTCCAGCGGCCGCCCGCACCGCCGGTCGCGCCGCCGCACGTGTTCCAAGGCACGGTGCAGGCCGTGCAGCCGAACACCGCTACATTCGATATCATCACCGGCGTGGGCTTCGCCCTGCGCCTGATTCACATCCGCACGGCGCCAGAAACGCAGATCACCAGTAACCAGGTGACGGTTGCCTTCTCCGACATCAAGGTCGGAGACATCGTGCGTGCCGAGTGTCGCATGGTGGACACCGTCCTGGTGGCCGACCGCGTCGAAAAGCTCTCCGCGGCAGGCACGGCGCCGGAGACCCGGCCATGAGCCGCGCTGCATGGTGGACCACCGTCGCGGCGCTGATCGTCGCCGTCGCGGCGTGCCAGCGCCCGCTCAAGCCGGGCGACCCGGTGCGCGGGTTGACCCGAGACCAGCGGGCCCTCTTCGACCGCGGCCGCGTCGTGTTCGACAGCGTGTTCACCCCCGAGACGGGGCTCGGCCCGCTGTTCAATTCCATCGCCTGCGGCGAGTGTCACGAGGATCCGGTGGCGGGCGGCGTGGGCGACGAAGTGGAGGTGCACGCGTCCGCGTTCCGTCCACCGGTCTGCGACCCGCTCGTCCAGGAAGGCGGGATCGTCATCCAGCAGCGCGTGACGCCCGCCCTGAAGGCCGCGCTCGGGATCGACTCGGAGCCGTTTCCACCGAGCGCCACGGGACGCGCGCTGCGAACCTCGCCGGTCGTGTTTGGGCGCGGCCTGTTGGACCTCGTGCCCGATTCGCTCATTCTCTCCTACGTCGACTCCGCCGACCGGAACGGCGACAGCATCTCCGGCCGCCCCAATCGTTTCTTCGACGGGCGCCTCGGCCGGTTCGGCCGCAAGGCCTTGGTCCCGACGCTCGCGGAGTTCAACGCCGGCGCCTTCCCGATCGAGATGAGCGTCACCAATCCGGCGGTGCCGACGGAGGAAACCATCGGCGGGAACCCGATCCCCGCGGGCGTCGATCCCGTGCCCGAGCCGGAGATCAACCAGGAAGCGACCGACCTGACCGACGCCTTCGTCCGCTTCCTCGCGGCCCCCACGCCGCTCAAGGCCACCTCCGCGGCCCGGCGTGGCCGCGAGCTGTTTGCGAGCGTCGGCTGCACGGGGTGCCACATCCCGACGCTCCGGACCGGGGACTCCCCCATCGCCGCCCTTCGCCACAAGGACGTCGCGGCGTACACCGATCTGCTGCTGCACGATATGGGCCCGGACTTGGCGGACATCTGCCTGACCGAGGCGACCCCCTCCGAGTTCCGGACCGAACCCCTGATCGGGCTGCGGGTGGCGCAGCAGTTTCTGCACGACGGCCGGGCCAAGACGCTGGAGCAGGCTATCGCTCTGCACGGCGGTGAGGGATCGCGGGCGCGCGACGGCTTCCTCGGGCTTTCGGAGACCGAGCGGGCAGCGTTGATCGCGTTCCTGAAGACGCTCTAGACGAACCAGTCGGACCCGCTGGACATACGGTCCAGGTGTGGCTTTCTACGACAAGAGCTTTCTCCCGAGGAGGTGCCGTGAATAAATCTCGATGCTTGCTCCGAAGGTTCGCCGTTGCGGCCGTCGTCGTCGCCAGCGCTGTCCCGATCGCCAACTGCGGCAAGGACTCATCCGGCCCCGGCGCAACCTCGATCGCGAACTTCGTTTCGAACGTTTCGGTCCAGGGCACGGCGCTCAGCGCTCTCCTCAGGCAGGGCAGCGCGCCCGCGGCGGGGAGCGGGCCGAGCGTCACGCCTGTGGGACCGACGATCGTCATCAACGGTGGCAGCTCGCAGGTCCAACTCACCGGCTCCGCCGGCTTCACGACGGTGATCCTCGCCGTGGAAGGTCAGCCGGGGTACTATGAGATCACGCTGCCCTCTTCGCAGTCCGTCGTTGATCTGATCCTCACCCTCGCGCAGGCGATCCCGTCCGCGTCGTTCAACCTCAGGTACAGCGTGGGAACGAGTGGCTCCGCACTGGGAGCGTACGCCGCGACCCCGCTCACCGTGACGCAGGTCGGCAGCGGCGACGTGCAGGTGAGCGTGTCGTGGGACGTGAACAGCGACGTCGATCTGCACCTAGTGGAGCCGGGCGCCAGCGGCGAGGAGATCTATTACGGGAACTCCACCTCGGCGACCGGCGGCGTGCTGAACCTCGATTCGAACGCCGATTGCGCCATCGATGGCGTACGAAACGAGAACATCTCGTATCCCACCACCACCCCTCCTGCCGGGCAGTACACGGTGCGCGTCGATTACTACAAAGAGTGCGGTCAGACGCAGACCGATTACGTCGTGACGGTGCAAGTCAAAGGACAATCGCCGCAGGTCTTCACCGGCACCTTCACGGGCGCCGGAGATCTGGGCGGCGCCGGATCGGGCACGCTGATA
>Ga0326597_10010877_pt1 | contig 12098 bp, 11 predicted proteins | sample RVTome_12_FD_203789 | JGI IMG/M metagenome (GOLD analysis project Ga0326597, IMG submission 203789) | Soil microbial communities from uranium-contaminated site in the Upper Colorado River Basin, Wyoming, United States - RVT100D185 | ecosystem: Environmental > Terrestrial > Soil > Contaminated >... | reverse complement strand
CAGCATCAGTAGTCCCTCGATCACCTTGCCGTCCGCGCTCGTCCACTGCGCGCGCTGCGCCTGGCCGAGGGCGATCTCGTCGCGAACCCACGGGTTCAGGTCCGTGATGCGCTGCTGGCGGTCTACGTCGGCCCCGGTGCGGCCGACGTAGACGTCGGGGGGCGTGGCGGCGTCGGTGTAGGCGTAGGCGTAGCTCCGCCGGTCGTCGGACCACGAGGCCACGCGAACGACGCCGTCCGTCTTCATGAGCGGCGTGATCCGGCCGGTGGCCACGTCGATCCGCACGGGGAAGCGGGTGGTGCCGTAGCCGCTCTGTACGAACAGCGACTTGCCGTCGGGCGAGAAGACCGCCGTGCCGAAGCGGCCCGTGCGGCCCGTCGCCACGTTGCGGACCGTGCCGGTGGCGGCGTCGAGGAGCCACAAGTCCCCGTTGCCCATGTCCCATTCGTCGAGGCGGACGGCCGAGAAGAGGACCGCCTTGCCGTCCGGAGACCACCGCGGGGACAGCTCCGGCACGGTGTTGTGGGTGAGCTGCCGCGCCGATCCCGTCTTCAGGTCGACGACGTGAAGCTCCGTCTTCCACGTCGAGTTCCACGCGTTGTCGGGTTGAGCGGCCACGATCGCGCTCGCGCCATCGGGCGCTACGTCGGCGGTGTGGATCCACCAGTCGCGCTGCGTGATGCGGGTGAGCGCGTCTCTGGCGAGGTCGTACCGCCACAAGTTGCGCCAGTAGTCGCGGACATGGCTGTTGGATCCTTCGCCGACGTACACGACGTCGGTGTCGGCGCCGGGGCCGGCCGGCGCGGGCTCCTGCCGGACGAGCAGGAAAAACGTGCCGTCCGCCGACATCTGCCACGAGCCCTCCGGCCCGGGACCGATGTGGCTGCGCTGGAAGGCTTCGCCACCGTCGAGCGGCCGCTCGAACAGCTCGCGGCTGCGCTTGTCGCCGTCGCCGACGGAGCGCAGGAAGAAGACGGACCGCGAGCCCGGGGCCCACATTGGCGGCGAGTCGCCGTCACGCAGGAACTCGCGCGGCGGCGTCGCCCCGTTGGCGGAGGCCAGCCATGCGACCGAGTGGCGGGCGTTCTCGGTCGGAGACGCGCGCTCGACGGTGTAGAGCACCCACCGGCCGTCGGGGGAGAGGAGCGGGGTTCCCGGCTCGGCGAGGCGGAACTGGTCCTCGACGGTCATGGGTCTCCGGCCGTCCTGCGCGAGGACCGGCGATGTCAGCAGCAGCAGGGCCACGGGAAGGAGTCGCATGTCGCGAAGATACGCGCCCCGGGCGCCCCGGTATTGTCGATTCCGTCGTCTTGTCGGAAACCGTGGGCGATCAGGCGGGGCGCAGCGTGCGATATCGCCCCGGCGTGAAGCCGGTTACGCGCCGGAACGTCCGGGTGAGTTGCGCCTGGTCGGCGAATCCACAGGCCAGCGCGATCTCGGCGAGGGGCAGGTCGCGCGCGCGCAGCAGCTCCTCGGCGCGGGCCACGCGGCGGCGGCGCAGCATCTCCCCCGGAGAGCAGCCGTAGGCCTTGCGGAACGCCCGCGCGAACGCCAGCGGGTGCACGCCGAGCGCATGCGCGATCCCTTGTGCGGTCATCCTCTCGCGGTAGGAGTCGTGGATGAGCTGGAAGGCGGCGGCCAGCCATGGCGCCGGATGGCTTCCCCGCTCGCGCTCGCGCGCGGCCTGCGCGAGCAGCTCCAGGGCGAGGCCTTCGAGGACGAGGGGCGACAGCGCGTCGATGCGGCGGAGCTCGTCCTGCAGGCGGCGGCCGAGCCACGGCAGGGTGCCGGAGGGAAATCCGACCGCGCGCTCGGCCAGAACGCGATCGCCGCCCACCCGGGCCACGAGCGAGGGTGCGATCGAGAGGGTGAGGAAGCGGCCGCCACGGGTGTGGAAGCGATCGCGATGCGTCGTGCCCGCGGGATTGAAGATGACCGTGGGCGGCGCGCAGAGGCCGTCGAGCCCCGACGCGCTCGAGATGTACGCGCCCTCGAGGACGAACCAGAAGTGCGCGTCCTCGTGGGTGTGCCGCGTGACGGTGTCCTCCGGCCGGTCCACGAACTCGGCCAGGGAGAAGCCGTCCAGGTCGATCGCGCGGCGGCGCGCGCCGATGAAAGTGCCGAAACCCAGGGGTTGCATCGTCAACGGCCAGTATACGGACGCCGCCCGTCGCCGGCCACGACTTTCAGCGCGCGGGCCTTGCCACCCGCATGCGGTTGTTCTTCTGGTCGAACGTGACCGCCAGCTCGCGGAGGATGCGCGCGCCGACGTTGGCCATCGGGAACACGGGTTGGAAATCCACCATCGGACGCTCGATCAGGACGGCGCCGATGCTGACGTTGCCGTCGAGCGGCGCCGCCTTGATCTCGAAGGTGTTGCCGAGGGTCTGCCCGCGGCCGACGACCTGCGGCGGCGCCGAAAGGGGCAGCCGTTCGGCCTCCGCCAGCGGCAGCGAGATCCCGCCCATGAAGCCGGCGTCCACGTGCGCGTCCATCTCGCGCCCCGCCACCGTGATGCGCGCGGTCGGGATGCCGCGCTCGCGGGTGAACGCGAGCACGTCGCGGCCGTTGGCCGGGGGCAGCTCCCCGAGAGCCATTCGCACGACGTTCGCCGGATAGTCCAGCGTCAGGAGGCAGCCGGCGAAGAGCCCGAAGCCGAGGACGCCGTCCACCTTTTCGCCCCGGGGCATCTCACGCATGTCGCGCACCGCCGCCTGCAGGCCCTCGAAGCGCGCGCCGCCGATCTGGAGAGAGTCGATGGCGACCAGCGCCATCGCCCGCGCGTTGCGGCCGCTGGGGTCGCCGCCCAGCGCCTCGCCCACCTTCTCGAGCCCGAGCCGCGCCGCGAGCGCTGTGTCCACGCGCGCGGTGCCCGCCCCGCCGGTGTCGATCGCGAACAGGAACGGGCCCTGGCCGTTCAGCATCACGTGGACGGCGGGCATGTGACCGCTGCGCAGCATGGGCACCTCGGCGCCGTCCGCCGGCACCACGGTCGTGCGCGGGGACTCGTAGGACTCCGCGGGACCGCCGGTGTCGCTGGTGCGGGTGACGCGCCTCCGCGGTCCCGGGCCATCCGCCTCCCCGAGCCACTCCCGCACCTGCCGCGCGAAGCTCGACGCCGCCGGGGGATCGAGGTTCGCCATCACCACCAGCGTGTAGTCGCCGGCCATCTCCAGGACCGCGTTCACGCCAGGAAAGCCGCCCGCGACGCCGAGCCCGCCGCCCGCGCCGCCGCCGCCCAGCTTTCCGGCACGCAGCGCATCGGCGAACCGCCGCAGGTCGTCGACGGTCGAGTAGCCGCCGCCGGCGCTGGTGCCGCGCCAGGGGAGCGAACGGCGGTTGTCGGTCATCTGCCCACCGTCGCGCGTGTAGCCCGTGGCGCGGTTCGCGATCGCCGCGTCCACCGGGTACGCCTCGGTGTCGGCCATGCCCGCGGGCTTGAAGATCCGGTCGCGCACGTAGTCGTGATAGGAGCGGCCGGAGACCTTCTCGATGACGAGCCCGAGGAGGAGGTAGCCCGCGTTCGAGTAGCGCTGGCGCGCGCCGGGCTCGAACTCCAGCGGCGCGTCCACGAACAGGGGGAGCCAGTCGCGGAGGTTGCGCAGGCGCCCGCGATCGTAGGCGTCGTACTTCGGGCCGAAGAAGTCACCGGTCCCGCCTCGATGCTCGAGCAACTGCGCGATCGTGATCCGCCGCGCGCTTTCGGCGGGGAAGTCGGGGACGTATTTGTCCACGGTGTCGGACAGGGAGAGCTTGCCCTCCGCGGCGAGCTGTTCGATGGCCAGCCGCGTGAAGGCCTTGTTGATGGAGCCCAGGTTGAACTTCGTGTCCGGCGTGTTGGGCGTGCCCGTTTCGCGCTGCGCCAGGCCGGCCGCATCCCGGAACAGGATCTGGTCGCCCTTCGCCAGCAGGACGGCGCCGGAGAACTCGTCCGACGCCTCGAGCGCCTTTATCTGCGTTCGCAGCGCGGCAATGATCTCGCTGTCGGTTTTCCGGGCCTCCTGGGCGGCGACGGGTGTGGAAGCCGCGATCAGGACGACGGCGAGCTTCAGGGTCGATGAGATGCGCATTCGGGATCCTCCATGGTCGGCGCCCTGGTCGGGCGCGCGCTCATTGAAGGAATACGTCGGGGTCGTGAAGATCCGGTGAAGCCGGGAGGGTGAAGGTGAAACGCGCGCCCGCGCCGGGCTCGCTCGACACCGACACCCGCCCGCCGTGCGCCTCGACCAGTTGCTTGACGATGGCGAGCCCCAGGCCGGCGCCACCCGTACTTCGCGCCCGCGACGGGTCGGAGCGATAGAAGCGGTCGAAGACGTGCGGCAGGTGCTCGGGGGCAATGCCCTCGCCGCTGTCGGCCACCTCGAGGGCGGCCTGGCCCGCCGCCGCGCGGCCGGAGACGCGGATCGTCCCCCCGTCCGGCGTATGGGTCAGCGCGTTCGCGAGCAGGTTGCGCAGGACCTGCGCCAGCCGCTCGCGATCGGCGTCCGCGGCCAGCGGCGCCGGAACGTCGGCCTGGAGGGCGATCCCGCGCGCGGCGGCGATGGGGCGGATCGCGGCCAGCGCGGCGTCCACGGCCTCCGCGAGCCGGACCGGCGCGCGATGCAGAGGAAGCTGGCCCGACTCCGCGAGCGCCAGGTCCTGCAGGTCGCCCACCAGCCGGGCCAGGAGCAGCGTCTCCTCGTGCAGCGACCGCAGGGTCGCCGCGTCGGCCTCCTGCAGCCCGTCCTGTACGGCTTCGATCTGGCACCTGAGGTTGGTGAGCGGTGTGCGCAGCTCGTGGGCCACGTCCGTGACCAGCGCGCGGCGCAGGGACTCCGACCGCGCGACCGCGTCCGCCATCGCGTTGAACGCGCGCGCGAGATCGCCGATCTCGTCCGCCGCGGTCGCGGGCACGCGCTGCGTCAGGTCGCCGGCCTCCATCCGGCGCGCCGCCGCCGTGATCGCCTCCACCGGGCCCAGGATCCGGCGCGAAAGCGCCAGCGACAGCGCGAGCGCCAGCGCCACCGCGGCCAGCGCCGACAGCAGCAACCATCGGTTGACGCTGGTCACGAACCGTGGCTCGGTCTCCCCGTCCTCGCGCGGCGGCGGGAGGGCGTACAAGGTGCCCACGGGCCGGCCCGCCGCATCCGCGACCTCCACGTGAGGCGCCCCGACGAGCACCATGTGCCGCATCCGGCCCGCGCCCTCCTTCATCTCGATGGTCAGGCGATCGCCGGCCACTCGGAACGAAGCGCCGTCGAGGGATGGGGAAGACGAGCCGCGCACGCGCCCGTCCGCCGTGAGCAGGACCAGGCGATGGCCCAGCGGCTCGGCCAGCTTCGCCAACCGACCATCGATCTCCGGGCGCGGCGTGGCGTCCGTGACCTGCGATCCCAGGACAGCGGCCACGCCGGGCAACCGGGCATCACGATCGCTCGTTTCCAGCCGCGTGTATTCGAGACGGACGGCGATCCGGGAGAGCAGGACGACGCCGGCGACCGCGATCACCGCCACCAGCAGGGTGAGCAGGATCAGCCGGGCGCGCAGGCTATGCACGATCGCCGCCGGGCGCCGCCAGCCGGTAGCCGACGCCGAACACCGTCTCGACGAGCGGCGCGTCCGGGCCGCTGCCCGCCGCGGCCAGCTTCCGCCGCAGCTTCACCATGTGGGCGTCCACGGTGCGGTCGAGTGCTTCCGAGCCGGCGCCGAAGGCGCGCTCGCGGAGGGCCTCCCGCGAGAACACCCGCCCCGGCGCGCGGGCCAGCGCCGCCAGGATCGCGAATTCCCGCGGCGTCAGCTCGACCCGATGCGGTCCGACGGCGACTTCGCGCCGGGCGGTGTCGATGGCGAGCGCTCCCACCGCGAGCGTCTCCACGCCTTCCGGCAGCGTCCGCCGCAGGACCGCGCGCACGCGGGCCACCAGCTCCCGCGGGCTGAACGGCTTCGATACGTAGTCGTCGGCGCCGAGGTCGAGCCCTTCCAGCCGATCGGCCTCGCTCGCGCGCGCGGTGAGCAGGATGACGGGGATGCCGGATTCGCCGCGCACCAGGCGGCAGACCGCAAGCCCATCGAGGTGCGGCAGCATCCGGTCGAGCACGACGAGGTCCGGGGCCGGTTCCGCACGCGCGCGCTCCAGCGCGGCGCGCCCGTCGGCGGCGGTGTCGACCTGGTATCCCGCGTGCTCCAGGTACAAGCGCACTGAGGCCACCGTCTTCGCGTCGTCGTCCACGACCAGAATACGGGCCTTCGGCACGGCACAGGATGCCATCCGGCCGTGAAGAAGTGGTGAACGGGACCGGCGGATGCGCGCCATGTTCTCGCTGTTCACCAGTGTCCTGCGTGACGCCGAGGGCAACCGCCGCCGGCGCGGCGACGCGTCCGACGCGGAGATCGCGGCGCTGGTGAGAGCGGCAACCCCCGCCGTCGCCGCGGCCCTGTGTGAAGCAATCGCCTGCGAGGCCCTGAAGAAGCGCCAGGGCGAGTCACGGGACGGCCGCGTCCGCGCAGAGCGGACAGTCGCGCGGCAGCCAGAGGGTGAGGAAGCCGGTCAGGGCCGGCTCGTGTGAAGGGCGACCGCCTTCCACGCGCCGCCCTCGTCGACGAACGTCATCGTGAAAAATGTCCCGCGCACGATCCCGGCATCGCCGACGACGGAGACCGTCACGGAGCTCGTTCCCATCTTCGAGTACTCGAGCTGCCCCGAGCCGATCGTCTCGACGACCTCGCGTTTCGTTTGCTGCTCACCCGCGCGGTGAGTCCACACGAAGGACTCGTGAAGCAGGCCTTCGAGTGCCCGCGCGTCGCCGGCGAGAAGGGCCCGATGAAAGGCGGCCTGGGCGGCTTGAAGATCCTTCACCGCCACCGCCTCGGGGCGGGGAACGGGTGTGGCCTGCCAGGCGACGGCCTGCCAGCGGCCTTTCCGTCTCACGAACGTGCCCGTGTTGAGGTAATTCGCGATCGCCGGCTCCGCGCCGCCGGTGGTCTTGCCCACCAGACGGAAGGCCACCACGGCGGTGTCGCCGTACTGCTGGATGCGGATGTCCTCGGCGGAATACGCAATGGCCGGTGCGTCCGCCTTCGGTGGCGGGGCCGACCGCATGTCGCGCAGGATGTCCGCCTTGCCGATGCGCTGTCCGACCCCCCTCGTATAGATGAGGTCGTCGGCCCAGAAGCGCTCGTGGACCGCGGCGTCGCTGCGCGAGGCGCCGGCCAGGAACTCCTTCAGCAGCGCGGTGAGCTCCGCGGCGGCCGGCGCCGCGGGCTCCTTCGGCGCCTGCGCCTGCAGCGCCGACGCGCTCAGGACCGCGACCATCGCGCATGCCGCCGCGCGCAACGCACCCTTCGTCATCGGCCCTTCCCTTCTTTTGCCGCGTCAGCGCCCGTAGCGTATCTGGGTGTTGGCGATTGCAAGCTCCACGCGGCGGTTCTTGGCGCGGGCGGCGTCCGAGTTTCCGGGCACGAGAGGGAGCGACTTCCCGTGGCCCGTGACGGAGAGGATCTCCGCCGGCAGCCCCGCCTGCGCGAGGTAGTCCCGCACCGCCTGGGCGCGGCGCTCGGAGAGCGCCTTGTTGTACGCGTCGCTGCCGACGTCGTCGGTGTGCCCGTTCACCGAGATCGTGTAGTCGTGCGAAGTCATGAGGATTCCGGCGATCCGGCTCAGCAGCTCGCGATCCTTCACGCTCAGCTCGGCCTTGTCGAACTCGAACTTCAGGTGGTCCCCCCCGAGGTTCATCACCAGGCCGAGGGCGGTGCGCCGCGTCTCCGCGATCTCACCGAGGGCGGCCTCCAGGCGGTTGCGCTCGGCCTCGGCCCGCTTGCGGATCCGGTCCGCCTCAGCCTGCGCCTGGGCCGCGTTTGCGACCGCGACGCTGGCTTCCTGGCGCGCAGCGCTGGCCGCCTGGAGTGCGGCATCGGCCTCCCCGCGGGCGCCGGCCGCCTGCACCTCCGCCACCTGCCGGCCTTCCGCGGCCGCGCGGGCGGCGGCATCGGCGGCGGCCGCCTTCTCCAGGGCCTGCCGGGCGAGAGCCGTCGCTTCGTCCGCCTTGGCGGACACGCTGGCGAGCTGCCGCTCGGCGGCGTCCGTCCGCTGCCGGATCTGGTCACCGAGGAACCCTAGCCCGGCGAGGAGGAGGAGGAGGAGGAGAAGCACGATGGCGCCGCGGCCGCTGCGCCGCGTGGGCTCGTCCCGGTCCTCGGACTGTAGGTTGAGGCTCGACCTGTTGGCCATGTCCTCAGTATGATCGTCGTTCGCGTGGCGGCAAAAGCCGCCCGACAACACGCCCCGGGGACGGCTGCGCGCTACTTCGGCGGCAAGCGGTCTGCGATCGTGTCGCGGTGGAAGCTACCGTGCTTCCTCGTTTCGGCCCATCCATCCGACGCGGAGCCGGGCGCGCCCTGATCCGCGGCGAAGTCCTGCCACGAGTTGTAGCGGCTGACACCGAGGAATTGCCACGCTCCTCCCTCGAGGTGTTGCAGTACAGCGTTGACAGGCACCTTCGACGCGGGATTCCCTTGTCCCATCGCCTTCTCGAGCGCCTCCCGATGTCCAGGAGCGGCCCGCCACATCCCGAAGCGCCGCCTTCGGTCAGTCCCATCGCGCGAGCGAAATCAGCCCAGGGCGATCCGGCTGCGAAGGTGTCGTCGTGCCAGGCCCTGAGACTGGTGACGGCAGGAGGAGGCGGCGGAGTCACCTCCACGGTGGTCTTCGGCCCAAGATGGCGGATGACGCAATAGTCCCAATCGTCGCCGTGTTGATGCCGCAGCACGATGAAGTGGCCCGGATTGACAGCCGTCCGGCGTCCTGATGTTGTCACCCAGCACGGCTGAAGCTGACGTGGTAGACGTCGGTTCTCGCAGTTGCTGCGGCCTGGGTCTGTGTGATCGGACCGCTGGTGAGGATGTTCTCGGTCAGCCTGCCCTGCCCTTGCGGGACGAGGCTCGAACGGAAGACGTCCAGCGCATTGACGTGCTCCTTGTCGCGCTGCGAGGCTGCGCAAGAGGGTTCTTCACCGTCTGGACAATGTGGGGTGCGATCCGTTCCAGGCCCCACGAAAGCCTTGACGCGGCGCCGCTTCGGGCGGAAGCTCGCGCGGGAGGATCATGCAAACGCGGCCGGAGCAGCGCGACCGCGTCCTCGCCCTCGTTGCGTCGCAGGTGCGCGTGCGCTTCGCCCTGGACGCCTCGACCTTCGCCGAGCGGCTGCTCGAGCTGGGCCGGGCCGCGTCTCCCGATCGGACGCCCGAAGAGCACGTCCGCAGGCTCAGCCTGGACGATCTCTATCTGGCCAGCGCCTGCGCCCAGGGCGAGGAGAGCGCCTGGGAGGAGTGCCTGGCCCGCCATGGCGATTTCGTCCGGGGTTTCGCCCGCCGCTTCCTCCGGGAACCCGCCGCGAGTGACGTCGCCGACCAGGTGATCGCCGACCTGTGGGAACGGCGAAAGATGGCGCGCTACGAAGGACGGAGCGCGCTCCGGACGTGGCTCGGCGCCATCGTCGCCCACGCGGCCATGAACGCGGTCAAGGCCGATCGCCGGTGGCTGCCCCTGGAGGGCGAAGGGCCCGGCCCGCGGCGGCAGGAGCGCTCGGGAAGCCCGCCGGATGTGGCCGCCACCGAAGACCGATCGCTCTTCGAAGGCCTGGTGAGGAAGGCGATGGAGGGCCTGTCGGCGGATGACAAGCTGCTCATCCTCCTCCACTACGAGCAGGACCTCACCCTGGATGAGATGGCGATCGCGGTGGGCGGTTCGAAGGCCGGCCTGAGCCGGCGGTTGAAGCGGGCGCGTGAGCAGTTGCTCGCGTCCATCGATTCCATGGCCCGGAGTCGAACCGGGCTCTCGGCGGAGACGCTGCGCGCGGGAATCGACCTGCGCCGCCTCCAACTGGATCTGGGGACCATCCTTGGTGGCGCGACGGCGGAACGTAAGCACGATGGCACGGTCTAAGTCACGGGATGAACCGGAGGAGACCTTGAGCAACCCCCACGACCCGGGCCTTCTGGCGGCGTCCCTGGAGGGCCGGCTGGACGCCCGGGAGCGAGAGGCCCTGACCGCGCACCTGGCCGAATGCGCCGAGTGTCGCCAGGCTCTGGCCCTGCTCGCCCGCGCGGCCCACGCCGGCTTGATCCCGCTGCCCACTGCGGCGCGGCCCGGCTTCGCGCTGCGCCGCTGGCTACCGTTGGCGGCGGTCCTCGTCATGGCCCTGGCCGCCGTCACTCGGTTGAACTGGTCTCCCGCCCCGATCGGAGAAACCCGCCCTTCCGACGCGGCATCCGGCGTTTCAGTGTCCCCTCCGCCGATCGAGGCGGCGCCGCCACCGGCGAGCTCACCGCGAGGAGCGGAGCCGCGTGCCGACACGCTCGACCCGGCAGTCCTGGTCACGCGGGGGGCGGCCCGGCGGGTCGCCGGCAAGACGTTCCGCCTCGTGGCCGGCGAATGGATCGATGCCCGCTTCGACCCTGCGACCGGACTACCGATCACGGATGTGAAGGGCCCCGACCAGCGATCCTCGCTCCTCTCCCGCGTCCCCGCCCTCGCCCCCTACGCCGCTCTGGGCGAGCGCGTCGTGGTCGTCTTCGAGGGGACGGTCTACCGCTTCAGACCCTGACCGCTCGCGGGGCCCCGTTCGCCCGCCAAGCCGATACCGCACGCCGCGCCGATGAGGGCGCCTCGCCAGGACACGTTCATGACCAGTGGTGCGGAGGATGCCACCGCGGAACAGAACGCCTCCGCCGCTGTCAAAGCGCTGAAAGACCATACCGGCCGAAGAGAGGAATGACATGTGATTCGTGACGACCGGCCAGGCTTCGCGGAGGTTCGAGCAGGCCAGGGCAAGCCGGGCGTCCCCGCGCTTCAGGGGGGCCAGACCCAAGCCGTGAACATCCCCGCGCAGAAGGCGGCCCTCGCCTCGGTCATGTCGGCCCGGGTCGAGAAGAGGGCGGCGTGGTGACGCCGTGGCGAGCGTGTCATGAAAGGGTGAGCGTGTCATGAAAGAACGATTTGCCGCCGCGTGCCGCTGGGTTCCGGTCGTGTCCGTCGTAGTTGCGCTCCTGGTCCACACGGTGTCGCGACCACCTGCCCTCCGCGCCGCCTTCCCGGGCACGAACGGGAAGATCGCATTCTGGGCTGTCGACGGCGATGCGGAGATCTTTTCGATCAACCCCGATGGCACCGAGCGAACGAACCTGACGAACAACGACGTCCATGACTTCACTCCGGCCTGGTCGGCTGACGGCGCCCGGATCGCCTTCACCAGCGAGCGGGATGGCAACCGCGAGATCTACGTGATGAACGCCGACGGCACCGGCCAGCTCCGGCTCACCGACGACCCCGGGCAGGACGACGGTCCCGCCTGGTCGCCCGACGGCGCCCGGATCGTGTTCGTGAGCGCCCGGGACGGCAACTTCGAGATCTATGTGATGAACGCCGACGGCACCGGCCAGACCCGGCTTACCGACGACCCCGCGGGCGACACCGGTCCCGGCTGGTCCCCTGACGGCAGCCGGATCGCCTTCGACAGCAACCGGGACGGCAACCGCGAGATCTACGTGATGAACGCCGACGGAAGCGGCCCGACCAACCTCACGAACCACCCCGGGCAGGACGACGGTCCCGGCTGGTCTCCCGACGGCGCGCAGGTCGCCTTCACCAGCTCCCGTGACGGCAACTTCGAGGTGTACGTGATGGACGCCGACGGCACTGGTCAGACCCGGCTCACCGACAACCCCGCGACCGATGGCGGTCGCGCGTGGTCCCCGGACGGCACCCGCATCGCCTTCCACAGCCTACGCGACGGCGGCGCCTTCCCCGAGATGTACGTCATGAACTCCGACGGCACGGAGCCGACGAAGATCGCGACCGCGGGCGGTGCTCACCCCGATTGGGGAGTCGAGCCGCTATCGACTCCGTCTCCGGCTCCTTCTCCTTCCCCGACTCCATCCCCGGAGCCGTCGCCCAGTCCCTCTCCGTCACCCGAGCCCTCGCCCGAACCGGAGCCGTCCCCGGAGCCGTCTCCCTCCCCCTCACCGTCTCCGTCGCCTCCGGCCTATAAGGTCACGGACCTCGGCGTGTTACCTGGACACCATCTCAGCAACCCGCGGGCGATCAACGCGAGGGGCCAGGTCGTC
>Ga0326597_10010876_pt1 | contig 12098 bp, 6 predicted proteins | sample RVTome_12_FD_203789 | JGI IMG/M metagenome (GOLD analysis project Ga0326597, IMG submission 203789) | Soil microbial communities from uranium-contaminated site in the Upper Colorado River Basin, Wyoming, United States - RVT100D185 | ecosystem: Environmental > Terrestrial > Soil > Contaminated >... | reverse complement strand
CGCAATCTCGCCGACACCGAAGAGGAATTCGCGGCGATCGTCGTGCGCCAGCTTCCGGATGGGGCGCTTTTGCGGGTCGGCGACGTGGCGAAAGTCGTCGACGGGTTCGAAGATCGCAGGCAGCGCCGCGAAATGAACGGCAAGCCGTCGATTACGATCACCATCAATGCGCCGGAGACGGTCAACATCGTCGAGCTGTCGCGCGCCGTGAACAAATGGGTCAAGGACAAGAACAAGGAGCTCGATGGCAAGGCGCATCTCTTCGTGTGGTTCGACACCGCCGATCTCTATTTCGCCCGGATGAATCTCGTCTCGTCGAACGCGCTGCAGGGGCTGGTCCTCGTCCTGATCTTGCTTCTTTTGTTCCTGCGGCCGACCGTCGCCTTCTGGGTGACGGCGGGAATTCCGATCGCCTTCGCCGGCGCATTCATCTTCATGCCGATGACCGGCGTGTCGTTGAACATGCTCTCGCTATTCGCGTTTCTCCTGGTGATCGGGGTCGTCGTCGACGATGCGATCGTCGTCGGGGAAAGCGTTCATGACACGGTCGAGGCGGGCGGAAAGGGCGTCGACGCGGCCATCGTCGGCACGCAGCTCGTCGCCAAACCCGTGCTGTTCGCCGTCCTCACGACGATCATCGCCTTCCTGCCCTGGCTGTTCATGTCGGGCGGCACGGCGCAGTACACCAAGCACATATCCCTGACGATTGTTTTTGCGCTCACCTTCTCGCTGCTCGAAGCGTTCTTCGTGCTGCCTTCGCATCTGGCGCACCTCAAGCGGGAGAACAAGCAGGGACTGTTCTATCGTCTGCAGCGTTTCTTCGCCGAGGGCATCGTCACCTTCGCGCACAAGACCTACCTGCCGCTGGCGACCAAGACGCTGCGCCACCGCTATTTCACCGCGGCGTTCTTCATCGGCGCGTTCGCCATCGCCACGGCGCTGCTGGCGCAGGGCTGGGTCGCCTTCAAGTTCATGCCCGAAGTGCAGGGAACCTTCGTCTCCCTCACCGTGCGCCTGCCGGAAGGCGCGCCGTTCTCGCGCAGCCTTGAGATCTTCGACGAGATCGAGCGCGCCGCAACCGAGATGAAGCAGAAGCTCGGCAAGACCAAGGGCGGCGAAGACATGGTGCGCGCGGTCTATATTCGCGCCGACGAAGGTCAGGTGGTTTCCTACGTCACGGTCGTCGACTCGAACAAGCGCCAGCAATCGACCGAGGAGCTTGCGGGGGTTTTCCGCCAGACGCTCGGCGATATTCCCGATGCTGAGGAAATCAACGTCACTTACACGATAAGCGACAACGGGCCGGACCTTTCCTTCGGGGTCGAAGCCAAGGACCTCGAAGCCCTGCGCCTCGCCACGCTCGACATCCAGACCTATCTTGGCGCTCTGCCCGGCGTCTATGACGTCAGAAACAATCTCCAGTCGGCCACGCCCGAGCTCCAGTTCGAATTGAAGCCCGGCGCCGAGCGCTTCGGCCTCACTCTCGCGGAGGTCGCGCGCCAGGTCCGCCAGGCGTTCTACGGAGAAGAGGTTCAGCGCCTGCCGCGCGAGGGCCAGGACGTGCGCGTCATGGTGCGCTATCCGGCCGAGGCGCGGGCCTCGCTGGTTTCGGTCGATGCGATGCGGGTGCGCACCGCCGATGGACGCGAAGTGCCGCTCTCGGCCGTCGCCGACGTGAGCTTCGCGCCGAGCTACAAGCGCATCGACCGGCGCGATCGCCAGCGCTCGGCGATGATCACCGGCGAATTGCGCGAAGGCGTCGACCGCGCCGCCGTCCTCAAGAGCTTTCGAGAGGAATTCGTTCCCGAATGGCGCCGCCGCCATGCCGGGGTGTCGCTCGCTCAGCGCGGCGATCAGGAGGCCCAGGCGGAATTCATGACCGAGTTTCTCTCGCTCTACGCCATCGCGCTCGTCGCCATGTACATGCTGATCGCCATCGGCTTCGGCTCCTATTGGCAGCCGATCCTGATCATGACCGCGATCCCCTTCGGCTTCATGGGCGCCGCCTTCGGGCACTTCATCTTCGGAATGGAGTTCGCCCTCTTCTCATTCTTCGGCGTCGGCGCCGCGGCGGGGGTCGTGATCAACGACAACCTCGTTCTCATCGATTACGTGAACCGCCTGCGCGCCCAGGGCGAGGGCGCCCAGGCGGCGCTTCTGAAAGCGGGGGTGAACCGCTTCCGGCCGATCATCCTCACCTCGATCACGACCTTTTTCGGCCTTCTCCCGCTGATGTTCTCGCGCTCGACTGATGCGCAGTTCCTGATGCCGACCGTCGTCGCCCTCGCCTGGGGCACCTTCTTTGCGCTCTTCGTCACGCTGTTTTTCGTGCCGGCGCTTTACGTGATCGGCGTCGACATCGCCCGATTCTATCGGTGGGCGTGGACGGGGGAGACGCAGGCGGAGTTCGGCGAGGGCGCTTCTAAGGAGAGCGAGTTCGGCCTGCCCCATGAATCGGCTGATGCTGGGGAGGCTCGCGGCGGCTCGATTTTCCATCCCGCCGAATGAGATCGGCCCCGGCCGTTAACCAGATGTTAAGAGATTGGGCTGAAAGTACGAATCGTCTTCTCCCGAGAAGATACCCCACCATACCCCACGACAGTGAGTAAGCGGCCGCGTTCCCCCCAAGGCGCGGCCGTCTCGCTTTCGCGGGCAAGCGCTTTGCGTCGATCCCTTGCGAAGCGCGAAAATTGCACGGACTGCGCCGACCCGGAAAGGATAGGCCTCGCCCAAGCCGGGAAATTCAGTGTAGATTTGGCGGGAGCGCTTTGCTATATCCGCGGCCTCGCGGAACCCTTCCCCGGTAGCTCAGTGGTAGAGCAATCGGCTGTTAACCGATTGGTCGCTGGTTCGAATCCGGCCCGGGGAGCCAGTTTCCACCTTATTTTCTTCCCTTAAGTCTCGAGGTTTATCCGGCGCGGGTGATCACTGCCGAAGCTTCCGCCGGCCGCCTCGCTGCGGATGAGCGTGAGGCAAAACGCCTCCGCTCTTTCGCACAGCGGCTCCAGGAAATCTCAGCGCCAGACGGCCAGCCGATCCTACACTCTTGCAGTCGACCGAACACATTTTTGCACCGCAGCATGCCTGTTTTCACTCGGTTTTTTCCTGATTTGGCGCAGCCAAGTCAAATGTTATCAAGATGTTAATGAATTACCGCCGTCATCCGAGCCGGATTGGCACAGGGATTGCTTAATTAAAGATGTTGGGGGGGGACATCTTGCACTCCCCTGGTGCGGCCGAAGCGTTCGACCAGCCCGAACGGGTGATCGGACTCGATGGCCGCGCTTCTGTTGAAGTGAAACCAAAGGTGGGAGACTACAAGTGAAAATCAATCTCTTAACGACAATCGCCGTTTCAGCCCTGCTGGCCTCGGCGGGCGCCGCTTGGGCGCAACAGACCGAAAGCGGCGCCGGCGACCAGACGGCCGCCGACAACGGCAGCACGGCGACGGATGACGACGCCATCGATCAGGACGCCGGCAACGATCAGGACAACGACGTCCTCGATGTCGACGATTCCGGCAACGATAACTCGGATAATTCGTCGAGCGACGACAACTCGACCAACGATTCGGGCAACGTCGACGCCTTCACCGGCGCCGACAGCGACGTCGTCGATGTCGACAATTCCGGAAACACCGACGACAATTCGGATGACGATGCGATCGATCAGGACGCCGGCAACGATCAGGACAACGACGTCCTCGATGTCGACGATTCCGGCAACGACAACTCCGACAATTCGACGAACGATTCCGGCAACAGCGACAACGATGCGTTCTCTGGCGACGGCTCGGACAACGACGTTCTCGATGTCGACAATTCCGGGAACACCGACGACAACTCGGATGACGATGCGATCGATCAGGACGCCGGCAACGATCAGGACAACGACGTCCTCGATGTCGACGATTCCGGCAACGACAACTCCGACAATTCGACCAACGACTCGGGCAACACCGACGACAATTCGGATGACGATGCGATCGATCAGGACGCCGGCAACGATCAGGACAACGACCTCCTCGATGTCGACAATTCCGGCAACACCGACGACAACTCGGATGACGATGCGATCGATCAGGACGCCGGCAACGATCAGGACAACGACGTCCTTGACGTCGACAATTCCGGCAACACCGACGACAACTCGGACGACGATGCGATCGATCAGGACGCCGGCAACGATCAGGACAACGACGTCCTTGACGTCGACAATTCCGGCAACACCGACGACAACTCGGATGACGATGCGGTCGATCAGGACGCCGGCGGCGATCAGGACAACGATCTCCTCGACGTCGACAATTCGGGCAATGACAGCTCGGACAACTCGACGAACGCCGATAACGGTTCGAACTCCGCCAGCGGCGGCTCGACCCAGACCAACACCAACGCCAACGTCGAAGTCGCCGATTCCGGAAACGACAATTCGGACAACTCGACCAACGATTCGAACAACACCGACGACAATTCGGACGATGACGGAATCGACCAGGACGCCGGCGGCGATCAGGACAACGACCTCCTCGACGTCGACAATTCGGGGAACACCGACAATTCCGACAACTCCGACGACGACGGCCTCGATTTCGACGGCGACAATCAGGACAACGACCTGCTCGACAACAAAGGCGACGGGTCTGACAATGACGGCATCGACGTCGACAATTCGGGCAACACCGACAACTCGGACAATTCCGACGACGACGGCATCGATCAGGATTCCGGCGGCGACATGGACAACGACCTCCTCGACGTCGACAATTCGGGCAATGACAGCTCGGATAACTCCGACAATTCCGACAACTCGGCGAGCGCCGACAATGGTTCGAACTCGGCCAACGGCGGCTCGACCCAGACCAACACGAATGCAAACGTCGAAGTCGCGGATTCGGGAAACGACAACTCGGATAACTCGGACAATTCCGACAACTCGACGAACGACTCGAACAACACCGACGACAATTCTGACGATGATGGAATCGATCAGGACGCCGGCGGCGACATGGACAACGACCTCGTCGACGTCGACAATTCGGGCAATGACAGCTCGGATAACTCCGACAACTCCGACAACTCGACGAATGATTCGAATAATCAGGATGCGAACGCCGATAACGGCTCGAACTCGGCCAATGGCGGCTCGACCCAGACCAATACGAATGCAAACGTCGAAGTCGCGGATTCCGGAAACGACAGCTCGGATAACTCCGACTCGAGCGGCGCCGGCTCGGCGAATAACGGCGGCACGGCCGACAATGACCTTCAGGACATTGACGGCGACGGTTCCGACAACGACGGGCTCGATATCGACAATTCGGGCAACGACAACTCGGATAACTCGGACAATTCCGATAACTCGACCAATGATTCAGGCAATCTCGACCTGAACATTCAGGACAGCGGAAACGACAACTCGGACAATTCGGACAACTCGGACAACTCCGACAATTCCGACAACTCGATCAACGACTCGGGCAACACCGAGATCAACACGACGTTCGAGCTGACGATCGGCGATGTTCAGTTGAACAACGCGGCTCTGTCGGCGTCAGTGAGCAACGTGAACGTCGGCGGCGTCGCCGATTGCGATTGCGGTCCGGCGACGGGAGACGTCTCCGGCGCGTCGTTCACCGACAACCAGGGCATGTTCATCTCGAACAACAACACGGGCGTCGCGAGCATCAACAACGCTCAAAACATCAACGTCGGCACGGTGAACCTGCCTAACTAACCACACCGTTGTTGAGCGAGAGACAGACTGACTAACCTTGGGCGCCGCGGAGATTTTCCGCGGCGCCCATAGCCGCCTCTGACGGGGTGTTCGTCAGTCTAAAGAAGACTTAATAATTTACCTGTTGCCGCTGTGGTGTTTCGCGGCGAAAATTGGGGAAATTGGGCGACCGCCCAAAGTTGGAGAGTACGAGATGGGCATGAGCGCTTGGGGACTTCTGGCCTTGCCGTTGATCGCGCAAACGACCGAGCCTGGAACGACAACAATCGAAACGACGCCGAGCGAGCTTGCCGCCGCGCCGGCGGACGACGCGTTCGACCTTTTCGGCGACCTCTCTCTCATGGACGAGGGCGCGATGATGAACGCATCCGGCGGCGCGGACACGGCGTTCGATATCGGCACGATCGGCCTTAACGCCTCCGAAACGAACGGCCAGATCGACGAAACAACGGTGAACAATTCGCAGACCGGCGAGATCGCAAGCAACGTGATCAGCGGCAATGACGGGATCACGTTTCAGGTCAACAACTCCGGCAACGGCGTGATTGTTCAGAACACGGTCAATATCAATATCTTCACCGACGGCAATTAGACGACCCGATTCTATGACCGCAACGCCGAGGGGGAAGGGCGCGCGTGAAACGAGCCATCGATAAGGCGACAATCCGGTTCCTGCTGGGATGCGCGGCGCTTTGGGCGTCAGCCGCGATGAGCGCGACCGGCGCTGCCGCCGGCGACGTTTTCGTCTCGGCGGGCGGAGCGAATGCGCGGACGCCGGTTGAGAGCCTCGCCGAACGCAATAACACGGCGATCGTCCGGCAGCAGCACGACTTCAGTTGCGGCTCGGCGGCGGTCGCCACGCTTCTCACTTATCATTACGGCCTGCACACGAGCGAATCCGACGCCTTTCGGGCGATGTGGGAAGTTGGCGAACAAGACCGGATCCGCAAGCTCGGCTTCTCGCTTCTTGAAATGAAGCGCTATGTCGAAAGCCTCGGCATGAAGGCCGACGGGTTCCGGCTCACGCTCGACCGGATCCAGGAGATCGGCGTGCCCGGGATCGCGCTCATTGACGTCAAAGGCTATCGGCACTTCGTCGTGATCAAGGGGATCACCGACAAAACCGTCCTCGTCGGCGATCCGTCGAGGGGGGTTGTTTCCAAGCCGCGCAAGGAGTTCGAGAAACATTGGGACGGCGTCATTTTGTTCATCCGCTCCGACGTCGCCCGCGGCAAGCAAGGCTTCAACCAGGTCGCTGACTGGCGGCTCAAGCCGTCCGCGCCCTTCGATCGCCCGCTCGATCTGGAAACCCTTCAATCTTTCACGATGAACCAGACGAGGCCGTCGTTCTCCGGCTTCTCAATCGACACCATCGTGGAGAGGCAATGATGCGCGCTCATCGCGGCTATATCGCCCGGACGCTTCTCCTGACCAGCGCAGCGGGGCTGGCGTTGAACAGCGCGGCGTACGCAGGAGACGCTCGCACAGCCGCCACCACAGCGGGCGTTGATCCGTTTGCGGACTGCACGCCGCTCAGCGTCGCCGAGCTCATGCAAGCGCGCGGCGGTTTTTCCGCCGGCGGCTTCATATTCAACATCGGCGTCACGGTCTCGCCGCCGGTCGTCACGCCGGTGAACCCGCTCCCTGAGGGCGGCCCTCTCGGGCCGAACGGCCCGCTTCCCCAGGGCGGTCCTTTGGCGAATAGCGGCCCTTCTTCGCAGAGCGGCCCCTCGGGTTCGAGCGCTGGCGGCCAAACCGGTTCGAACGGACCGCTGCCAGAGGGTGGTCCATTGGGCCCGACCGGCCCGCTGCCTGAAGGCGGTCCGCCGCAAGGCGGCCCGTCGGCCGACAGCGGCCCCTCGACCGATAGCGGCCCCTCGGCTCAGGGCGGCGGCCCGGCGGCCGGAAACGATCCGCTGCCGCAAGGCGGACCGTCGGCCGACGCCGGCCCCTCGGCCGACAGCGGCCCCGCGGCTCAGGGCGGACCGGCGGGCGGAAACGATCCGCTGCCGCAGGGCGGCCCGTCGGCCGACGCCGGCCCCTCGGCCGACAGCGGCCCCGCGGCTCAGGGCGGACCGGCGGGCGGAAACGATCCGCTGCCGCAGGGCGGCCCGTCGGCCGACGCCGGCCCCTCGTCTCAGGGCGGACCGGCAGGTGGAAACGATCCGCTCCCGCAGAACGGCCCATCGGAGCCGGCCGGTTCGTCGGGTTCGGGCGGCGGCGAACTCGGCTCGGTTCTGACCCTCGACACGCCGAATGACAACGCCGGCGCCGGCCCCAATACGACGCAGCAATCTCCGAACACGGACAACGGCCCTGGTCCGGCGCCGACGACCTCGTTCACGCTTGTGAATAATGGAGGAATCGTCATCGGCTTCGACAACGCAAAAGACAACGTCATCATGCAGACGACGCTGACCTACATGGTGGTGATGGGGAACTACCACCAGAATATCAATTCCCTCTTGGGAGCAAGCGCGGTGCAAACCGCGATCTCCTCTCCCCTGATCCTGGGCGGGCTTGGGAACTGACGCACGCCGGCTGTCAGCACGGGTTCCGGTGCGGACCGGATCATCTCTTCATTCCCCGCCGCCTCGCCCACGTGACGATCGCAAGCGCCGCGGGGAAGCAGTGCAACGACGTCATTCCGAATGCCGGCGATCTCGCGGCCCGGTTCAGTCGAACAACCGGATTTGCGCCCTGAGCGATACGCGGATATCGGGCGCCTCGTCGGTCGCCCCTACTGCCGTGTTGAAATTGATCCGCACCCGATCCGAAACCGCATAAGAGCCGCCGAACAGGAAGGCCCCGACGGTCGCCGCCGGTTGCGCCGAGTCAATGAACTCGGCCCTGGGCGGGCCGAAGATCTGGAAGCCATTGTCATCAAAAACGAATTCGCCTTCGCTGTCGAGTATGGGGTCTTGCACAATTATTTCCCTGGACGAGGTGGTGCGGAGAATGTGGCTTTGGTCGTAGCCGAAGTTCACCGAAAGCCGATCGTTGAGCGAAAGACCGACGCCGAAGCTGGTGCGGATGGCGTCGCCGGGATCGAAGTCAAGCACGGTCTGCGTCGGCTCGCCGTCGCCGTTCCGCGTGATGACCGCGTCGGGGCTGGTCGACATATTTAGCTGATAACCGACATTGGCGAAGATCACCGCCGGATCGGACGGCAGGATGAAGGTCAGGCTCGGCTCGACCGTCCAATAGCCCGAGCCGGTCGCGAGCTCGGTTTCAATGCCGCTCGCTTCGCGGTCGACATCGAACGGCCCGTCGCCGGTCGGCGCCTTGGCGCGCATATTGACGATCGTATACGGAAATTTCTTGCCGTTGTTGACCTGATAGTGAAGGCCCATCTCCGCATCGCCGAGGCCGTTGCCCGTGAGATTGCGGAACGTGCTCGTCTGGTCATCGATCGTCACGCCGGAAATCCGGTCGTTGCGATTGACATAGGAGATTCGCCCGTCGACCTCGATGCGGCCGGTCAGCCCGTAGCGCAATCCCAAACTCTGCGTGAAGGCTCTGCGGTCCGAATCCGTCGCGTCGATGGCCCCGATCAGGATCGCGTCGGCGATTTCGATGCCCTGGAAGAAGAAGCGGTTGTCGGAGCTGACGCTGAAATCCGTCGACGGCTCGACATAGAGCGTGCCGCGCGGCGTCAGGATGCCGCCGACATCGGTGAACAGCGACAGATAGGGCCGCTCTTCTTCCTCGGGCCGCACGCCGACTTCCTCCGGCAGTCCGCTCTCGGGCGTCTTCTCGTCGCGCTCGCGCTCTTCCTGGATAACGCGCCGCGTCACGTCCGGGCGAATCTCGGGCGTCACGCTGGAGGTCTCGACCGAGGTCTCGACGACCTTCTGCGGTTCGGGCTTCTTCGGCGCCTCGGCCGGTTTTTCGATTTTCGAGGCCGGCGCGGTCTCGGCTGCGGCCATGATCACCGGAGGCGGAGCTTCGGCGCCGGGGACGGCAAGCCGCTGGCCCGCTCTCAAGGGATAGGGCGCGGACAGATGATTGGCGGCCGCGAGCGCCTTGACCGTCGTATCGAACTCTGCGGCTACTTTGCCGAGCGTATCGCCCGGTTGAACAATGTATTCCCCGGCGAGCGCGGCCGTCATCGCGCCACCGCCGCGCATCGCCATTTGCGTTGCGGAGAGCGCACGGTCGAGCGAATCGATCTTCGCCTGCTGCTTCTCGATAAGCTCGTTCTGAAGCTTCAGCGCCTGCTCGGTTTCATCGAGCCGGAGCGTCTGCAGCGCGATGATGTCGCGAAGATAGACAAGCTCCTCGGCGATCGTCGGCTCGGGATTATACTGCGTCCCTGCCGGCTCGGCCGGCGTTTGGTCATCTGCGGCGAGCGCGGGCGCCGTCGTCGCGCCCGCAATTGCAACGATCGCGGAATAGGTCAATAGCCTCGATTTCATCTTAACCCCCGACTTTCAACATCCATCAACCAGCGCTCTCATCTGCGCGCAGGCCGCCTCAAATTCCGCTGCGATCGGATTGCCGTTTATCTGCTTTTTCACTTCGTGGATGGTGCTGCGCCCGCGCCCGGTGAGCTTGGCCGCCTCGGTGACGTTGCCGTCCGTCGCAATAAGCGCCTTCATGATCAGGAAGCGCGTGACGAGGTCCTGCGCCTTCGAGATGTCGAGCCCTATGAACTCAGCCGTCAGGCCGGCTTCCGCTTCTGAAAATGTGACGTGCTCCGGCAGGATCTTGCCCCCCGACGCCCGCACGGCGGCGCGCGTCAGAACGTTCCTCAGCTCGCGCACATTGCCCGGAAAACGATAGGCCCTGAGGCGATCGCCCGCCTTGGGCGTGATGATCGCGGCGCGCAAATGATCCTCCGGCAGCGCGCGGAGGATCGCCTCGCCGATCTCGATGACATCGTCGCCGCGATCGCGAAGCGGCGGCACATCGATGACCAGAACGTCAAGCCGATGATAAAGGTCGCGTCTGAACGAGCCGCAAGCGACGTTGCGCCTCAAATCGACGTTGGTCGCCGCGATCAGGCGGAAATCGATCGGGGTCGGCGTCCGCGCGCCGAGCTTGGTGACGAGGCCGTCATCGAGCACCCGCAGAAGCTGCGCCTGCACTTCGAGCGGCATGTCGCCGATTTCGTCGAGGAAGAGGACGCCTCCGTCGGACGCGGCGATGGCGCCGATCTGGTCGGCGTAGGCGCCGGTGAACGCGCCCTTCCTGTGGCCGAAAAGCTCCGATGAGGCGAGCGTCGCCGGGATGGCGCCGGTGTTTATCGCAACGAACGGCCTATGTCGCCGGCCGCTCCGGCGATGCAGCTCGTTTGCGACGAGCTCCTTGCCGACGCCGGTTTCGCCGGCGATCAGAACCGGAGCGGAATTATCCGCATACGTATAAATTGTCTCGCGCAGGATGCGCGCCGGCGGGCTCGAGCCGATGATGATCTGCTCCATCGGCGGCGCTTCGTCCGCAAGCGGACCGCTCTTGGCGCGCCTTGCAGTGAAGGGCGCGATTTTCGTCGCGCCTTTCGCAATGCCGGACTGCCGATCGCCTCCCCGCCACGGAATATTCGCCCTGATGAAGGACTCGCCCTCGAAATCAGGCTCCGAGCGATAGGCGCCGTCGGTATTCGAAATGCGGTCTAGCCCGCCTTCGTCCGTGTCCACATGCTCCCCCATGAGCAAATGAAACTCGTAGAAGTTTCAATAAGTTGACTGGAGTTTGGCTGCGTGTTCGGAAACAACGACCGAAAATTGCGCGCCGGCTGATGTCTCCCTGCGCCGGCGCGATCTCGCCGACGCTGCCCCGCTCCCTCTCCCCACTTCATAGTCTTACGACTTCTTAACTTACCCCGAACGCCTCGGGAATCAAACCGGTGCGCGGGAATTATTCTTCCAGCGCCGTCGGCGACGACCGTTTGCCCGTTTTAGGCGAATGTTCGTCGTCGCCACGGCTCCCGCGTGCGGGCTTTTTGGCGTCCATCGCCTAGACAGGCAAGATCGGGGCCGCGTTCGCGTCTATTTTTCACTTGCTTCAAGTTCAATGAACTCCGGTGTTTCGCAGAGCTCGGGGCGCCGGCGCTCGTTCCAGAAGCCGCAGCGCAGGGTTCGGGCCAGCGAGGCTTTCGCCGTATGGGCGAAGCGGCGGGCCGGGCCGGCGCCGTCGGGAGGGTCTGTCTCGAAGGCGGCGAGCGTGAGGTCGCCGCCCGCCCCGCTCGGCCGCCAGGCGATGTCGCCCGCCATGAAGGTCCGGCTCAAGGGGTCGCAGCCGGCGGGGCGGCGCAGCACCACCTGATAGTCCTCCCCGCCTTCGCCCGAGGGAGCGATGTAGAGCTCGAACGAGGCGCGGGGCCTTGCGACCCTGAGGCGCGTCTCGCCTTGCTTGCGCCA
>Ga0326597_10010875_pt1 | contig 12099 bp, 13 predicted proteins | sample RVTome_12_FD_203789 | JGI IMG/M metagenome (GOLD analysis project Ga0326597, IMG submission 203789) | Soil microbial communities from uranium-contaminated site in the Upper Colorado River Basin, Wyoming, United States - RVT100D185 | ecosystem: Environmental > Terrestrial > Soil > Contaminated >... | reverse complement strand
TTACGAAAGGTTCAAACGTAGTCCCTCCGGCGCGACTAGCTAGCGCCCATCCTCAGTCCCGCTTTTCCCCCTTGATGCCGATGACGCCCATCATGCGGCCGGTGTGGCCGGCGTCGCGGCGGTGGGAGAAGAACAGCTCCGCGCGGCAGCTCGTGCAGGGTGCATCGGCATAAATGTTCGCGCGATCCACGCCCGCATCCACAAGCTGGCGAACATTGTCCTCGGCTAGATCCAGCTTGATCGTGCGACCGTCGCGGAACGGTGTTGCCCTCCAGCGCTCGCTGCGCATGAGGGCATAGTTCTTATCGACGAAGGATTTGTGCGGTTTTTCGATGTGCAGCAGGCTCGAAGAATACGAGAACTGACTTTGATACTCCGCGGCCACTTCCTCGCCGATCCGATAGCAGCAGGGGCCAATGCCCGGTCCAATCGCCCCGCGGAGGTCCTCCGGCCGGGAGCCGCAGAAAAGCCGCATGCGCCCCACGCCCTTTTGCGCGATCCGCTTCGCCGTGCCGCGCCATCCGCAATGAAATGCTGCCACCACGCGCTGCCGAATGTCGACGACCAGCACGGGCAGGCAGTCGGCGGATAGGATGGCCAGCAGTAAGCCGGGGCGGTCTGTGATTAATCCGTCACCGCGCGGCGTCCTGGACGGATTCGAACCCGTGTCCACCATGCGAATCAGATCGGAGTGAATCTGCTGCTGAACAACCAGGGACATATCCGATGCGCGCAAGCACTCGAGAAATCGCCGCCGGTTTTCTTCCACGCTGGATGGCTTGTCCCATGCCACCTTGCCAAGGTTGAGCTGATGCTGCGCAGACGGAAGCCCGGAGAGCGCGCTCACTCCTCCCATCCGTGTGCTGAATCCATGCACCAGCCACGGAATTTGCGCCAGGCCCGGTGCGCGAAGCACGAGCGTGCCGTCAGAAACCTGCCGTTTCGATGGGCGAACTAATTTTGTGGGCATGGCGCCTCTCGTACTCCATGCTATACTTCGTCCCCGTTTTCGGTCAAAATTTGATTCCTATGATCATCGGAATTGGGGCGGATATCGCCGAAGTACACCGGCTGCGCGAGGCCATCGAGCGGCATGGCAAGCGCTTTTTGCAACGTGTGTTCACGCCGCTCGAAATCAGTTATTGCCAGGCCCACCGCAATTCCGCAGAACGATTTGCGGCGCGGTTTGCGGCTAAAGAAGCAATGATGAAGGCGTTGGGGACAGGATGGCGGCGAGGCATCCGCTGGCGCGATATCGAAGTCTTTAACGCTGCCAGCGGCAAACCGGAGTTGAATCTTTCAGGAAAGGCTTCGGAAATTTACATCGCCCTCGGCGGCACACGCATTCTTCTTTCGCTGACCCACACCGATGATTACGCACTGGCGCAAGTCATCATCGAGGGATCAGCTTCCATCGAGGTGTGAGCGTCCCCGGCAGATTCGCAACGGCCCACCAGGCAGCCGTCGCCCACCGAGATCATTCGCGCGTTGACACACTGGTTGGCAGGAATCTGCGGGCCGGCGATGACTACTTTCAAGTAATTGTCGGTGAGCGCGCGAGTCCCTTCCATCCCACTCCCAGCCATCGATGATTCGCCCAACGTGAGGACTCGCAGCGTGCGGCCAAGATGACGCTCGCGAAAGCGCAAGTTTTTTTCTGCGGCCAGTTCGCGCAAAAAACGTCCGCGCTCGCGCACGACCGCGCCGTTCACCTGTGCTTTCATTTGGTCGGCGGGAGTGCCCGGGCGCCGAGAGAAGGGGAAAACGTGCAGGTAGGTGAACGGCAGCTCTTGGATCAGACTGCGCGTCGCCTCGAAGTCGGCTTCCGTCTCTCCGGGAAAACCGACAATCACGTCGGCACCAAAGGCGGCGTCGGGCATGAGCTCATAGGCCGCCAGAATCCGGTCGCGGTACTGGGCGGCGCGATACTTGCGGTGCATGCCCCGCAGGATGCGGTCAGAGCCACTCTGCAAGGGTGCGTGAACATGGCGCGCGATGCGCGGCGTACACGCCATCAGGTCGAGCAGCTTGTCGGTGAAGTCCATCGGCTCGACGGAGCTGAGCCGTAGCCGCTCGATGGGCGTCTCCTCCAGGATCGTATGCACCAAGCGAACGAATGTGTGCTTGCCCGGCGAGTCGCGGCCATACTGGCCCAAGTTTACTCCGGAGAGCACTACCTCGCGATATCCCGCATGGGCAAGCCCTCGAATCTGCGCCAGCACATCGCCGACCGGGAGGCTGCGGCTAAGGCCGCGCACCGATGGGATGATGCAAAACGAGCAGCGGTTATTGCACCCGTCCTGAATTTTCAGGTTGGGTCGCGTGCGGTCTTCCAGGAAGCCTCCGAGATGAGCTGCGGCGGCGAACTTACGCTGTGCAGAGATGTCGCCGACCCAAATTTCCGCTTGCGGGTGATTCGAGACAATGTTATCCGATGGAACAAGCGAGCCGAGCCTGCGCAGGTCCGTGTCGATGGAGGAAAATGCCGGCGGAATCAGGCTGGTGAGAGGAATGAGCGACGCGGAGCCCGGCGCTGCTCCATGCGACGAGCAGGATTCAGCAACCAATCGCCCGATCTCGTTCTTATGCGAATTGCCGACCACCCACTCGACGCCTGGCAGCGCAGCCAGTTCCTCCGGGCGGCGCTGCGCGTAACAGCCGGTAACCAGGATGCGCGCTCGCGGGGCCTGGCGATGGATGCGGCGGACGATCTGACGCAGCTCGGAATCTGCTGAGGCTGTCACCGTACAACTATTGAGCACGACCACATCGGCTGCGGAAACATTTCCAGCCGCCTGCCAGCCCTTACGGAAGAGGTCTCCTTCGATTGCAGCCGCGTCAGCTTGATTGGCGCGGCACCCAAAATGGATGGAGTAATAACTGGGCATCGGTCGATCCAGCCAGAAACGAGACTACCCGCAGTAGGTATCTGCCATCTGCGGGTAGTGAATTTTACACAATCGATGAAAATCCGGTTGGTCAATCTCCGTCGTAACGGCGGATACGCTTCCGGCTGCGCTTGCGGGCGAGTGCTTGCTTAACGCGTTTTTTTTCGCCGGGCTTGAGGTAGTAGGAGTGTCTCTTGACTTCCTTGATGATGTCTTCCTGTTGTACTCTTCGCTTAAATCGGCGAAGCGCGTTTTCCAGCGACTCCCCGTCTTGGAGTCTTACTTCCGCCAATAACCACACCCCCTCGCTGTTTGGAGTTTCTGCTTCCCAAAAGCTATAATTGGCGTTCGGGCTCCGGAAAGTCAAGCCCTTTCTAGCCCGGAGCGATCGATCTGAACTTCAAAGGCAGATCATTGCTTGCAAATCGTGGCTGGCAAATCGTTGCCACCCGAGCGTACCGGCTTTTTTTCCAGCGTTATGGACAAAGTTCTCACGATCCTGCTTGCTGGCGGCGCCGGGGAAAGACTTTTTCCTCTGACGCGCGACCGCGCCAAGCCAGCCGTCCCCTTCGGCGGCGTCTACCGGATCATTGACATCACTCTCAGCAACTGCGTCAACTCCGGCGTGCGCAAGATTCTCATCCTCACGCAATACAAGGCGCTCTCGCTGAACCGTCATATTCGCTTTGGCTGGAACATTTTTTCGCGCGAATTAGGCGAATTCATCGAGGTGATCCCGCCCATGCAGCGCGTCAGCGACACATGGTACCTGGGCACCGCCGACGCCGTGTTCCAGAACATCTATAGCATTTTGCTCGAAAATCCCCAGGAAGTGCTCATCCTGGCAGCCGATCACATCTACAAGATGGATTACAACCGCATGGTGGATGAGCATCGCCGCCGGGGGGCGGACGTAACGGTAGGCACCATCCCGCAGCCGATCGAAGAGGCGCACCGCTTCGGCATTGTCCAGTCTGACGCCGAGGGGCGGATGACGGGCTTTCTCGAAAAGCCGCAGCGGAAAGAGTTGGAGTCACTGGGGGGCGAACGGTTTGTGCAGACTTCGATGGGGATTTACCTGTTCACCGCCTCGAAACTCATCGAGATGCTGCGCGCCGATGCACAGGACCCCAGCTCGGCGCACGATTTCGGGCGCAACATTCTCCCCTCAATCCTGGACGAATGCCGCGTGTTTACCTACCCGTTCGTGGATAAGAACAAACGCGAGGCTCAGTACTGGCGTGACGTGGGAACGCTGGACGCATACTACGAAGCCAACATGGACCTGATCTCGGTGAGTCCGGTTTTTAACCTGTACGACAAGGACTGGCCGATCCGCACCTTGCAGTTGCAGCACCCTCCCGCAAAATTCATCTTTGCCCAGGAAGGCTACCGCATGGGCGTGGCGCTGGACTCCATTGTCTCGCATGGGTGCATCGTCAGCGGCGGCCGCGTGGTGCAGAGCGTCATGTCGCCCGACGTGCGCGTCAACAGCTATTCGGAGGTGCAGGGCTGCATCCTGTTCAACGGTGTAGATGTCGGGCGCTACAGCCGGCTCCGGCGCTGCATCGTCGAACGCGGCGTGCACATTCCGGAGAATACCCAGATCGGGTACGATGCGGAGCGCGACCGGGCGCGCGGTTTCGCGATCACCGAGTCTGGCCTTGTGGTGGTGGGACGGCCGGATCTTGACGGCGGCGAAGAAAGTGATACGGTTGCGATCCTGCCATCGGACCAGTAGCAGTTCCGTGCGCGGGTGCGGGCAGGATCGAAATCCAGAGGAAGAAACCATGAACGACCAGCCGGAAACTCAAATTGAATGGGTCGAGGGAAGGGAAGTGCTCGACTCGCGCGGCAACCCCACCGTGGAGGCCGAGGTGCTGCTCGAGAACGGCGTAGTGGGCTGGGCGGTGGTTCCGAGTGGTGCTTCCACCGGCGAGCATGAAGCCGTGGAACTGCGCGACGGCGATCCTCATCGCTATCTCGGCAAGGGCGTCCGCAAAGCGGTCGAGAATATCGAGAACGTCATCGCTCCGGCTCTCAAAGGCCGCGATGCCACCGACCAGGCCGAACTCGACCGGTTGCTGATTTCGCTCGATGGCACGGAGAACAAATCGCGGTTGGGCGCCAATGCCATCCTGGCCGTGTCCATGGCGCTCGCGCGGGCCGCGGCCGATGCCCTGGACCTGCCACTCTACCGCTATCTTGGCGGCGTGAACGCTTCCGTGCTGCCCGTGCCGCTCATGAATATTCTGAATGGCGGCGCGCATGCCGACAACAATGTCGACTTTCAGGAATTCATGATCGTGCCGCGGGGCGCGGATAGCTTTGCTGAGTCGCTGCGCATGGGTGTGGAGACCTTCCACCACTTGAAGAAGGTGCTCGCAAAAAAGGGTCATTCGACTGCGGTGGGCGACGAAGGAGGTTTTGCCCCGAATTTGCGGTCGAATACCGAAGCGATCGAAGAGATTCTGGAGGCCATCCACGCGGCGGGTTACCGGCCGGGCGAGGAGATTGCCCTGGCCCTCGATCCGGCGGCGAGCGAGTTCTACGAGAACGGCAACTATGTTTTTAAGAAATCGGATAAGAGCGTACACACCGCCGAGCAGATGGCAGAGTTCTGGGCCGGCTGGGTGCGTCAGTATCCCATCGTTTCGATTGAGGATGGCCTGGCGGAAGACGACTGGGCGGGATGGCGGCTGCTGACGCAGACGCTCGGCTCGCGCGTGCAACTGGTGGGCGACGACATCTTTGTCACCAACACACGGCTGCTGGAGCGCGGCATTCGCGAGCAGGTGGCAAACTCCATTCTCGTCAAAGTGAACCAGATCGGCACTCTTACCGAGACACTGGAAGCGATTGACATGGCGCGACGGCACGGCTACAGCGCAGTCATCTCGCATCGCTCTGGCGAGACCGAGGACGCCTTCATCGCCGACCTGGCCGTCGCCACCGGCGTTGGCCAGATCAAGACCGGCTCGGCCAGCCGCAGCGATCGCACCGCCAAGTACAACCAGTTGCTGCGCATCGAAGAAGAGCTTGGCCCGGACGCCAGGTTCCTGGGCCGTAAGACCGTCTTTGGTTCTTCTGCGAAGTCCTCGTGAGCGCCCGAAGCTCCAATGCGATAGAATAGGAGGCGTATGGGGAACCTATCCGAGCGCATCACGGTCAATCCCGAGCAATGCGGAGGGCGACCCTGCGTTCGCGGCATGCGCATCCGTGTTACGGACGTGATCGAACTGCTGGCCGCCGGCCTTACGCCGGAACAGGTGCTGAAAGAACTTCCCGATCTTGAACCTGAAGACGTTGAAGCTTGCCTGCGGTTTGCCGCCCGCACGCTCGACCACCCCGTTGTGGCGCCATGAAACTGTGGCTCGACGCCCAGCTCTCACCGGAAATGGCTGTCTGGATCACCGAGAACCTCGGGTACGACGTGGTTGCGGTGCGCGATGTGGGTTTGCGAGATGCTTCCGACGTTGAAATCTTCAGTGCCGCTAAGCGGGCGAATGTCGTTCTTGTGACCAAGGACAGCGATTTCTCCCATCTCATCCATCGCCTCGGCGCGCCTCCGCGCGTGGTTTGGCTGCGATGCGGGAATACTTCGAACGAAGTGCTCCGTGAGCTTCTGGGGCGGTCCCTGCGTGAAGCGGTGAAACTGCTCGAAGAGGGTGAGACGTTTGTCGAAATTTACTGATTCGGACAATAAGTGCCTCCCAAGCCACTTCTGCTAATCATTCTCGACGGTTGGGGGTATAACCCCTCAACCAAAGGCAACGCCATTGCGCTGGCCCGCACGCCCACAATGGACGAGCTGGCGCGCGATTTCCCGCATACCCTCATTCATACCTCCGGACCCTACGTCGGCCTGCCGGAAGGACAGATGGGGAACAGTGAAGTCGGCCATCTCAACATCGGCAGCGGCCGGATCATCCAGATGGACATCACGCGCATTGATCAGATGATCGGCTCGGGCGAATTCTTTCGCAACCTGGTGCTCGCCGATGCAATGGAGAAGGCGCGCGGGCATCAGCTTCATCTGATGGGCCTGCTCAGCGACGGCGGAGTCCATTCGCGCCAGGAGCACCTCTACGCGCTGCTGCGGATGGCGCGGGAGCATCACGTCGAAGAGGTTTTCATTCACGCGTTCATGGATGGCCGCGACACTCCTCCCACGAGTGGGGCGGAATATATCGAACAATTGCAGCAACAGATGCGCACGATCGGTATCGGCGCTATCGCCTCGGTAACCGGCCGCTACTACGCCATGGATCGCGACAAACGCTGGGAGCGAACGGGGAAGGCTTACTCGGCGATGGTCAACGGAAAGGGCGCCAAGGCGGAGGACCCGGTAGCGGCGATCAAGCGATGTTATGAGCAAGGCGTAACGGACGAATTCATCCTGCCCATCGTCATCACCAATGACCGTGGGGAGGCTCTCGGGCGCGTCCGCGACGAAGACGCCGCCATCTTTTTCAATTTCCGCGCCGACCGCGCGCGCCAGCTCTGCCGCGCCCTAACCGACCCTGCACTGGACGCGATCCCGCGCTCCTCCATGCCGCAACGCCTGCACTTGATTTCCATGACGCAATACGACAAGAGTTTCACTCTGCCATTCGTGCTCGCGCCGGAGGAGCCACAGCACATTCTGGCGAATATCTTTGCGGAGCACGGTTTGCGCAACCTGCGCGTGGCTGAGACCGAAAAGTACGCGCATGTTACTTACTTCTTCAACGGCGGCGTGGAGACTGCGTATCCCGGCGAGGAACGCATTCTGATCCAGTCGCCCAAAGTGGCCACCTACGACCTCCAGCCGGAGATGAGCGCCGCGAGTGTTGCCGACGCTGTGGTGAAGGCCATTGAGACGGGCGCGTTTGACTTCATGATTGTCAATTTTGCGAACGCAGACATGGTGGGGCACTCGGGCAAGCTCGATGCCGCGATCAAAGCAGTTGAGGCAGTGGACGGCTGCCTGGGGCGTATCCATACCGCGCTGCGGCGCAAGGGCGGGGGCATGATCATTACCGCCGACCATGGCAACGCCGAGTTGATGATCGACCCCGTTACCGGCGGCCCGCACACCTATCACACCACCAACCCCGTTCCCTTCCTGCTGGTGGCCCCGAACGAAAACTCGACCCGGCTGCGCGAAGGCGGCTCCTTGCGCGACATCGCCCCGACGATGCTGGGCATCGCTCAAATCCCGCTGGCCGCCGAGATGACCGGCCGCGATCTGCGGATGGCAACGATTTCGCCGCGCCGGTAGCCGGCACTGCCTGGAAGCCGGGAAACTGGAAGCTGGGAAAAGCGATGAGCGAGCTCGAAACCATTCTTCGCGACTACGGTTTGTGGGCACTGTTTTTCGGGGCCGCGGTCGAAGGCGATATCACGCTGCTGCTGGCCGGAATGCTGATGCATCTCGGAGTGTGGCAGCCGGGCGAAGCTCTTGCCGTTGGCGCGGCCGGGGGACTCGCTGGAGATACATTTTATTTCTGGCTGGGCCACGGCACGGCGCGCCGCTGGTTGACGACGGCGCACGGTCAACGGGTCATGCCGCGTCTCGAACTGTTCTCCAAGCGCTACGGTATCAAGGCGCTTTTTTTCGGGCGCTACATCTATGGCGCGCGCGTCGCTATGGCGCGCGCGTCGCCACGATGTTTTTCTGGGGAATGCGAGGGCTGCCCGTCACTCGGTTCCTGCTCCTGGATGGACTGAACTGTTGCCTCTGGGCGATTGGGTTCAGCGGGATCGGATATCTGTTCTCGAGCAGTCTGCAGGCGTGGCTTGGCCGGTTGCGCGTGGTGGAGTCGTGGCTGCTGATTGGTTTGCTCGTCTTCATGGCCGTCGTTGGCATCCGCTACTACGTGTTGGAATTTACCCGGATTCCTGAACAACTGGATTCGGATCTGGACCAGAAAGACCTGACCCCGTAGTGCTTTCTCCCTGCTGCTCGGATTGGATTGGGGTTGCCTTTTTTCCAGATTTATTTATTTCACCGAATATTCATTTGCGCGGGGGTGGTTGAGAGTATACTCGTGATGTTCAGAGCGTGGTTTGACTTTGGTTAGGTGGGAGTGATTCCAAACCCCCGGCTCCTGGGCGAGCGGCGTCCAGGTATTGCGCTGGGCCCCAGTTGGATTCCCTCCTTCCTCGAGCGATTCACAGTGGCGAAAGACTGAGTTGGGCGAGGGGCATTCCGTACCGGCCGGTCGGTACCGAGTCGACCGATGTGATTGAGCAAAAAGCCCCGCAATTCTATCTTTCAATATAATCAAATTTCTGCAACCCGCCAATATAAGAGCAAGATGGGAGGAACCGAAAATGAATCCAAGGATCCTTCTGGTAATGCCGCAAGCACATCGGGACCGGATGATGAGATTTCTTTCCGATCATGGGATTGAGTTTTTTCAGGCGGAAGGCATCAGGGAAGCGCAAGCGAAGCTGGCTGGGCCGCTGAAATATAATCTGGCGTTTGTGGATGCAGAACTGCCCGACGGTTCGTGGCGCGACCTGCTGCAGTTTGTGGTAGCCAGCCGAACGAATTGCGAAATGGTGGTCTGTTCCCGCGTCGGGGACGAACGGCTCTGGGCGGAGGTGATCCAATGTGGCGCCTTCGATCTGCTCCCCGAACCGATGGAGAGGCAGGAAATTCTCCGCATCATGCACAGCGCGCTCGACAGCCATTACATGGAATTCTTCGGCCACCACTCGGAGGCCAGGGCCTGCTGAAGGCGCGAGCTTTTCTGGCGGAAGCGCGCGACCTTTTTTCGCCGCGCAGAACCAGCGCATCGGGAGTGCGTCTGGGGCGCCGCTTTCGGACCAATTACTTCAGTACTGCTCACCGGGCTATTACCGGAACCGCTTGTGTTGCCGACGCACTCCCGTCAAAATGAATTCATGGCGGATCGAGTCTATCTGAGCCTGTGGGTCGAAGGCTTTTCTGCTGATAACATGCTGGCCACCTGGGCGAAGGCGTTGGCCGAATTCCCGGTATCCTCCCTGGCTCCAGGCATCCGCGAGCTCGCCGTGTATCCATTCGAGTGGGGGGAAGCTCCCGTACTGGAGCACTTGTTTCAGGAGGGGTCTGGGGTGGGGGAGGCGCTGGTCCTCGCCGCGGAGTTCCTCCACGACGACTACGCCTACCAAGTGGAACTCAACTGGGATGTCTGGGCGCCGCGCGAGCCCGGGAGCCTGGATCAGTGGGAGCGCGTCGCGGAAACGGTCTCCGTGGCATGCCTCGGTCCGAAATTCGACGACCTGCAATTTGAGGACAAGGATACCGAAGTCCGCCCGCATCTGCTCGTCGATCTCGGCTTGGACTCCATCTTCCTGCCGGAAGTGGAGCCGGAAGCAGAGGATGAAACGCTCTTGGATGAAGCCCTCGAAGGCGTGGCCGGGAATTGCTACCGGGAGAACATCGCGCAGCTACTCGAGTTCATCCGCAAGATGGAGAAGCATCTGCCCGTCTCGCGGCGGCTCCTGTGGTCGGCTTCCGGCGAAGACCTCGCCGAGCGCATCCGCATGGCCTTCAAACAGTGAGTTGTGAGTGGTGAATAGTGAATAGGAAAGGTAGGGAGCCCGGCTTGCCGGGGTCCTCATAGGGGGTAGGTCCCCAGAGGGGAAGCCCCGAGGAATACCTGCCCCACCTCACAGCCGGGGCGCTGATTTCACCACTCACCACTCACTACTCACTGGTCGGTGAGGGCGGCGACGCCGGGCAGGGTTTTGCCGGCGAGGAATTCGAGCGACGCGCCGCCGCCGGTGCAGACGTGGCTAACCTTGTCCGCCATGCCAGCCTGGGTCAGCGCGGCAATGGAGTCTCCACCGCCCACGATACTGGTCCCACGCACCTTGCTGACCGCCTCGGCCATGGCCAGGGTTCCTCTGGCGAACGGAGCGATCTCGAAGACGCCCATGGGGCCGTTCCAGACGACTGTCTGAGCGTTGACAATCTCGACTTTGTAAAGGCGCGCTGTCTCCGGGCCGATATCAACTCCCATCCACTCCTCCGGGATCGGTACCAGGCTGCCATCCACATGGGCTGTGCGCGACTCGGCCGCCAGCTTCTCCGCGACGACGTGGTCGCCGGGCAACTCCAACTGCCAGCCCTTCTCTTTGGCTTCCTCCAGCAACTGGCCCGCCAGTTCGATCTTGTCTTCCTCGACCAGCGACTTGCCGGTTGGCAGGCCTTGGGCGCGCATGAACGTGTACGCCATCGCGCCGCCGATGAGCAGCGCGTCCACGATCGGGAGCAAATTCTGGATGACCTCGATCTTGTCAGAGACCTTCGCCCCGCCGAGGAGCGCCACGTAAGGCCGTTCCGGATTTAATGTCGCTTTGGTCAGGTAGGTCAGTTCTTTTTCCATGAGCAGACCGGCGGCGGCCTGTTTATAGTACTGAATCATGCCCACGGTTGAAGCGTGCGCGCGATGCGCCGTCCCGAAGGCGTCGTTCACGTACAACTCGCCCAATGCTGCAAGTTGCTTCGAGAATCCGGCGTCGTTAGCTTCTTCTTCGGGATGGAACCGCAGATTTTCGAGTAGTAATATCTCACCGTCCTTCAACGTATGCGCCGCTTCCACCGCCGCCGGGCCGATGCAATCCGCCACAAAGCGCACAGGTTTGCCGAGTAGCTTGCCTAGCCGCTCCGCCGCGGGAGCCAGGCTCATCTTCGGGTTGGGCTTGCCCTTGGGACGTCCGAGGTGCGAGGCCAGGATCAGCCGCGCTCCTTTCCCCAAGGCATACTCGATCGTAGGGAGCGTTTGGCGGATGCGCGTGTCGTCGGTGATCTTCCCCGTGTCGGAGAGCGGAACGTTGAAGTCCACGCGCACAAACACACGCTTGCCGGCGAGTTCGAGGTCGCGAATGGAAAGTTTCGGCATAGGAAACAAGCTCAAGGATGGCAACGGAAGGGATGTCCCTCCGCTGCACGAAGATAGTCGCCAGACTGGCGAGCTTCCAAACAGGGTAACTAAAGCCCCTTGGCGGTAATGAATTTGATCAGATCACGCACCCGGCAGGAGTAACCCCACTCGTTGTCGTACCAGGAGATGACTTTGACGCAATTGCCGGCGATGACACGGGTCAGTGGGGCGTCCACAATTGACGAGCGCTCGTCCCCGCGGAAGTCGGCCGAAACCAGTTCGGCTTCCGAATAGCCCAGTATGCCTTTCATTGCGCCTTCGGCGGCCTGCTTCATCGCACCATTGACTTG
>Ga0326597_10010873_pt1 | contig 12101 bp, 6 predicted proteins | sample RVTome_12_FD_203789 | JGI IMG/M metagenome (GOLD analysis project Ga0326597, IMG submission 203789) | Soil microbial communities from uranium-contaminated site in the Upper Colorado River Basin, Wyoming, United States - RVT100D185 | ecosystem: Environmental > Terrestrial > Soil > Contaminated >... | reverse complement strand
TTACCGTTGGTCGGCCCTAGTGGTGGTTGCGGATCAGGCTCGTTGCGAACTTCGGGGCGTGCAGGCCCGGGCGGCGCGACGCCTGGTGCGGAAGCTTGACGGATCGCGGTCGTAATTCGTTTGGAGTCTGTGAGCCCCTGATCGGTGCTTACCAGGACGCTCGTCTCGGCTGCATTGTTTGGACTGACGGTATCGCAGCGAATCTCGCGAGTTTCGGTCTTGCCGGGTCCGAGCGAACCGATCGTCCAAACCAACGAGCCCGATTCGGCCCGATAGTTCTCGGTTGCCCGTCGGGGAAGCAGTGACGCATCCGCACGGTACACGATGCGCACTCCCGTCAACTCGCCATCGCCGGTGTTCGTCACGAGGATCTCGTACTTCGCCGACTCGCCGGTCAACATCTCCTCGGGTCCACGAATCTCTACCGAGAAGTCGTAACGCGGTGCACCGGCCCGAATACAGCGTTCGACTGAATCCGTGTGACCGCCGTCGGCGGTTGCTTCCATTTTGTGGCATAGCTCACCGGGCTGTCGCACGATAAACGTGAGCGCGATCTGCCGACTGGCACCAGGGGCTAAGTCCCCGACGCTTTTCGAGATCGGGTTCGGTTCGCCGGAGGCTTCCTGTAGGCCAGCGGCGTGTGAGTCGCGAAGTTGAACGTTGGTTAGCGGCACGTTGCTCGTATTCGCGACCTCAATGTTGAAGCTAACTCGATCGCCGACCTTGATCGCATCGGGGTTCTCGACACCGGCTAACTCCATCGACAGTCGCAACGCCGACTCCATGATCTCGGTGTCGACACGCGAACGTTCGGAAGTGATCCCTGTCCCGGCAGCTCGTGCGGAGACCTGCACGTTGCCTGCCGACATGGCACGGCATTGCAGATTGAAGTGCTGCGATCCGCGAGGCGGCAACATGTCGACTCGCCATTCCACGTTGGCGCCAATCACTCCTTCTTGGCTGCCGACTACGCGGAGCCGTGGCGGTACCTCGGCCGTCACGACGACATTTTCCGTCGGCAGATCACCGGGATTCGTGACCTCGATTTGATAATCGAGCGTCGCACCGACGGCTCCCATCGGTGGACCTATAATCCGAACGGCAAGTCCCGCGGCACTCCAAGTAACGCTCGTCACACCCTGGCCGACAACCACCGGTTGCCCGTCCAGACCTGTTAGCGACGGGGAGAGGATTTCGATACTCACCTGCGTCACGCCAGACTCGTTGCCGAGCGGTTGCAGCGAGATTACAGCTTTGCCATTGGCGTCAGTTACGACTTCGACGCTTTGCGCCCGCTCGGGGCCAAAGCCAGCCGCCGGACCGCTCACGATGTGGTAACGGACAAGCCAGCCTTGCACCGCGCTGCGACTTGAATTGCGATTGATCGTTGTGGTCAGAATTTCTGATTGCCCAGCACGGACAACTGTTGGCGAAGGCAACAACCACTGTGCATCAACCCATTGAATGGTCGCGGTTTGCCGCCGCTGCTCCCAGTTCTCCGCATCGGTTGCGACGGCGGTCACGTGGCTAATCCCTTCGCTGGCCGCGGTGAGCGTTACCCACGTCTGTCCCTTCTGCAGCCAAATGTCATCGCTTGTCGCGGGAGTTCCGCGCGTAATCGCTTTGGCTTGTGATGTCGTCCGCGCTACGGCAAAGTTGCTGCTTCGCCTTTCTGCCGTTCGATGAAACAAACACGACAAAGCTGGATGATCGTCCTCGCCAACATCGACGAAGTGTCCAACGCTCTCTTGCGACAAGAGCCATTCGACCGGTTGCCGCGCGACGAAGTAACCATTCGCACCAGCCAGCCCGGCTAGAAGGACGACCTCGCTGCCCACCGGCGCGACGATTTTGGACGGTGTGAGCAGCAGGCGATCGGGGACGTTCGGTGCGGCAACGAGTTGAGTCGGCCTCGGCTGCACTGGGATCGTGGCGACTGGGGGAGCAACGGGCACTGTCGTTTGGCAGGCCGGAATCGCGGGCGGTTCGGCAAATGCAGGACGAGGCAGGCACGAAGCTGGTAGAAGCGAGGCGCAGGGCGATTCAAGCGTCGTGTACGAACCACCTGGCGCAAAGACGGCCGCGCCGATGGGATCGATCGCCGGAACACGAATGCTCGAACAGCCGCAAGTCGTCAGCCAGAGCATGGCTACGATCATCAGTAGGTGTTGGGCTAGTTTCGTCACAGGCATCGTCGTACTCGAACGCGGATCGTCGCAGTGCGGTGTGGGAGTCCAACACGAATGGATCACTGCGCGCACAGCGCATCTTGGTTGATCTGCGAAAACGTACCACGCGTTTTGGCAACATGAGGCATTTATTCAACGCGGAATGTTGCCGAAAGACAACGAAGCTGGGGCAAGTTGCGTGATTCCAAGGATCGGAGTGATTATGACGAGAACACCGATGCCAGATCGTCGATCACCGCCTTCTCACTTTTGGAGATGCTGCCAACTCCGAGAATGCCGCCGGCGGCGGTTGCGATCCCGCGAGCATGATCGAGCACATCTCCGCGAAGCGTTTCTACGGCGGCTGCCGACGCAGAGGCGGCAAGCGCCCGAATGTACCCTTTCCACGCTTCGACCAATTCCGGCCCAGGGGCTTCGGCCAGCCATGCTTCAATCAGTTGCCGGCACACCGAGTCGGCTTCGATACCAACCGATTCCGTGGCTGCGAAGATCGCAGCGCGTTCTTCGGGGGCGATCTTGCCGTCGGCCCAGGCCACCGCAATCAGCGGCACCAGTGTGAGCGCTGTGATCGTTTCAGGACTGATGTTCGCGTTGACCAGGCCTTCGAGCACGGCCTGATTCTTGATCCCACAAGCATCGGACAAGGCCTCCGCATTCACCTGCTTTTTCAGCTCTTTCATTAGTTCACGGTCGCGCTGAGCAAAGAAGGAATCCTCCAGCACTCGTCGGCGTTCACCTAAAAACTCGTCACTCATGGCTGTACGTCCTCGTATGTCAGGGCGATTTCATGATGTCAGACTGTACCGATAGACAACAGTTTATCGCTGCGAGCGATGGCTGACTATGACGGACTTGGCTTGCAATCAGTCGTTCGGCGACCTTTGTACGACGGCCCTCCGAGGCCGTCGACCCACGTAATCGGGACCAATCGACAGCCTCGGAGGGCCGTCGTACGAAAAATTGTGAATACCCAAAAACGACTGTTTTATTTATCCCAATCAATCCAGACTACTAGCACGTCGGGACCGGTACAAGGATAATGGGGCTGAGGCCGAGTTGGCGTCTGGGTCCGGCGTACGTTTTGAGCGAGTCGGTCGTCGCCCTCGCATCTGTCCACTTAGGTCAAGCCACCTAGATCTCCTGAAGTTTGCATCGCCTGAGAATCTGTTTCCTGTTATGACTATTCTTCGCACCGCGATCAGCGGAGTCCCATCACAAAGGAGTGGCTCGATGCGACGGACCCTGTATTTCTCGGTGGCCTTTTCGCTGGTTGCAGTATTTTTTCCCCACTTTGCTCAGGCGGAACCGACCGCCGAGTTAGTTCGTGCCGCCAAGGGGCAAGCACGATCCATCACTCCGGAAGATGTGGCTGGCGCGAAAGCCAGGCTGCTGAAAGACGTCCAATCGCTTGAGGCGTTCTTAAGAGCGAGTTCCGGCGAGCAAGCGACCGCTTGGCGTGAACTGGTGAAGTTTGATTCGATGAAGGCAGAGCTTGCTAAGCAAGAAGGCCCGAACCGGTCGGTCCTCAATCAATCGCTGATCGCTTACCGTGGGGACGAGAAAGGTCTCGAGGCAAAAGCCTTCACCGACGTTCGCAAGTCGCTCGGTGACTATATGGATCGCCTCTACATTTCCGCGGCTGAAGGTTTTGCCGAAGATTACAACCGGCGAATTGACGCGCTGGCAAGCCAGTTAGAAGCCTATGAGGCGGCACCTTCCACCAAACAGGCGGTTGAAATCGGACGCTCGCTCGAGTGGTTCGTTCGCGCTGGGCAGATCGATTCCGTGACGTCCGCAATCCGCGATCGGTACTCACATCCGAATCTGCACGTGGTCGCTTCGAAACAACTGGTCGCATCTGGCGTGCGAGATGCGGTAGATACAGTCGAGCCTCTGCGCGAATGCATTCTCGGCACTTCGATTCGCGGAAGCTCGCATCTCACCGGAAACGTCGATTTGGAATTGGTACCCAGCGAGGAGCGTGCGGCATTCAATATCACGTTGTCCGGCAACGCCGTTTCAAACACCGTCGGCTACAACCGCAGCGTCTCGATCTACAGCACGGGATATACCAAAGTCAGCGCGTCGAAGCGAGTTTATGTTGACCCCGAGGGGGTGACTTTCGACCGAGCGACTGCAACGGCCTCGACGAGTTCGCACGTCTCGTCCATCGCAGCCAAATGCGGCTTGGTGCGTAAGATTGCTTGGAAACAGGTTCGTCAGAAGAAGTCCCAGGCCGAGCGAATTGGCTCCGGCAAGGCCGCGAGTCGCGTGGCCGGCCGCGTTGATGGCCAGGCGGGCGAGACACTTGCCGAGGCCGACGAGAATTTCCAGGACAAATTCCGTTCGCCGCTAATTCGTCGCGACAGCTTTCCTGAGTTGTTCGATCTCAAGACGACCAATACGCATTTGCTCGTGCGGTTACTTCGTGCAGGCACCTCCCAGCTCGCGGCGCCTGGGCCGGCTCCAGAGCTTGCTGGCGACTTTGACCTGGCGGCGCGTGTTCATGAGTCGATTGCGGGCAATTTCTCGGAATCGATGATCGGCGGAGTGATGCTGACGGACGAGCGAATCGTCGAAATGTACAAAGAGGCAGAGGTTGAGGTCCCCGAGGATTTGAAGATCACCCAGGATTCCGACCCCTGGGCGATTACGTTCGCTCGTTCGCAACCGATAGGCGTCGAGTTTGCAAACGGCGGCGTGAAGGTCTCCGTGTTGTGCCAGAACCTGCACCAAGGCGAGGGCTATGCCGCCGTCAGCTTGCCCCTGAAGGATGACAAGACGGACAAACTCTATCGCCCCGAAATCAGGATTTCTCGCGAGTACGATCTAACAATGCCAAACGATGGCGGGCTGCAACTCGTTTCGAAAGGTGATCTCAGTATCGAGTTCATCGATTTGAACGGTGAGCCAGCGAAGATGTACGGAGCGCGGCACGCCGCAGCCGTTGGCTTTCTCTCGAAGAAGTTCAACGCCATGCTCAAGCCGAAGTTGCCAGAGGAGGCAACCGATGGGATTTCGTTGAAAGGACGTTGGGCGCGGATCGGTAAGTTAAAGGCACGCATCGCGAACGCCGCGGACGGCTGGCTCTCGATCGGCTGGGAACAGGTTCTGCCCGAAACGCCATCAGTCGAAGCAGTTGCTGGCGACGGCAACACCGCAGAATCTGTCGCCGGGGAAGCCGAATCGAACGCTGCCACTGAACTTGTCCAAACAGCAAGTATTGCTCCATGAATCGCTGGGTCGAGATTTCCTTCGATTGTCTTCCGCTTCGCACGATCAGCCGGCTCGATATCCCGCTGGATGCGTCGCCTAAGTATCGGGCTCTTTGCGAGCGGATCAAGCAGTCGATCGAAAAGCATGGCCAGCACAACGCGTACTTTTTGTATAACGCGAAGTGCGTTTACCACCTTGCCAACCATGACGAAATTGGAATGCTCGAGTTTAGCTTCGACGGCGTGGTGCTGACCGACTCATCGGACGCGGCCACCGAGCGCTGCGACCTGTCGGTCGAGTTGGTCCGCGAGACCTGTGACTGGCTCACCGAACCGATCGTCGTGTGGTTTACCGAGACCGTTTCGCAATCCGTCGCGGTCGAGTTCAATCGCTATATCGACGCAGGCGATCTCGCGGAAGCCAAACAACGCATCCAAACAATCCAAGCCGCCAGTGACGATGCGGGTGGTTTCGTTGGCATGTACCTGTAGCCTGCCGCTCTTAGACGGTGACGGCGAACGATGGGACCAGTACGATGGCCTGCCAAGGCCGTCGATCAGACGCACCGTAAGGACTCGACGGCCTTGGCAGGCCATCGTACAATGGCGTTCGATCACCGCTCACGCCGTTCGACAAAACCCCCGCCATGGAACACTCCTACCGACTCAAGAACATTCACGTGGCGAAGACTTGCGTGAATCACTCGGTCGCGACGCTCATCGCCGTGCTTCTTTCGGTCAGCGCGGTCGCTGCCGTCGAAACTCGCCCGAACATCGTGCTGATCATGGCAGACGATATGGGCTTCTCGGATATCGGGTGTTACGGCGGCGAGATCGATACTCCGAACCTGAATCGCATGGCAAAGGAGGGCGTTCGCTTTCGCCAGTTCTACAACAATGCCAAGTGTACGACGACGCGAGCTTCTCTCGTCACCGGGCTCTACCCGCGCCCTCAAGGTGGGCTTCTGAAGCAAAACATGGTGACAATCGGCGAAGTGCTGGGCGAGGCTGGGTATCAAACGTCTCTCAGCGGCAAGTGGCATCTCGGCAACGGCAAGACGACTCATCCGTTTCATCGGGGCTTCGATCGGTACTATGGTTTGCTGGACGGATGCTGTAACTTCTTCGATCCGGTCCAGCCTGATCCAGCTTTCAAAGGCGGCAAAGTCCGCAAGTTCGGCCACGACGATCGAGACGTGACCGAGTTCGCCGACGACTACTACACCACCGACGCCTTCACGGATCATGCGGTCGAGAGCATCGAGCAGTTCTCGAAAGCGGAAAAACCCTTCTTCGTTCACGTTTGCTACACCGCGCCGCATTATCCGCTGCATGCCAAGCCCAAGGACATCGCGAAGTATCGCGGCAATTACATGATGGGTTGGGAAGAGCTACGACGCCAGCGACACGCGCGGCAACTCGCCATGGGCTTAATGGATCCGCGTTGGCCGTTGTCCGAGACCGACTCGCAAAGCTATGACTGGGAAGAATCTGACAAAGAGTGGGAGGATCTTCGCATGGCGGTCTATGCCGCGATGATCGATAGCATGGACCAAAACATCGGCCGCATCCTGCTAGCTTTGGATGACCAAGGCGTCGCCAAGAACACACTTATCTTGTTCCTATCGGATAACGGCGGTTGCGCCGAAGAGCCGGGCGGGCGAAACACGCGAGCCGTTCCCGGACCGCGCGAGTTCTATACGGCGGTCGGGCCGGCCTGGGGTTGGGCTCAGAACACGCCGTTCCGTCGCTATAAGAGTTGGGTTCACGAAGGAGGCATCAGCACACCGTTCATCGCCCGCTGGCCAGCGGGCGTCAAGCCGGACACGATGACCGATCAAGTTGCACACCTGGTCGACTTGATGGCCACGTGCGCCGATATTGGCGGTGCCGAATATCCGCGAAGCTACGGCGGCCATGACATCCTTCCGCTGGAAGGCATCAGCCTCGCGCCAGTGCTGCGAGGCGAAACGCGTGTCGGTCACGAATCGCTCTACTGGGAGTGGAGTGGCAATCGCGCCGTGCGACAAGGCAAGTGGAAGCTCGTGTGGGATAAACTGGTTAAGAAGTGGGAGTTGTACGACGTCGCCGCGGATCGGACAGAGTTGAACGATCTGGCGGAGACTCATCTCGATCGAGCCAAATCGATGGCCGACGCCTGGTTCGCGTGGGCGGACCGCACCGGCAACAAATACTGACGCCTCGTTTTTAAAAGTCCAAGTAGGTCACTTCCGCCGGAAGTGACCTGTCAGAAACAGCGGTGTTCTCAGAAGCGGCGAGGTCACGCTCGGCGAGCGTGACCTACTTAAAAGGACCGACATGTCAACCATCGATGTTACCAAGACACACGTTGCCAAAGAGCTGAAACACGACAGCCCGATCATCTCGTGCCGATTTGATCCGACAGGCAAGTACGTCTTCTTTGGCGCACAGGATTTCAAGGTCTGGCGCTGGGAATGGAGCGGCGAGGCGAAGGTCGAGTTCAACCACAACGCCTGGGTCCGAGGAATTGCGTTTCACCCAAATGGCGAGACGGTACTGACCGCCGGTTACGACGGGCGGCTGGTGTGGTGGCTGGTAGCGGCTGATAAACCGGAACCGATCCGCGAAGTCAACGCTCACGACGGTTGGGCTCGCGCGGTCGCGGTCAGTCCCGATGGATCGCTCGTGGCGACCTCTGGCAACGATCACAAGGTTAAGCTGTGGAGTTTTGCCGATGGTTCGCTCGTGAAAGAGTTCGTCGGTCACGACTGCCACGTCTACAACGTGCTGTTTCATCCCGATGGCAAGAGCCTCGTGTCGGGTGACTTGAAAGCGAATCTGATCCATTGGAACATCGAGACCGGCGAGCAAGCCCGCAAGATGACCGCCGAGGCGCTCTGCAAGTACGACCCCACGTTCCTTGCGGACATCGGCGGCTTCCGCGGTTTGGCGTTCGACTCGGCTGGAACGCGGCTTGCCGGAAGCGGCATCACCAACGTGACGAATGCATTCGCGGGAGTCGGCAATCCGGCGATCGTCGTTTACGACTGGAAATCCGCCGAATTGAAGATCCAACATGAATCGAAAGCGAAGCTGCAAGGCGTTGGTTGGGGCGTCGCGTTGCATCCAGACAACTTCGTCATCGGCATCTCGGGCGGTGGTGGCGGCGGCTTTCTTCTATTCTGGAAACCCGATGGCAAAGAGGAGTTTCACCAGTTGAAGTTCCCGAACAACGCCCGCGATCTCGACTTGGCATCGGACGGCCTGCACGTTGTCACCGGTCACTACGACAAGCACATTCGCATCTCGATGCTGGCGGAGAAGACTGCCTGAGTTAGGTCGCCTCAAGAATGCTGGCACCGAAGGTGAATCCGCCGCCAAACGCACATAGTCCCAGGCGATCGCCCTTTTCGGCGTTCGGCAGGACTTCGCTCAAACAGAGCGGGATGCTGGTCGAGGATGTGTTGCCGAAGCGTCGGATGTTGCTGTAAACCGTGGTGTCGATGCGATGCTGGATCGCATCGAGAATCCGCTGATTGGCTTGGTGCGGCACAATCATGTTCAGATCGTTCACGCCGATACCTTCTCGCTGACAGACACGGTTCAGACTCGCGATCATCGATTTCACGGCTTCGCTGAAAACCTTTCGGCCCTGCATTCGGATAAAGCCACCATCGCGAAACGGCACTGTCAGCATGCCGCCATCTTCGCCCTTCGCCGACAATTCAGGCCGATAGAGCCGGCCGCGAGCCATCTCGTAATGACTCTCGCCATACAAGACGGTCGCCGATGCGGCGTCGCCAAACAGGATCGCTGTATCGAGGTCTTTGCGATCCAACAGCGGCGAGAGGACTTCGGTCGTCACGACCAGCACTCGCGCATCGGGCTTACTTTGCAGGAAGTCGTAACCAGCCTGCAAGGCATACAGATAGCCGCTGCAAGCCGCACTGATATCAAATGCCTGGAGCATGGCATTGGACTTGCCGCGCACGAGTCCGCTGAGGACTTGGCAAGCCATTGACGGTGACACCGATGTCGGGCTGGTCGTGCTACAGATCACCAAATCGAGTTGATCGACGACCAGATCTTCTTCTTCGAGCGTTCTTTGAGCGGCTCGCACGGCCATGTTGACGGCGTTCTGGTCGCCCGCCACCCAGTTGCGACTTTCGATGCCGGTCAGTCTCATGATGTCTTCGACGGTCATGTCGTCCGTCGACGCAAGTAACTCGCTGTTGGAGACGACTCGATTTCCGGTCACGGCGGCAACGGAGGAGAGCCCCACGTCGAAGGCTCGTCGGTCGTAGCGTTTTGGCAGCGGCAGACGTTCCGCTGGACGTCGACGGACGAGAATCGGGTCGCCTGGATTTTCGAGCAACACTGCGTTCTTGTGAACGACCGTTTCATCGGTACGAATCCGCACCAGCGGCTTGCCAACCGCAATGCTGTCTCCTTCATCGGCCAAAAGCTCCGTGACTTCGCCCCCGACTGACGTCGTCATTTCAAAGACCGATTTGGCTGCTTCGACCGATGCGACCACGTCACCTTTCTGGATGCGCGAACCAGCCTGCGTCAGGAACTCGACAACCGTAACGGTTTCGTCGGACGGAGCCGATCCGATGGCGAGCAACTCGAAAATGCCCTCCTCTTGCTCGGCCGGTTGCTCCCAGGCGAGATCGAAATCGAGCAGCTGCGCCGCCGTCGACAACACTCGCTGGTAGGACGGCATAACTTCGATCTGGCTGCCATAGTGACACGGGATAAACGTGTCTGGCCGCGCGATACGGCGCATTGAAACGGGGAAGCGAGACTTCTCGCCGACGGTCGCCAGCACTTCGCTGCCGAAGCCGCACGTATGATTGTCTTCGTGGACAACGATTAACCGCGAGGTCTTTTCCACGGACGCGACGACCATGTGTTCGTCCCACGGCGAGAGCGAACGCAGGTCGATGATCTCGACTTCAACGCCGGCCCGCTCGAGGTCGTCCGCCGCCCGTTCGCAGAGCGATACCGTATTGCCCCAGGCCACGAACGTGATGTCGCGGCCGGAGCGTACTTTCCGAGCCGAGCCAATGGGGACAAACTGCTCGGCGACGTTGGGGGATGTCGCTCGCGATGCATCGTTCAGCATCGCCTTCGGATACAGGATCAAAGTCGGCCGTTCCGATTTGAAAGCCGCATTCAGCATGCCCGCCGCATCGCATGCATTGGACGGCATGAAGACGTCCATGCCCGGCGCGTGTGTCATTACCGATTCGAACGTCTGTGCATGATACGGCCCCAAGCCGGGGCGATAGCCGCCACAGGCGGCCATCACAACGAGTGGAACTTTCCACTCGCCACCGGTGCGCCAGAACATGGTCGCTAACTCGCACGTCAGCTGGTTGTAAGCTAGCGGGAGGAAATCTGCGAACTGAATAAAGGCCACGGGCCGCTGGCCAGCCAACGCTCGACCGATTGACGTTCCAATGATCGTCGACTCGGATAGCGGCGAATTGCAGACCCGTCCATCGTACTTTGTGCTCAGACCGCGCGTGACGCCAAACACATCACCCTTCGGATCCTCAATGTCTTCACCATACAGGAAGACTCGCGCGTCCGATGCCAGTTGATGGTCGAGGGCTTCTCGCAACGCTTGTCCCATTGTGAGCGTCGCATTTTCCCCATCGCCACGCACTTCGTAGGAGGGATGAGTCAGCTCGATGGGAATTGTTTCCTTGGCGGACATTTGCGGAGTCGGGTCCGGTCCCGCCAACGCTTCGTCGGCTGCGGCCGCAACCTCAGAATCCACGTTTCGCCGAAGTGCCGCCAGCTTCGATGCTTCGCAACCTTCGGCAAGCAGTCGATTTTCAAGGTGCGTCAGCGGATCACCGGTCGTTGCCGCCTCGCGAATCTCGTCCGCACTCCGGTAGACGCGTTGGTCGTCCGCGTTCGTGTGGCTCGTGAGGCGTTCCACTTCGAAGACCACCAGCTGAGGCGTTCGTTCGCGCCGCATTTGCTCGACGATCGAACCAAACTGCTCGAAGCTGCTCGCGGCGTCGCGTCCGTCAATCCGCAGGATTGGCAGTCCGTAATAGGATTCTGCGTCTCCATCCGGCAGCGAGTGGAAAGTACGACCTCGAGTCGTCGTCGAAATCGCCAAGTGGTTGTCTTCAATATTGAACAGCACCGGTAACCGGTCGCGGACGGCAGCAGCAATGGCTTCCGTGACTTCACCTTGCTGCGTCGTTCCGTCGCCGGTTGCACAGTAGACGATTGGACGCGATGCTTCGTTCTTGACAGCTGCCGCGACTCCCACCGCTTGCAACGCGTTGTTGCCAGTCGGCGTTGCCATGCTCAGGATGTGCAGGCGCGGATCACTGAAGAAGCCACTCATTCGTCGACCGCGTGACGAGGATTGATCCTTGCACAGAAACGAGTCAAAGAACGAGCGGATCGGCAAGCCTCGGGCGACGAGCAACGCCTTGTCGCGATAGTGACAATGCAGCCAGTCGGCTTCGGTCAGGTGTGGCGCGAGTGCCGCGGTTGCTTCGTGGCCGCTGCCCGCGACGTGAAAGAACGCTTCGCCGCGCTGCGTCAGTTCCTGCTCGACTTTATCGATCTGCCGCGCTGTGTACATTGCGCGATAGAGAGTCAGCAGGGAATGCTGGTTCATCATGACCTCAACGGTTGTCGACGCTCAAGTTTCGAGATCGGGGACTATGTTGCGAGCGTGTTC
>Ga0326597_10010872_pt1 | contig 12102 bp, 9 predicted proteins | sample RVTome_12_FD_203789 | JGI IMG/M metagenome (GOLD analysis project Ga0326597, IMG submission 203789) | Soil microbial communities from uranium-contaminated site in the Upper Colorado River Basin, Wyoming, United States - RVT100D185 | ecosystem: Environmental > Terrestrial > Soil > Contaminated >... | reverse complement strand
CCCAAGTAGCGCAGCATGTGAATCACATCCCTTTCGACACCCTGAGCCGCAGGCTTCAGCCTGCGCGAACGTTCGGAAAGTATGAACCTCGCGGAATCAATCGTCGCCAAAGTCGTACAACTCGTGGAGCAAGGTGCGAATTAGCGTCGTCGAATCCCAAGACCGCTTTATGACATGCATTCATTCTTGAGTTCGAGGCCGGAATCGTCAAATCTGCGATCCGGAATGCGTAACTGGCTCGGCGGGTGCAGTGGTCAGAGCACCGGGCGCAAGCCCGGTGACATGCTGCCAGATAGGGCCCGCAGCCTCGCGCCAGCGGCGCCAATTGTGGTGGGTAGGTCTGACTCGGCGTCTCCATTCCGCCAAAAACCTCCCCAATCGGCCAAAACAGTCACGGCCCCGGCGTCCGGGGGGCGTGACAGAATCGGCGGAGTGATCTAGCAGGCTGAAGGCCTGCACTACAGTAGACGGGGGCAAGCGAAGCGCCAGCCCCGGTTGGTGCCACCCACCGCCGTCCGACCCTGAAAGGGTCGCATAATTTCGGCTGCGGGTGCAAAGAAGCCTTTCCTTGCGGGGTAGAATGAAATAGGAATGCTTACCGTGGGCGACGCTTCGCTTGCTCCCGGCTCCTGTATGTAAGCCTTTCAGGCTACAATAAACTGTCGGGACGAAGCCGCCAAAACAGGCACGGTCTCGGCGTCGAGGCTATGTTCCGGCGACTGGCCGAAATGACTATTCCCTGATAGGATGCCAGTCGGGGAAGAGCCTATTCGCCAGCCCGGACCACCGTCCCGGTTCGCCGGGGCGTCGGAGCTTCTTCCGTCGGCTCCGTGCCGAAAAGTGATGTTTCAACCTCTTTCAAAGCGAGGGTACACCAGTGATCGACAAAGTAATCGCACATATCGATGCCAACAAAGACGCCAACCTGGTGCGCCTGAACGACCTGCTGAGGATTCCGAGCATCTCGACGGATCCGGAGCGAAAAGCCGATGTCAGAAAGTCGGCGGAATGGGTCCATGGCGTATTCAAGAATTGCGGCATTCAGAGCGAGATTGTCGAGACGCCGTGGCATCCCAGTGTGCTGGCGGATACCGGTCCGGTGGACGGCGATGGCCCCACGGTGTTGATCTACGGGCATTTCGACGTCCAACCCACCGGCGAAGAGTCGCTATGGGATTCCCCCGCGTTTGAACCGACCATTCGCGACGGCAAACTCTTCGCCCGAGGTTCCGCGGACGACAAAGGGCAGGTCTTCGCGCACATGCTGGCCGCGGAGAGCTGGATGAAGGCGGCCGGGAAACCGCCCATCCGCGTCAAGTTTCTAATTGAGGGTGAGGAGGAAGTCAGCTCGCCGAATCTGGAGAAAGTCCTTCGCGACAACAAGGACAAACTGGCATGCGACTTTGTCGCCCTTTCCGATACCCCCAAGTTCGACGCCAACACGCCGGCCATCACATTCGGTACCAAGGGATTGGTCTATAAAGAAATCGTAGTCACCGGTCCCAAGCAGAATCTCCACAGCGGCTCGTACGGCGGGACGCTGGCGAATCCGGGCAACGCCCTGGCGGTGATCATTGCCTCGCTGCGCGACAGTGACAATCGTGTGACCATCCCAGGATTTTACGACAACGTTAAACCGCTTACGCAGGACGAGCAGGATAAGCTCAATGAGTTGCCCTTCGATGAAGAAGCGTACCTGGCTGGCATGGGCGCTCCGGCGCTGGACGGTGAAATAGGTTTTCGCACTTTGGAGCGTCGCTGGGCCAGGCCAACGTTGGATGTCAACGGCCTATTCGGTGGATTCGTTGGCGAAGGGGCGTCCACGGTGATCCCCGCGAGAGTTTTCGCCAAGGTTTCCATGCGGCTGGTGCCCGATCAAGATTACAAACTTATTTCCAAGTTATTCGACGACGCGGTTCGGGCGGCCTGTCCGGCCGGCGTTCGTCTGGAAATCGTTGATCACGGTTCTTGTGCTCCCTATGTGGCACCGACGGAGTCAGACGGTATGACCGCCGCCGCCAGCGCCGCCGAAGCCGGGTTCGGCAAGCGACCCTATTTCATCCGTGAGGGCGGCACACTTCCGATTCTACCGTTATTTCGGGACGTGTTGGGCGCCGATTCGTTGATGCTCGGCTTTTGCATGCCCGATTGCAACGCCCACGGTCCCAACGAGTATCTCGACGTGTCCGACTTCCACAACGGCACCAAGACCGCGGCGTACCTGCTGCACTATCTGGCACGAACGTAATGTTTCGTCAATCGTGAATTGATAGACTAACCGAGCCTCTACCGTGAGGGAGCCGCCCGGTGCTCCGTCTACCCTAAATGGTTGGGTTGTCTGTCGGGCGGGCGAAGCTCCTGCTGAGCCTTATCCAACCGTCTTGCCTAAGGGAGCTACGGCTCACCGGGAGGCTCGCCCTCCCCGCCGCGGAAGCGCAACCCATCAGAAAATCGCTCACGGAGCACTCGAGGCGTTGCGTCGGCCATCGCTAGCGGGACGACCCCGCGTGTGCGGGCCTATGGTGATTGCAACACAAACAAGATGCCTGTTGCGTTGCGCCGAGTTTGCTTCCGCGACCGTTAATTCGCAGAATAACCGTGGTTGACCTTACAGGTCAACGCCCGAATCGCTCGAAAAATCGGTGATTGTCTCGAATTAGTCTCGTGCCCATCATACGTCACTTCAACCGGTACCGTACCGGTTCCATGCAAACGGAAGCATGCAACAATGCGCGCGCATGAAAGAGGCCCGGTGGGGTGGACCGGGCCTTGGGGAAACCGACCCATGGGGGGACGGGTCGGTTAGAGGATAAAGTTAGACGCAGGCCGGATCGTTCCAGCACTGGCCGGAGATTGTCCTTGATATCGACCCGCACCGCAAGCAATAAATTGAAAAAAAATAAACGATTCGCTTCCCGGCTTTCAATACGAGACTGGGTATGTGGCGAGCAAAGCGATTTCGACATATGATATCGCTGTCGCGATGGTTAAGGGCAGGAGATATCACAACCATGCTTCAATGCGAAAACTGTGAAATGTTCAGGAAGGGGGCGGACGGATCGCCCGAGCTACTGTGCGATCCTTTCTCGACGATCAAAGAGCCTGAATGCGTCGTAAAATGGCAGCTCGCTAAGCTCAACATCATCGCTAAATCACACCAAGCTACGCTCGATATGTATCGGCGTCTCGCCCCGCTCCAAGAGAAAATGTTCAAGCATATGGAGCGTGAGATCGACGAAACCGAGGAAAGCGAGCGCTGGAAGGTCCAAGATGATGACGACGAAGATGATCCGTTCCGGGTCTAGAGTATCATCGCAGGTAGTTTTAAGGGTAGTCGGGAACTTGAGTGTGTGCTGCTGCCCTGTGATTAACGCGGAATGTGGAGTCCGGGAAACACGGCTCGCGGAGCAGCGGCACACCAACCCGATCAAAGATTGACGCAACACTCGTAGTCAGTTGAAGCGTACTATCGCCTCGGTGTGACGCCCATTAGCCCGGATCGCCAACAACACAATCTTCGTAGGAAGCTCGTCCGGTCAGGCTAAACAGGAGATTCGTCTTGACGAATTCGGCTGGAAGTGTGTCTTTTTGCCATCCGTCGCCGCGAATAATCACGCAGGAACTCGCCCGCTGCAGCGGAGGGTCTTCGGGATAGACCACTTCGTGCCGATAGTGCAGTGAGTACCCGTCCTCTTCCGTGCCCTCGACCAGGATTTTTTGTAGCTCGGCATGGGAATCGACAAACGCGCGGTTGAACGTCCAATCCTTACCGTGCCATCCACGTACCGTTTTTGTGGGACCGGGGTCAATGCCGGGCAGCGTGATCCCCACACTTTCCTCTCCGGCCACAGAACCCGAGCAGCGCTCCGTCTTGCACGCCCACGCCCAGCGCCCGATATTCTCCTCGTAATACAATGTGCGTGAAGGTGACGGGATGCGCGATGTGGGTCTCATGTACGGAGAGTTGCTGCCCATCTCGCCATTTTCGAATTGCGGACCGAGACTGCCACCCGGCGCCCAAACCATAAACAAGTTCGCGGCGTAACTGTTTCCAAAGTGATCGTAAGAGGAGCGGTTGTCGTGCTTGACCCAATCTGGGCAATGCGCGCCGCGCGGCGGACCGTCATCCCCAGGGCACCGGAACAATTCCAATTCCAATTCCGTATCAAGCTGCGCCCGGATAGGATCGAACTCTCCACCGGCACTGGCGTCCGTAAATCCGCCGGCATACAAAATGTCATTCATGGGGCGTGTGCTCGGTCCGAACCCCGCAAGTGTCCCATATTTGCTTCCCAGGTTGGCCATCGAAGGAATAAACTCAGGCCGGCCGATGCCGCTCTTGCCGCCCCATTCGTACGCGCCGACGAATACGGGGTTCGGGCAGGTCGCACCTGGTGGAAGTCCCGGGCACTGATCATACTGTTTGGGATGGACCGGAATGCCCCACCCGCTGGGGTCGTCGGCCTCATAAACACGACTGCTCGACGCGATATTCTTGATTTGGGATAGACAGGCGTTTTGCTTGGCTTGGCGGCGAGCGGCGTCCAGCGACGGCAGTAGGATGGCGACTAACAACGCAATGATCGCAATCACCACCAGGAGCTCGATCAGCGTAAAGGCTGAGTGCTTTTCGGAAGAATGATTCGCCTGTATCGATTCTCGCATGTTTATACCTGATGACTCCGGCATCAAGAGACTTCGACGCTAAACAATATCCATTCTTTCCAGAATCTTGCCTGTACGCAAGCGTCAGCCCGAATTTCGACTGCGTCCGCCGTCATAGTAGACACCCAAGCGGATAGCGCGGCGTATGAAAATCTCAAGAATAGTGCAGAAAAATAGGGAGTCGCTGGTTTCGATCCACCATACTCCCTCTGAGGGACGCTCAAGGAGTTCCACTTTGGCTTGATTCCGAATCGCCGAGGCTGCACCTACACCGTCAGCACCGAGGAGACCTTGTCGCGATGCGCGATGTGAACAGGGTATTCTTGTCCGACGGCATCGTGCTGGGCTTTCATCGCCAGTTCGGGACAATTGTTGTGCTCGCTCAAGTGGGCCAGTGCGATCCAACCGGGTCGGTTGCTTCCGCAGCCACGCAGTAGTTCGGCAGCTTCGCCGTTGGAGAGGTGGCCACCATCGCCGCTGATTCTCGCCTGCAACGCGAGCGGATAACCACCCGTCCGAAGCATTCCCGGATCGTAGTTGGATTCCAAGTAAGCGGCGTCGACCGATTCGAGAACGTCTTGCAATCCCTCAAACGGATGGCCTAAGTCTGTCAGGATACCCAGCCGCTTCTGCTCGCATTCGACAACAAAGCTGACGCCGTCTACTGCGTCGTGGGCGGTGGGGATGGTATGTACCCTCGCGCCGTTGAATTCAAGCACGTCGCCGGCTTGAAAATATCGAACGTCTCTTAACGCTCCCAGCTTGCACCATCGTTCGGCGGCGTCGTGCGTCTTGCGTGTCATATAAATGGGTATACCGAACTTACGTTGATAAACACCGGCACATCGAATGTGGTCGATGTGATCGTGCGAGATAAGGAGGGCGGAGACGTCGTTGATGTCGCGACGGTGGACGCGCATGCGCCCCTGTGCCGTGCGTCCACTGATCCCGGCGTCGAACAAGAGCCGAGCACCGTTGGCTTCGACGTAGATCGAATTCCCGTTGGACCCCGATTGGAGTGAAAACGATTGCATGGTTCGATTGTAGCCGAATCGGTAGGAGAATGCTTCCGCTGTGAGTTTCTAAGCAAACGCTGTTCAATTCGACTCTGGCCGGCAGCCGCACCTTTCTTCCAACGGCTGTAAAGATACGATAGATGACCATGATACGTTCCGCCGACACCCTGCTGGACACGACAGGACCGACAAGACCGAATCGGCTAGAATGGTCATGTTTGTTACTGGCGGCGGCGTTGCTGATTGTGTTCCGTTTGCACGCCTTTGACCTTCCGCTCGAGAACGATGAATGCAACTACGCCTATGTCGGGGCGCGCTTGCTCGAAGGTCAGTCTTTATACACCGACCTGTGGGATCATCAGCCGCCGGGTGTGTTCGTGTTGTTTGCCGGTGTGATTGCGCTGTTCGGCGACGCGCCGGGTGTATTTCGCTCTTTGACCCTGGTTTTCTCGCTGGCGTCGCTGGGATTGATCTTTCTCATGCTTCGTCGCATCTCCGGTCAAACGGCGGCCATCTCCGGCGCGTTGCTCTTCGCGATTGTGTCCTCCGATCCCGGCACGGCCGGTGAGGGCTGCAACCGCGAGATCTTCATGAATACGCTGATTCTTGCGGCATGGTATTCGGTTTTGCGCTGGCGAGGTGGATCTCTTTGGTGGTTAGTTGGATCAGGATTGGGTTTGGGCCTCGCCTCGGTCATCAAGACGATCGTGGCCGTGCATTGGGTGTTGCTTGCGATTTGGATCGTGACGTGCGTCGCCAAACGTACCCGCACTAGGAGCAGGATTCCCGCCATCGTCGTTGCGCTGTTGCTGTTGGGGGCGGGACCGGCTGTGCTCTGGTTGGTAACGGGGGGATACTTCGTCCTGACGGATCGTTGGCACGCATTTTACGATGCGGTTTTCCTGTTCAACCTCAGTTACAGCGAAGGCGGCGGCGGAATGCTCGCCCGATTTGGCCAATTCTTCGTCCCGGATCGACACCCCTTTATTTTCGATAGCGCCTTGCCGTTGTGGCTAGCCGGCGGCGCCGCAACGCTCTGGCTTGTGGTTGACGGCGTAATAACGGGTTTCAAGAGTCGTTGTTCCGAGTCGCGCCCGTCAGGTAGCGGACTGACTCTGATCCTGGTAGCGAGCGGGTACATCACCGTCTGCCTGCCTGCACGATTCTGGCCACACTACTACTATCTATTGATTCCCGCATTGGTTGTCGCGGTGTCGAGTGTCATGGGGCGGATCACCTCGGTTCTTGTCGCATGGTGGGCACCGCCCACCAATCCCGAGCCCCAAGTCGTAGGGTGGGCACCGCCCACCAATCCCGAGCCAAATGCTCCATCGCAGGCCTTAGCTTGCGCGACAACTCGGTGCGGTCGGATTCACAATTGGCTAATGGCTCGGAAAACGAAAACGGGAATCGTTTCGACGTCGATGGGTATGGCCGCCCCGTGGGTTGCGCGTTTCGTTTTGCTCGCTATGGTACCCGGCGCGGTGCTGATCACGGAGTATCGGGATTATTTGAGTGAACCGTTGTTTGGCCTGACGGTCAAACGATACAACTCGAGGGATTTCTGGGGGCGCGCTCAAGGGTGGAATGTGGCCCGGGTCACCGATCCGGACGACGAAGTGTTCGTTTTCGGCAATGATGCGGAGATTTATTACTATGCCCGGCGCAGGTGCGCATCACGCTTCACCATGATAACCGGTTTGCAATCCGGTTTCGCCGGCGCTGAGGAACGTCGTCGGAACTTGATCGCAGAATTGGAGGAAAGCCCACCACGACTTATCGTCGTCCTTTTCGACGAGCCTCCGTTTGAGGCGTGGAAATCATTTTTGGATCGACATTATGATCAACCAGCCGGTTGGGATTTTCACGACAAGACCGGCGAACCGATCATGTTCGTCTTGGCTCGCAAGGATAATCCGATCGAGAAAATCGATTGGAATTGGGATCGCGCCGAAGTCGGTGGATGGCACTTGGGCGACAGTCATTAGGCGACCGGAGCATCCGAGCTACAACCAGCCGGTTTTTCCGAGCCGAGACCGTGAGCGAGTGGATGCTTGAGCGTTTATCGCATCCAGGAGAAACCGCTCCCTCTTCGTCGCGGCTTGGTTCACACCGACCCATCGAGTTTGCAGTGTCATGCTACTATTGCTGCCCGAGCAGACTCGTTGAGAAAGCGGTGAAGTCGTCTCGGTCGATGTCGAGATCACAGTCGGTGTCCGCCGCGAGGCACGATGCCTCGGCGGGGGATGATTCGTAGCAGCGCTGCAAACGAGCAAAGTCCTTCAGGTCAACTCGGCCGTTGCGGTCGAAATCGCCGGGCGATCTTCCATCATTCAGGCAGGGATACGCGATGAAAAGACCCGAATGCACATCGGCGTCAGATTCGCTTTCTTGACGGCTGGAGACGACGACGAGTCCGCTCGGGAAATCGCTGAATACACCCCAAGCACCTTCGAAACCGATGGCATCACTGTCGGGAAAGGTATCCAAGTGGCCCACTTCGTGGATGGCGCCGAGGTCGGTCGCATCGAAGACGCGCAAGCCGGACGTGTAGTTGGCCGCGACGATCAGATCGCCGCGAACCATCAGGTTATGATCGATCGACGGAAGCCCGTTGGTGAATGTGCCGAGGTAAACCGGATTGGCCACATCTTCCACATTGACGACGTGTGTCGTGGTCGGCAGGGCGAATCGGGTTTCATCGCTCTCATCGCCGAAGAACAGGGTGCGTCGGTCCTCACTGAGCCAGCCTTGGTGGCAATAGCCTTTGTTCTCGTAGTCGAGCGACGCGATCGTTTGGGTTGCCGGTTTGTTGGTTACGTCGATGATCTTCAGGCCGAAACTTCCGGCAAACGCGAAGGCGATTTCGCACGCACCCGATCGACCCGCGTAAGGGCAATCTTCGTAGCTGGTGACGTAGACATCGTGGACGTAGAACTCGTCCCAGATGCCTACGGTGTTCGGCGCGGTCGGGTCGCGAACGTCGACGATCACCAGCCCGTTGGTGGGGGCGTTCGATCCGCAGAGATAGGCATAGCCGCTGTCGGAATTGACAAACACGTTGTGCGCATCGGTGAATCCGTTTTGCGTCATGGCGCCGATGAGTGTCACAGTTCCGTCATCTATCTCCGAGAGATCGAAGATCTGCATTCCGTCGGCGCGTTCATTGACGTTAAACGCGTAATGCTGGTAGGTGGCCATGTCACTCCACGTGGACGGACTATCGGGGATATCAGCGATGACTACCGGATCTTGCGGATAGGTGATATCGACAAATCCGGTGCCACGCGTCAGACCAATGATGGCGTATTCCCGCCCCGACGGCGCGGTATACCCCCACACGTCGTTGACGCCGAATGATCCGCCGGGAAACTCATGCAGTGCCACTTGGCTTAGAAAGGTGACGTTCGCCGCATCGAGCGCACAAACCGCTTCCGCGCATGGCTTTCGGACGGTCCAGTGCTGACCCTCCTCGACGCAAGATTCCGGCGGCGTGCCATCCACGCAGGTTCGATTTCTCAGCGTACAACACGCGCCGAGGCAACCTCTACACGCGCCATCGCATTCTTCGGCCGTGATACGAAGTTGATACGCGCCGAGTGCTGCCGGATCATTTGAGACGATGACGGGGTAATAGTAGGTTCCAGGCGCGAGTGAGTCGAAAATGATCGTTGGGTTGCGTTCGGTGCATAGATCAAACGTTTCCGTGTCCGCCTGAATGAAAGGACCGCAAGTCAGGCCGGAGTCTTTACACGTCGTAGTGACCATCCCGGAAACGAGCGACCCCCATTCGCGCGGCGAGCCGCAGAAATCAATGGTGACCCGGGCGCAGCGATCGATCTCGAACGCTTCCCACCAGTTCTTGATGGAAGCTCCGTCACAATCCAATCCATCGGCAAGTGACGTGTCGCCTACGGTCGCAATGGATAAGGGCGCTCCCGGTGGACCGACCGGAACGGATAAGATGGTGGTCTGCGCGCATGAATTGCCACCCGTATTTGTAAAGGGTATGCCGGCTTCGGACGTGATGCCCGATGCGAGTGCGCATGTGACGAACATCGCAACAACTACGCGGTAACCGCACATGCCGCGCGCGGTCGCGCCACGGCGTGATATCAGGTTGATGATAGCGATGGTACGGACCCCTTCCTTGCGCAACCCAGAATCGTTATCGCGGCGCTGCGCCGCCGTTCAATAACTAATCATAGGCATGTTGGTCCGGCGATCCACCGCGGTAGAAAGGCCGTCAGAGCCGTTTGGCTCTCCATGGCGGGGCACCTATGCCCTAATACACCTCTGTCCGATCGGAAAAAGATGTCCGATCGGTGGGCGTGGAATCACCGAGGACGCCGGTTCGCGCAAGCTGAAGCATGCGGCTCGGGTCGTAGAATCGCCTCCCATGGTAGGGGCGCTACACGGCGGGAATGAGAGCCGGCGTTTCATCGAGCCACTCAATGGCGACCTGGGCGACGACCGGGTCGAATTGCGTTCCCGAACAGGTCATCAACTCGTTGCGAATCTTCTCGAGGGTGTAGGGTTTTTTGTAAGATCGCGGTGAACGCATGGTATCCACGGCGTCCGCGACGCAGAGCACCCGTGCCCCAATGGGGATTTGATCACCCTTTAGCCCTGCGGGGTATCCCGTTCCGTCGAACCGTTCGTGGTGATGTAGGATCATCGGCTTGACGTCGGTGAGAAAGCTGACGTGGCTCAGGATATCCAGGGCGGTCTCCGGGTGCTTCTTGACGACGTCGAATTCCTCGCCGCTGAGCGGGCCCGGTTTGGTCAGGATGGAATCCGGCACGCCGATCTTCCCAATGTCATGAAGGAGGGCAGCTACCCGAAGCGCTTCGATCATCCGAGCCGGCAGACGCATCCGTTTCCCAAACCCTTCCGCATAATCGGCGACCGTGAGCGAATGAGACTGCGTGCAGGGATCTTTGGCTTCGGCGGCGGCGACGAGTGCCATGGTGGATTCGACATACGTTGAGCGAAGATGATGGCGCAAACGATCCACCCACCGTGAAGCATCGGTGGTCCTGGTCGTCCGTGTCTTCCCCAAAGATGGGTCGGTATCGAGTAGTTCGCTCCAGGTGACCGTCTGGTTTGAGCCTCTTTGTTTGGCCTCTTCGAGCGCGGCCTCGGCGCGTTCGATGAGTTGCTGCTCGGTTTCGACGAATCCAACGGAGCTCTCCGCAATGCCCACGCTGAACGAAAGGTCAAGCTCGCGATTGTTTTGCTCGAATGGTAGAACGCCAAGCGCCCATCGGCAGCGGCGCGTGAATTGAATGGCTTGTGGCGCTCGAGCGTTGGGGAACGCTGCGATAAATCGATCCCCTTCATAGCGCGTCACGAGAACACGACTATGGCAGACGCTCTTGAGAATCGTGCCAACCCGATCGAGAACTCGATCGCCAAACGCGGGTGAGTAATTCACGTTACATTCGCTGAAGCGGTCGATGTCTAGCATGATGATGGAGACGGGTTTGCCATGGCACTGGCTACGAAAGCCCGTCAAACCATCAAGAAAGGCACTGTGCGTCATCAGCGACAAGGCATTCTCATCCGTGGATGATTTTGCTTGAGGGTCGCTGTTCCCCTTCCAGGCTTCGTAGATTCGATCGGCCAGCTCGTCGTCGGACACCGAGTCTTCCAGGCAATCCCACACGCCGGCGTGAAAGGCATCGCGGGCGGTGGCCACGTCACCGGGTGGCGTAAGGGCGATGATACGAGCGCCTCCGATTTGTTGGCGTAGGCGGGAGAGGGATTGGTCCGTTGTGGCATCGCCGCGTCGGCTGAGCTGCACAACGGCACAGGCGAACGGCCGCTGCGGAGCGTTGCCGGGTTCCCAGATCGGACCTGCGTTGTTGGTGATGCGCAGACCGCGTGGGCGGAGGTTGGACGCGATCCGGCTTCGCCGGATGGTGTCATCGTGTAGAACTAAAGCTGTGGAATGGTCCGTTGTCATCGATTCGCTGTTCCGTTTATGTTCGACTCCTTCCGCTATCGTCATCGCAAGTTACTTACTTAACCCGCTGCCTGACCGGGGCTTATCGGTGGGGTCGATAGCTCAATGGGGGTCGTCCGATCAATAGCGCGGGGGCACTGGTGCGTGATCAATCGCGGGAAACATCGGACGGGAAACGTGCAGAGAACGATAACCACAGCTTAGAGAAAACTCCATAGTGACAAGTGCTGTCACAGAATAGCGTTCAGTTCCGAGAAACATGCTCGGGTGATTTGCGGACCGCGGGCAAAGGGTATATAAGTGTGGCTTGCCCGGTCTGTGGGTAGAAGATTCAAGGTGTGCTTTGGAGGTTTCGACCAAAGGAAAGGGTGAATGGAAATGAAGAGGTTGCACCTGTTGGGTGGGGGTGTGGGGATCGTAGTTACGATGGTCGCGAACGGATGCGCCGTATCG
>Ga0326597_10010871_pt1 | contig 12103 bp, 12 predicted proteins | sample RVTome_12_FD_203789 | JGI IMG/M metagenome (GOLD analysis project Ga0326597, IMG submission 203789) | Soil microbial communities from uranium-contaminated site in the Upper Colorado River Basin, Wyoming, United States - RVT100D185 | ecosystem: Environmental > Terrestrial > Soil > Contaminated >... | reverse complement strand
GACCTCCTCAAGCGCTGGGTCGAGCAAGGGGCCGAGTGGACTGACCACTGGTCATTCCTGCCGCCGGCGCGCGGCGATGTCCCGAATGTAGTCGCGGCACTCCCTGACGCAGACTCCGAACGGCTCGAAAACTGGACGCGCAACGCCATCGATCAATTCATCCTTGCTCGCTTACAGACGGACGGCTTGGCACCGAACGACGAAGCCGACCGCCGCACGTTAATTCGCCGCGTAACCTTCGACTTGACCGGCTTGCCACCGACGCCGGCGGAAGCCGATGCCTTCGTACACGACGACTCCGAGAACGCTTACGAAACAGTTGTCGATCGGCTGCTGCAATCGCCGCACTACGGCGAGCGAATGGCGCTTTAGCTACGGGCTGGGCAGCCCCACCAAGGACCTGCCCGCTTACGTCACCATGATCTCTGTCGGCAACGCGCCGGGACAAGCTCTTTTCGCGCGACTTTGGGGCAGCGGCTTTCTGCCTTCCAAACATCAAGGCGTTCAGTTCCGCAGCGGCAACGACCCGGTTTTATACTTGATTAATCATCCGGGAGTCCCGGCGGCACTCCGTCGAACGATGCTGGATGGTATCGCCAAGATCAACTCGGAGCGGTTCACCGACCTGGGCGATCCCGAAATCCAAACGCGCATCGCGCAGTATGAGATGGCGTATCGGATGCAGACGTCGGTTCCCGATCTGATGGACTTGTCGAAGGAGTCCGAATCGACCTTCAACTTGTACGGACCGAACTCCCGCAAGCCCGGCACATTTGCGTCGAACTGTGTGCTGGCGCGGCGGATGGCCGAACGCGGCGTTCGTTTTGTACAGCTGTTCCATCGCGGATGGGACCAACACGGCAGTTTGCCAACGGCGATCAAGAACAACTGCGGCGGCGTCGACCAGCCGGTCGCCGGCTTGATCAAAGACTTGAAGCGACGCGGCATGCTCGAAGACACCATCGTCATCTTCGGCGGGGAGTTCGGCCGCACGATCTACAGCCAAGGCACGCTCACTGCGACCAACCACGGTCGCGATCATCACGGGCGCTGCTTTACGACTTGCGTGGCTGGCGGTGGCTTCAAGCCTGGCATCGACTATGGCCAGACGGACGATTACAGCTACAACATCGTCGAGAACCCCGTCCACATCAACGACCTGAACGCCACGATCCTCCACAACCTGGGCATCGACCACCAGCGGTTTACGGTGAAGTATCAAGGGCTCGACGCACGATTGACTGGAGTCGAGGGAGCACACGTCGTCGACGACTTGCTCGCGTAACGGTGTTCCGGGCCCAAGTAGGTCACTTCCGCCGGAAGTGACCTCCGAGCGGCAAGGTCCAATGGATGTCCGGCATCGCCAAGCTGGCGTGTTGGATGCTGGGCAGGATCGCGACGTTGGCGACTTGCTCGGCGGCCTGATCGTGACGGATCTGTTCGATCAGCCGATCATCGGCATAGATCAATCCGTCGACGCGCATTCCTTGCTGGTAGCTCTTGGGAATTCGCCAACAGCAATCGTTCACTCGTTCCAAGGGACTGTTAAACGCACCCTTTGGCATTACTTCGTCCTTCTTTGAAAGTTTGTTCGGTCGCGGCGCGTGTGCGAGACTCGCTGGGGTCTTCATGTGTTCAAATGTCTCGAACAGGGCTCGTGATTGTTCGGTTCCGGCGGCGTCACGTCAAGTCTCGGCACTGGTTATCGGGGGAGGACAGCGGTATAAACGAAGACCGATAGCCAGCAGCTTCCAAACAAGATACAAGGGTATCGGGGTCGAGTCTTGGAGCCCCCAGGACCGTTACCATACTGGGGGCTCGAAGACTCAACCCCAGCCACCCGGCACCCGTCATTCGAAACTTCAGATGAATTACGCCGCTGTATCTCAAGTTAGTCGTGAAACAAATCCGTAACCAACGGGAACGCTCTCGAAATGACCAAGAAGACCATTGCCGACGTTGATGTAGCAGGAAAGTCCGTTTTGATTCGAGTCGACTTCAACGTCCCACTCGATGCTCAGCAGCAAATCACCGACGACCGGCGGATTGCGGCGGCGCTGCCTTCGATCAAGTCGGTGTTGGATCGGGGCGGTCGCGTGATTCTGATGAGTCACTTAGGACGTCCGGCCGGCGACGGCGACCCGGCCGATGCGGCATACAGCCTGAAGCCTGCTGCCGTCCGTCTTGGTGAACTGCTGGGGCAAGAAGTTGCGTTCGCCAGCGATACAATCGGTGACGACGCCAAGGCGAAAGCCGCCGCCTTGACCAAGGGGGGCGTGTTGGTGTTGGAGAACCTCCGCTTCTGCAAGGGCGAGAAGAAAGGGGACGCAGAATTCGCCCGCGTCCTGGCGGGGATGGCGGATATTTACTGCAATGATGCGTTTGGTACCTGTCATCGCAATGACGCATCCATGGTCGCGGTCCCGCAAGCGATGCGCGACAAGCCGAAAGTTGTGGGCTTCCTGGTCGCCAGAGAGATTCAATATCTCAGCGATGCGATCGCCAACCCAGGCCGTCCGTTTGTCGCGATCCTCGGCGGCGCAAAGGTCTCGGACAAGATCAATGTCATCAACAATTTGTTAGGCATCTGCGACAAGATTCTGATCGGTGGTGCCATGGCTTATACCTTCTCGCTGGCGAAGGGTGAACGCGTCGGTGGCAGTCTTGTCGAACCGGACAAGGTCGATCTCGCCAAGGAGTTGTTGGCCAAGGGTGGCGACAAGTTGATGCTGCCCATCGATACACACTGCGGCGACGCCTTCAGCAGCGACTGTAACAAGCAAGTCGTCGCGGCCGGTCAGATCCCAGATGGCTTTGAAGGACTCGACATCGGGCCCGAAACAGCCAAGGCCTACGCCGACGCTGTCGGAGACGCGAAGACCGTTGTATGGAATGGCCCGATGGGCGTTTTCGAGATGCCTCCGTTCGATGCCGGCACGAAAGCCGTCGCCGAAGCCATCGCCGAGAGTGACGCCACGAGCATTATCGGAGGCGGAGACAGCGCCGCGGCGATCCAGCAACTTGGCTTCGCCGACAAAGTCAGCCACGTCAGCACGGGCGGCGGTGCCAGTCTGGCGATGTTGGAAGGCCGGAAGTTTGCCGCCGTTGAATTATTGGATGAAGCGTAACACGCATCGGGTGATGCAGGAGAATCGGACATGAAGACAAAAAGTGAGCTACAGCCGATCATCGACAAGATCGCGAGCGCCGACAGCCCTGTCGGGATGGATGCCGTTTATGTTCACGCGTTAATTCTCGACAAACTCGAACAGCTCGAAGCGAGACTCACGGCGCTGGAAGTGTCGTGTGGGCCCGCATCGGATCAAGCAGCAGACGCGTATTGAAACTGCCGCCAATCCGGGTGGCGACAGTACATAGAAAGCGAACTCAAGGGTCATCAATCCCATGCCCAAGATCTTGATGCCGATTGGCGATGCGACGGAAACGCTCGACACGTTCTATCCCTACTTTCGCCTACCCGAAGATGGTTTCGAGGTGGTTGTCGCTGGGCCCGAGGCCCGCCTTTATCATTCAGTGCTGCACGAGATCCCACCGGATTCGAGTGTCCCTTGGGACATCACGCAGGAGCGTCCTTCGTACTTCATTCGCGCGACCGTGGCCTTCCGGGATGTGAAGTCGGAAGACTACGCCGGGTTGTTCGTCTCGGGTGGTCGTGCCCCCGAATACCTTCGCTACGATCAAGACCTGCTGCGCGTCACACGCGAGATTCACGAGGCTGGCAAGCCGATCGCATGCCTTTGCCACGGGATCGAGATTCTGACGGCTGCCGGCGTCATTCACGGCAAAACAGTCACAACGGTCGCGAAGTGTGCCATGGACGCCAAGCAGGGCGGAGCAACTTACGTCGACAAGGAAGTTGTCATCGACGGGAACATCGTCACCGCTCGCGTTTGGCACGACAATACGGCGCTGCTGCGTGAGTTCATCAGGATTTTGAAGGCCGTATAGCGGAAGCGATTAATCGCCACGAGTGCCAAGTCCATCGAGTTGTCAAGGTCCCCCGCGTAGAAAACGACGCCGCTCGTCGTAGAGCCAGTTTTTTCGGATACAGCATCTTGCCAGCGATATTCGATTGCTGGTATGATGCATGCAGCTCGGTAAGGTTTCTGCCCCACTTTGCCGAGATAGGCCCGTCGAGGATTCTGCCCCCCTCCACGGGCCGATTTGTTTCTTGGAGGGTCCCCGCGAGGCAATGACCTAAGCAAATCTCATGCGGAGACGATCCCGGCGGGTGGAAAGTGCTGCGGCATTAGACAATCTCGCAGCAACCGTTGGCCCGGTAGGTGACTCGCTGGCGACCCAACGAACTTCCAGGCGATGAGCAAACCGTTCAAGTCACGCCTGTCTGAGTGCTGGGACGATCTCGGTTCGGGATGCGTGAATTACCGGGGCAATTCCGGCAAGCGTTCCGGCGATGGCGGATACGATCAGTCCCGTGACCGCGAGACGGACGGACGGCGTGAACGCAATCGTGACGGCTTCCGCTCCGACCGACAGGCTGCTGAGTTTGAGCATAATCATGGCGGCTGCGACACCAATGACGCCACCCGCGATGCTGAGTAACATACTTTCACGGCAGTTGTTCGTGAAGACCTGCACGGGAACGAGATTGTGGGTCTGAAAAATGTAGCCCATGTTGGCGGCTCGCCAGTTCGCCAACTTGGTGCGAGACAGTCGTGTGATCTCGATGCCGTCGATGACGATACTGCCGCTGTCTGGTTTGTCGATGCTGGCGATCAGGTTCAACAGCGTGGACTTGCCCGTGCCGCTGGCTCCCATCAACGAGAGGAACTCGCCCTGTTTGATATTCAGCGACACACCATCCAGCGGCGTGATGGTCTCGTCGCCTTGGTGGTATCGCTTGGTGACGTTCTTGACTTCGATGAGCGACATTACTTGTTGTCTCCCATTGGCAGCCGGCTCATCGTGCTAGGAGCGCCACTTTGACGAACGGCACTGGTCGTGCCGAGCGACGAGTCTTCGCTCGTGACCTTGATCCGGCCGCCGTCCCGCAAGCCGTCGCTGCCACCAGAAATAATCCGGCTGGAAATGGTCAGGCCGCTGGTGATCTCCACAAGTCCGTTGGAACCGACCGTTCCGGTCTGGACCATCGTCTTGCGTGCGATCCCTTCAGACTGATCGGCCAGCCAGACAAACGTACCGCCGTCGTCTTGGTGGATGAGTTGTTGCAGCACATAGAGCTTCAACTCTTGCGACGGCTCGGATGCTCGTTCGAATTGCTGGGGAGCAAGGAACGTGACATCGACCAGCATCTCCGGTTTGAAGACCGGTGGCGGGTCGGCGATCTCCACTTTGACTTGCAGCGTATTCTTCTGGATGTCGGCTTCGGAACTGATGAACAGAATCTTGCCTGTCATCGGTGCTGGCAACGCCGGGTTGTTGATCTCGACCGGTTGATCGAGGCTGACTTTCGGAATGTCCTCAAAGCGGACATCGACTCGCACCTGCAACATGTTCGGGCGATAAAGCGACTCCGACCGATCACGCAATTCTTCGACAAGCGCCTCGGCGGAAGCCGCTTTGCTTTTGGCAATCTCGATTTCGACAGCGGCGACAACTCCTTTCGCAGCCCGCTTACTATCGTAGACCTGCTGAGTCGCTTCGTAGTCTGCTTCGGCTCGGCGAGTCTCAATCGGGAGATTGTTCGATTGCGTTTCGATCTTTGCCAGCGATGCCTCAGCTTCGGCAAGGGCGGCTTCCAGATGAACGGGTTGCTTGAAACGTGTTTCAGCAGCAGCGAGTGCGGCTTTGACTTCATCGAGTTCCGCTTGACGAAGTTCGAGGTCGGCTAAAGCACCATCATGCGTGAGCTTGGCATCGTCTTTGACGAGTTCAGCAATTGGTTCACCCGCAGTGACTGGTTGATCCTCGACGACCAGCAATTGCTCGACAACTCCCGGTGCAAGTGCGGTGACACGTACTTCTGGCCGAACCGCTCCTGAATCCCGGCGACACTGGCTGGAACGAGATCGCTCGTTCGCATTTGGATTGACGAGTATTCAAGGTTTTCACCCATGCCAGGCGAGAAGATCACCGCCGTCCGCGGATCGCCGCTCACAGCCAATGACCGCTCCAGCCCGCGGATAAATCCAACGACGACAAACACCAACACGATCACCGTCGTCAGCCCGGCAAACGTCAGCGACGTTCGCAACGGGCGGCGGAATAGGTTTCGAATTGCGTACTCCCAAGGGAGCAGGCGGAAGAACATGGTAATGGCCGTCTTGCGGTCGAGAGTCCAGAGTCAGGCTTTATCTCAGCGCGTGACGAAACGACAGCGCGAGAATCCATTCGGCCTCGGCACTAAGAATGTTGCCTTGGTTCTTATTGAAGATCGGAATTGGAATCCCGACCTGTACGTTGGCCACGTCGCTTTGCGAGACGTTGTGGTGACGCGCACTGACCCAAAGATCGACATTCGGAAATGGCTCTTTCTCCGCTCGGCGAATGACATAGCTTGCCCGCTCCACTCGTGTCCGAGCCGCACTCAGGGCGGGATTGCCGCCCAGCACCATCGCATAACAACTGTCCCAGTCGAAACTTGGCAGGTCCGTGTCAAGCTGACTGGCATAATCTGTATCGGTAATTCCGGCTGGCGCGATTACATCAACTTGGGGCGAGTGTTCAGTGTTTGACGCGCGCCTTACCAGAACGCGATGAACACGATGTAGGCAGATCCGGCCACGCAGAGCGCAGCCCACGGTATGGGGTTCAGCCACGGCGGCACGCGATCAGCAAAGGGGTGCTCCCGAATCGCCGGCAACTCTTCCCTGCTTCGCAACAGCCAGCCGGTGTCCTTGGTCTCGGCAAGTTGGTTTTGTGATTGCCATCCAAGCAGCAACGTCGTCAGAGCAATGGCTGAACCGGTGAAGAGAATCGACCAAGCGAATGAAGTCCACCGACTCGTGAACCAGGGAGGCAGCCACACCATGTCGTAGGCGACTCGGTCGACGAGCGCGATGACCCCGTAGCTGGCCCCGACAACCAAGCCGATCAATCCGCTCCGTCGATGCGCCGGCGTGAGCACACCCGCCAAATACGTAATCAACAGCGGCGTTGCGAAGACGGAGATGAGCGTCGTGAACGCCTTGATCATGTTCTCCTGATTGGCGATGAACGGTAAATAGAGGAAACCGAGCGCTAATACGCCGACCGTCGCAAATCGCCCGACGAGCACGTAGTGATGGTCCTCGCGATCGCGGACCAGGAACCGGGCGTAGACGTCGCGCGTGAAGATCGCTGATAGCGCCGATCCCATCGAGTCGAACGTGCTGACGATCGCCGCGACCACTCCAGCGACGACAATGCCTTTCCAACCCGGCGCGAGAAACGCGTTTGTCAACAATGGATAGACCGTGTCGGCCGAGGCGTCGGGGATGGTTTGAAAGTCCGGCAACGCGCGAGCGAAGAGGCCGAGCGACGAGGACACGATCATGATTGGCAAGCTCAAGGCGACTCCAAACAGCGCAGCCATCTTCATGTCCCACAGCGACCGAGCACCCATCAGCCGCATCGTTTGCGTGTGATTCACGGTCCAGTAACCGCTGCCGATGATCGTCCAGGCAAATACGATTACCCAAGGCGGCGTGGTTCCCGTGTCTCCCCAATAGCGTCCGATGTGTGCCATGTCGGATCGCCCCGTGCGGTCAAGCTCCGCGGTCATTCCGCTCCAACCGCCTGCCGCCTGCCAGATCGTGACGAAGATGACTAATGCGGCAATCATCATCACGATGCCTTGTGCGGCATCAGTCCACACGACGCTGCGCAAGCCGCCATACGCGGTGTAGAAACCGGCCAGGATGACGAGCACAACGATCAGACTCCACGCCTGCACCCAGTTCATGCCAACCAATTCCGTCAGCAAAAGATGCGCGGACCAGAGAATCAGCCCCAACATGCTGCTGCGATATTGAAGCTGAATCAGCGCGCTCAACACACGAGTCGACGGACCGAAGCGTGCCTCGAGGTACTCGGCGTTCGTAAAGAATCCGGCTCGATACATCTTTGGCACGACAAAGAACGCGGCCAGGATCGCGCCGGCAACACTTCCCACCGCATAGACCGAGATGATGTGAAGGCCTTCTTTGAAGGTGCTTCCGGTGACTCCAACGATATCCGCATTGTCGACGTTAGTTGCGAACATCGACAAACCAACCGCCCACCACGGCAGCGCGCGACCGCCCAGAAACCACTCGCTGCTTGTCTCGGTACCTCGCGCCAGATAGATGCCGTATGCGATGACGACACCGTTGAGCACGAAAACGATTAGCCAGTCGAGGAAGGTCATAATCGCCCAAGTGTATGAGGTACGTCAGCCTTTCCAGGCTGACCGGTCAGGCTGGAAAGCCTGACGTACTAAGAAACGGGTCGCTGGCGCCACGGAATCGGCATCGTGGGCGGCCTGCGATGATAGTCCCGCCGCTCGTCCTTCGGGCGATCTTTGAACCAAGTCACGAAGCGCACCAGTTGCTTGACGGCTTCTTCATAGGCCCGACGCCCCTTCTCTTCGCTGGCCAACTCGGCTTCGCCCAATACACCGGTCTCGGTGTAGCTGCTCGTCCAGGACACAAGCGCCGCCGGCCCTTTCCCGAATAGATCATTCCAGTGAAAGGGACTGTCTTCTTCATTGAAGCTGATCGCGCCGCTCTTGATCTTGTCTTTGCGAACGTTGTCGCCATCGAGATACAAGTACAGCGACGTTTCCAACTCGCAGGCGTGCGCGCAGCCACCGGGGAACTTGCTCTCGCGCCAACCGGGCAGAAACTCCTTGTCCACGGTCAACAGACTCCACCACGCACAGCAAACACACTCGGCGTCTGTCTCCAAGTTCGCGCGGCGGGCGACGAGATCCAAGTTCGGCATGTTCGAGCCGTGTCCGTTGAACAACACGATCTTCTTGAAGCCGTGATAGGCAAGCGATCGCGCAATATCGAGGACGTGTTCCTGGAAGGTGCGATAGTCGCTGTTGATCGTGCCGGGGAAATCCATCACGTGCCCTGTGTAGCCATACGCCACGATGGGCAACACGAGCATCTTGTCCGGGACCAACTCGCCCGCCCCTCGTGCCACACCCAGCGGACAAACAAGATCCACGTCCAATGGCAGATGCGGCCCATGTTGCTCGACAGCGCCGCAGGGGACGAAGCAAACTTTCCCCATATCCACGGCATCATTGATCTCGGGCCAAGTCAACTTCTCGTAGCGATACTCCGTCGCGGCACGGCTCGTCATGGCAATAGACCCCCCAGGGATGGCTGAAGCAGCCATGATCTTAGAGTTGCACGTCGCGTAACGCAATCAATCCAAGCCGAAGGTAGTGGTACAACTTGGCGAATTAGACTTCCGAAGTCTCGGAAGACTTCGGAAGTCTGCGCGAAACTGTACCACTGCCAAGCCGCACACCTCAATCAGAGTTTACCAGCGACAAAAGATACTCGCCGTACTCGTTCGGGCATCGAGCGGCAATGTGCCGCAACTGTTCCGCGTTGATGAACTCCTTGCGGAAGGCGACTTCTTCCAGACAGGCGATCTTCAAACCTTGCCTCTGTTCGATCGTTTGCACGAAGTTCGCTGCCTGTGCTAACGCTTCGTGTGTACCGGTATCGAGCCACGCAAAGCCGCGCGTCAGACACTCGACATGCAACTGCCCACGAATTAAGTACTCGCGGATCACGTCGGTGATCTCCAGCTCGCCGCGTGCCGAGGGCTTCACTTTCGCTGCGAATTCAACAACTCGATTGTCAAAGAAGTACAAACCGGGAATCGCCCAGCGTGATTTCGGGTGTTCAGGTTTCTCCTCCACCGACACCGCCCTGCCATTCACATCCAATTCGACAGCGCCATAGCGTTGCGGGTCGCGAACCTGATATCCGAAGATCGTCGCGCCGGTCTCACGCGACGCGGCGCGCGCCAACAGCGACTGAAAGCCATGACCGTAGAAGATGTTGTCGCCGAGCACTAAAGCAACGTTGTCCTGGCCAACAAATTCCCGACCGATCATAAACGCCTGTGCCAGACCTTCCGGTCGCGGCTGTACCTCGTAGGTGATTTGCAGCCCGAGTTGCCGGCCGTCGCCTAACAAATGCTCGAAGCTGCTGATGTGCTCGGGGGTCGAGATCAGCAGTATCTCTCGGATGCCCGCCAACATCAGCACCGAGAGCGGATAGTGGATCATGGGCTTGTCGTAGACCGGCAATAGTTGTTTGCTCGTCGCGCGTGTCAGCGGATACAGCCGTGTGCCACAGCCGCCGGCCAAGATGATGCCTTTACGAAAGTGCTGCGATTGGCTCATGCTCATTCACTCGCTGACTTCAAACCCAACCTGTCGCGACGATATCCCCCCGACGCAATTCGCTCGACCCATTGCCGGTGACCGATATACCACTGGACGGTTCGTTCGATGCCCGCATCGAAGCTCTGTGTCGGCTGCCAGCCTAGTTCCGTTCGTATCTTTGTCGCGTCGATGGCGTACCGCCTGTCGTGCCCAGGGCGATCGGGCACGTGCGTGATCAGTTCGGAGCACGAGCCTCGTTGCTTGTCGGGAGGGAACCGCGTGGGGACACAGCACATTGGCGGGCGAAGGCTTCCGTGTACCGGCTGTCGCCTTTGGGGACCATCGACAGTCAAGAACTCCGAACAGGACGTCGAACAGTGCTGTGTCCCCAGTCGCTTCCCAACCATGTTATAAGCCCCCGACGGACTGACTCCCAACGGATAAGAATCGATGGGCGCCAGCGCCGCGAGAAGCGGCTTGCCCGGCAAGAATCGGGGAGAAATGTTCGCGAACTCTTGCAATTCCTGCTTGCCATCGCCCCACGGATGGGCACGGTCATCGCCGCCACGCGCCGCCGCAACCCACTCGTCTGAGGTCGGTAGCCGTTTACCTTCCCACTTGGCGAACGTGTCCGCGTCGTCCCAAGTGAGTCCAAATACGGGAAGGTTCTCAGCACCGGCCGGAAAGCACCCAGCAGGCCACAAGACCGGGTCCGGTGGCGGATGGCCCGTTGCATTGAGAAACGCTTGATACCGAATACATGAAACCTCGTACCGATCGATGTAAAATGCATCGACGTGCCGCGTGAATGTCTGGTCGTTCACGTACGGACCAAACGTGTATTCACCGCTGGGGACAAGCACCATTTCCTGATGATTGGCAGGCACGATGACTTGCGCCCGCGGATGAATCGCTGGTTTGGGAAGACGCGACAGCAATGGCGGAGAACCTATTTCGGTTTTCGCCCTTCCAAACCACGTGATCCGCACGTCCGGCCGCAACACCCGCAGCCTCTCATAACCAGAGCGGGTGATGTTGGTCCGGTTGAGTGTGAGGCGTTCGAGGGTTTTCATCTTGGCAAGGATTGGGACGGAGTTGTTCGACACAGAGACCTCTGCCAAGCTCAGCCAACGCAGCTTCGGCAACTCCGCCAAATACTCGATTGCCCTGTCGCTAACGGCCGACCAAGCGATGGATACCGAATGAACACTGCGTAGCTGAGTGACCGTTCGCAGGTCTTCATCGCCGATATGCGGGAGCGGGTTGGGAGAACCGATCGACTGGACCGAGAAAAAACAATCTTCCCCCAGCAAATCTATAAGGCTGGCGGGTAGTACCGGCATATCCCGGTCGTCCTTGGCGACAATGTACTCCCCGGCTTGGTTGTGCTCGTAACTGTAAGTAACTGAGAAACCTAGGGCACGGAGGTGGCGCACGTTATCACGCTGCCTGATCGCGCTGCGACACCAACAGGAACACAACGCAACCATGGGTACGAGGACGAAAAGGAGGGCGCGAAGGTTTACGCGAATACGTGTCATAACACTACTTAGAGTTTGGCGTCCTTTCTGATCTTCATGATGTCATCTTCTCTATATTCGTGCCAAAACGTCGGCATGTAGATTTCGTCGAGATCACCGCTAGGCGCCCACATGGCGTGATTCGGAGGGGAGTTGATATGGTGTCGATTGCGACCAGGAAGTGAGCCGTTATTGCGGTTTGGTTGTGGTGGCTGGCTTTTAGCGGATTGTGGTGTGAAGTTGGATCAAGATGGAAGGTGGTTTGCTT
>Ga0326597_10010870_pt1 | contig 12104 bp, 7 predicted proteins | sample RVTome_12_FD_203789 | JGI IMG/M metagenome (GOLD analysis project Ga0326597, IMG submission 203789) | Soil microbial communities from uranium-contaminated site in the Upper Colorado River Basin, Wyoming, United States - RVT100D185 | ecosystem: Environmental > Terrestrial > Soil > Contaminated >... | reverse complement strand
GCATCGCTTTACCTCCGCTAGGGCATGCGTCGTGTGGTTCGGGTTCACCGTGACGAGCATTCGCACCAGTGCGCCGTGTTCGTCACACAGGGCGAGCATGGCGTCGTTTCCCGCGGTGACGTCGGCCGGCGACGGGAAGTAGGTCGGCGACGTAAAGCCGTAGCTGCCGAGCACTGACGCGACGTGACAGGTGATACCGATGCGGGCGCCGGCCCGAAAGCGCGCCGCGTTCACTGCAGCCCAGTCAGACCGCCCGCACCCCGCGTGCAGAAAATGCGCGTGGCAGTCGATGAGCGGCTCGGTCACGATTGGGCGCCGGCCTCGCGAATGGCGATGAATCCTGCGCTCGCCGCCCCTTCGATAGCGTGCATCGCCTCTTCGTCGTGCGCGAGCGAAGCGAAGTTGTACGCACCGCGCTTGAACAGCACGCCTTCGCTCGCCGCCGTGCGCAGGAATGTCGTTTCATCGCGGGTGGACTCGAATCGAAGAAACCACATCGGGTCGAGGCCCTCGAGGGCGACGCCACCCGCACCGCTCGCGTCGAGCGCCGCCTGCACGGCGAGGCGCATCTCGCTTCCAATGCGCGCGAGATCGGCGCACACGTCCGATTCACGATGCAGCTCGAGCACAACATACGCCGCCGCCAGCGCGGTCGACTCGCCGGCGAGCGTCGACGAGATCCACGTCTTGCGCGCAGCGTCCATCACGTCCGCCCGCCCGCAGACCGCGGCGAGTGGAAAGCCGTTCGCCAGCGCTTTCCCGAACGCGGCGAGATCGGGCACGATGTCCGCGTACTGCTGATAGCCGCCGGTCGCGAGCCTGAATCCGGTCTTCACCTCGTCGAACACCAGCACCGCGCCGGCTGCGTCACAGAGAGCGCGGGCGCGAGCGATCCACTCGGTTGAAGGCAGCCGCTCGACGACGGGCTCAATCACGATCGCGGCGAGAGTCTTCCCTGCATCAGTTACCGCGCGCTCGAGCGCGGCGATGTCGTCGAACGGCACAGTGCGGTAATTGCCGCGCACCGCCGCCGGCACACCTGCTGCGTCCGAACTCCAGTCGTGCCAGCCGAAGTACCCGCATCCAATCACCACTTCACGGCCCGTATGCGTGCGCGCAATCCGCACGGCCGCCGACACCGCCTCAGCGCCCGACTTCAGGAACTGCACCTTTTCGGCGCACGGCACCACTTCGCAGAAACGCTCGGCGACGTCAACCTCGAGTGCGTGAGATAGTCCAGACACGTTGCCCGCGCCGGCCGCCTCCATCACAGCCCGCGTGACAGCAGGGTCAGCGTACCCAATCGCGACCGCGCCAAGCGCCATTGTGCAATCAACAAGCGTCTCGCGTGCGTCGGTCTCAATGCGGCATCCGTCCGCACGAATGAAGTGCGTCGGGCCAGCTGGCGCATCGACGTCCGCATCTCCGTACAGTGCATCCGCACGCTTGCTGCCAGTGGACGCCGCGCCAGGCATTCGCGCCGCCGCCCGCTCAGCCAGCGAAGGCTCGACCATCTCCTCCGGAGCGAGTTCGTCCTCCGGATTGGGCAGATCTGCCCGATCCGCCTCATCCCCCAAATCCGCCTGATCCGCCTTCTTAAAGAAGCGAGAGAAGACCATAGGTCACAAAGAGACGGCATGCCACGCCGTCGTTCAAGTCTGGCCCCGATATCCGGTGGTTGGTGTGCTGTGCCGCAGCTCGCGATCCGTTATCAGCATTCTTACGAGGCGGGCCGGGTCGTGTCGATCGCCTCGAAGGTACACGAACTCGCCTCCGGCCCCGCTGAGCACCAGCTGGCCACGGCGCCGCTCGCGGTGGGGCGGGGCGTCATTGATCAGGACGTCAATCGCGATCTCGAAGTCGCCGTGGGCCGCTTCGGGAGGCAGTCCGATGTTCAGCTGCAGCCGATAGTGAAACCCGTCGGTGTCGCAGTGGGCGGTGCGCAGCGGAAGGCTGCCCCAGCCACCGAGAGCGCGCATGGTCGGCGTGCGGCCTACGATGTCTGGCCGAACGAGCCAAGCGCCCCCGTTCTCGCCGGCGAGCACGTAACACTGCACCCCAGGGAAGTTGATGTCAGCGTTTTCGTTGTCGTACGGGTTCATCTCGGCGGGCTGGCCGTACTTGAACGGGCTGGCGGTGGCCACGACGGTTACACGCAGCTCGGAGCCGGTCGCTGCGAAGGATACCTGCGCGACTGGACAGCCCGCTTCGACCCAGGTGTCTTCTGACCGGCGGTAGTGTATCGCGCCGAGCCGCATCTCAATGGGTGCACCGCCACGCCGGAGCACCAGTGCAGGCGGCGTGTAGGCGGACCGAATCCCGGCCGGATCCGAATCGATTGGATGGTCCGGCGGTATCCAACCAAACAGCTCAATGCCGCTCTTCGCGTGTGCGGTGAACAACTCCATTTGCCAATAATCGGGCGTCTGCCGGTGCACGTGCCGTTCCTCGCCGAGTGACACCTCGATGCGATCGCCGTCGACTGTCACGGCGTCCACGCGCGGCGACCACGCCCAGACGGAACGGATTGCGCCATGGCTTCCGCGGGAACGAACGACGTGGAATGCGCGTTCGGACATCGACGGCTGCCCGGGCCCGGTTGCGCGATACCAGTCAGCGGGCGTGTCAGCGGTTACCCACGCGCGAAGGCGCTTGCCCATTCGCTCCTGGCTGAGCGCAACGGTGCAGTTGGCTGCCGTCTTCGCGCATGCTGACGCGCCGACGAACGTAAAGCCGTCGTCGGCCGCGGCGCCGCCGTCCAGTTCGGCGACCTCAAACAAAAGGCCTTCGGCGGTGGCATCGGTGTGCAACGGCAATTCGAATCGCACGTCACGGTCGGCCGTCCAGCGCAATTCGTCGACGAAATAGTCCGGCGTCACCACGATGGCGCGGCGCACGCGCACGCCCGGCGCAATGCCGTCTGCTTCAGCGAGAATCCAGCCGACCCCGCCTCGTTCCTCGTGTGCGACGACGCGCCCATTGATTCGCCGCTGCGAGCGCCCGTCTACCAACGGCGCGTTGTGTGCGAGCGTGCTCCGGTACCAATGCAACGACGGATCCACGTACGATCCGGCTCCAAGATCGTCGAGCCATCGTACGTCACCGTCGGCGAACAGCACGTTCAGGCGATCAGGGTGGCCGTGTCCGCCGCCGGACTGTCCCCAGTCGAGCGCGACGTACACGCGGCCCGTCTCGCGCCGGAACACGGTAAATCCCTGGTGTTCCTGGTGCGTGGACGCCGTCGGCGCCGCGACCAGGTCGGGCAGTGTCGCGCGCGCGTGAAGCAGGGACCGCCAGCCGAGGTCGGCACGGGTGAGCCGTGCGGCTGGCACGTTGCGTTCCACGTCTGCGGCCGATCTTGCGCGGCCGGTGTCGCCGCTCGGGACGTCCGGTGCGTACAATTGCGCGAGCGCACCGAGCAGGCGGCGGTCGTCCCCGCGCGCGAGGCCGAGTTCGCAGAGTTCCGCATAGCGCCACTGCCGGAGCGATACCGCGTACTGCGAGTCCTTTCGCGATGGATACGTGAAATCCGGCAGCGCCGTGGAGAACGGTGTGGCGAATCCTTCCGCGAAGCGCCGCACGAGTGACGATTCGAGCGCGAGGCCGGCCGTTTCGGCGAGTACGACGCCGTACCACAGTCCGCGGTGCGCGAACAGATGGTAATTCTCGCCTTCGTACCACGTGCCATCCGGCAGCAATCCGTTCGCCAGATGCGCCGAAAGTCCTGACCCGGCAAAGGCGACGCGCTCGGCGCGCGCCTTGTCGCCAAGCAGCAGCGCGGCGGCCATCAGCGCCGCGTTGTTCCACACCTGCCGGTTGGAGCCGCCTTCGTCGTACTGCGCGATGAGTGCGGCGCTGGGCTCAACGATGCGCTCGCGAACCAGACGCGTATCGTTGTGCGATGAGCCGGCCTCGAGGAAGTCTGTCGCAATGCAGATCTGCAGCAGCCAGATGGATTCCAGGTACGTGCTGAAGAAGAGGCGCGTTGGTCCGAGGACGTTGTCGCGATTGGGATACTGCAGATACGCGTCCGCGTAACGGGCGAGGATGTCTGCCGCCAGCTTGCGATGCCGCTCGTCGCCGCGAAGGGCGTACAGCAGCGCGCCGTGCACCGCGCGCTCAGCGAGCCAGAGCTGGTATGGGTACACCCACGCGCGGTCGTGAAATTCGCCCTCATACTGGCGACCACAAACGGGACATCGGTGACGCCGCGGCGAGAACGGATCGAACTCGAGTTGTGTTCCGTCGTCCGCGCACCGCCCGCCGGCGCGCGAGAGCAGCGCCTTCTCCGCCGGTGTGTAGAGGTCGCGCGCGAGCACCGGTTCCAGGTCGGCCGCGAGCGAATCAGCGAGCGGGGTGAGTGGACCGTTCGCGGCGGCTCGGCGCGCGTCGAGCAGGGCCGACGGCAGCAGCAACATCAGGGCGTCCCGCCGGAAACTGACCAACGCGCCAGAGACACGAGTTCACCTCGAAGATCCATCTGTACGCCCAGCACCCGGCGCGATGCGCCCTGCACGCCGCGCGCGTGGTATACCCACACGGCGGGCATCTCGCGCGCGAGTTCTTCCTGCACTGCGTGCCACGCTGTGATAAGTGCGTTGTGCGATTGTGCCGCCCGCGTGCGGGCCAGCAGGGCGTCGATGCGCTCAGAGTGAAAATCAGCATAATCGAGTCCGCCGGCGTGCTGGCGCGAGTCGTACATTGCGCCGAGGTATGCGAGCGAGACGTCGCCGGGAATGCCGGTGAGCAGCAAATCGAAGTCCTTCGACGCGGCGCGCGCGCGGGTCAGGAAGGCGCCCAGTTCCATTTCGCGGATGTCGACGCGCACGCCGCGTTCGGCGAGGTCGGCCTGGACGAGCTGCTCGACGGCGTGGTCGCCGCTTCCGACGGTGAGCAGCTCGACTGTGAGCCGCCGCCCGTCACGCGTGCGCGCCCCGTTCGCGTCACGCCGCCAGCCAGCCGCATCGAGGAGCGAATCCGCGAGCGCGGCGTCGCTGCGCGCTGCGCGCGCAAAGGCGAACGGGCTCTCGGGCGGCACGGGTCCGGAGGCCGGACGCCCGAATCCGGCGAGCGCCGCCTCGACGATCCGCTCCCGGTTGAGTGACGCATCAAATGCGCGCCGCACGCGGACGTCGTCGAACGGCGGGCGATGCACGTTCAGCACAAGCGCCGTTGAAAAGAGCACCGGGTATTCGATCACGCGCAGGGTCGGATCGCGGGCCGCCAGCGCTGCCATCGTCGGCGCGATGCCCGCGAAATCCAGGTCGCCGCTCGCAAGGCCGGCGAACTTCGTCGTTGGCTCGTCGACCACCGCGATCACGAGCTGCTCGATGTGCGGGGGCCCGCCCAGCTCAAGCGGGAAGGTTGCGTTGCGCTCGAACCGCCACCGCTGCCCGGGCACGCGATCGACGAACCGGAACGGGCCGTTGCCGACGGGCGCGAAATTGAACGCGGCGCGTCGCATTTCCGCGCGCGGAACGCTCTCGAGCAAATGCGCGGGCAACACGGGGAGTTCACACAGTACGAGCGGAAACGCGAGCTGAGGCATGCGAAACCGCAGCACCGCGATCGAATCGCTCGGCGTCAAAACTGTGTCGAGGGCCGCGAGGTCGCTGGCACGGGCGTAGCCCGTCGCCGGATCGCGCGCCGCGAGCAGCGTGAACGCGACGTCGCGTGCACTCGTCGCCGCACCGTCGTGCCACCGGAGCGTGCGCGCCAGGCGCAGCGCGAGCTGACGGCGGTCTGCCGACCAGTTCCACGCAATCGCGGCGTACGGCACGGGCGCGAGTGTCGAGTCGTAGCGCGCGAGCGTCGTGAACAGCGCGTATCGCTGGATCTGCCGGGACAGCGGATGGATGGTCACCAGCGGGTTGCCCGACTCGAGGTCGGCGCCCGACGCGAACACCACGGTCCCCGCCGGACGCGGTGACGCCGAGCAGCCGCCGAGGCCGACTGCGGCCGCAACAGCGGCGAGGGTAATTGACGCGGCGCGTCTTGAGGGCATTATGAGCGCGTGCACATTCCGGGATTCGCGCGCCGGCTTGGCGACGCCGTGCTGCTGCTGTGGTTAGTCGTCACGCTGATCTTCGCTCTGGTGCGTGTCGCGCCGGGCGATCCCGCCGTCTTCCTGGTACCCCCGACGGCCACCGCCGAAGACGCGGCGCGCTTTCGCACGGAACTCGGCCTCGATCGCCCGGTGGTAGTGCAATATGCGCGCTGGGGCGCGGCGGTGCTGCGCGGCGACCTGGGTGAGAGTTTTGCCGCGCGGCGGCCGGTCAGCGATGTGCTTCGGGAGGCCGCGCCCGTCTCGATAGCACTGGGTCTCGCGTCGTTGCTGCTGACGTTCGTGATCGGCGTGCCGATCGGCATGCTGCAGGCGGCGCGGCGCGGGGGTGCGCAGGACCGTCTGTTCACCGTCGCCACAACGGCGGTCTATGCGGCGCCCACGTTCTGGCTCGCGCTCGCGCTCGTCGCCGTGTTCACGTACGGCGCGGCGACGCTGGGTTTGCCGGCCTGGATGCGGTTGCCGGCGTTCGGCCTTTCGACCCCGGGCGTCGAACTCACTGGCTTCGCGGCGTTGATCGACCTGGCGCGGCACTCCATTCTCCCGGTGGCGACGCTCACGGCCGTTGGCGCCGCGGGCATTGCCCGCTATGCGCGCAGCGGTGTCGCCGACATACTGCCGCTGGACTATGTGCGTACCGCGTGGGCGAAGGGTGCGGCGCCGCTGCGCGTCTACGGACACCATGTGTTCCGCAGCCTCCTGCCGCAGCTCGTGATCCTGTTCGCGCTCGCGCTGCCGGGTGTCGTCGCAGGATCAGTCTTTGTCGAATCGGTTTTTGCGTGGCCGGGCCTGGGGCGCGCGATGCTCGCGGCGATCAGCGCCCGGGACTACCCCGTTGTGATGGGTGCGAGTCTTGTGTACGCGACGGTGACCATCGTCGCAAACCTGGCCGCGGACGTGGCGCTGCCCCTGCTCGACCCGGCGCGCCGGGGAACGCCGCGATGAGAGGCATTCGCACGCTCTGGCGCACCGACCGGCTGACGCTGCTGGCGATGATCGGACTCACCGCCATTACCGCGGCGGCGATCGTCGTGCCGGAAGTGGCGGAGAGCGATCCACTCGCCATTGGTGACGTGCTGGAAACCCGGCTGGTTGCGCCGCTGTCGCGCGACGCGACCGGCGCCTTCCACGTGCTCGGTACCGACCGATTCGGCCGCGACCTTTTCGTGCGAATGATGCTCGCGGCACGCATCTCGCTGTTCGTGGGCGTAGTGGGCTCCCTGCTTGCCGTAGCGCTCGGGATGGTTGTTGGAGCGATCGCAGGCTGGCGCGGCGGCGTCGTTGACCGCATTGCGATGGCCGTCACCGACGCCTTTCTCGCGGTGCCGCGCCTCATTCTGCTCCTCCTGTGCGCAGCCCTGTGGCGTCCGGGCGTGCTGACGGTCGTGGTCGTGCTCGCGGCAACCGGCTGGATGGGAGTCGCGCGCCTCATCCGCGGAGAAGTGCTCGGCGTTCGTACCAGGCCCTATGTCGACGCGGCAATTGCGCTGGGTGCGTCGGACGCGCGCGTGTTATGGCGGCACGTGATGCCGAACGCGGTCGGCCCGGCCATTGTCGCGGCCACGCTTGGCGTCGGCAATGCCATTTTGCTCGAGAGCGGCCTGTCGTTTCTTGGGCTCGGAATTCAGCCGCCAGCGCCCAGCTGGGGCAATATGATCGCGGGCGGACGCGACCTGATCGTGACGGCGCCGTGGGTTGCGCTGGCTCCTGGCCTCGCGCTCATCGTGACGGTGCTGGCCGCGACGCTCATCGGCGATGCGCTCCGCGACCGGCTTGCGGGCGAGCGCGGGACAACCGCACAGGCACTCGGCGAGCGCGCCTGACGCCGCCGGTCAGCGCACGAGCAGCGTCACCACTTCGCGCGGCTTCGCCACGAACGCCACGGCATCCTCGTGCACGATGGCGGGCGCGACGGGTGACTCGTCGAGCCGGGCCAGCCGCGCTTCCGTCACGTCGCGGCCAAACCGCCACGTGCCGTCTTGCTGATCATCGGTGAGGTTTACGCACCGCAGTACGATCCACTCGCCGTTGTCGCTCTCCTTCGCCGCGGCGAACGCGAGCCCTTCACCTGACAATTCGAATCCGCGCCTCGGCGCTGGCGCCTGCAACGCCGATCGCAGCGTCGCGCCAGTCAATGGCAGGAGTACATCGTCGGCGGTCCGCTCGATGTCGTCGATTACCGCGCTTGTGCGGTCACCGTGCAGGAACAGTGCGAATTCACCGCCGAACGAGCCGTGGCACTGCGCGCCGGGCGTTGGCGTCGGCCAGCCAGCGTGTCCGGGGCGCTCGGGCAAGTCGCCACGCGACAGTTCGCCAACGGCGCGCACCAACGTGACCAACACGCCGCCACCGTCATCGGTTTCGTACTCGGCCAGTCCATCCGAGAACACAGTCGCTCCGTTCCCGCTGCCAAACAGCGACACGTACCGATGAAGGGGCGCGGTCCTGATCGGCGCTTCCATTTTCGCTTCGTCCTCGGGCACATCGGGCTGCCACCGGGCGACCGGGCCGAACATCGCGTCGGCGAATACGCGTGCGCGCGAAACGTCGGTTGCGAATCGGGCGCGGAGCCGGTGATCGCTTGCTGTGTTCACGCCCGCGATCGCGACGCGAACGAACCGCGCATCAGCGTCCACTGAGAACGAGACCTTTGCCGCGGCTTGCTCGCTGCCACTGCGGAAGGTCCACTCCATTTCGAGCGACGCGCGCACGGGTCCGTGGTGCACCGCACGCACGTTCTCACAAACCGGGACGAATTTCACGCCGCGAATGGAGGGCGTGTAGAGGTCGCCAAGATCCGTCGCGCTGTCCCACGTGAGGAAGTCCGTCACCGAGCGGCCAAGCACGTGGTCGGTCACCCACACTCGTCCGTCGTCCTGCACACGAACCGACAGGCGGCCGTTCGTGATTGTCTGGCCGTCAACCGACGCCGGGTTCGGTACGGCGCGCGGTCCGCTGGCGCGGGCGTGGTCGAAGCAGCGAACGCCGTAGGCGGGGATCTCGGGGAGCCACGCGAGCGCGTCGGCGGCGCTGACGAGATCGTCGTCGGGGTACTGGCGCGGAGACTCCGTTCGCTCGTGCGTTGTTTCTCGCGACAGCACCTGTACAGCCGACGCGCCGGCTACGGCCGGTGTTGCCGGCGTCGAGGGCGGTGCGGCGACCGGCGACGGATGCATTCCCACCTTTACGTCTGCGACGAAACTCGAAAGACGAAGCCGGGCGACTCCCCCGCGCGGCCGGGCAGCGCTGTTGCGCACGACCAGCACCGGATGCCAGTCCTCACGGCGAACGCGGGCGCGCTCGGCGTCGTGCCCGACAACGTCGAACAGTGCTGTCGTCTGCAGCCCGTCAGCCTGAGACTCGGCTTCATCGAGCCGCGCGTCCATCGCCCGCGCCACTTCGTCTGTCGAGCACCCGCAAATGGTGTCGTGCGGGTGACAGAGGAGCAGAGAACGCCACGCAGCCTCGACGAGCGCGCGCCGGGACGGCGACCGGCGCGAGAGTGTGACCCACGGTTCCACGTCACGCACGAGCAACCGTTCCAGACGCGCATTGCGCCGCTTCTGATGCGCGCGCGTCGCGAATGTGCCTTGCAACGTCCACATCCAGCCATACGAGTCGCGCAACTCGCCGTGGACCTGTGCCAGGTCAGCGCCGCTTGCGCGTAAGGCCAGGTCGTCGGCAAATGCGCGCAGCGAGCTGATGCGGATATCGTCCGGGCGCGCCGCGTCGGCCAGGAGGGCGGTTGCCTCGCGCAGGCGCTCCTGACGCGCGTGGTGGTCTGCGCCGTTCATCAGCAGGACTGCTCCCAGCATGGTGCGGGGCATCAGCTCGTCGCGAATCGCCTCCCAGCGCGCGCGAGCGGCGTCGGCGTCGGCTGGGAGCTGAGCGCCCGTCTCGTACCCGGACCGGGCGAGGTGATAGAACAGAACCCGTTCACCGTCGGGCCCGCGCCACCACGCCGTATCGCCCGGAGGCCAGCGCGTGCCTCCGTAGCCGCGCGAGGCAATGACAACGCGACACCCAAACCCCAGGGCCAGCGTCGGTAGCGCGGCGGGATGGCCAAACGTGTCTGGGCAGTACAACACTGGTGGCGCTTCGGCGCCAATGGCGCGCATCGCGCGCTGCCCGGCAAGCAGGTTGCGGACCAGCGCTTCACCACCCGGCAGCAGTTCATCGGCTTGCACGAACCACGGGCCCGCTTCGAGGGCGCCTCGCTTCACCAGCGCTTTCAGTGTCTCGGCGCGATCGGGCCGTATGGCGAGGTAGTCGTCCAGCACCACTGTTTGCGCATCGAGCAAAAAACTCCCGCCGGGCGCAGGCGGCTCGGCCAGCAGGTCATCGACAAGTCCCACCAGCAACTGACGAAACCGAACCGCGGGCAAATACCACTCGCGGTCCCAGTGCGTATGGGAGACGAGATGGATGACTGGCAAGAGAGGTCGGAGGTCGGAGGTCGGGGGGTCGGAGGTCGGAGGCGGGAGACTCTGTAATTCCTGCTGGACTAACGGCGGTCCGTTCCGCACATCTTGGCGCGATGCACGAATCGAACCAGCTGATCATCACACGCGCGCCCACGCGGATCGATTTTGGCGGTGGGTGGACCGACGTACCGCCGTACTGTGATCGCGAGGGTGGCTTTGTGTGCAATCTGGCCATCTCAAGGTACGCCACAGCCACGGCCAGCGTCGGTGCGGAGGCTGCCTCGCTCGGGGCGGACGTGCATTCGGACCGCCGTCTCATCGACGCGGCTGTCCGGCGCTTCGGGCCGCGCGGTGCCAGCGTAACGGTGGCGAGTGACTTCCCAGTTGGCGCTGGGCTGGGGGGCTCGTCGGCCGCGAGCGCGGCGATCCTCGGCGCACTGGCGCTCGCGCGCAACGAACCGTGGGACCGCGACCGCATTGCCGAGGATGGCCGAGTGATCGAAGTCAACGATCTTGGCGTGGCGGGCGGGAGGCAGGACCATTACGCGGCTGTGCATGGTGGCGCGCTCGGGCTGACGTTTACCACAAGCGTAAGCGTCCGGCGCGTGCCGCTCGCGGTCGCCACTGTCGCGACGCTCGAGCGGCGGCTGTTGCTCATCTATACAGGCGAGTCGCGAATCTCAGGAGACACGATCACCGCCGTGCTCGACGCATATGCGCAACGCGAGCCGCGCGTGCTCCTCTCGCTGCGCCGAATGAAGGAACTGGCTGAGCAAATGACGACGGCACTCGAGCGCGGCGATGTCGACGCACTCGGCGCGCTCGTCGCCGAGCACTGGGTGCACCAGCGGGCGCTACATCCGGCAATACCCACGCCGTTGATCGACGAGATCATCGCGCAGGCGTCCTCGCACGGGGCAATTGGGGCGAAAGCGCTCGGCGCCTCGGGGGGTGGGACGGTGCTTATCGTTGCCCGCGACGACAACGCGGATCGGGTGCGGCGGGCTGTCGAGACGCTTGGATCGCCGCTCGCGTTTCGCGTTGACCAGGACGGTCTCGCGCGTCTGCGGTAGCGGCGCTCTACTGGCGCACCACCAGCGCAGTCGTCCGCGCCATCGTCCGTCGCGACACCAGGTCGGCAATCTCCACCGTGAGCTGGTATATGCCCGACGGCGTTTCACCAAGCGACAGTGTCACGTTTTCGAGCAGCGTTGCCGCGTGCGGCAGTTCGCGATCAAACGTGAGCGTCACGCGCGATTCCGTGCGGTCGACGCCGACTCGAGCGGCGAGCGCGCCAGTGATCTGCGCGGCAACGCGGCCCGCGGCGGACTGCAGGCGCTCCATTGTCACAGTGACCGTGTATCGCGCGATGCCAGCGTTGTTCCCCAGTTCGTAGTTCTCCCACACGAGTGCGAGTTCCGCAGTGCTGTCGGCCGGACCAACCAGCGGCGACACGTCGAGATCGCGCCAGCGCATCGGCGCCGCAGCGCGGCTCGCGGCCCTTGTTGCGACGAGCACATCGCTCATGCCGGGGCCGCTTGTCGGAAAGCCGGTTACGCTGTCGGCGTTTGCGCCGATGCCGGCAGACGCTCGGGCGCCGCGATTCGATGCTTCCG
>Ga0326597_10010869_pt1 | contig 12104 bp, 9 predicted proteins | sample RVTome_12_FD_203789 | JGI IMG/M metagenome (GOLD analysis project Ga0326597, IMG submission 203789) | Soil microbial communities from uranium-contaminated site in the Upper Colorado River Basin, Wyoming, United States - RVT100D185 | ecosystem: Environmental > Terrestrial > Soil > Contaminated >... | reverse complement strand
CCGTCACCTCGGGCATGATGGCCGAGCTCGTTCCGCGGCTGATGGACATCCTCGACGAGCCCTTCGCCGATTCCTCCATCGTTCCCACGTACTTCCTTTCGCGGTTCGCCCGCGAGCAGGTCAAGGTCGTTCTCGGAGGCGACGGGGGCGACGAGATGTTCGCCGGCTATCCCACGCTCCAGGCGCATCGCCTCATCGAGTACTACGAAAGGTGGGTCCCGTTCTTTCTCCGCGCGGGCCTGGTGCCGAAGATCATCGACCGCCTCCCGGTCTCGAAGGACAACATCAGCTTCGATTTCAAGGCCCGGCGCTTCATCTCCGGCCGGGGAGTTCCCGTGGCGAGCCGCCACCACCGGTGGCTCGGTGCCTTCGTACCGCAGGAGAAGCGATCTCTCTTCGTGCCCGAGCTCGTCCAGGACGACGTCGACACCTATGAAGTCGCCTACCAACATCAAAGGCGGTGCGACGCGCAGGAGACCATGAACCAGTTGTTGTACCTGGACCAGAAGCTCTACCTCGAGGGGGACATCCTCACCAAGGTGGACCGGGCCAGCATGGCGACCTCCCTCGAGGTCCGGGTGCCGTTTCTCAACCACAGGCTCGCCGAGTACGTCGCCGAGATCCCCCACGAGCTGAAGCTCCGTGGCCTCAAGGCCAAGTTCCTGCTGAAGAAGGCGATGGAGGACGTCCTGCCACGCGAGATCGTGAGGCGGCCGAAAAAGGGCTTCAACGTTCCCGTGGGCTACTGGATCAACGGCTCGTTGAAGGAGCTCGTGCGGGACCAGCTCGCCGAAGACAAGCTGAAGCGCGAGGGTTTCTTCGAGCCGTCGTACGTTCAGAAACTACTGCGCGAGCACACCGAGGGCGTTCGCGACCACCGGAAGCTCCTCTGGACGCTCCTGGTCTTCGAGCTCTGGCAGGAGAAGTACCTCAGGCGCTGACCCGTTTCCTCCATCGCCACCGTTTTGACCCGAGCCATGCGGCACCTCTTCGGCGTTCGAGCCTTGCCTGAAGCTGGATCGCGCTCCCCTACCGGTTCACCAGGAATTTCCTATCCTTCTATCGAAAACGTGGGCGCAGGGTCAATCGTTGATTTGAGGCTTACTGCCCGGCTCGCTTCGGCAACACACGAACTTTGAGTTCGAATGGAGCCGTCACCGGCGGGCGGCAGGAACGGTCGTCACATGCCTGGTACCTCACCTTCCCCTGGAGCGTATGGACCCCGGCGGCAGTCGACGCCGAGGATCGAATGGCAACGGGCACCGTGATGACGCCGTCGTAAACCAGAAGGTCCTCATTCGTACCCTTCAACCGGTAGCGGCTCGCGCGAGGATATCGAGGCGCGCGGACGGCGAGCGCTTCCGTCGGCTCGACGGTGAGTGTGAGCGGTATGAGAAACTCGTTGGCGGCGGGGTTGGCCTGAACGTGAAAACCTTTTTGCACCACGAGCTCGATGGCCGCTTCCTCGGCCTGACCGGACTTGAGCTTCAGCTCTTCCGGAGGACGAACGGTAACGATCGCCTCCTCGGCCGCGGTGAGCGCGCTTCCCGTAAGGGCCGCGAGAAGGATGGATCGGAGCATCAGCGCGCCTGGGATAAGAGGTTATCCAGTTCTTTTCGAAGCGCGACAAGCCGGGCGTCGAAGTTGCGGCTATCGAGGAGCGAGTAAAAGCGGATGACGCCCTCCTTGTCGATAATCAGGTTACTCGCAATGGGAACCTGATCCCGAGGGAGATCGGGCAAGACCCCCTCGGGCGCATAGCTCTCTGCGACCCTCGCGTCCTCGTCGAGAAGCACCGGGAATGTAAACCCGGTCTTTTGCGCCCAGGCCGAAGCGACCTCCCTCGACTCCTTTACATCCACAACCAGGACCTGGACCCGGTCTTTTTGCTCTTTCCAGAGCTGCTCGAGGTGCGGAGCCTCCGCACCGCAGAACGGTCACCAACTTGCAGCAAAGTGCAAGATGACGAACTTCTGCCCGGTGAAGCTCGCGAGAGACACCTTCTCTCCGCTCAAACTCGGAAGCTCGATGGGCGGTGCCGGCTTCCCTATCCAGGGATGACTGGAAGTTGGCGGATCCTGGGCGGATTCCCCGGTTGCGCTCGCCCAGAGTGGAAGAAGAATCGCGACCATCCACGAAATCAAACCCATTATCCCCTTTCGCCTGCCACAAAGGAACCAGCGGATCATCAAGTCCTCCTTCTTTTCCGGAGATCGCTACTTTAGCGAAGGACCCTTCCCCTGTCCATCTCGGAAACCCGCCCTTGGAGGGAGTTCTATCTGCCCTGCGCTCGGCGCCGTACTATCGACTCACGCAATCTTTAAAATGACCAACCACAGGGAGAGAATCAACCATGGCCATCGCCTGTCCGGTAGACCTAGACACGAGGAAGCTGCGAGAGGAGATCGAGTCCATCTACGGCGGGTCGCACGAGACCCCTCGGGCGAGTTCCACTTCCATCGCGGTCCCGATTACGCAGCCGAGTTCCTCGGATATGACCGCCCGGCACTCGTGGAGCTGCCCCCAGCGCCACCCACTCGCTGATCGTCGAGGCCTCGATCAGGATCTTGGCCGGGGGCCGCTCCCTGAAGTACTGCATCAGCCGCTCCCGCTCCGTCCGCATCCCCCTCTCCACCAGCTCGCCCCGCCTCCGTCATGATGGCGATGAGGGTTTCTTCGAGTCGTCGTACGTTCAGAAACTACTGCGCGAGCACACCGAGGGCGTTCGCGACGACCGGAAGCTCCTCTGGACGCTCCTGGTCTTCGAGCTCTGGCAGGAGAAGTATCTCAGGCGCTGACCCGTTTCACTCCCCCGAACTTCCAGGAGTTCCCGTTGCGGAAGACGACGTAGCTCGACCCCGGCTCGATCCTGGGGTCGGAGAGCCAGGCGTCGACTTGCGCTCGCGGAATGTAGGCGGTCGTCGGCGCCACGAGCTGGTCGAAGGCGACGTGGTGGAAGAATCGAAACTCGCGCTCCGCGATCCAGAGACTGTAGTCGTGAAGCGGAAGGAGGGGCCGGAGCGCTCGCGGCGAAAGGAAACGAACACACTTGGCGTAAACGAAATAGGGCACTACGAGCGGGAGCGCGAGCCCGTACTTCGTGAGCCACCAGGGAAGCCGTGAGCTCACGTGTCGCAGAGGGTCGACCAGGTTCCGGACGAGCGCGTTGCCTTCTTCGGCATAGACCCAACAGTGGAATCGCCCTCCCGGGCGCGTGTGCCGGAGCACGGAGTCGAAGCCCGCGCTCGGATCCTGCAGGTGATGGAGGACTCCGATGCAGTAGACGAGGTCGAACTCGCCGAGGTCGACCCGGGTCAGGTCTCCGCGATGGAGCTCGATGCGAACGTCAGGGACGTCCTCGAGGTTGCGACGCGCGGTCTCCAGGGTGTCCCCGAGCTCGACTCCGCAAAGGCGAGCGGGGCCGAAGCGGGCCATATGATAAAGGAGAGAACCGTTTCCGAAACCGAGCTCCAGTACGTCCTTGCCGCGAAAGCTCTCGGGATCGAGAGGGGCCATCCACTCGAGGAACTGGGGGCGGGTATAAGCGGAGCCCTGAGGGAGTCGATTCCACGACTGGGCGAAGGCGGTCGCGGTCTCGATGTCGTCGTAAGTCATTCGCTTGATAGGGGACGGTGTTGCTACCCGTTTGCTACCCATGGGAGCATGATGGTGTGAAAATTAGTGTGAGCCTTCCGGACAAAGACATCGACTTCCTCGATGAGTATGCCCGAAGCCGGGGAGTTCGATCCAGGTCGGCGGTCATTCAGCGAGCCGTACGTCTTCTGCGGGCAGCCGAGCTCGGTCCGGCCTACGCGGAAGCCTGGGAGGACTGGCAAGCGAGCGGTGACGCCGAGGTGTGGGACTCGGCGGTTGCCGACGGGATCGAGCGCTGATGCTCGTTCTCCGACTCTGAAACCCGCTTCTTCATGAGCCTCCGCCTCAGCACGAAGCTCGTCGTCCTGGCGATGGTTCTCCTCATCGCCGTCCCCTTCTTCCTCAGACTGTCGCTCCTGAAGACCCGGGGCTTCAATCCCGACGAGCTCGAGTGCATTCACTGGGCCTGGTGCGTCTCGAAGGGCATGGTCCCCTACCGCGACTACTTCGACCATCACACACCCGGGTTCCATTTTTTTCTCTCGAGCTTCTTCCGCTTCTACGACGTCGAGAGGATTCCGTCCGACGCCGTGGCGTTCTTGTTCCTGGCGCGGACGTTGACCTGGGTTTTCGCCGGCGCCGTCCTCGCTGCGACCTTCTTCCTCGGACGGGCGTTTCGCGACGCGCGCACCGGCCTGGTGGCGGCATTTCTACTGAGCAACGCCGCCTTCTTTTTTTCGAAGAGCCTCGAGGTGAGAGCCGACGTCCCCGCCGCCGCCCTGGTCGTAGCCGCGGTCTATCTCGCTCTCTCCGGCCATCGCCGAGGGGCGGAGCTTCGTCTTTTCACAAGCGGTCTCGCCCTCGGCGTCGCGACCATGCTCACCCAGAAGGTCCTTTTCGTCGGACCCGGGTTCGCTCTCGCGGCGCTCTGGCTCCTTTTCGATCCTCGACTCCCCTCTTCCCGCAGGAAGCGGTTCGGGCTCGTCGCGCTCCAGACCCTGGGGTTCCTCGTCCCGCTCGGAGCGACCCTCGCCTACTTCGCTTCCAAGAACGCGTTCTGGCGTTTCGTCGAGGCGAACTTCCTGGTGAACGCCCGCTGGCCCGGCCTCGATGCCGGCCCGTTCCTCGAGGAGCTGATGCAACAGGACGCGGCGTACGTCCTTCTGGGAAGCGTGGGGCTCCTCTATCTGACGTTGAAGGCGTTCCGGTCGAAGGAGCTCCCCCGCATGGAGCCTCTCGTGGCTCTGCCGATGATTTCGCTGGTCGTGACCCTGCCGTTCCATACGGGAATGTCGTACCAGCACTTCCTCTTGATCCTTCCCCTGTTCTCCCTCTACGCGGCCTCCTGCCTCGTCGATTTGGCGGCGCGCTTCAAGCGCGCGCCGGACGCTCTGCTCTCGATCGCCGTTCTGCCTCTCAGCATCGTACCTCTGTCGCGGTTCCGCGCCGCGTTCGATCGCGGCAACTGGGGAACGCTCCAGGGAATCGAGTACGTGCTCCGCAACACGTCGCCGCGGGAGACGACCTTCGACGGATTCACCGGTCTCGGGCTCTTCCGCCCGCAGGCTTTCTATCACCACTTCCAACATCCGCACGCCTTCGCCCTGCAAAGCAAAGGGGAGCACCAAGAGATGCTCGAAGCGCTCGAGAGCGGCCGAGCGTTCCCCAAGATGATCTTCTGGAGCCACTACCTGAGGGACGCGGTGACTCCCGAGATCGCGGCGTTTCTCGAGAGGAACTACGTCGAGTCGGGTCTCGAGCCCATCCGGATACGGCCGTTCGACAACGGCGTCGGTTTCTGGTCCGACGTGGAACCGCGCCACCTCGGATGGGATCCAGAGGCGGACCCGAAGGCGCCCCACGTCTTCTTCGACGATGGGTGGAGGCCGCCGACGTCCGAGTTCGGCGCCTACGTCCGCCGCACGCGCACCCGCCGCTCGGGCCTCATCGTGCCCATTCGCCATCCCCGGGATTTCGAGGTCGTCTTCCAGGCCCACGCCGATCCCGAGGCGGGTCCTTTCGGCGTCGAGCTCGTGGTGAACGGGGAGAGCGCGGGAGTCGTCGAGGCCGTGCCCCGCTGGCAGGAGTACCGGTTCCCGGTGACGGTCCACCGCCTCCGTCCCGGGTTCAACGCGTTCGAGCTTCGGTTCTCAGCCCCTGACGAGCCCGAGGACCGGAGGCTCGAGCTCGCGGTGAGCTTTCTTCAGCTCCGAGAGTCACACGCGCGCGAGTGACGTCGAGAGCGGACTGATGTCAGAGCCGCTCCCGTCCCGTGAGGCGTTTTGCCGGGCTCACCGGTTCGGGCTCGGGGGTGAAGTCCTCACCGGGGTTGATGAATCGGTCCATCTCGAGTTTGTACTGGCGATCGTAGAGCTCGCGGTAGCGGCCGTCCCGAGCGAGGAGCTCCTCGTGCCGTCCGCTTTCGACGATCTCGCCCCCCTCGATGACGAGGATCTGGTCGGCGCTGGTGATGGTGGAGAGCCGGTGGGCAATGACGAACGTCGTCCGACCCGACCGGAGTGAGCGAAGCCCGTCCTGGATCATCGCCTCGCTCTCGCTGTCGAGGCTGGACGTGGCCTCGTCGAGAACGAGGATGCGCGGGTTCGCGAGGATGGCGCGGGCGATGGCAATCCGCTGCCGCTGGCCGCCGGAAACCTTCACCCCCCGCTCGCCCACCACCGTGTCGTAACCCTCGGGGAATCCTTCGACGAACTCGTCGCAGTGAGCGATGCGGCTCACCTCCTGGATCTCCTCGAACGTGGCATCGGGGCGGGAATAGGAGATGTTCTCCCGCACCGTTCCATCAAACAGGAAGTTGTCCTGGAGGACGACGCCAACGTGCTCCCGGTAGTCCCGCAAACGCACCGTGGCGAGGTCGCGTCCGTCGATCAGGATGCGGCCCGTCTTCGGGCGGTTGAACGTCAGGACGAGGCTGATGAGCGTGCTCTTTCCCGAGCCGCTCGAGCCCACCAGCGCCGTCGTGGTGCCGGCGGGGGCCACGAAGGAAACGTCTTCCAAGACCGGGATGCCTTCGCGGTACGCGAACCCCACGCTCTCGAATCTCACCTCGCCGCGAAGCGATGCCATCGGCTCCCGCGCGCGATCCTGCTCGTCCTCGGTGGCGAGGCGCCGGATTTCCCGGATGCGGTCGAGACCGGCGACGGCCTCGCTCAGCTGGGTCGCGATCGAGGAAATCTGGACGAGCGGTGCGGCGACGAGCCCGGTGAAGAAGATGTACATGACGAAGTCGCCCAGGGTCATCCGCCCCGCCAGGATCGATTGCCCGCCGACGACGATCATCAGCACTCCGACCGCGCCCATGATCAGAGTCGAGAACGACGAGATACCGGAGATCGCCGTCACCGACTTCGCCACGTTGCGAAAGAGCTCGTGGACGTTTCTGGTGAAGATGCGCTCCTCGCGCTTTTCTGCCGTGTAGGCCTTGACGATGCGGATTCCGCCAAGCGCTTCCCCGAGCCGGCCGGTCGCCGTCGCGTTGAGCTCCCCCCGCTTGCGGAAGAGCGGCCGGAGCTTCACGAAGGCGAAGGCCATGACGCCCCCGAAGAGAGACAGCACGACCAGGGTGAGAGTCGTGAGCTGCCAATTCAAGTAGAAGAGCACGGCGAGCGCCACCGAAGCCGTCAAGATCCCACCAACGAGCTGCACCAGCCCGGTGCCCACGAGGTTTCGGATGCCTTCGGCGTCGGCCATGATGCGAGAGATGAGCTCGCCGCTCTTGACCGAGTCGAAGTAGGAAATCGGGAGCCTCAGGATGTGCCGGTGCAGCTCCCTTCGCATGTCGGTTATGGCGCGCTGCGCCGTGACTCCGAGGAGCTGTGAGAGCGCGAACGAGGTCGAAGCTTGGATTACAGTGGCGAGACCGGCGGCGGCGGCGAGAGGCACGAGGAGCTCTCCGCGGCCTTTCGCCACCACCTCATCGATGAGGTATTTGGAGGAGGCGGGAAGCACCAGTCCGGCGATCCGTCCGATCCCCATGAGGACGAACCCCACGGCGAGCCGATAACGTCGCGCCCAGACGACGTCCCTCGCTTCTCTCCAGACGACGGAAAGCCCGGGCTTGTCCTTTCCATGGTTCGCCGGGAGCGGCCGGGAGAGTCTCGAGGGCCTCATCATTATGTCGCCAGCGTCAACTATAGCGTGCCGCCGGGAGAGGCGCTCCGACGGAGTCAGGGCTCGAGCCGGTCGAAGCGGAAACGATCCACGGCGAGAACGGGCCCGGCGGCGGGGCTGACGGGGACGATCTCCAGAAGATTGATCCTTCGCCACAAGGCCCTTTCCGCGGTCATGACCTGCTCCGCCATCTCCGTCGTCGGGACGAAGGCTTTGAGCCTCGTCCCATTGAGCCGGATTTCGATGGGCGAAGGCTCGACTCCCTCGGGGACGGCGCAGTCGATGAGGATGCGAAGCGGCTCCGGCCGGAAGAGGGGAATGAAGAGACTCGCACCCTCCCCGGATGCGAGGCGAACCTCTTGCGGTCTCTCCTTCCAATCGCGAAGCCCGCTCCAGCCGTTTCCGACGAACGGAGGATCCGTGAGTCCGAGGTCGATGACACCATCGAGCCCGCCCATGCGGTGAAAGAGGTACTTCCCGACGAGGATGTCGTACTGTGTCTTGGGCCGGTCGTAGCGCGCGGCGAAGATCCAGTTCATGGGAAACGAGAACGGGTATCCGAAGGCGTCGAACCCGTCCTCGAGTCCCGCCTCGGTCGCCGCCTGCCAGGACATCGTGTCGTCGACGGGGATTCGCCCCTTGCGGTACTGCTCCATCAGAAGCCCGTTCGCCGCGATTGCGACCGCGACCCCGCCCGCGGTCACCGCTCGCGGATGCCGGCGTACGAGCTCGGCGGCGAACGCGACGGCAGTGCCGAGGCCGAGAGCGAGGATCGGAAGCGCCGAATCGAAACGGCGGGCGCCGTACGATCCACCGCCCCACCAGTCGGCGACGGTCGCGTTCACGTACCAGACGAGGAGAGCGACCGCCGCGAGAGGAAGCCCCCTCCGGGGATGCGCCCGGACGAAGCCCGCGAGACCGAGGGCGGCGACGAGGAGAATCGGACTCCACGAGAAGAGCCCGTGCCGCGAGGAGAACAGGATCTCCGAAAGATATGGATCGTCCCAGCGCACGTAGTCGGGCCCGAGGGGAACGCCGATATAGAGCCGGTCGAAGATTGCCTTCCAGCTCAGAAGCTGCGGGAGGACTCCGAGGAGAAACGCCGCTCCGAAAGCGGCCGCCGAAGCTCCGACGATACGCCATTCGCGCCGCAGGAGTCTCGCCAGGAGGTCGAGAGACGGAAGAAGCCCGAAGACAGCGTTCTGCCAGCGAACCAGTGTCGCGATTCCGAGAACGAGCCCGAGAACGCCATAGTCACGACGCGTCTTCTCCTCTTTGACCCAGCCGTTGACGAAGAACGCGATCAGAAGAAACGTGAGCGCATGGGTGTAGATGGCGTGGTAGGTCAGGTAGAACGCGAGGAAGCTCCCGAGACCGACCCCGACGACCGCGAGAAACGACGCCCAGGGTGGAAACCACTTTCTGAGAAGCCGATCGAGAACGAGAAAGCCGAAGAAGCCGTAGAGCAGGTTTCCGAGAGCGACGGCGTGGAAGTAAGGGTCGGAGAACCCGTCGTAGCGCGTCGGAAGACCGTGGGCATTCCTGAGGGCGGCGCCGAGATGGCCGAGCTCGACGAAGGGAACCCAGAGGATGGGCGCTCCCACCGGATACGTGAACCGCGGACGGTCGGTCTCCCGCACCGGCTGCGAGCCCCTCTGGTGGTCGATGCCGAGGCTTCGGTACTGGTTCGTCAGATCGATGTCGAAGTCGAAAGCGAGCGAGTGCGCGAACGAGTAGTACCAGAGGCCGTCGCCGCGAAGCCGATAGCCGCGGAAGTGGAGGATCGGGACCAGCGCCAGAAGGAGCGCGAGGTAGGCGTAGCCGTAGGTGGGCCGAGGTCGCCCGCGGCTCGCAAAGTCGGCAGCGAGGAGAAACGCGACGAGCGCGAGTCGCAGAGCGAAGCCGGACGCCTCTACCGGGCCGAGAACGGAAACGCCGCCCGACACCACGACCGCCGCCAGGTCGACGAGAGCGAGGACGAGCGCCGCGCGAGCGAAGCGCTGTCGAACGGTCGGGGCCAGCTTCATGGGGGAGAGTTGCTCGACGTATCGTAATATAGCCGCCGATGGATCGAGACCGCCTCGGATCGTGGAAGCCTCGGGAACGAGCCGGCCGCCTCGGCGGATGGCTTCTCCTCGTGCTCTCGACGGCCACGATCCTCACGAACGCCTACTACCTCCAGTTTCTGGAGCCCACGCTCTCGCGGAAGACGCTGGCGCTCGGGATCGTCGCCATCACGGCGTTGTGGTTTCTGGTCGGTAGGTTCGGGCTTCCACGGGAGCGAATCGAAGTCCTCGAGCTATGGGCGCGCGGGCGGACCCCGGTCGTCCTCGCCCTCATCCTCGCGGTCGCTTTCTCGCTCCGATACGCCGGTGCCGGGAGCGGGCTTCCTCAGAGCTACATCCCCGACGAGTACGACTACGTCCACTCGTACCTGGTGATGATCAAACGCGGCGACATGAACCCTCGCTGGTGGCACCACCCAAGCATCCAGCCCTACGTCAACGTCGCCGCCTATCTCGTGGCCTACTACTCTCAGGCCTCCTCCGGCCGCTGGCCTCGCATCCATGATCTCCAGGTCGAGGATGCCCTTCTATGGGGGCGCGTCGCCGCGGGAGTGATTCCGGGGACGCTCGCCGTTCTCGCGGCGTTCTTTCTCGGAAGGCGGATGTTCGGGACGACCGTGGGGCTCATCGCCTCGGCCCTCCTCGCCGTCTCTCCCGGGGTCGTCGAGACCTCGCAATACAACAAGCCCGACTCGCTTCTCGTGCTCTTCTGCACGCTCTCGGTTCTCACAACGCTCGTCTATCTCGACCGCGGCGGCGCTCGTCTCGCGTTCGCTGCCGGCGCCGTCGTCGGACTCGCGGTCGCGGTGAAATACAACGCCGCTCTGGTTCTCTTGCCCTTCCTTGTCGCGGTCCTTTTTCGCCACGGCATCCGCCTCTTCCAGAGACCTGACCTCTATCTCGGCGTCCTCGGAACGGTCGTGGGATTCACCGCGGGCTGCCCGTACTGGTACCCCGACCTCCCGCGCTTTCTCGAGCACGTCGGGGCCGGGCTCTACAACTACGGCTATCTCGGCCTCGAGGGCGCGAGCGGCGTCGACAACTGGTACAACCACGCGAGCTACACCGTCCGCTATGGTGCGGGTCTCTGGGCTCTGCTCGCGAGCCTCCTCGGGCTCGCGATCGCCCTCTACCGCATCGACCGGCGCATCGCGGTTTTTCTCACCTATCCCGTTCTCTACTACGGCTTCTACAGCTCGCAGAAGATCTACTTCGCGGGCAACCTCGTTCCGGTGTATCCGTTCTACGCCGTTCTCGCGGGCTACGGAATCACCGAGTCTCTGTCGTTCGCCTCCGGCCTCGTCCATCGACGGCTTGGAGCCTTTTCTCCGTGGCTCGACCGCGCCGCGCTCGCCTTCTTGCTGGTCCTGGTTCTATGGTTTCCCTTCTCGATGACCCGTCTCCACAACCACCTGGCGACGCTTCCCGACACCGGCACTCTCGCGAACCAGTGGATCGAGACCAACATCCCGGCCGACACCTCGTTCGGAGTCGAGCGGCAGACGCCGGTCCTCGACCGCGCGCGCTATCGAGTGCAGATGGAGTCGAGGGTCATCAACCAGTCGGCCGAGCATTACCGCGAGGCCGGAGTCCAATACCTCATCGTCTCCTCGACGGTCTACCAGCGGTTCGGCCCCGAGCACCGTCAGTCGAAGGCCTACCAGCGCCTGTTCGAGACATGTCGCCTGGTGAAGGAGTTCGCCCCCGAGGCGGGAAAGATCATGGGCCCGACGATCCGGATCCTCGAGGTTCCGAAAGCGTGAGCTGGACCCGAGGGAGTCTACATATGCCCGTAGACTGGAAACAGCACATCGTCCGCACACCGGATGTCCTTCGAGGTAGACCGCGACTCAAGGGAACGAGGATAGCGGTGAGCCTCGTTCTGGGTCATCTCGCGGCCGGTCAAACCGTCGATGAGATCCTCAAGGAATACCCGGATCTCACCAGCGAGCAGATTGCCGCATGCCTCGATTACGCTCGTGATCTGGCGGAGATCGAAATTCCAACCTGATGGGGTTAAGGCTCTTCGCCGACCATTGCGTTGCCACTTCGGTCATTAGGGCTCTGATCGCCACAGGAAGCGAAGTACTTCGCTTGCGCGACCATTGGAAGTCAGAGCGAGAACAAGTGAAAGACGGTTAGCGAGAAGAATCAGTTCGGGTCTTGTACTGTTCGACGAACTCGGCCGGTGAGAGCACCTCGGCACCCTCTCGTGCTTCTCGGGGGTAATGCTTGAGGTTGCCGGTTATCAGCGCCTCTGCACGTCCGGACACGGCCACTTCCAGAAAAGACTCGTCGTCTCGATCGGGCAGT
>Ga0326597_10010868_pt1 | contig 12104 bp, 12 predicted proteins | sample RVTome_12_FD_203789 | JGI IMG/M metagenome (GOLD analysis project Ga0326597, IMG submission 203789) | Soil microbial communities from uranium-contaminated site in the Upper Colorado River Basin, Wyoming, United States - RVT100D185 | ecosystem: Environmental > Terrestrial > Soil > Contaminated >... | reverse complement strand
GCCTCGGCGCAGAGCGGTAACGTCGAAGCCGGAAAGAAAGAAGGCAAGGTGATTGTCTACGGCTCGGTCGTGCCGCAGGCGATGAAGGGTTTGAACGGAGCGTTTGAAGCCAAATATGGTATCAAGGTGGAATACTGGCGCGGCGACTCAACCAAAGTCGCCGAACGAGCGCGCACGGAATGGCGCGCCGGTAAACCCGGTTTCGACGTGGTTGAGGCCAATCGCGGTGTCCAATTGATTATGAAGCAGGAAGGCTTGTTTCAAAAATTTGTTCCGCCTTCGTCGGAGAGTTTTCCAGCCAAGTTCAAAGAGCCAGACGGACTGATCACGCCATGGCGCGTCCTGCCGATCAGCATCCTCTATAACACTGAATTGGTGAAACCCAATGACGTGCCGAAATCGTATGACGACCTCTTGGACCCGAAATGGAAGGGCAAGATTTCGATTCCCGATCCGACCCGGCATACGACGACGGCGCAGTTCCTGCGCAACCTGGAGGTAATCAAAGGCGATAAGTGGCTGGATTTCGTCAAGGCTCTGGCAAAGCAGAATCCGGTTCTCGTGGCTTCCCTCGCGCCAGTGGCCCCCACGATCATCAAAGGCGAAGCGCTGGTCGGCATCACTTACATCAAATATGTCAAACAGTATAAGGGCCCGGTTCATTACGTTCTGCAGGACAAGTACCTTTCCGATCCCAATTACCTGAGTCTGAGCGCCAAACCGGTTCATCCCAACGCGGCGAAATTGTATATCGATTTCGCCACTTCGGCAGAGGGCCAAAAGGAAATTGCCGAGGATGGGGAGTTTGTCTTATCGCCGGGGGTTTATCCGCCGATTAAAGATGCCGAAAAAGTTCCGCCGAACATGGTCTTCATGGAAAATCCTTCGGCTGAAGAATTTAAGACGCTGATGACCAAAACCTTTCGCGATATTTTTTACGCGAAATGATTCCCTGAAGTCTTTGCCTCGATCCTTTGGGATAAAGCAAGAGAGGGCTGGCCGGATTTATATTTCGATGGGCCAGCCCTCTTTCTGTATGCCGGGCGCGGGCCTTATCTCGGCGTAAACTGAGCGCAGATGTCAAGTTGCCTCGATATATTTCGGCGAAACCCCCAACTGGCCGTAGTGGGTATCGTTGGGCTTATCATCGGCTATCTGAGTTTGTCGCCGACTTTGATGCTCTTCTATGGCAGCTTCTTAAGTGCGCCGATCGGCGTGACGGGGCACTTTACGCTGGCCAATTACGCTGACGCGTATGGCGATCCGCTTACTTATCAACTACTGGTTAATTCGTTTATCTTCGCGGGATTTTCGGCGCTTCTAGCGACGGCATTGGCGACGATCCTGGCGTGGATATCGATTCGCACCAATGCTCCGGGGCGCAAGATTTTCGAGCTCACCGCGATTGTTCCGAATATTTTTCCACCTGTCATGTTGGCGGTCTCCTGGACGATTCTTTTGAGCCCGCGAACGGGCTTAATCAATCGTTTGGTGATGGAAGTATTCGGGCTCAGCGCTGCGCCCCTCGACATCTATTCGATGTGGGGCATGATTTTCGTTGAAGCGCTGATCACGACGCCTTTGGCCTTCCTCATGGTATCGGCTTCTTTGTACTCCATGGACCCCTCGTTGGAAGAGTCGGCGCGGGTTGCGGGCTCGAGTAATATGCAAATCGCCTGGCGCATAACCCTACCCATCGTGCGGCCCGCGCTTTTGGCCTCGGCGATGCTTAATTTTGTCCGCGCCATCGAAAGTTTCGACACCCCTGCGATCATCGCTTTGCCGGCGCGCATCGAAGTCTTCACGACTAAAATTTATCGGGAAGCGATCGGCGCTTTTCCGCCGAATCAAAATTTGGCCGCTACCTACGGCGTTTCCTTGCTGATGATCACGATGCTATTCGTGTACTTTTACAGACGGATGACGTTGCATTCGGAACGATATGTTACCGTGACCGGCCGGGGTTATCGGCCGATGATCATCGACTTGGGAGCCTGGCGTTATTTTGCTTCGGCGCTTGCGGGGCTTATTTTGATCCTGATCGTGGTCCTGCCTTTCTTGGTTCTCATTTATGTTTCTTTTGTCAGCTATGTGCATGTGCCGGGTCCGAAGACCTGGGGCCTGCTCACGTTCGAAAACTACCTATCCAACCTCACCGATTCTCGGACCTACGAGGCGCTTAAGAACAGTCTCTTCCTGGCTGTTTGCGGTGCGACGCTGTGTATGCTCCTGGCCGCCCTAACCGCTTGGGTGACAACCAAAACCAAGGGAATGGGTGGTGCCGTCATCGAAGGATTGAGTTTTATACCCTGGGCTTTCCCTGGTACGGCGCTCGCCATCGGGCTCTTGTGGACCTATGTTTACGTGCCGCTGCCGATCTATGGAACGTTATGGATCTTGTTGATCGGCTACATCACCCGCTTTTTGCCCTATGGTTTGAGGACCATGACCGCGACCATCGTGCAAGTGCACGATGATATGCAGCAGGCCTCAATGGTGTGCGGCGCGGGCTTCCTGACCACGTTCTGGCGCATTTTGCTGCCGCTCTTGCGTCCTGGGTTTGTCGCGGGCTGGATTATCTTGGCGACGATCTACTTGCGGGAATTTAGCACCTCGGTTTTTCTCTATTCTCCGGGGGCGGAACCCATCGGTCCGCTGCTGTATCATTTTTATGTCGACGGCAATCTGGGGCCGATGTGCTCCTTAGCCTTGATTGTCAGCGTGATCTGTATGAGCATGATCGTCATCGCCCGTCGGCTCGGCAGGGTCGATCAACACTACTAAGCAGGAAAACTCAGGGACGTCTGGTCGCAATAACCTGTATGGACGCAAATACCGCAAAAAAACTCATCGAGAAACATCTTGCCTATAACGAGACCAAGCGGCTGGCGGTGAAGCTGGTGCAATTCGCGAGCCCACAGACGGCGCTGCTTGAAGCCGAGCCGCAGGTGCTCGCGCTGATTCGCGAGGTTGTCAAACCGGAGCTCGAGCAGGCTGGCCTGCATCCCGCCATCGATAAGATGGGAAATCTCATTTTGCGTCTGAAGGGGCGCTCATCTAAGGGTCGTCTGATGCTGGTGGGCTACGCCATGTGCGCCGCGCCGAGCACGATGCAAAATCCCTATTCCGGCGAGATTGTCAACGGTGCGCCCTACAAACTCACGGGCGAATGCGTCTGGGGCCGAGGTGCTTGCGAACAGAAGGGCAGTTTGGCCGCGATGATCGCCGCGATGCGTTTTCTCGGTGCTAACAAAGTCGAACTGCCGAGCGATCTCTATTTGATTGTCAGCACTGCCGGCGAGACCGGCAAGCATGATTCACTGGCCTATGTGCTCGATCACGGCAGCGTAGCTGCCGACTGGTGCGTCATCGACGGGCCGCCGGAAATTCAACTGGGCAATAAAGGGCGCGTCGATGTGCTGGTCACCGTGCGCGGCAAGCAGGCGCATAGCAGCCGGCCCTGGGAGGGCATTAACGCCATCGATGGCGCGATGCGAGTTCTCGAACGGCTCAAGCCCTTGATGCCGTTTCCGGAAAACCGCTCTCACCCCGATCTCGGCGATGTCAGTCTGACCACCAACGCCATCGAGAGTTTCCCCAAGGCGACCCATACGATTCAGAGCGAGTGCCGCATCATGTTCGACCGCCGTTTGCTGCCCGCCGACGATCCGGCGAAAGCGGTCCAACAGATGAAAGACGCCATCGGCACCATCGAGCCGTTCGAGATCGAAATTTCGCCGCGAGATTTCATGTATCCGAGCGAAGTGGAAAAAGACGCTGAGGTGGTGCAAGTGCTCGAGCAGGGGATACGGACGATGCTCAACTATGAGCCCAAGTTTTGCTATTCCACCGCAGCCAACGACACCGGCTTATTCAACCATCGTGGCATCCAAGCGATCAACTACGGCTCGCGCCACCTGCGATTCCAGCATACCGATCATGACCTGGTGCCGCTCGACAGCATCTTCAACGCCGCCAAAGTGTTTGCATTTCTGGCAATTCACCGCTAGAAACGTCGTTCAAATCGTTCAAGCAGTTCAAAACGTTCAAAACGTCCGGAGAAGACGGTTTGAACGACTTGAACGTTTTGAACGGAGGCCGTCTGACCGGTTGAACGGTTATTTCGTTTCGTGCTTGCGCAGCATCCGCAGATAATAATCCCACAAATTAATCATCGCGTCAGGCCGGTAAATCCGTTTTCTTTTTAGTAGCGCGTCGGCGTCGGTGGCCCAGGAGAAGGCGCCCAGGGACGCGGCGGCGACCTGGGTTTTGGCGCTATGTTCGAGCAGGACGCCGCGGATACAGGCTTCCTCGATCGATGTTCCCGCCACGACGATGCCGTGATTGCGTAATAAGACGATCTTATGTTCGCCCAGTAACTTCGCCACCGCGGCGCCTTGCTCGGCGCTGACGATCAAGTCGGAAGATTCTTCGAATTTATTGATCGCCGGCGGATAAAAGGCGCAGCTCAAGTTAGTGATCGGCAACAGGCGGTGTTCCGACGAAGCAATGATCGTCGAATAAGTCGGATGGGTGTGGATGACGCACTTGATCTCAGGGTTGGTGCGGTAGACTTCGCTATGGATCGGAAACTCATTGTGCCGTTTGCGCTTGCCAGCGAGCGTGTTTCCTTCGAAGTCTATTAGTACCATGTCTTCGGCGCTCGCCTCTTCGAGGCCGATGCCCGAGCCTTTGATCCAATAGCGATTAGGCCCGTCCGCCAGAGCCGACACATGACCATAGATCATATCGTTGTGGCCTTGCATGGCGAGGATCCGGCAAGCAAGCGCTAGTTTCTCTTGGCAGTTCATTCAAAGCCTCCCGAAAATGTTGTCGTCGGTTATCGGACGGGGCCTAGCCCAATTACGTTCGCGATGAGCTTAGAGGACAGCTTGGAGCTCTGTCAAATGATGAAAAGGAGGGCCCCCGGCTACCTTCAGGCGAGCCCGAAGATCGCCGGGTGGAATATATTGCGCCAATGAGAAGCTGATATTGTGCGACTTTATTATCGACGGTCCCGGTAGTCCCGATAATCCCGATCGTTCCGACGATCGTGGCGCCTGTAGTCCCATCGATGTTCTGGGCGATTATCGAAGTATTCGCGTCGGTCATCTATATAATATCGGCCGAAGACGCGCCTTGGATGTTGCGCGATCTCTTGCTGGACGGCTGGATGCTGGCGCAAAAATTTTCGAACCTCTTCATGTTTAGCAAGATATTTACGGTCGTTTACCAATGCAGGATTCACCTGTAAATCGGTAGAAACACTAGGATGTTTCTGCATGAATGCGTGGAATTGAGCGACTTCATCGCGCATTTGTTGATAATCGCTCCAGGCCGGACCGGGGACGCTTAATAGGGAAATTGTAACGAGTGACCCGAAAAGAACGTTTCTCGCGAAATACGGTAGTGTTATTATCTTCATTGTCTCCTCCACTGCACATTAGACGTTGGTTACGTCAAATCGTTGATCCATTTTTGCAACCGAGCTTTTGCAAGCCATCAATCTTTGGTAGGCCAGCGCGTAAGCTTTCTGGCCTGCGGGCTGTGGAACATACAGAATCCAACTCCTAGCGGTGATTATTCCAGTCGCTTTGGTGGTCGCGATAGTATCGGCCGAAGACGCGTTTGGGATGATTGACGATTTCCATCCGGACGTTGGGATGGCGTTTTAAAAACCTTTCCAAGTCTTCATGCTTGGCGAGGTATTTCTTACTTTTTATCAAGTTCGGGTTAGCGCGCAGCTCGGTGGATACTTTTGGATGTTTTTGAAGAAAGTCGTGAAATTGACGTATTTCGTTTCGCAAGCGGTCATGATCGCTCAAAGCCGGCGCAGCAACCGCGAAGCACGATAGCACCACGGCGATGGCAAGCATGACTGGCGCACAAGGACGCTTGTGTCGACTTAACGCTCGCATGGAAGTGCTCCCTCTACGGAGTCAGACGTGCTAGTTGAAATTTGCTCAGGAGAAGACGATGGCGTTTTCACTGCCCGCTATTATAACAAATCTTGGCTCTGACCAAGAAACTATTTAATCCATAGTTGGGCGCCGTGGGTGAGAACCGGGTCGAGAGGCTTAGGAGGTCGACCCCCGTTGGTTAGAACCGCGGAATAGGGTGAAGGACCGTATGTGCGCAGCCAATCGATAAGTGGACTGCCAACATCTCGCGGGGTCACAAAGTCCATAATGTGCGGCCCGGCTTGAAATAGCAGGCCGTCCGCGCCGAGCCTAGAATCAGAAATAGTCTGGCCGGAAACACCCAGAAGGGCGCTATACCACTTTGCAATGGTTGAAAGTTCTCCCACGGCGATTGTAACTCTTTCAATTCCGACGACTCTATTGGGGTGGTCAAACTGTCGGGGAATGCGCTCGCTGCGCGGCGTGACATCTTCAATCAGAAAGGGTGCCACGCCGCGATGGCTGCCGGTTGCCAGTGACAGGAGCCATTGGAGTTCGAACCCGTCCGGCCGCTTGCGCGACCATGGCACTGGGTTGTTTATCGCTACGCCGGCCGCTTGTAGTTTCTTGGTGTCGCCAAGCAGGTCATCGGTCTGAAAGCAGAAATCGACCAATCGTTCACCCTTTTGCAGCGCCTCCCACCAGCGGTGGTCGATGGCGTCGCGGTAGAAGGCGATGATTTCCAGATAGGAACCGTCGCGAAACGAGATCAGGGCGTTGTGGCTGCCGACCGGGTGCTGCCCACCGGGGGCCACCATGAAGCCGAGCTGCTCGAAGTCGCGTGCCGCTTTTTCAAGATCATTGACCACTATGACGAGATGATCGATGCCGACAATCATGGAATACTTGGTGGAATGGAGTACTGGAGTATTGCAGTGTTGGGTTGAATCTTCTTACCCACTACTCCATCACTCCATTATCCCAACACTCCGTCCTTTATCTGAACGCCGGTACCACTTCGTCGAGGAACCGTTTGAGTTGTCCAGTTTGATTCCACGAAGTCATTCGGAGCGTAATATGCTCAATGCCCGCGGCAAAATAGGCTTTTAGTTCTTCGACGCAGCGCTCCGGACTGCCCGCCGTGGTGAAACCCTCGACAAATTTCATGCTGAAGTTTGAGCTGTAGTACTTGTCAAGAAACGCCTTGCTTTCTTCGAGGGCGGACTGGCGGTCTTCGTTGATCGTAATATTGTGGTAAAGCGAGCTGCCGATTTGCTTCGGATCGCGGCCTTCCTCCCGAGCCATCGCCAGGATGCGGCTCCACTGCGACTTGAATTCATCGGGTGTCACCTTGTTAGTCATCCAGCCGTCGGCATACTTCGCGACTCGGCGTAAACCTTTCTGCACCGCCGGGTGCGGCGCGCTCGCGCCATCTTTCCAGGTGAGACCCGTGGGATTGCTGGCAATCCAGATCGGCAGGGGATTTTGCACGGGACGCGGTTGTATCGTCACTCCTTCGAATTCATAGAAACGGCCTTTATGCGATGCATTCTCCTCGTGGAAGAGCTTCTTCAGAATCACGATGCCCTCTTCCAGGCGGGCGACCCGCTCGGTGTCTCTGATGCCCATCACTTTATGTTCCAAAGCTTGGGCCGGGCTCTGTTCGTTGGGTCCGCCGAGACAAACTGCCAGCCACGCACGACCGCCGGAAATCACATCCAAACTCGCCCACTGTTGCGCCAGCAGAGCGGGATGACGATGGGGAAAAGTCGCCATGCAGCCGACCGCGAGTTTGACTTTCTTGGTGACGGCGGCCAGCGCGGACAGCAGGGTGATGGATTCCAGGCGTGGTTTGGCGAGCAAGCTGTCGCCGACCCAGACGGCGCTGAATGCCCCTGAATCTTCGCCGCGCCTTGCCATGTCGAAAAGTTCCGCAACAGTCACCGCACCGATGATCACGCCGCGGTTGGCCAAAGTCAGTCCAAATGAAGCCATAGAAAGCCTTTCAGGATGCCGAGCAGTTGCCCGCGTTATAACACAGGGTTTGGTGTTTGCGAAATGTGCGATGGGGATTATTCACCACGAAGGCACGAAGGACACGAAGGGGTTTCTTTGCGAACTTTGCGTTCTTTGCGGTTAAATGATCTTCTCCGGAATTGAACTTCACGATAGCGCTATGTTAAGCGTCCACTGGAACATGTGCTTGCGGCAAGGAGATAGAACATGAAAGCGAGCTTTCGCGATTACATCAACACGCTGCGCAAAAACGATGAACTTTTGGAAATCGAAAAACCGGTGGATCTACGCGATGTCGCCGCCTTGGTGGGGCAGTCGGAGAAAGCGCTGCTGTTTAAAAATCTGCCAGGCTATAGCATGCCGTTGGTTTCCGGTTTGCTGCAGTCGCGTAAGCGTATCGCCCTCGGCATGGGCGTCGCCTATGAAAAGGTCGGCGAAAAGCTCGGCAAAGCGATGGATAAGCCGATCAAACCTATACGGGTTAGCAACGCGCCGGTGAAAGAGGTTGTTCTCACCGGCAAGAAGGTCAATGTTTACGACCTGCCCGTGCCGGTGTTTTCAATCATGGACGGTGGTCCAATGATTACGGCTGGCGTCGTGATTGCCGAGGACCCCGAGTTTGGCATGAACGCGGGAATTTATCGCCTCATGCTCAAGGAGAGGAATATAACCGGCATCGACATCGTCACGCCCAACAACATGCGCAAGTTTGCCGAGCGTGCCTTAGCGAAAAAGAAACCGCTGCCGGTGTCGATCTCCATAGGCACCCATCCCTACGAATTAGTCGCGTCTACGTTCAAAGCCAACCTTGGCGTCAACGAACTAACGTTCTCCGGCGGTTTGCGCAACGAGGCGTTGCGCTTGGCGGACGGCGAGACCGTGCCCGTGCCGTGCATCGCCGATGCCGAAATCGTCTTGGAAGGGGAGATACTTCCCGAAGGCTGGGTCCACACCGAAGGACCGTTCTCGGAATTTAACCGCCTGATGGGCGGCACCCACATGAACCCGCGGGTGCGCATCAAATCAATTATGCACCGCAAGGACGCGATGTACTATGCGCTGCAAATGCCATGGGAAAATATCTGGATGAGCGCGCCAATTTATGAAGCGGCGGCGCGCCGCGTGCTTTTCGAAGCCGGCGTGCAGACCAAGGCGATCAACGTCACCCCGGGCGGCTGCTGCCACTGGCATATCATCGCCTCGATCAAGAAAGTGCCCGGCGACGGCAAGAACGCCATCATGGCTTTATTGTCGATCGCCGACATCAAACATGTGACGATCGTCGACGACGATATTGACGTCTTCGACCCGGTTGACGTTGAGTGGGCTGTCGCTACGCGGGTGCAGGCCGACCGCGATGTGGTCATCGTCACCAACGCGCGCTCTAAGCCGCTCGATCCGTCGCTGCCGTTGCCATTGCATGGCAAAATTCCAACCACTGCGAAAATGGGAATAGACGCCACAATTCCGGAAAACATTCCAGTGGAACGTTACACACGGATCGTTTATTTTAACCAAGGCAAGGTTAAGCTGAGCGATTACATCGGCCCGGCTGCGGAAACAGCGAAACCGAAAACTGGAATGAAAACACTTGAGAGAGTTGATTCACTGCTTGAGAAGATCGAAATCGCCCTCGGCAAATCACACTGCTTCTTCGCCGATCTCTTGGAGAGGTTTCCGACGGCGGATTACAAGACCGTCGCGAGCGCAGTCGCGCGGTTGTATGAAGAAGGGAAGATTGGACAGGATAAGGATGGGAGATTCGAATTGAAGATCGAGGCAAACTAACGGATCGGCGTTAACCGGCTGGCAACAGCGCTGACCGGCCCCGACCCAGCTCCCTCCCCAAGTGTGCCGCCAGACGGCACCCAAGGTCAATTGAACCGAGCCGTTGGCAGTCCGGTTCAACGCCTTGTTGGGCGGCGGACTACTGCTGCCAGCGAACCTGAACTGACTCGATCGATGAATCGGTGTAAGCGAGAACTATCGCACGTACGCGGGTGCCAGAGTCAGAAGCCGAGGACACCGAAAGTGAGCTCAGGAAGTAACGGTACTCGGGTCCGCGCTGGGCCCGCGCGCGCTGGACAGCTTCGCGGCCGGCATCGCTCTGTTTGCTCAGTGGGAGGGCGATCGCAAGAACGATAACGAGTGCTGCGCCGGCTGCGAAACCCCAGCGAGGCTGATGCCAGAACCGCCGCCGCCCAAGATTCGCTGACTCAATCAATTCTTGAACGTCCCGCGCGGACAGGGAGCTGTATACCCACCAGAGGATCCCCAGGAGAATCGCTAAAACGGCTGACCAAGCGAAGAGAGAAGACGCCGCCGTTGTTCGAATGTACGTCGCAATGAGGTCGAGGGGGAACATGATCGGCAGCGAGACGAGCGTGCCCACGAATCCAGAGAAGAGGAACGCAGCGAAGGAGGTGACGGCACGCGCCGTGCGCAGGCTCTGCCTTCGAAGAAGGAACCCGGCAACAACAGCGAAAATGTTGAGGCTAGATGAGTAGTTCTGGCCGGACGATATAACGTGGATCATCCACGCTATATCAACTAGGCCTACGACTATTAGTACGTTGCCGACTCGGCGAAGTACGTCGGCAGGCGTTTTGGCATCGATCGGAGTTGCCTCCATGTGCGTCCGCCGACCCGTTCGCACGACCGTCTGCGGTCGGGCGAACGTCCCGCTCACCTGCGGTCAGCCGACAGGTGAAGCGGGTTGGTTAGGCCGGGCCTCATAGCGGTTTACAGTCCGATTTGATCGCGTAGCCGATCGCCTTGATGACCTTCTGAATAGCCGCCTCATCCAAGGTTCCCATCGGTCCTGCTGCCAAATCGAGCTGCGCCTGATCAATGGAGAGGATGTTCTCGCACTGCGCCACACAGTCTACGGTGAACCCGAAAGCACCCGCTTGAAACGGCACACAGTTCGATAGCTTGCTGCGAACAGCGAAACGTGCCGACGTGCAGACAACGGCCAATGCATAGCGTCCTCGATTCAGCTCCTCCCGTGATACCACGATCACCGGGTGCGGACCCCCAGGGCCGAAGTCAGCCATGTAGATCTCGCCAGGTCGGATCATGGAGTGTCGTCTATACGGCCAGCGGCGTTACGCAGAGCCACCGCGTGAATAGCCTGCTGACGACGCTCGTCTTCTAGAAGTTCCCGGATGGATTCATAGTCCACCTCTCGAACAAGGATATAGCTGGTGTTGGTGCGGGGATCGATGACACGTGGCGGACTGTCTCCTTGGGTGTCCAGGGCCTGTTGTTGCTGTGGAGTTAGTTGGATACTCATAGCGACCTCCTTCCGAAGCATTGTACTCATCTGGAAGGGCACACTCAATCGTTTAGATGAAGCTGTGTTGACGGCCTAACGCTCCGGCTAAGCTGCGGCGCGCGGTCGCAACCGCGCATCCACCGCGGGTCTCGCGCGCCGGCAGTTTCAGCCGGTCGTTAGGCCGCGCCTTCGCCGGTGCCCGACTTCCCGCTTCTATACAGACGGACGTCGACCTTCTCGACCGTCGCCAACCCCTCCGTCACGTTGTCGTCAATCAGTGTAAGGAAAGCCTCAAGTTTCTCGCGAGCGTCGACGACCTCGATGACGATTGGCAGGTCGAGCGAGAGGCGCTCGATCTTGAAGGTGTGCAACCGGCTGTGGGCCCCAAAACCCATCATACCGCGCAGGACCGTCGCCCCTGCGAGACCGTGCTCGCGTGCCTTGAGAACAATCCACTCGTAGAGAGGCTTCCCCTCATGCTTGTCGCTCTCACCGATGAAGATGCGTAACAGGTATCCCTCACGCGGAATGACCATGACATCACCTCCAGATCACGTCAGCCGCCAGCCGACCAAGCCAGACGGCGCACAGCGCGAGCGCCAGGTGCCCTCCGATGTTCATTCCCGCAGCGAGACGTTGACCATCGCGAAGAAGGTTCACGGTCTCGTTTCCGAAAGCTGAGAACGTGGTGTAGCCACCCAAGATGCCGACGAGTAGAATCGCCCGTGCCCCCGGTCCAAGGACGCCATGCGCCTCGACCAGCTGCGAGAGGCAGCCGATGGCGAAGCAGCCCGTGACATTGACGACCAGCGTGCCGTAGGGGAATGTCGAAGCTGGAACGGCCGACTGAACAAGGCCGCCGATCACGTATCGGAGAGCGGAGCCTATGAACCCACCCGCACCGACCAAGA
>Ga0326597_10010866_pt1 | contig 12105 bp, 11 predicted proteins | sample RVTome_12_FD_203789 | JGI IMG/M metagenome (GOLD analysis project Ga0326597, IMG submission 203789) | Soil microbial communities from uranium-contaminated site in the Upper Colorado River Basin, Wyoming, United States - RVT100D185 | ecosystem: Environmental > Terrestrial > Soil > Contaminated >... | reverse complement strand
GAGGACAAGATGGGATTGCGCGCCTCGAGCACCGCCGCGCTCGCCTTCGACAATTGCCGCGTGCCGCGCGAGAATCTTCTCGGCGAGCCCGGCGGCGGCCTGCGGATCCTGCTTGCGTCGCTCAACAGGTCGCGGCCCAGCGTGGCCGCCCACGCCCTCGGCATCGCGCGCGCCGCCTTCGAGGACGCGGTCGCCTACATCAACGAGCGCCGGCAGTCGGGTCGTCGCATCATCGAATTCCAGGGCATACAGTTCCTGCTCGCCGATCTCGCGACCGAGCTTGCTCAGTGCGAAGCATGGTTGTGGCACGTCGCGCGCCTCGTCGACGGCGGGGCCACGGATTTCGGCGTGGAAGCTTCCATGCTCAAGCTCAAGGCATCGGACCTCGCGATGCGGATTGCCACGGAAGCCGTGCAGCTCCACGGCGGCTATGGCTATTGCAAGGACTACCGGGTCGAGCGGCTGATGCGCGATGCCAAGATCACGCAGATCTGGGAAGGCACCAATCAGATCCACCGCCAGTTCATCGGCCGCAGTTTCATGAAGAAATGATTATTTATTAGCCGCCGATGAACGCCGATGAACGCCGATAAATTCAAAAGCAATAAACAGGATTAACAGGATCTAAACGATTTTTTAGAACCAATCTTGTAAATCCTGTAGGTCGTGTTCCATTTGCATTTTTATCGGCGTCTATCGGCGTTCATCGGCGGTTCCATTAGTTTCTAGGAAGAAAATGACAGCTATCAAGACCGTAGGTGTTGCGGGCAGCGGAACGATGGGCGCGGGAATTGCCATCGTCGCCGCACGCGCCGGTTTCAGGACCATCGTGTATGACACGCGCGCTGAGGCCCTTGCGCGCGCGCGCAGTCAGACCGAGGGCTTCTTCGCCAAGTCGGTCGAACGGAAAAAGCTCACGCAAGAACAGGTGGATCGCATCATGGGCGGTCTCACCGGCGTCACAGATATCACGGCACTCGCAGCCTGCGATATCGTGATCGAAGCCGTATTCGAAGACCTCAAGGTGAAGCATGGCCTGCTCGAAATGCTCAACCGGGTGTGCCCGCCGCATACTCTCTTCGCCTCCAACACCTCCACGTTGTCGATCACCGAGATCGCCGCCGGCTCCGGGCGCGACGAGCGCTTTGTCGGCATGCATTTCTGCCTGCCGGCGCAACTCATGAAGCTGGTCGAGATGTCACCGGGCTTGAGGACGAGCGACGAAACGTTTCAGACGGGGTGGGACTTCTGCAAGGCGCTGGGCCAGGTGCCGGTGAAGACCCAGGACAATCCGGGATTCATCCTCAATTATTTCCTGGTGCCGTTCAACAACGACGCGATTCGGCTGGTCGAAGCGGGGGTCGCGGCGCCCGCCGATATCGATCGCGCCATAAAGACCGGACTCGGCTACCCGATGGGCCCGCTCGAACTGCTCGATCTGGTCGGGCTGGACACGCATCTGCTGGTGGCCGAAGCGCTCTATGCAGCCACGCACGAGCCGCGTGCGGCGGTGCCGGCGCTGGTGAAGCGCATGATCGCGGCGGGCCGGCTCGGCCGCAAGACCGGCGCCGGCTTTTACACCTACTCCGGCAACGCCATGTTCGGAGGCTGATCCATGGCACACCAATTGATCGACACCGGCGCAAGCCGCTCCTTTCCGGAGCGCCACCCGCTGCTCGCGGCCGCAGCCGAGCGCGGCGACGTGGTGCTGATCATCGGTTCCCGCGCGGCCGAGGCGCTCCGCGCGCTTGGAAATCACGAACGCTATGCCGCGCTTCTCATCGAACTTGGCACCGAATGTCTCGGCGCGCACACCGGAGAGCACCGCGGCGAGGAAGGCTCGAACGTGCTCGGTTTCGCGCGCTTCCGGCCGGGCTCTGCGCCGCCTTCCGATCTCGTCGAACTGGTGCGTCAGCCGCGCACGCCGGCAACCGCCATCGACGCGGCGCGCGCACTGTTCGAAGCCCACGGATTGAAAGTGGCGCTGTGCGGCGATTTCCCGGGGCGTATTATCGACCGGCTGGTGCGCCCTTACTACAACGCGGCGTTGAGACGCCTCGACGAAGGGCTCGCCAGCGCGGATGACCTCGACACCACGCTCAAGCTCGGCCTGGGTTACCCGGAAGGGCCGCTTCACCTGCTCGAACGCACCGGACTTGCCGAGCACTTCGACGTGTCCCGGGCGCTCTATGAGGCGCTGGGCGATCCCGCATACGCGCCGGCGCGCCGCGCGCGCGTCGCAAAGCACCGCCAAAAAACATAGGGATCGCCGATGAACGCGGATAAGATCAAAACCAAAACTCCACAGGAGCTTCATTGGGGTTTTTATCGGCGTTTATCGGCGTTTATCGGCGGTTACAAAGGTTTTGCGCATGCAGCCACTTGACGGCATTCGCGTTCTGGATTTCAGCACGCTGCTGCCGGGGCCGCTCGCGACGCTGCTGCTCGCCGAGGCGGGCGCGGAAGTGATCAAGATCGAACGGCCGGGCACGGGCGACGAGATGCGCAGCTACCCTCCGAAGTTCGGCGCGGATAGCGTCAACTTCGCGCTGCTGAACCGCGGCAAGCGCTCGATCGCAATCGATCTCAAGGCGCCGGACGCGGTGGCACGGTTGACGCCGCTGCTCAAAGGCACGGACGTGATCGTCGAGCAGTTTCGTCCCGGCGTGATGGACCGCTTGGGTCTCGGCTTTGAGGCAATCTCCGCCCTCAATCCGCGCATCGTCTACTGCTCGATCACCGGGTATGGACAGTCCGGGCCGCGCGCGCTGACGGCCGCGCACGATCTCAACTACATCGCCGAGACCGGCATGCTGGCGCTCGCCGCCGGCGCGGACGGGGCACCGGTGTTGCCGCCAGCGCTGGTGGCCGATATCGGCGGCGGCACGTATCCGGCAGTGATGAACATTCTGCTTGCCCTGCGCGGCCGCGACCAAAGCGGGCGCGGCTGCAGGCTCGATGTTGCGATGACTGACAGTCTGTTCGCCTTCATGTACTGGGCGCTCGGCGACGGTCTCTCGGGCGGGCGCTGGCCGGAACCGGGTGGGGCACTGGTCACCGGCAGCAGCCCCCGCTACCAGATCTACCGCACGCGCGATGAGCGCTTCGTCGCCGCCGCACCGCTCGAGGAGAAATTCTGGCAGAACTTCTGCGAGGCGATCGGTCTTCCGGCAGACGTCCGGGACGATGCGCGCGATCCGCGTGCGACACGCAATGCCGTTGCCGAACGCGTTCGCAGCCGGACCGCCGGCGATTGGCGCGAGCGCTTCGCCGGGAAGGACGTGTGCTGCAGCATCGTGACTTCGATCAAGGACGCGCTCGCTGATCCGCAACTCGTCGCACGCCGGCTGTTCGAGCGCAAGGTCACGGCGGATGGCAGGGAGATCGCGGCGTTGCCGGTACCGATTGCCGCCGCGTTCCGTCCGGCTACAACCGTTGCGGGTTATCCGGGGCTGGGCGAGGCAAATGTCCTGCTCGATGAAACAAAAGGAGGCTGAGTGCGCGCGCTGGTCGTACACGAACATGGTCCCCTCGACAATCTCCGGCTCGAGAACTTTGCCGAGCCGCGACCGGCTGCGGGTGAAGTATTGATCGACGTTCATGCGGCGAGCGTCAATTTCCCGGACCTGCTGGTGATCGGCGGCAGCTACCAGCGGCTCCCGACCACGCCGTTCGTGCCGGGCAAGGATCTCGCGGGAACGGTGGTGGAGGTGGGTTCGAGCGTAACGAACCTGAAGCGCGGTGATCGCGTCATGGCGCAGGTCGAATACGGCGCTTACGCCGAGCGGGCGGTCGCCCCGATCGGAAACTGCTATCGCATGCCGGCGCGCATGAGCTTCGCCGAGGGCGCCGCGATGGGACTGGTGTACATCACCGCGCATTTCGCGCTGGTGGAACGCGCGGCGCTCAAGGCCGGCGAGGTGGTACTCGTCACCGGTGCCGCGGGCGGTGTGGGACTCGCCACGGTGCAGCTCGCCAAGGCGCTCGGCGCTATCGTGATCGCCGCCGTGAGCAGCAAGGACAAAGCGGCGCTCGCGCGCGCCAACGGCGCCGATCACGTCGTTTTTACCGAGGTGCCGGACCTGCGCGACAGCCTGCGCCAGCAGATTTCCTCGGGGCTCGGCAAGCGCGGCGTCGACATTGTCATCGATTCCGTGGGGGGCGACGTGTTCGATGCAAGTCTACGCACCGTCGCCTGGTGCGGCCGGATCGTGATCGTCGGCTTCGCTGCCGGCCGCGTTCCGGAGGTCAAGGCGGGCTATCTGCTGGTCAAGAATATTTCGCTCATCGGGCTGCAGGCGAGCGACTACCGCGATCGCGAGCCGGCTAAAGTGCAGCGGGTCCAGCGCGAACTTTTTGCGCTGTACGAGCAAGGCAAGCTGAAGCCGCACGTGATGGCGACCTACCCGCTCGAAGCCTATCGCGAAGCGCTGGCGACCGTGCGCGACCGCAAGGTGCTCGGCAAGGTGGTATTGAAGATACGGGACTGAAGAGGTGTAATCATGGCAACGGTACTGCCCTTGAAACAGGAGGGATCAGAGCTGCTCGCGGAAGGCGCCAGCCTTAGGCTGTGCGAAGCGGTCTTCCGCTGGCGCTACGAGGATCTGCCGCACGAAGTCATCGCGACGCTCAAGCGGCTGATCCTCGATGCGCTGGGCGTGATCGGCGGCGCGGCGCATGCAGCGGGCATCCCTGAACTGAACGCGCGTCTTGGCCGGTGGGAAAAGTCCGGCGCGGCCACCGGTCTCATCGGCAAGCGCCGTTATTCGCCGCCCACCGCGGCACTCGCCAACGGTGCGGCCTGCCACGCACTCGATTTCGATGATCAGCACGATCCGGCACGCGTGCATACCAACTGCGTCACGCTGCCGGTATTGCTCGCCGCGGCCGAAGATGCCGGCGCGGTGTCCGGACGCGAGTTCCTCCTCGCCTATGCGGTGAGCGCCGAACTGCACGCCCGGCTGGGACTGGCCTGTTACAACAGCCTGGGAAAAGGCTGGCATCCCACCATGATTTTCGGCACGTTGAGCGCGAGCCTCGGTGCGGGACGCCTGCTCGGGTTCGATCCGCAGACGCTCAATCACGCGCTCGGCCTCGCATTTCACCAGGCGAGCGGCTCGGCGCAGAGCATGCGCGATGGCGTGCTTTCCAAGCGTCTGGGCGCGGGCTTCGCCTCGCGCGCGGCCGTGCTCGGGACCTTCCTCGCCGCCGACGGGTTGACCGGAACGCGCCGCACGCTGGAAGGCAACGCCGGATTGTTCGCGCTCTACGAGCGCAACGAAGTCAAACCGGAGGTGCTGTTCGGCGGGCTGGGCACGAGCTGGCGCATTCCGGAGTACAGCTTCAAGCCCTATCCCTGCTGCCGCTGCAACCACACGGCGATCGGGCTCGGCGTCGAACTGCACGAAGACGGCATCAGGCCCGACGCCGTTGAAGCGATCGAAATCCGCCTCGGCGACACCAATTGGCTGACGGTGGGCGAGCCCTACGACGTCAAACGCGATTCGGTGGTGCACGCGCAGTTCAACGTCTCCTACAGCTTTGCGCGCGCGCTTGCCGACGGCGGAGTCGATTTACGCAGCTATCAAAAGCCGCAGATCACCGAGCCGGCGGTCGCCGACCTCGCCGCACGCACGACCGTCGTTTCCGACCCGGCGATCGAAGCAAGCGCGATCGAGCCGGCGCGCGTCCGGCTCACGCTCAAGGGTGGCCGCCGCATCGAGAAGGCGGCCGACATCATCAAGGGCAGTCCACAGGCGCCGATGTCCGAACGCGAGCTGATCGAGAAATTCCATGGCTGCCTGGCCTTCGGTCTCGGCGCAACGCGCGCGCAGAGCGATCGCCTCGCTCAAGTGGTGGCCGACCTGGAACACAGCGCAGATGCGGCGCGCGATATCGTCGCCGCATTCCCCGGCGCCTAGAGAAACGCCCTTATGTCGTCTCCCCGGCGTACGCCGGGGTCCAGGCCTCGCCGGCTGCCGCCGGAATGATCAGCGTCATCGTCATCGCTATTGGGAAGCCCCTACTTCGCGGCCTCGAGTTCTGCGAATGCTTCGCGCGCGATCCGGAAGGAGTCCACCCCGGCCGGCACACCGCAGTAGCAAGCCGCCTGCAACAGGACTTCCTTGATCTCCTCCTTGGTCACGCCGTTGTTGAACGACGACTTGATGTGTAGCTTCAACTCGTGGGGCCGGTTCAGCGCGGTGATCATCGCAATATTGATGAGACTGCGCGTCTTGCGCGGCAATCCCGGGCGCGTCCAGATCATGCCCCAGCAGGCTTCCGTGGCGTATTCCTGCATCGCCATCGAAAAATCGTCGGCGCCGGCGATGGATTTCTGCACGTATTCCTTACCCAGCACCGCACTGCGCACTTCCAGGCCCTTGTTGAACAGTTCGCTCGCCATATGAACCTCCTATTGATGTTTACGAAACCGGATGACAATCCGGACTCGCTCGAACCTCCCCTCTCTCCTCGGGAGAGGGGCGGGGGTGAGGGTCGAGCAACTTACGAGCGCTCGATAGTTGCGTTCGTCGGGATGCCGCCGGAAATGGTAGCACTTTCGCCGCCGCCCTTTCCCGGCACCCCACGGCAGGCTAGAATCGCACCAGGCGATCGCCAGGCTGGAAACGAATTTCCGCGGCCGTTCTTACCAACCACCGGGGAGCAACCACGCATGGATCTTCAACTCAAGGGGCGCAACGCGCTCGTCACCGGCGGCTCGCGCGGCATCGGCTTCGGTGTGGCTCAACTGCTTGCAGCCGAGGGCTGCAATTTGCATCTCGCCGCGCGCAGCGCCGCCGACCTCGACGCAGCGGCCAGGAAGATCACCGCGGCGCATGCGGTGAACGTCAAGACTCACGCGCTCGATCTCTCGACTGCGGAGAACGCCGTCAAACTCGCGCGGGACAGCGGGCCGGTCGATATTCTGATCAACAATGCCGGCGCCATTCCGCAGGGCACGATCACCGACCTCGACGACGAAAACTGGCGCTCGTCGTGGGACCTCAAGGTGTTCGGCTTCATCAATCTCACGCGCGAGATCTACCGCGACATGTGCGGGCGCAAGCGCGGCGTCATCATCAACGTGATCGGCAGCGCCGGGGCCCGGCCGACGCCGGGATACCTCGCCGGCAGCATGGCAAATTCGGCTTTGATGACGATGTCCTGCGCGCTGGGCTCCGACAGCCCCCGCTTCGGCGTGCGGGTCATGGGTTTGAATCCCACCGCAACCGCAACCGACCGCGGCGTCGCGCGCTGGCGCAACCAGGCACAGAAGGAATTCGGCGATCCCGAACGCTGGCGGGAATTGACGAAGAGCTTCCCGTTCGGGCGCCCCGCCACGGTGGAGGAAGTCGCGAACGTCGTCGTGTTCCTCGCTTCCGACCGCGCCTCCTACATGAGCGGCAGCGTGGTGAACGTTGACGGCGGCGCGGTCTGGCGCAAGTGAGGCACGGGCAAGGTTACGGTCAGGCCGGGCACCTTACCGGCACAAGCGCGGCGGGGTGCGCGACGCGCCAAGAAGGGTTGTAGCGCTCAGGCAAGTCGACCGATCAGGCTGCGCCAGAGGCGTTCGATGGCGCGTATGTCCAAGTACTCCCATGCCTGTTTTGTGACACGGCCGTAAGCGTGCGGGTCGACCCATTCCAGGACGCCAAGGCCGATCCCGGCGACGCCCGCCGCGATCAACAGCAACCCGAGCAGCGTCTTTGGAATCCGCACGAAAAGCGTCCACCAGATGCCATGCCAACGGCGATTGAACATGAGGAGCGCGCCGGCGCCGGCGATGAGGAGTCCCGCCGCCGCCAGTCCCGGTCCGGGGCGGCGCATCAAGCCGTTCACGGTCGTGCGCCACAAGCCTTCCTCCATGAGATAGGCTGAGCCGATCAGGCCTGCACCGATCAGCAACGCCATCCCGCCCCAGATCAGCGCCGGCGCACCGTCATAGCCTTCACCGGCACGAGTCGCAAAACGAAAACTCATGCGCCGCGTAAAAAGCGATTCCAGCCCGCCCAGCGCAAAGCCGGCGCCGACCAGGAAGAGCCCGAGATGAAAGCCCTGCGGCAGAAAGAAAAACCGGCTGGCGATCATGCCGATGACGCCGACGATGATCGCGGTGTATTCGAGGAAGGCGAAAAAGCGCATGCGGTCATTCTATCCGAAGCGACTGCATCAGCGCTCCGCTAAAAGACGGGCGCAAAAAATCGGCGTCTACCTGAAGCGCCAGGTAAGTCCCAGCGTCGCCTGCGTCGTCGCGATGGCGCCGTCTCTGATGTTGCGAATAATGCCCAAGGCAAACTCGAGATCCGGCGCGGGCGCATGGATCGCGCCGAGTTCGAGGTAACCGAGATAGCTGCGCGCCGATGAATCGGGGTTTGTCACCAGGCCGGCATCGAACGCGAGCTTCCAGTTGGGCGCAACATCCCATACCGGCGCGACCGATACGCGGTAGCGCGTGCGCCGCGCCGCCGCGTCGAGCGCTGCGTCGGCATGGTTGACTCGTTCAACCGTGAGATTGGCGTGGACGGCGCCGAAATCGGTCTCCTGCGTCATCAGCAGGCCGGCGCCGTATGCCGCGCGCGCCGTACCCAAGCCGCGCGCTTCCCGCGCTTTTGACACGGGAAGTTGCACTTCGGGCTTGAGGGCAAAGCTCAATTTGCGCCCTTCGTTCTCGTAGAAACGCCATTTGGCGCCCAGCGCGGTATTGCTCCAACCGCGCTCTGCCGGATCCGGCGTCTGCGGCACGATTTTCTGGCGGGAAAGGCCGACATAGAAGTCCAACGCATCGGTGATGCCCCGCGTGAACACCAGAGGCAGTTCATGCGTGACGTCCCGCACGCCGGCTGCCTTGTCCACCGTGCGGTTATAAGCCGCCTCGATCTGGTTGCCGCGCGCGCCCTGCGTGCCGGTGTCGTCGGTTACGAGCGGCTGCAACGCCCAAGTGACAGCCGGCAGCAGCCATGCAGCGCAGCCAGAAACGATCACCCGAAATTTCATGGAACTGCCCCTCCTCCCTTGTCGAGCAAAGCCGCACGCATCACACGGTTTCGGCAGGTAACCGCAACCGGATTTTTCAGGCTCGGAGGCAGCACTTTCAGTACTTGACTCGTATCGCGTCGAGTTCGCCTTTGCCTACCGCGGGCACGTCGGCTCTCGCCCTCCACCGCTTCAGCGTCCAGGCGTCAGGCCCGATCCATGCCTTGAACAACTTCAGATTCTTTTGCCGCTCCTCCTCCGAGGTTCCCAGATACTGATACATGTTTCCAGGCTTTCCGGCCCTGACGCTGGCCCCGTCATCCAGCCTCCGCATGATCGCGCCCGTGTCCGGCCAGCCGACGAAAAATATCAGATCGGCATAGGTGTCCATTCTGGGCCCTTTCAATTGCTGCGTGAATTTCTTCTCGTTCTCCATGAACTCGCCGAGATACGGTGCGCTTGGGCCATGACACCCGGAGCACTTATCCTGCCATAGCGGACGGATGTCTTTTCGGTAAGTCACCTCCTGCGCGAGCGCAGTAGCGCAAACGCCCGCCGTAAGCCCCAACGCAATAACAATCTTCGTGATATTCAACATGCCTCTCTCCTTTTCCGGCGCAGTCGGCCAATCATCCCCCCGGTCAGCCACATCACCAGGGTCGCCCGCAGTGCCCCGCGCCATTGGCTTGCTCGCGTGCGGTGAGGCATATACTGCGCCGTACATAACGGTACGCTCCGAAAAAAAAGACGGTTTTTGATCTGGATCAACTTCGACCCACGTGGAGCGTGAGCGGGAGCCCGGGCAAGGACAGCGACTGCGGCGCGCTTCTCTCACAAACGAAAAGGGCGCGAAGAAGAAAGAGGAGTGACAAGGCGGGATGCGAAGAGCATGGACGCCGTGAACCCGGCCGGGTCCGCAGCCGCAGTCCGTCACGAAACGCTGTTCGCGCTGCTACAGACGAAGCTCGAGGCCGTCGTAGGCCGCGAGAAACTTGAAGCTCATCCCGTGCTCGTTCATGAAGGAACGGCACTGGGCGACGATCCCATCCATCGAGTCGTCGTCGTGCATCGGGTCGTGATGGTAAAGGAGGAGTTGTTTGACGGCTGCTTGCTGGGCTGAATTCAGCGCATCCTTCCACGTGCTGTGTCCCCAGCCCCGCTTGACGGAATACTCTTCGTCGGTGTACTGCGCCTCCCGTATGTACACGTCGGCGCCGCGGGCGAAGTCATCGATTTCATGATCGCGTCTGCGGTTTTGCTCGTTGTCCCCCGTCAAACGCCAGTACGGTTCATGGTCGGCCATGTAGACCACGCGCTTTCCCCCGAATTCGATGCAGAACGCGACCGCCAGTCCGGGGTGGTTCAGCTGAAAATGCGAAATCCTTACCTCCCCGAGGCCCACGTCCTCCTTCAGCTCCACAAACTGGAGCCGGCTTGGCAGATCGGAGAGTGAAACCGGGAAGTAGCTGGCGTCCATCTGCCCGGTAAAAACCTTTTCGAGGCTCTTGTCCGCCCCATGCAGGCTGTAAACGGTAATCTGGCTCGTGGGCAGGTAGGCGGGCGTGAAAAACGGAAAGCCGTGAATGTGATCCCAATGAGTATGGCTCACGAACAGGTGAAGGTCCAGTTCGCGGCCCGCAAACTCCCTGGCCAACGATAATCCCATCCTGCGGGCGCCGCTGCCGCAATCGATCATCAACAGGCGTTCCCCGCAGCGCACCTCGACACAGGACGTGTCACCGCCATACCGCAGCATCCAGCGCCCCGGTGTGGGAATCGAGCCACGGGTGCCCCAGAACTTGATGTAGATGTCCGCAGCATCCGGGCCCAGCGCCGCCCTGATCTTCTCGAGCAGTTCCTTCGGATCGTAAGGCTTGACGATGTAATCGTCGGCGCCGAGTTCCTTCGCCTTTCTGATGTCCGCCGGGTAGGCCTTGGCCGAGGCCACGATAATGCGCATGCCGCGCAACGACAGGTCCCGGCGCACCTCCTGGATTACGGCAAAGCCGTGCGTGCCGGGCATCATCAAATCGACCAGGATCAGGTGCGGTCGCTCGGAGCGTGCCAGCCGCAACCCGCTATCCCCATCAGCCGCCGTCACGGTCTGGTAGCCGGCCTCACTGAGGCAGGTCTCGGCGACCAGGCGCAGGTCAGGATCGTCGTCGACTACCAGGATTTTATGCATGTGGAATGCACGGAGTATAATTGCGCCGCCTTGAGGCTGGCAACCGGTTTCGCCGTGGCGAGAGGAGCGTCACGCGGATCATCACACCATGGAAAAAACCCACCTCGATATCGCCTGGTTGCTCCTTTGTTCGGCGCTCGTGTTCCTGATGCAGGGCGGTTTCATGTGTCTGGAGACCGGCCTCACACGCGCCAAAAACAGCATCAATGTCGCGATCAAGAACCTGACCGACTTCGGCATCGCCGCCGTGCTCTTCTGGATGGTGGGTTATGCCCTCATGTTCGGCGAGAGCCTCGCCGGCGCGGCGGGACTCACGCAGTGGTTCCACCGCGTTGGCGATGATGGACCGTGGCTCGCTGCATTCTTCCTCTTTGAGGTCATGTTCTGCGCCACGGCGGCGACGATCATTTCCGGAGCCGTGGCGGAGCGCGTTCGTTTCCGGGGTTACATCGTGGTCACCATCCTGATCTCCGGATTGATCTACCCGATTTTCGGTCACTGGGCGTGGAGCGGAATCCAGTTTGGAACGCTGACGGGCTGGCTCGGCAAGCTCGGGTTCGTCGATTTCGCCGGTTCGACCGTCGTGCACAGCGTGGGAGGATGGGTGGCTCTGGCCGCGCTCGTGCTCGTGGGTCCCCGGGAAGGGCGGTTCCCGGAAGGTGCGCCGCCACGAAACTTTACCGGCAGCAATGTTCCGATGGCGGTTCTCGGCGTGATGCTGCTCTGGCTGGGTTGGCTCGGGTTCAACGGAGGAAGCACGTTGGGCGTCAACGGGCAAGTCGCCGAAGTCTTTGCCAATACGGTGCTGGCGGGAGCGGCAGGAGCCATCGTGACGCTCGCCGCCGGATGGCACATGCGTGCGCGCCCCGATGTGACACTGGTCATGTTCGGCTCCCTGGCGGGACTGGTCTCGATCACCGCCGGCGCCTTTGCAGTCAGTTCAG
>Ga0326597_10010865_pt1 | contig 12106 bp, 7 predicted proteins | sample RVTome_12_FD_203789 | JGI IMG/M metagenome (GOLD analysis project Ga0326597, IMG submission 203789) | Soil microbial communities from uranium-contaminated site in the Upper Colorado River Basin, Wyoming, United States - RVT100D185 | ecosystem: Environmental > Terrestrial > Soil > Contaminated >... | reverse complement strand
TCGGAGATGGTGAACTCCTCACCGTTGTCCACCATCTCCTGGGTCAGCGACACGGTACCGCGCACGCTGGCCTGGGTGCCGAGTTGGAACACGCGCACTTCGTAGCCCTCCACGGGGGAGGAGCGCGTTTCCGGCAGGGCGGAGACGAACTCCAGCCCTTCCCCGATCCCGACACCGTTGGCGGCCGTGGAACCATCGAGCAGCTTCTTCACGCCGAACTGGGCGTTGTTGGTGATGCGGTCGATGGTGCTGAGCGCGTTCGCCAGCTCGAGCTGGTCGGCCTCCAACATGCTCGCGTCGTTGGCGCCCTCGTTGGCGGCGTGGATGGCGAGCTGGCGGCCTTTCACCAGCAGGTTGCTCACCTCCGTCAGCGCGGCCTCGGTGGTCTGCACCATGCCCACGGCGGTCTCGGAGTTGTCCACCGCCTGGTTGAGACCGGCGATCTGGGCCCGCATCTGCTCGGAAATGATCAGGCTGGCGGGCCCGTCGGCCGCCCGGTTGATGCGCATCCCGGACGAGAGTTTCTCCAGGGACTTGCTCAGGGCGTTGTCGTTGTTCAGCAGCTGACGCTGGCTGTTCAACGCGGTGATGTTGTGATTGATTCGCAGAGACATAACCTACCTCCTTGTGTTGTCCACCCGTCCGGGTTCCTGGACGGGGGTGCATCCTTTCAGGGCGGATCAATAACGACCGCCTTCGCCGCACGCCGGCCACCAGGGCGCACTACCGCACGCTCCGGGTCCGAACCGTGGGACTCCCCCGGCCGTCTCCTCCGGCGGAGGGTTCCACGCGCGACGCTCTCGCAACCCTGCGAGAGTCCCTGGTCGCGGGCCGGGAGACCCGGGGAGAAGGCGCAGCAACACCTGCGACGGTCTCCCGCGGTGCTCCGCGGCGGGCTGCCGGCCGGCTCGCCCCCCCGTCGGCACGGGGCCGATGGGGAGGCGAAACCGGCGGCGGACCCGCCTGCGGCCCGCAGCGTTATCCGGCACCGCCGGCGCTGCCGCCGGAACGGTGGCGCTCCCCGCCAGGGGGAGGCTCCGCGCCGGCCGCCGCACGGGCGTGCCGTCTTGTGAAGCGCGGCTTACGCCGCCTTCAGCTCCGTGTCCCCGGGCGCACCTGGCCCTTGCCGGGCGCGGGGCGCCGGGGTCACGCAGTCCTGTGGCCGGCCCGTTGGCCCGGGTCGCAACCCGGGCGCGGACGCCGGCCGGTCGGTGCATCAGGGCACACCACCCCCCGGCCCAGACGGCTGCCGCCTGAACGGTCCGTCGCGGATTCCGGGGCGCACCACCACATGGTGTCTGCCCGTTGTGGCCACCACCGCCCGGGGGCGGGGGGCGGTTGTCGAGCCGCCCGGCTGGGCCGGACGGGGGCGCGACCCCCACAGGGCCACACCCGGGTTGTCCGGTGGCAGGTCCGCCCGGCGGAGCCCCCGCGGCTGCGGGCACACCACCACATGGGTCGGACGCACCACTTCCTTCACCGCATCGCGTGGCGGCGGGGCACCAGCGCTCCCGGAAGTCGTTTCCGGGCGTTCCGGCAGCGACCGCCCACGGCAGCCCACCCCCTCCCACCCGGGAAAGGGTGCACCACCGCACGGGAAGGTCCCGCCGGGAGCACCACCGCACTTGGCCGCCGCGGCCGGAGGAGGACGCCTCGCTGTTGCGGGGGCGCCGGTTCCCCGGTCCCACCACGGCCTGCGACTGTCTCGGGTCCCGCCCCCGGGGAGGGCTTCCGGCTCCTGGCCGGAGATGCACCACTCCCCGGAACGGGTCCCCTCAGGACATCACCCCCGCGAAGGGGCACCCTGCGCGTGCAGGGAGCCTCCCGGCGCCCGGGCACCGGGCCCCTTTCGGGGCCCCGGTGCGCCGGCGCGTCCACGCCCGGCCCCTGCCGATCCCCGAGGGGCACGGCCGGTCCGGCGTGGCGGGTGAATCCCACCTTGGGGGGCAGGGCGCCGGCGGGGCCGCGGCCGGGGTGGTCCCCTTTCGGGGATTGCCCGGGCCGCCTGCCGCCGCGGCAGGCCCTGCCCGCTGTCCTCTATCGCGCGGCCGCGCCCTCCCTGGCGCGTCCCGGGGCGGGGCGCTTCCGGCGCCCCACGGCTCCCGGGCGGTCGCATCCAGGCGAGCTGGCTGCGCGCTCCATCGGTTCCGGCGCCGCGACCCGGGTTGTCCGGCCCTCAAAGGGCGCGGGCGATCGTTCCGGGTTCGGCAGCGCACCGGCAGCCGCGCGGGCGCCATGGCCCTGCAGCGGCACCGGCACGCTGCCGGGAAGCGCCTTGCCTGCCTGCGCTCCCCGGCCCCGCCGGGTGTTGCCTGGCGGCCCCATCCGGGGCGCACCGTCCGGTCATGGCGCTCCACCGCTGGAGCCGCCCGGCCCGTCGGGCCCCGCCCTTGCGGGGGGCCGCCGCCCTCCCGCCCCGGGGGCAACCAGTGCCCGGCCGGGGTGGGGAGAGCGCCTTCCCGCGGGCCTCGCGGGGGTCGAATCCGCGAGGCCTCCGGGAAAGCGCCCCGGTGACCTGGGGCCCGCCCCCGGCAGAAGGGGCGGCCCCGTTTGGGCCGGTCCTGCGACCTGGCCCGTGCGCCCGCCCAGCGCACCCGAGGGGTACCCCTGAGCGGGTTCCCGGAGCCCTCGCCCCCGATAGGGCGCAAGGGCTCGGGGAAGGGGCCGGCGCGCCCGGAGGCGCACCGGCGATTCGGGCGCACCGCCCACGCCCCGCCGGCAGCGGGGCGCGGGCGGCACAGCCGAGGACCTACCCGAGCAGCGACAGCACCGTCTTCGGCACCTGGTTGGCCTGGGCCAGCATGGCCGTGGCGCTCTGCACCATGATGCTGTTGCGGGTGAACTCGGTGATCTCCCGGGCCATGTCGGCGTCCCGGACGACCGATTCCGCGTTCGTCAGCTCCTCGGCATTGATCCGCAACTGCCGCAGGTTGCTTTCCAGGGTGTTCTTCTGGAAGGCCCCGAGCTGGGCCCGGGTGCGGGTGATCTCGTCGATCGCCCGGTCCACGAGCCGCTGGGCGTCCTCCGCCCCCTGGGCGCTGCGGATGTCCAGGTCGCGCAGGGAGCGGAAGTCGCTCTCGTTGAGCACGCCCCGGCCGAGCACGCGGGTGTTGGTGTTGATGAGCGACACCGACACCGTCTGCCCGGCGTTGGGCCCCACCTGGAAGATGAGGCTGTTCTGGTAGACGGCCACGCGGCCGGCGGCGGGCTCGCCCGGGTCCGCGTCCTCCGTCGTGACCTGATGGCCGGTGTAGCGGATGGCCAGCCCCTGCACCTTGGTGCCGTCGGCACCGGTGAGCACCTGGCCTTCCCCGATGGCCACCTCGCCCCCGATGGTGCCCTCGATGTCCTTCCCCACCACGGCCTCTTCCATCACGCGGCCCTGGCTGGAGAGCAGCCCGGCCGTGGCGGAGGACACCGAGAAGGTATGCGCGCTGCCATACTCCTGGTGGCGCAGGGAGAGGGTGCCGTCCTCCCGCTCGAACATGTCGAGGGCCAGGCCGTTGGCCTGGATCTCGTTGCGCAGCCGGCCCAGGGTCTGGGCCACGGTTTCGCCCGGCCTGGAAACGAAGGAGATGGTCTTGCCGCCTTCGGAGATCGTGATCTCCTCGCCGTTGTCCACCATCTCCTGGGTCAGGGCGACCGTCCCGGAAATCGCGGAACGGGTGCCGAGCTGGTGCACGCGCACCTCGTAGCCTTCCACCGGCGAGCTGCGGGTGACCGGCGAGGCCCCGACGAACTCGATGCCTTCGCCGATGCCGACGCCGTTGGCGCCCTGGCTGCCGTCGAGCAGCTTCTTGACGCCGAACTGGGCGTTGTTGGTGATGCGGTCCACCGTGTTGAGGGCGTTTTCCATCTCCAACTGGTCGGCCTCCAACATGTTCTCCTCGTTGGCCGCGTGAATGGCCAGCTGGCGCACCGACACCAACAGGTTGGACACCTCCACCAACGCGGCCTCGGTGGTCTGCACCATCCCGATGGCCGTTTCGGAGTTGTCCACCGCCTGGTTGAGGCCGGCGATCTGCGCCCGCATCTGCTCGGAAATGATCAGGTTTGCGGGGCTGTCGGCGGCCCGGTTGATCTTCATGCCCGAAGAAAGTTTCTCCAGGGACTGGCCCAGGGCCCGGTCGTTGTTGAGCAACTGCCGGTGGCCGTTGATCGCCTGGATGTTGTGGTTGATTCGCAGACCCATGTTCCAACCTCCTTGTCGCCTGATGAGGCATCGTCCTTGATACGGAAGGCGGCCGTGCGCGCATCTTTGCGCGGCGTGGGCCCCGACCGCCGCCCGCACCCGCCCCGAATCCTTGGAAGGCGGATGTGCGACGGTCCCCGGCCTCCGCACCACTGCGGAGCGCCGGCCTTCCTGCCCCCTGGCCCGGTCCCTCAGTCCCTTGAGGACTCCGTTCCGGGCTTCAGGAGCTGGGTGGTTCCCGGGCGGCCCGAAGGCTCCCGGAAGCCGGTTTCCCCGGCGGCTCGCAACCGCCGGGACGACGCACCCCCTGGCACCACCCCAAAGGGGCGCCGCGAGCGCTGCCTGCTCGTTTCCCCGGCCACCGGGCGCACTCCTGCACGGCGCCGGGGGTCCCCCGGAGGGGACCTGCGGTGACACCACCGCACGGAGGCGGCAGCGCCGGACATACCGGCACCGGCTGGGGGCGGCGGGCCCATGGGGGCACATCCGCCCAGGCCGGAGCCGGCCTGGTCACCCGTCGGGCCGGCAGCGACGAGCGTCGCCGGCCCCGCGGCGGCACGGTGCGCTTCAGGCGCACCGCGCGCCGGGGTTCCTTGCGGTCCCCCGCCCGGCCGGGCGCGCCGCGCGGGCGCGCCTCCGCCGGAAGCGTGGGGTCCCTGCTACCTGCGCACCGGCCCGTACCGGGCACCGGTGACGTGTGCTGCCGAGCCTGCCGCCCGCCCCGCACGTTTCAGCGTGAGGGAGGCGCGACGCCCCTGGAGGAGCGCCGCCCGGAGAGCAATGCCCCGGGAGCGGCTGCCGGTGCCCCTGCGCGGGCGCCGCCCCCCGTCGTGCGGGGAGGCCGCGCCCCGTGGGGCAGCCGGGTCACCGGCTCGCGCAGGGGAACCCGGATGCGGATTCCGCTGCGCCAGCGGGCGCATGGGCGGGGGCCGCCGGAGGAACCTGGCGCGCCGGTGCTCCGGTGCGCGGCCCCGCCTGCGGGCGGTGGGGGCTACCGGGTCATGGGCCCTCCCGCCTGGATCAGCTTCTTGAGCATCACGGCCATCTGCTCGGCCTCGTGGGCCTGCTGCTCCTCGGCCACGGGTTCCTGCCCGGCCGGCGCGCCGCGCCGCAGGTAGGCCATGGCCCGGTTCTGGTAGCGCTGGATCCACAGGCCGACCCGGTCGCGCCACTCCTCCACCTCGCTGGAGACCGAGAAGAGCATCTGCAGCGAATCCAGCAGCTCGTCCCAGCTCTCGGCCCGCAGGTCGGCCAGGGACTCCTGCCGGGAGCGCGTCTCCACCCACCGCCCGAGCTGGGAGGTGTAGAAGGAGGGCAGGGAGATGCGCACCTCGGAGCCCGCCGCGTGGTCGGCATCCTGGAAGCAGATGCCGTTCTGCACCACGTAGCAGCGGGCGATGCTGCCCTCGGCCAGGGGCTCGCCGGTCCAGGCCACCGCCAGCTCGGCGGTGAGGGCGTTGTCCGGGTAGCCCACCAGCAGGCGGCCGATCCCGAAGGCCGGCTCGCCGGCCAGGGTGCCCTGGATGTCCCGCCCGGGGCGGCTCCACTCCAGCTTGCCGGGCCGCTTGGAGAGCAGCGGCGTGCGCCGGCTGCACCCCTTGAACTTGAACTGCGAGCCGTACTGGGTGTGGCGCACCATCAGGCGCCGCTCCCGGGTCAGCCCCACGTCCAGGTCCAGCCCGGCCCCGTGGATGGTGGTGCGGAAGGCGCGCAGGAAGTCCTCCACGCTCCCGCCCCCGGCCGGCGCATAGCGCACGAAGCGCTCGCCGTCGGCCAGGAAGATCTCCTGCTCCTCCCGCAGCCAATCCTCGTGCATGGGCACGCCGCCCATCATCCAGGTGCGGGTGGGCAGCGTGGCGATGCGCACCTCGAAGCCGTCGGCGGGGGAGGAGACCGTGTTGGGCCCGCCCCGCACGAACACCACGCCCGTGCCGATGCCCACCACGCCCGACTGCCCGTCCAGCAGGCCGCGGCCGTGGAAGCGCGAGTGGCGGACGATCTCGTCCACCTGCACCAGGCGGTGCCGCAGGTAGCGGCCGATCTCCGCCGGGGGCGGGCGCGTCCGGTCGCCCTGGACCCAGGTGGTGTTGACCGCCGTCATGGCGTCCTCCAGGATCGCGTCGATCTTCGCCAGGTCGGCCGAGATCGTCTGGAGCAGCGAAACGGCCGTCTCCAGGTTCCGCAGGGCCTGGTCGGTGCTGATGCGCCCGGTGGCGAACTGCAACCACCCGCCCGGACTGGGCACGCGGGCCTGGGACGGCGCCGCTGGCGCCTGCGAAGGCCGAGGTTCGGGCGCCTGCTTCGGCTCGTGTATCGTCGTCAAATCGCCCATGATGCACCTCGCCGGTAAATGACTCGTGGCTCGGATGTTGCTTTGCCCTGCCGTGGGATCTCGCGATCCCTGGTTCGCAAACCAACCTCCTTGCAGGTGCCCGGGTCGCTCGCAACGGCCCGGGCCCTTCCTTCCTTCCCGTGGCGGGTGGTCTCCTCCCACCCGTCGCGGGCTTTCCCTGCCGGTCGACCGCAGCGACGGGCCCCGGGACGTACCCGGAGCCGGGCCGCGGTGCGTGAGGCGCCCGGGGGCTGTCGCCCCCTGTGGGCGCCGGTGCTCCTGCCCTGGCGACCGCTTCCGCCCGGAGACGGGCGGCCGCAACGGGCAACCGGGTGGCCCGCCGCGCCGTCGGGGCGCCGCGGGCGTGCCCGGCCGCCTTACGCCTGCTGCAGCAGCGAGAGCACGTTGCGCGCGCTCTGGTTGGCCTGGCCCAGCATGGCCATGCCCGACTGCAGGAAGATCTGGTTCCGCGTATACTCGGAGAGCTCCTGGGCCATGTCGGCATCCCGGATCACCGATTCGGCGGAGGTCAGCTCTTCCTGGGAGACCCGCAGGCTCCGCAGGTTGGACTCCAGCGAGTTCTTCTGCAGGGCGCCCAGCTTGGCGCGCACCACGTTGATGTCGTCGATGGCCTTGTCCACCAGGCGCATCGTGTCCGCCGCGCCCTGCGCCGAGCGCACGTCCACGTCCGTGAGGGCCTTGAAGCCGCTCTCGTTGAGCACGTTGGTGCCCAGGGTGCGCGTGGAGACGCTGTCCAGGGAGACGGCGGCCTTCTGGCCGGCGTTGGGGCCGATCTGGAACACCAGGGCGTTGTTGGTCACGTTGACCCGTCCCACGGGGATGTCCGTGTTTTCCGGCGTCCCGCCCTCGTAGAGCACCTTCAGGCCCTCGGCCTTGGTGCCCTCGGCGGCCGTCAGCTCGCGCCCGTCGCCGGTGGCGAACTGGTTGTTGATGGTGCCCATCACGTCCCGGCCGTTCTGCACCGCTTCCGGCTTGCCTTCCTCGGTGGACAGCACGCCGGCCTCAGAGGACACCACCACGAACTTGGCGTCGGAGCCGTAATCCTCGTGGGTGATGCGCAGTTGGTCCGCATCGGTCTTGTCCACCGTGACCCGCAGGCCCGCGTTCTCCACGGCCCGTTGCAGGTTGCGCACGACCGTGTTCACGTCGTCGTGCTCGGTGGTGGTGTACTTGGCCACCCGCCCCGACTCCTGCATCGTGAGGGTAATCGGGACGTGGTTGCCATTCTCGTCGCGCCGGTTCAGCAGCGCCGGGGTGATGGCCTTCTGGCCGATTACCTGCGACTTGGTGGCGCCCTGGGTGATGCGCACCTCGTAGCCTTCCTCGGGCGAGCTGCGGGTTTCCGGGGTGGCTTCCAGGAAGGTCAGCCCCATCCCGGCGGCCACACCGTTCACGCCCCGGCTGCCGTCGAGCAGCTTCTTGGTGCCGAACTGGGCGAAGCGGGAGATGCGGTCGATGGACTCCAGCGCGTTGCTCACCTCGAACTGGTCGGCGGCGAGCATGTTCTCATCGTTGGCGCCCTCGTTGGCCGCGTGGATGGCGAGCTGGCGCACGGACACCAGCAGCCGGTTCACCTCGTCCAGCGAGGCTTCCGTGGTCTGCACCATGGAGACCGAGGTCTCGGCGTTGTCGATGGCCTGGCGGATGGAGGCCACCTGGGCCCGCATCTGCTCGGAAATCATCAGCGCGGCCGGCCCGTCCGCCGCCCGCACGATCTTTTCGCCCGAAGACAGATGCTCCAGGCTGGTCTTCATCCGCTTGTCCACGTTGAGCAGATTGCGATGCGTGTTGATCGCAGCGGTGTTGTGGTTGATCACCAGGGAACCCATGATCGCTACCTCCTTGTAGATGGAACGCGAATCCCTTCGCGTCCGGGTGACGATTCCCCCGCCCCCGGTTCGCACCGTGGAGCCGGAAAATCGATGATTATTCAACCGTCAATAAATTACGGTTGCAAAATATTCCTTTCACTGCATCACACTCTCCGCCCGGCAGGCCCGGGTGGGCAGCGCCGGGAGCCCGGCCCGGCGGGTCCCTCGCGGGGCGCCGCGGCCGGTGCGCGTCGGAGCCTCAAAGGCCCGCAGCGCGCGGTGCGTGGCATGTTGTCTGCATTACCCAGGGGCATCCCGGGCTGCGCCGCCGCCCCGCCCCGTCGAGGGCGGCAGCGGCCGCAGCGCGCGGGAAGCGACCGGGGCCGCGGTGCGGACGCACCTCACCCTGGCCGGCCGAAGGCCCGACCCGCGCCGGTGTTGCCGGCGGAGGGGCGGGGCTCGGCACCCCTGTGGTTCATGCACGTTGTCCGAAGCGGGAGCGCCCATGGCACCAGCCACGATCACCCCGGCAGCCGCTGGCCGCCGGCGTGCGCCTTCCGCTCCGCCGAGCCGTCCCTGGCTCCCTGCCATGCGGCGCCTCCTGCGCCGCCGTCCGCTGGCCGAAGGTCTCCGCTCCTGCCGGCGCTTCCGTGTGGAAGCCCGCCGGCGAGGCACACCTCGCCCCAGGGGGGCGGTGTGCGGGACCGTGCCGTTCCCCGATGGCCTCGTCGGCGGCGGTGCCGCCGCGGGGCGCGGGGTCGGCCTCGGCATCTCGTGTCGCGCGTCCATCGCCCAGGGGCGATGAGCCCGTCACACCGGGTGCCGAAGGGTGGTGCCCGGGTCGCTGTTCCTCCTGCTCCTTTCCCCTACGTTCCTGCCGTTCCGCTTCGTCTCAACCTGCGGTCTCCCTCCTGCGAAACCGGATTGATCTTTGGCCCCGGAACCCCTCCCCCAGCCCCTCCCCGCCAGCGGGGAGGGGTGGCGCGCGCCAGCGCGACGGGGTGGGGTGTGCTTCCAGCCATCGGTTCATCCCAAACCGGCTCCCATTCATAAGGACCTCGCCCGGGAGCTGGGGGCGAAGGCCCCGGGCCTTGTTTGTTTCCCAAAGCGCTCAGCCCCGCAGGTTGATGCGCTTGCTCTGCCCGGGCATTTCCGCCGGGGGCCGCGCGGCGGGGCGGGTGTTGGCCCAGCCCTCCCGCAAGGTCTCCAGGATGTGCGCCACCTCCGTGACGATCTCCGCGTCCTTGAGCAGGTTGGCCTCCACGATGCGGTTGAAGCAGTACAGGTACAACCGCTTCAGGTTCTGGCCGACCTCCCCCGCCTTTTCCGGCCGCAGGGTGGCCAGCAGCTCCGCGACGATCTGGCGGCTGCGCACCAGGTAGTTGTGGGCCCCTTCCATGTCGCCGGCCGCGATCTTCCCGGCGCCCTTGCCGAGAAAGCGGATGGCGCCGTCGTAGAGCATCAGGATGAGCTGCCGCTGGTCGGCGGTCTGCACGTTGGTGCTCTGGTAGACCCGGTACGGGTGTTGCTGAGGCATCGGTACCTCCTGTTCTCGCTGGCGCTGAGGGGGGCCTACCCCTGCAGGTTGATCCGCTTGGCGCGCGGGCTGCCCGCGGACGCATCCTCGGGCGCGCCGGCGGGGTTCTGCATCCCCTTCCAGCCGTCGCGCAGGTCCTTCAGCAGCGCGACCACGTTTTCGATGCGCGCCGTGTCCTTGTTCAGGTTGGCCTCGATGAGCTCGTTGAACATGTAGGTGTAGAGCTTCTGGAGGTTCTCGGCGATGTCGCCGCCCTTCTCCATGTTCAACGAGGCCAACAGCTCGGCGATGATGCTCTTGGCCCGCACCAGGTTGCTGTGGGCCTCGTAGAATTCCTCCTTGCCGATCTTCGCCACGGCGACCGTGAGGAACTTGATGGCGCCCTCGTACATCATGATGATCAGCTTGCGCTGATCCACGGTGTTCACGGCAACCTTCTGGTATGCCTTGGAATATTGTCCGTATCCTTGGGCCATCGTTCCGTCTCCACAGGGTGCGCTGTTGCCTCAAGTTCCGCTCAGGGTCGCTCGTTCGCCTACAGGCCCGGCAGGCCGGGGGTGCCGCCCCCGCCCTTGGGCAGGCTGCCGAGCTGGCTGCCCAGGAAGTTCTGCTGGGAGCGCAGGTTCTGCATCTGCGTCTCCAGCCGGGCGAACTTGTCCTGGAGCCGACCTCGCTTGCGGTCGATCTGGTCCTCCAGCCGCTTGAGCTGCTCGTCCATGTCGCGGATCTGGGAGCTCAGGCTGTCGGTGATCCGCTTGAGCTGCCCCCCACGGGGGTCCATCAGGCGGTCCAGGTAGGCGGCCATGCGGCTGGCCACGCCCTTGGTGATCCGCACCACCGTCTCCGCCCCGCTGGGGGAGAGCTGGTTTTCGCGCAGGGTGACGAACAGCCGCAGGCCCTTGCCCGTCTCGGCATCGTCGCGGGCCTTCAGGAGCTGCCCGGTGCCCTCGGCGGCCTCGCCGCCGATGGTGCCGGCCACGTCGCGGCCGGGCTGGGCCTCTCCTTCGAGCAGGCCCACGCCGGCGGCGAGGCGCTCGCCCACGGCGCCGAACGCGATGCCGCTCTGGCGGCCGTACCGGCCCGAGATGACCCGCAGGCGGCCCTCGTCGATGAACACCCGCACGCCGCGCCTGCCCACCGTCTCGTCCTCGGTGATGCGGTTCTGCAGCAGGCGTGCGTATTCCTGGGCCGTGTACTGTCCCTGCTCCAGGATCAGCTCCGCGGAGCTCTGCCCGTCCACCGTGATCGTGAACCGGTCGTTGGTGGCGTCGATGACGATGGGCTCGGCCAGCACCGGCGAGGTGTACCGGCCCTGGGTGGCCACCTGGGTGATGTCCACGGGCACCCCGGTGGCCGAAGCGGGGGTCTCCTCGCTCAGGCCCACCACGCTAACGGCGTTGTTCTCCGACTCGCCCTTGCTGCGGAACAGGTCGGCCACCGCGCCGAAGTCGTCGTCGATGCGGTTGCGCAATGTCCCTTCGTCCACGGCCAGGGCGCCCTTGTCGGTCAGCTTGAGGCCCAGGGTGAACACCATGTTCTTGTCCCGGGGCAGCCCGCTGACCGGGTCCACCAGCAGGTCGGTGAGCCGGTTCTGGATGTCGGCCAGATCGCGGTCGCCCAGCAGGGGGCCGGCCACGTCCTTTTCCTGGTCGTACTTGGTCAGCTCCTTGATCACCGTGGCCAGGGTGTTGAACTGCTCCCCGAACTTGAGAATGGCCTCAGCGGCCTTTTCGGTGTCGCCTTTTACGGTCACCGTGACCGGCTTGTCGCTGCTAGCGAGCAGGTTCAGCTTGACCCCGTCGATGACGTTGTCCAGCTCGTTGGTGGGGCTGGTGATCTCCAGCCCGCCGCCCAACTCGGTGGCGCCCAGCCGGATGGAGGCATCCTGGGGCGGCTGCACCGAGGCGGTGCGGGTGCGCACGGTGAACGTGTCGCTCTCGAACACCCGGCCGGGCCCGAAGGCCACCGACAGGCCCGCATCGAAGGGCAGCGGGGTGTTGATGGCGTATTCCTCGCCCAGGCGCAGCTCGCCGGAGTTGCCCTTGTCGTCCTCCCAGCGCACGGCCAGGTCCTTGGTGGTGCCGATGGCCCCGTCGCGCAGGGCCGTGAAGGTGTAGACCTTGGCCTCGTCGCTGTCGAAGGTGCCGGAGACCACCACGTCGGTGGAGCTGATGCGCGGGCCCAGCTCCTCGGGGAACTCGGGCTGCACCTCG